>Ga0181588_10000504_pt1 | contig 35065 bp, 29 predicted proteins | sample 071ome_26_FD_148607 | JGI IMG/M metagenome (GOLD analysis project Ga0181588, IMG submission 148607) | Coastal salt marsh microbial communities from the Groves Creek Marsh, Skidaway Island, Georgia - 071409BT metaG (spades assembly) | ecosystem: Environmental > Aquatic > Marine > Intertidal zone...
CCGAACCACCACAAAGATACAGAAAATTACCGCCGTCACGGCGAAGCTGGTCAGCAGTACTTCCCGGGCCAATGCCCTGCGAAGAATCATGAGTTATGCCGCAAACGGGGTTTTGACATTGCGTTCTGTCACCAACCAAAATACGACTTCATTTTACGTGAATCAGGGATTCTCTCCTACCGGCTCTTCAGCGCCCGATCCACTTCTTCAGGAAATTTATGAAAATTCAACTCTCATCCCCAGATCTGCTTGATGCCCGAACGGACTGTCTCGTCGTCGGTGTCAGGGAAAATGCACAGCAGCCGCAAAGCACGCGCAAAATCGACAAAGCGACAAAAGGCCTTATCGGCTCGCTGATGCGCTCGGGTGATATTGACGGGCGACCGGGAAGCGCTCTGATGGTGCCCTCACCTGCCGGGATTGAGGCGAAACGCCTGCTGCTCGTCGGTGTCGGTGATAAACCTGACGTCGACGACTTCGCAAACGCGACACGCGCGGCGGCGCGTCAACTCTGTAGCAGTCGATCGGTCAGCGCGGTTGTCGCCCTGACTGAGATTGCAGTCTCCGGTGCCGACCCAAGGGCGCGCGCCCGGATGCTCTCCCAGGCGATTGAGGAAGCAGGTTATCGATTTAACCAGCTGAAATCTGCCAAAGGGAAGGAAGCAGCACGCCGGGAATGCACCGTCAAACGCGTCACTCTTTTGGGCGGCTCGACAAAAAATGATGCGTCAATGCGTAAAGGCATCCAGGAAGCCCGCGCCATTGCCCATGGTGTGTCGCTGGCCAAAGACCTGGGCAATCTGCCGGGAAATATCTGCACCCCCAGTTATCTTGCCAATCAGGCAAAAAAGCTTGGAAAAAGCCACAAACTAAAGGTCAATGTACTGGATGAGGCCAAGATGAAAGCGTTGGGCATGGGGGCGCTGCTCTCGGTTTCTCGTGGCAGTCGTGAGCCCGCCCGACTCATCATCATGGAGCATCAAGGAGGCAGCCGGTCGGATCCCCCGGTAGTACTGGTAGGCAAGGGGCTTACGTTTGATGCCGGCGGTATCTCGCTGAAGCCGGCTGGCGCGATGGATGAAATGAAATACGACATGTGCGGCGGCGCGAGCGTCTTCGGCGCTATGGTTGCGGCGGCGGAACTTAATCTGAAATTAAATGTCATCGGCATCGTGCCCAGTAGTGAAAACCTGCCTGACGGCGCTGCCAATAAACCCGGTGATATCGTGACCAGCATGGCAGGAAAGACCATCGAGATTCTCAATACTGACGCCGAGGGCCGGCTTATCCTTTGCGATGCCCTGACCTATGCCGAGAGATATAAACCGGCCGCAGTCATCGATATCGCCACGCTGACGGGCGCCTGTGTTGTGGCCCTTGGTCATCCGGCAACTGGACTGTTCACGCCCGATGATGATTTTGCTGATGAACTCATTGCTTGTGGAGAAACCGCTCGGGACCGGGCCTGGAGAATGCCCATCTGGGATGAGTATCAGAAGCAACTCGACAGTCCTTTTGCGGACATGGCGAATATTGGCGGGCGCACCGCGGGCGCAGTCACTGCTGCCTGCTTCCTGGCGAGGTTCACCAAGAACATGACGTGGGCACATCTCGACATCGCCGGCACCGCTTGGCACTCAGGAGCCAACAAAGGAGCCACCGGACGCCCGGTGCCAATGCTGGTACGTTTCCTGATCAACCGCGCGCAAGCTTGAAGGCGTCTCAGCTGAAATGGCCTGCCGCGTAGACTTCTATGTTCAGGCCGCAGAGGCCCCCAAGGGGCACCTGACGCTTGCCTGCCGCGTGACCGAAAAAGCGTACCAGGCAGGTCACCGCATTTACCTACGTTGCGAAGACGCACAACAGGCCAATGAGCTGGATGAATTGCTCTGGACATTCTCGCAGAGCAGTTTTGTACCGCACCAGCTGGTTTCTTCCGGCCGGTCCGATGCGCCCGTTACCATCGGGCATACGCCCCCCAGTTCGGGAGAAGCGGAAGTAATTGTGTCGCTGGCTGACGAACCGATCCCGGACGTGGACGGATTCGCCCGGGTAGCGGAGATTGTGGGGCACGACAGCACGCAACGCGAATCCGGAAGAAAACGGTACCGGTTCTATCGTGAACAAGGACTTGATCCCGTCACGCATGAGATCCGGCTATAACGGAGCCTCAACACCGTGAGCACAGAAGGCAAAGAAGGCAAAGAAGGCAAAGAAGAAAGTCGGGAAAAACTGATCCAAGAGTTACGGGATCTGGGGCAATTGATCGCACCAAACGACAGCCCTTCCTCTGAGACTGAGTCGCCTTCGGAGCCTGCGCCCTTGCTCACACCTCTGTCGGACGCGTTTGACGAGGCAAACACACAGACCACCGAAGTCGATGTTCCCGAGGGGCCTGCGACGGTTGACATGTTCGTCGCTGACGGCCCCTCAGAAAGCGCCCTCCCCGCAAGTCACGGTGATACCCCGCAAGCAGCGCTGCCATCCCATGAATCAGAGCAGGGCCTGGATCAGGATCAGGCAACAACACCATCACCGCCGCCTGCAACCTTTGAATCAGCCACGATTGAAACGGTTCTGGATACGCCACCCGATAATCCGGATTCCGGAGGTTCGGGCGCCTATCTGGATGAACTGGTAGATGAACTGGTCGGCGCCGTCGAGAAGAGGCTCTCGCTGCAATCAGGCGAATCTCTCCCGGAATCGCTTCGGGACGAATTGTCTCGTGATATCAAGGATCGTCTTGCGCCCTGGTGGAGCGAAGGCTGATCCTGGCGAAGACCTGTCTGTTCATAAGCTGGGCGCCCGTTGGCCTATACTTCTGCGTCCTGAATCTGGCCCTTTTCTTCCGACGTTGAAAATACCCCGATGAGCACCGAAGCCCTCAGCAAAACCTACGATCCGCACACCATAGAACGCACCCTGTACGAATCGTGGGAAGCGCAGGGTGCTTTCCAGCCTGCGGGTGACGGACCGGCCTTTTGCATATCGATTCCCCCGCCAAACGTGACGGGCAGCCTGCATATGGGCCACGCCTTTCAGGACACCATCATGGATGCCCTGATCCGCTATCACCGCATGCGGGGACACAGAACCTTGTGGCAGGCCGGGACCGACCATGCAGGCATTGCCACGCAAATGGTGGTCGAACGTCAACTCAACCAACTCGGGAAAACCCGTCATGATCTTGGCCGGGACGCTTTCATCGACCGGGTTTGGGAATGGAAGCAGGAATCAGGAGGGGCCATCACGCAGCAGTTGCGCCGTATGGGGGCGTCTTTGGATTGGAGCCGTGAACGTTTCACCATGGATGAAGACCTGTCGGTTGCGGTGCGGGAAGTCTTTGTTCAGCTGTATGAAGAGGGTCTGATTTATCGGGGCAAACGTCTCGTCAACTGGGATCCGATTCTGCATACGGCATTGTCCGATCTGGAGGTGCTGTCTCAGGAAGAGGCGGGTTCACTCTGGCATCTTCGGTATCCGCTGGCTGACAACAGTGGTCACGTCATTGTTGCCACCACCCGGCCGGAGACCATGCTCGGCGACACCGCGGTGGCCGTTCACCCAGAGGACGAACGCTACCGTCATCTGGTTGGCAAACAAATCCGGTTGCCGCTGACAGATCGATCGATCCCGATCATCGCGGACGACTATGTTGACCCAGAGTTCGGCACTGGCTGTCTAAAGATTACCCCTGCTCATGACTTTAATGATCACGAAGTGGGTCTTCGCCACGAGATGCAGCCGATCAATGTCCTTGATCCGAGCGCTGCGATTGATCTGCCGGATTCGCCTTATCACGGCCTTGATCGATATGCCGCCCGTGAGCGAATCGTTGCTGATCTACAGGCGCTTGACCTGGTCGAGCGAATCGATGACCACACCCTGATGGTGCCTCGTGGGGACCGCTCTGGGGCCGTGGTCGAACCGTATTTGACCGACCAGTGGTTTGTACGGGCAGGTCCTCTGGCGGCACCCGCGATCAAAGCGGTGGAAGACGGACGCATCCGCTTTGTTCCGGAAAACTGGAGCCGCACCTACTTTGAATGGATGCGAAACATCCAGGACTGGTGCATCTCCCGGCAGATCTGGTGGGGTCATCGGATTCCTGCCTGGTATGACGAGGAGGGAAATATATTTGTCGGGCGAGATGCCGACGAAGCACAGAAAAAAGCCTTCCAGCATCACGGTAAAGCCGTCGCGCTGCACCAGGATGACGATGTTCTGGATACCTGGTTTTCTTCTGCGTTGTGGCCCTTTTCAACCCTGGGCTGGCCTAAGGCCACCGAGGATCTCGCCACTTTTTATCCCACCTCGGTACTGGTGACGGGCTTTGACATTATCTTTTTCTGGGTTGCCCGGATGATCATGTTCGGTCTCAAGTTCACCGATCAGGTTCCTTTTCACGAGGTGTACGTCCATGGCCTGGTTCGCGATGCTGATGGCGAGAAGATGTCCAAATCCAAGGGCAACGTTCTTGATCCCCTCGATTTGATTGACGGGATTGGGCTGGACGCGCTGGTCGAAAAACGCACCACTGGACTCATGCAGCCCCAAATGGCGGAACGCATCGAAAAAGCCACGCGGCGACAATTCCCTGACGGCATTCCATCTTTCGGCACTGATGCCCTGCGATTCACTTTTGCAAGTCTTGCAACCCAGGGGCGCGATATCCGTTTTGACTTAGGACGCATCGAAGGCTTTCGCAACTTCTGCAACAAACTATGGAATGCCTCGCGATTTGTGATGATGAATACGGAATTTCTGGCCGGTCATCCTATTGATGACTTTGAGACCGGCCCGGCCGAGCGCTGGATTACCTCGCGACTGCAGCAGGTCGCAGGCGAGATCCAAAAATCAATGGAGGCATACCGTTTTGACCAGGTGGTGCAGGCACTGCATGCCTTCATCTGGGACGAGTACTGCAGCTGGTACCTGGAAATTGCCAAGATCCAACTTTCTGATCCCGATCTGCCGGACTCTCGCAAAGATGGCGTTCGCCAGACACTGGTCAACACACTGGAGAGCGCGCTGCGGCTGACCCATCCCGTTATGCCGTTCATTACCGAGGCGCTGTGGCAGCAACTTCGGTCACGTACCACCATCGACGGGAACTCCATCATGCACCAGCCTTACCCGCAACAGGATGAGCGGTTCATTGATCCGGAAGCGGTAGACGATCTTGAGTGGGTACAGGCCGTGGTGGGCGGTATTCGCAATATTCGCGGAGAAATGAACATCGAACCTAAGGTCTCTTTCCCCGTCACCCTACAGGGAGGAGACAGCAAGGATGGGGAGCGCCGCCAGACTTTCTCGGGTTTACTCATTGCACTCGCCCGACTCGACCGGATTGAGCACCTGCCTGAGGATGCACAAGAGACTGAAGAGTATGCCACTGCACTGGTTGGCAACATGAAAGTACTGGTGCCCCTGGGGTCCATTATCGACCGCGACGCCGAATTGAGTCGGCTGACCCGGGAAGTTGAAAAACTAATGACCGATCTCAAGCGCTGCGAGGATAAGCTGTCGAATCCGAAGTTTGTCGACCGGGCCCCCGCCGAGGTAGTCAACAAAGAGCGTGGCCGTGCAGAACAGATCGCCCGAGATCTGGAAGAGTTGAAATCCCGTCAGCAACGCATCGCTGACTTACGCTGACCCCTTATCAGGTCGGGATCCGATCCGGCTGTCAGACAGCATTCGGGTCACCAGCGCCGTTAACGCGACGGCAGCGGCCTCAACGCGCAGTACGCCCCCGCCAAGAGATACCATGGTTGTCTGGGTGTGATCCAGTTGCGCAAGTTCACTCTCAGACAGCCCGCCTTCAGGGCCCACCAGAAGGCGAACCTGTTTGGCTCCCACAAGGCTTTCCTCGATCACTGCATTGCGGGACTCCCCCTCTTTGTGAGCCACCAGATTAACAACGCCGTCATCGGTCGGGCTGCTAATCCACTCACCGAGATCCATCGGGAAGTGCACAAGCGGCATCCAGGGCTGTTGGCTCTGCTTGCAGGATTCAATCAGCACCCGACGCCATCGATCCTGCGATCCCGCACCAACACGGCTGACACTTCGCTCAAAGTTCACCGGCGTAAAGTCTGTTACGCCCAACTGCGTGACCATATCCAGCATCGTGGCCTGACGATCCCCTTTTGGCAGGGCGCTGGTCAGGTGAATCCGGGCCGCGGGCGGTGCCCAATGTTGCTGCGCTTCTAAAGTCAGATGCACCTCGAGGGGCCGCTTGATCACCTCACTGATCCGCGCTGCGGCGGTGCGGCCGGCGCCATCAAACACGCAGACCACATCACCCACGCGCAGTCTGCGGGCACGAACAGCGTGGGCCGCCTCGGCGTCTTCCAAAACCGCGGCAGTGTCCGTCGATGCCAACTCTGGCAGATAAAGCCAGTGGCTCATCAGGCTGCTCCGCGGGTAAGGTAGACGTCGTAACGCACCGCCTTGCCCTGGTGAACAATATCGGGCTTTCCGCCAAGTGGCTGCGCATGGCGCGGACGTTTGACGATGACCCGCCCGCGGGCGTGCAGACGGGCCACCTGAAGCAGTGTCGCCCCATCCGCATCCTCCCCCGCAAGACGGCGCAAGAACTGCTGGGCTTTACGGGGTTTGGCGGTGTGGCGATCTCGATCGGGAAACATCGGATCCAGAAATATCACATCTACTGTCTTTAGCGAACTGATTTTTTCGATAGCATCACCACAAACCACTTGGAGTGTTCCCGTTTCGTGATCAGGACAGCGGGCCGACGCCGCCGCCTCCAGCATGATCGCAGCTACCTCTACCCGCTCAATGGCGACCACAGTCTTGCCGCGACGTACAAAGTCAAATGTATCGGAACCGAATCCTGCGGTGGCGTCAATGATGGATTGACATTGGCGTCCAAGCGCCCGCGCAAGCAGGTCTTTTCCGGCCGGCGCATATCGGCGTTTTGCGGCATCAATGGTCAGGGCTCGGGTGCGGGGTTGCGTGGTATCCCTCAGTGCCAATCTGTCCTGAGACACTTCGAGAACCATTCCTGAGACCGTATCAGGATCGCAAGACACCGCAGTGTTAAGACGCGCAGCAAGCGCCCGCGCTCTCGGCAGGGATCGCGCGTCCAGCGCGACAACAGCCACTTTCTCTTTTTTTGACATCAACGACTTTTGACTCTTTCCTGGTGTTGGGATAAAACCCTAGTCATATCGAATTTAACCACGGACATTTCTTGGGATGGGATTTCTCACAGGTAAACGCGCGCTGGTGACTGGCGTGGCTTCGAACCGGTCAATCGCTTGGGGCATTGCAGCGGCTATGGCCCGGGAGGGCGCGGAACTGGTACTCACGTACGAAAATGACAAGCTGGGGGGTCGAGCAGAAAAGTTTGCAGCAGAGCTGGGATTTGAGAAAACGGTCCAGTGCGATGTCTCTCAGGACAGTGATATCGAATCGCTGCAGACCACATTGCAGGAACATTGGGAACAATTAGATATTCTCGTGCACTCCATTGCTTTTGCGCCCAGGGAGGAACTGGAGGGAATGTTTCTGGACTCAGTCACCCGGTCGGGTTTTGCAACGGCCCATGAGATCAGTTCATATAGTTTCACTGCGCTGGCGCGCGCATTGCGTCCGATGATGCCCTCAGGCGGATCGATGTTGACCTTGAGCTATATCGGCTCACAGCGTTCGATGCCGGGTTATAACGTCATGGGTCTGGCCAAAGCGAGTCTTGAGGCCAATGTACGCTATCTGGCGCAGTCCCTCGGCCCCGAGGGTATTCGGGTTAACGGCATCTCTGCCGGGCCGATCAAAACGCTCGCGGCCTCTGGGATCAAAGGTCTAAAGCAGATGCTGAATTTCTATGAGGACACGGCGCCGCTGGGGCGGGGAGTAACCATCGAGGAAGTGGGCAATACAGCAGCATTCCTGTGCTCTGACCTTGCATCCGGTATCACAGGAGAAATTACCTATGTTGATGGCGGATTCAATACAGTCGGTATCAGTCCGAACGTTGCCAACGAATCCTGAACAGCGAAGACCCAAAAGATCTCAGCCTACAGGTTTTCCTCAAAAACTTCGACGTTGGCAGCCGACCGCAAAGCACGGCTGGCCCCTGCGTACAGTTCTTCTCCGACCCGTGCGCTAATCAGCGATCTGATCTGCTCGCGCTCCTCCAGGCTGATCTCGTCTGGATTGCCTGACAGGACCTCCGCCAGCCGATACACCGCATAACGGCCTGCATCAAGCCGAGCACCCCCGTAAACCGCCTGCCCAGCAATAGGCACGGGTGCCGCGTAGACCGCTTGCGCCACGCGCTGGTCATCTGGATCAGAAATATCTTCAGCGTCCTGTGGAAGATCGTACACAGGCAATCCTGCCCCCTCAAGAACACTCACCCAGGGTGAACCAGCGCGAAGCTGATCCATCATCCTGTCGGCGGCTTCTTCCTGACCGGCGAGCGCTGCCTGCGCCAGGAGGCCATCAGCTATCTGCTGGCTGACTTCTTCCAGATCCTTTTGGCGCTGGTCACGGAAATCCGCAAAATGCACTGCGATCAACAGATCACTATCGATCTCGAGCATCTCGCTGTTCAGACGGTCGACACGGACTTCCTCACTGAAAGCCGCATCTCGCACGGCAGCATGAATCGCGATCCCCTCACCGGTGTTCCGCGAAAACCAGTCGCTGCGCTGGATCGGAAGACCGAGAAAATCTGCGGTTGCGTCAAGCGAGCCTGGCTGCTCAAAGACCATGTTCTGGAAGTCTTCCGCCATGACCATAAATTGCCCCTCAGCCCACTCGCGGGCCAGCAACGACCTGATCTCGCCACGTACTTCAGTGAAAGGACTCACCACACTTTCCCGAAGATCCGTCAGCAGGATCACATGCCAGCCGTAGTCGGTTCGCACGGGATCGCTGATCTCGCCTGGATTCAGCTCAAAGACCGCCGCCTCGAATTCAGGCGCCATCGTGCCGGGCCGGATAATCCCAAGGTCTCCACCGCGACCTGCGGAGCCGGGGTCATCTGAGTACTCACGGGCCAGCGAGGCAAAATCCCCTCCGTCCCTGCCTTGGTTCACCAATCCTTGAGCTCTCTCAAGTGCCTTTGCCACCTCGGCCTCCTCGGCATCCCCAGCGACATTGATCAGGATGTGGCTGGCGCTACGACTGCCGGGCTGCGTGAAGCGACTGGTATTGTCATCATAAAAGGCCTGCTCTGCTTCGGCCGTGACCACCGCCTGGGCTGCCAATGCATCGACCGAGAGCGCAAGATAATCCACTTGCATCTGAGGCGGCTGGATATAGCGATCCTTATTCTTCTCGTATTCTTCAAGTACCGCGTCTTCGCCGACCTGTGCAACTTCGCTAAACGGCTCTAGTTCCAGAATCGTGAACTGTGCAATACGCTCCTGCATCAACAACGCAATAGCGCGGTCAGTCATGGCAGGCACGACCAATGAGGTCGCCCGCAAGCCGATTCGCAACTGATCCACTGCGCCTTGCTGGCGCTGCTGGCGCTCAAATCCTTCTGCGGAGAGTCCCGCATTCTGGAGCAGCATTTCATATCTGGCGGGATCAAAAAGGCCCTCTGATTGAAACGCAGGAAAAGCCCCAATCCGCGCCGACAATTGTTCGTTGGTAATTCGGTAGCCTCGATCTGCGAGATACTCTGCCTGCAGCTGGGTATCAATCAGAGAATCCAGGACTTCGAGTTTAAAGGGGCTACTGGCGAAGAATTCCGCGTCAACGTTTCGACCCATCATCTGAACGAGAGACCGGCGCTGCTCGGAAAGCGCCTGCTGATAAACCGCCTCATCCACGTCGACCCCATTCACCGATGCGACGACGACCTTTGAGGCGCCTTCAAAGTAGGAGTTGATTCCCCACAGTGCAAAAGGGATGGAGATGAGAAAAACGAGCGCCCAGGCGATCCATCCCGAGGCACGATCCTTGATAGCGGTTAGCATAGTCGTTCAGTTCAGTATTATTTATGGCTTGGGTCGCTTCGTCATCTGGAAGCTTCGTCCGAGGACTTTACCCCAGATCTCCCGGATGATTCCCTTTTCCGGCGTGTGCCGGGCGCCAAATAAGAAGTGGCGGAGCGGACGGGACTCGAACCCGCGACCACCGGCGTGACAGGCCGGTATTCTAACCAACTGAACTACCGCTCCAAAACTGAGCACCGTCCGCTAATACAGATACAGACGGATTTCCTGACCTTCTTGGTGGGTGCTGTAGGGTTCGAACCTACGACCTTCGCCTTGTAAGGGCGACGCTCTCCCAACTGAGCTAAGCACCCCGAGAGGGGCGCGCTAGTTTACGGCATCCTTTAGGCCTTTGCCAGCCTTAAACTTAGGCGCCCTGGAGGGTGCGATTGTGATGCTTTCGCCCGTTCGGGGATTACGGCCAACCCGACCCGCGCGCTCACTGACGGAGAAGATCCCAAAACCCACCAACGAGACGCTGTCACCTTTTGTGAGCGCCTCAGTGATGACATCCAGAACTGACTCAACCGCCGCGCCCGACTGACTCTTTCCTAGCCCGGTTTTCTCCGAAACCGCATCAATCAAATCCGCTTTATTCATCACTTTGTCCTCCCTTTCTCCATTGCGCTGGGTTGCGATGGCGTACCGAGTTGCGCCCAATTGCACCGATTTGCATCGTGCCGACAACAACTCGCCACTGACACTGCGTAATCGTCCCTAGAATTTTAGAACAGCTACTTACGCCACCGTTATACCAATCAACTCAAAAGAGTCAATGACCGACCGGCGAGATAAGCACTCATGATGTCCCGGGGCAAGTTAAGAAACAACACTAATTAGTACGGCCATTTGCGCTGTTTAACAATACTTTTAGCGAAATCTCGGGTCAATCGGAACTAGCCCGAGACCCGGGATCCGGGCCGGTGCTTTGGCCCCGACCTTCGCCGCAGAGCCGCGGTTAGTGCGCCCGGGCCGGGGTTTTGGTCGACTCTTTTTTGGTCTTAGGAGATACCGACACTCCGTCCTCTCCTTCAATGGACTCAGGCATGTGCTCCAAGGCGACCGTGATCACCTCGTCGATCCAGCGCACCGGAATGATTTCAAGGCCGCTCTTGATGTTGGATGGGATCTCCACAAGATCTTTCTCATTTTCCTTGGGTATCATCACTGTGCCTATGCCGCCACGATGCGCAGCCAAAAGCTTCTCTTTCAGTCCCCCGATCGGGAGCACTTCGCCACGCAGCGTAATTTCGCCTGTCATCGCGACATCCGATCTCGCAGGGATTCCGGTGATCGCGGAAATCACAGCCGTACACATGCCGATTCCCGCGCTCGGACCATCTTTGGGCGTCGCGCCTTCCGGCACGTGGATATGAATATCTTTATTTTGGAAAAAGTCTGTGTCGATGCCGTATTGGGTCGAACGCGTCCGCACCACTGACATTGCCGCCTGGATCGATTCCTGCATCACATCGCCCAGTTTTCCAGTGAAGCTGTGCTTTCCCTTCCCAGGCATGACGGCGGCCTCAATAGAGAGCAGTTCACCGCCCACCTCTGTCCAGGCAAGGCCGGTCACCTGTCCGATCCGGTTCCCCTCCTCGGCTCGCCCGAAACGATGTCGCTGTACCCCGAGGTACTTGCCTAGATTTCGAGAAGATACCTGCACACGGGTTCGCGAGGTATCCAGCAACAACTCTTTTGCCACCTTTCGGCAGATTTTCGCGATTTCACGATCCAATCCACGAACACCCGCTTCGCGGGTGTAATAGCGAACGAGATCGGTCAAAGCCTGACGATTGATACTGATCTCGTCCTCTTTCAGACCATTGTTGCCTTTTTGCTTGTCCACCAGATACCGGGTCGCGATAGCAATTTTCTCATCCTCGGTATATCCCGAGATGCGAATAACTTCCATCCGATCCAGCAGGGGGCCGGGAATATTCAAAGTGTTGGCGGTTGCGACAAACATCACTTCAGACAGGTCATAGTCAACCTCTAGGTAATGATCACCGAACTTGTGGTTCTGCTCTGGATCCAGAACCTCCAATAAAGCCGACGAGGGATCCCCGCGAAAGTCCATCGACATCTTGTCAACTTCATCCAGCATGAACAGTGGGTTGCGGGTGCCGGTGCGAGCCATGTTCTGGATAATCTTTCCCGGCAAAGACCCGATATAGGTCCGGCGATGGCCCCGGATTTCCGCTTCATCACGGACACCGCCCAGGGACATTCGTACAAACTTGCGATTTGTGGCGCGGGCGATGGACTCGCCAAGAGAAGTTTTCCCTACACCCGGGGGGCCCACAAGGCACAGGATGGGGCCTTTGACCTTATTGATCCGCTGCTGAACCGCGAGATACTCAAGGATCCGCTCCTTCACTTTGTCTAGACCAAAGTGGTCGGCTTCCAACACGGATTCAGCTTTGGCAAGGTCTTTCAGCACCCGGCTTCGTTTCTTCCAGGGCACCTGCGTCAGCCACTCAACGTAATTGCGCACTACCGTTGCCTCAGCAGACATCGGTGACATCATGCGGAGCTTTTTCAACTCGGACTCTGCTTTCTCGCGAGCCTCTTTGGGCATACCCGCTTCTTCAACTTTCTGCTGAAGTTCTTCCATCTCGTTGGGCGCATCATCCATGTCGCCGAGTTCTTTCTGAATCGCCTTCATCTGCTCATTCAGGTAGTACTCGCGCTGGCTTTTCTCCATCTGTTTCTTTACCCGCCCGCGAAGCCGCTTTTCCACCTGGAGCAGATCAATCTCTGATTCCATGATGCCCAGAATATGTTCCAGTCGCTCCCGCACATCTCCCAGTTCGAGGATTTTCTGTTTCTCATCGTTGCGCAAAGTCAGATGAGCTGCAATCGTATCGGCCAGACGGCCCGGGTCTTCGATGCCGCTAAGGGAAGTCAGCACCTCCGGGGGTATCTTGGAATTGAGCTTGACGTACTGCTCGAATTCAGACGTCACCGTGCGCATCAGGACCTCTCCTTCACGCTCGTCGAAATCCCCTTCTCCGATCGGTGCCGCGTCGACAACAAAACTTTCTTCGGTTTCAACGTAGTTGACGATTCCAGCGCGGGAGACCCCCTCCACCAATACCTTCACGGTGCCGTCAGGCAACTTCAACAATTGCAGGATATTGGCAACCGTCCCGATGCCGAAAATATTCTCCGGCGCCGGATCATCGTCCGCCGCGTCGTGTTGGGCCGCAAGGAAGATCTGTTTGCCTGACTGGACAGCCTCTTCCAGGGCATTGATCGATTTCTCCCGACCGACAAAAAGCGGCAGCACCATATGCGGAAACACCACGACGTCGCGAAGCGGCAACATCTGGTAGCGGGTGCGGGGGGTAATGTCTTCGGTAGGGGAATCTTCACTCATAACTGTGTCCGTCACTGTGTCCGTCGGTTCATTTCAGAGGTCGGAAATCACGACCATATGTCACGACTATACGCCGGGAGCATAGATTAAGTGTGAGGGCGCCATGATGGTATTTCAAGGCGTCAGGACAAATGACGCGCAAAAAAGAATCGCACTGATCGCGAATGCGGCCGATGCTTAATGCCACGGGTTTTACACGCCACTCAGCCGCGACCAGCCAGCCACGGCAGCGGGCAGGCGCCCAGGGAATCCCTAAATTAAACGGGGAAAATCAGGAGGACTGGCTGGAGACGCTTCTTTGGGCATCTTCGTACATGAAGAGTGGCTGCGCGCCAGACTCGATGACGTTGGCATCTACGGTGACGCGGGAGACATTATCCATCGATGGCAATTCAAACATGGTCTCCAGAAGGGCTTTCTCGAGGATGGATCGCAGGCCGCGAGCACCAGTCTTTCGGGCGAGCGCCCGCTTCGCGATGGCACTCAATGCATCTTCCCTGATCTCAAGCTCGACACCCTCGAGTTCAAACAGTTTCTGATATTGCTTGACGAGTGAATTCTTGGGCTCTGTCAGAATGGTGACCAAAGCGTCTTCGTCGAGTTCTTCCAGAGTGGCAATTACTGGCATCCGGCCAACGAACTCGGGAATCAGGCCATATTTGACCAAGTCTTCAGGCTCAAGGTCGTTGAGGAATTCCGTCACCCGTTCATCCTCGGTCTTGCTCTTGATATCAGCCCCAAAACCGATTCCGGATTTCTCAGAGCGTTCCTGAATCACTCTCTCAAGTCCTGCGAACGCGCCCCCGCAAATGAACAGCACGTTACGGGTATCAACTTGGAGAAACTCCTGCTGGGGATGCTTCCTGCCGCCCTGGGGCGGCACCGATGCAACCGTTCCCTCAATCAATTTAAGCAGTGCCTGCTGCACTCCCTCGCCGGACACGTCTCTCGTGATCGAAGGATTGTCCGCCTTGCGGGAGATCTTATCGATCTCGTCGATATAAACGATTCCGACCTGAGCCTTCTCTACATCGTAATCGCATTTTTGCAGCAGTTTTTGAATGATATTTTCGACATCTTCGCCGACGTAGCCCGCTTCCGTGAGCGTCGTTGCATCCGCAATAGTGAACGGCACGTTAAGCTCATGCGCCAGCGTTTCGGCCAAAAGCGTTTTCCCTGACCCGGTCGGACCGATCATCAGGATATTGCTCTTGGAGATATCCACCTCAGCAGAAGCACCGTTGGTCTCTTCGTGCTCGATTCGCTTGTAGTGGTTGTAAACCGCTACTGAAAGCACTTTCTTGGCTTCGGCCTGACCGATAACATAATCATCGAGGCGCTCACAGATCTCGCGCGGGGTGGGGTAGCGCGGACCGGAAGTCTCGGCACTGTCAGCTTCTTCGGCTTCCTCGCGAATAATCTCGTTGCACAGTTCGACACACTCATCGCAGACAAACACAGACGGTCCGGCGATCAGTTTCCGAACCTCGTGCTGACTCTTCCCGCAAAAAGAGCAATACAGCAGTTTTTCGCCTTTCTTGTCTTCGTCGCCTTCGGCCATGAATCTTCGTGCCTCTGTCAGTGAATTGCCAGATGGATTCTGGCTTTATCCTGTTTTCCAGCCTCTAAAGATGCAAGTTTTGGGAAAAAATTGCAAGCGCCCGATTACTGCGCACTCGCCGCAGCCGGATCATTCGTCTTCACGGCTCTTTAACACCCGGTCCACGATTCCGTATTCGACCGCCTCATGTTCATCCATGAAATTATCCCTTTCGGTGTCAGCACTGACAGCCTCCACGTCGCGTCCTGTGTGCGAGGCAAGAACCTGATTCAGCCTTTCTCGCAGTCGGAGAATTTCCCGAGCCTGGATATCAATATCAGTGGCCTGGCCCTGAAACCCGCCCCACGGCTGGTGGATCATGATTCGGGCATGCGGGAGGGTAAAGCGCTTGCCCGGCGCACCGCCGGCCAAAATGACTGCGCCCATGCTCGCAGCCTGGCCCATGCAGACCGTGCTGATATTCGGTCGAACAAACTGCATGGTGTCATAGATGGCCATCCCAGCATTCACGGCGCCGCCCGGCGAATTGATGTAGAGGTGGATATCCTTATCCGGATTCTCCGATTCAAGAAACAGCAATTGCGCCACGATCAGGTTGGCCATGTGATCTTCGACCGGGCCGACCATAAACACCACTCGCTCCTTCAGCAAACGCGAGTAGATATCAAAGGCACGCTCGCCTCTTCCTGTGGTCTCAATGACCATCGGCACCAGACCAAGGTTCTGTGCCGTCGCGAGTTCAGGATCCTGAAATTTACTTGTCATATTCTTTCACTCATCATTCAAATTATTCTGCGTCACTTTTCTCATCTTCCGCTGCTACTGTAGCAGGAGCCGGTGGACGCATGAACTCTTCGAAACTCACAGTGGTGTCAGTGATGCTTGCTTCGTCAAGAAGCGCATCAATTGCCTGCTCTTCGATAATCACCGACTCGATCTGGGCAAGCCGGCTCTTGTCTTCGAAATACCAGCGGACAAACTGCTCTGGGTCGCTGTAGGTTGAACCCATTTCCTCGACACGTTCGCGTACCCGATCAGCATCCGGCTTGATTTCGAGCCGCTTTACGACGCCGTGCATCGCCAAGCCTAAGCGTACTCGGCGATAGGCCTCATCCAGGTAGTTCGCCCGATCAATGGGCGCATCATGGGGCAGGCCCTGCTGCTCAAGTTGTTGGCGCACTGCCATGATGGATCGGTTGATCTCTTCGTCGACAAGGGCGGAGGGTGCCTCAAATTCGTTATCTTTCATCAACGCTTCGAGAACCGCCTGTCGTACCTGAGAACGGGCACGCTGGTCACGCTCCCGCTCAAGACTGGTTCGAATCTCCTGACGGAACGCCGATTCCGATCCGTCCTCCACCCCAAAGGTTCGCACAAAGTCCTCGTCGATTTCGGGCACCTTCGGCGCGCCGACTTCCTTCACGCTTATCTTGAATTCGGCGGCTTTGCCAGCCACCTGTGCGCCGGGATAATCCTCAGGGAAAGTCAGTTGCACCGTCACTTCTTCTCCGGCTCGAACGCCAGTAACCCCGGACTCAAATTCAGGCAGGAGCGCGCCCTTGCCCAGCACCACTGGGTAATCTTTTGCTTCACCCCCCTCGAATACCTCGCCGTCTACGCGACCCTCAAAATCAATCAGGACGCGATCGCCTTCTTCCGACGCTTTCTCGGCAGCTTCGTAGGTGGTTCGCTGCTCGCGCAAGGTCTCAATAGTCCGGTCAATGTCATCATCCACCACCTCGCAGGTCTGACGCTCAATCGGCATGTCCCGGATGTCAGTGCGCGGCACTTCCGGAAAGACTTCAAAATTGGCAATGAATTCGAGGTCCTCACCACGCGTCAGGTTTTTGGGCTCGATAGAGGGGGGTCCCGCTGCATCCAGGGACTCACCGTTTATCGCTTCCATATAACTCGAGCTGATGATCTCATCGGCCGCCTCGGCCAATGCCTGATCGGCAAACCGTGACTCGATGACCTTCATCGGAATCTTGCCCGGCCGAAAGCCCGGAATTTTTGCGGTGCGTGCCAAACGCTTAAGCCGTGCCGCCACGGCACCGTCCAGTTGTTCGGCGGGCACCTTTACGGTCATCTTCCGGCCAATTGCGCCTGTTGTTTCTACGGATACGTCCATCGTGCAGCCTGCCTTACTTTCTATCTTGAATTTATCCTGCGCTCGGGTAATCTTTCCCGATAGCAGGCCTTACATCCTTGTCGTTAGGCCAGAGCCAAACGCCCGACCCGATTACTCCTCGGAAGGTTGGTGCGAAAGGGGAGACTCGAACTCCCACGGGTTGCCCCACTGGCACCTAAAACCAGCGCGTCTACCAATTCCGCCACTTTCGCGCCTGACAATCCCCCCACCACCATAGCTTTACGTTCCGGTTTGAGCATTGATTCCGATGTGGCTGGTGGGCCGTGTAGGGATCGAACCTACGACCCGCTGATTAAGAGTCAGCTGCTCTACCAACTGAGCTAACGGCCCATCGACCTGCCAGTGCTAACTGCACAGTTCGGAACTGGGGTGACCGATGGGACTCGAACCCACGACGGCCGGAATCACAATCCGGGGCTCTACCAACTGAGCTACGGTCACCACAAAAGCTTTCGCGAACCTTTAATTATCCATTAAATCGGTATCCCGACGCCACTAGGGCCGAGGCATTTGGCATAAATTACGGAATCAAAGGTTGGCGCGCCCGACAGGACTCGAACCTGTAACCTACGGCTTAGAAGGCCGTTGCTCTATCCGGTTGAGCTACGGGCGCCGTATCGATCCGCCAGATGACTGGTCGGGGCAGAGGGATTCGAACCCCCGACCCCCTGCTCCCAAAGCAGGTGCGCTACCAGACTGCGCTATGCCCCGTCGGTGGGCGACGGCGTCCACCCAGGCGCGATTCTAGCGGATAACACTCTTCTAGCGCAGTCATTTGCCAAGGGGACTATCGTTTTGGGCCGAATGAAATCGTTCTCCCTCCCTTCTCCCTCCTTTATCCGCCCACCGCAATTCACTTGATTTTCATTTTTGCAGCCCCACTTAGCACAGTAGGTAAAATTCCTTTCTTTTTAAACCACCTTCCGCCGTCCGGAGTATCCCGAAATGACGCAGACAGCGACCGCTCAAACCCACAGTTTCCAGACCGAAGTCAAACAGCTGTTACAGCTGATGATTCATTCTCTGTATTCGAACAAGGAGGTCTTCCTGCGAGAGCTGATTTCCAACGGCTCGGATGCCTGCGATCGCCTCCGGTTTGCGGCGCTGACCGACGCCGGTCTGATGGAGGACGGTGAGACCCTCGGATTGAAAGTCAGCGTCGACAAAAATGAAAAGACCGTCACGATCTCGGACAACGGCATTGGCATGACAACCGATGAGGTCGTTGAGAACATCGGCACCATTGCGCGCTCGGGCACCCGCCAATTCATGGAAGCATTGAGTGGTGATGCTGCCAATGATGCCAATCTGATCGGTCAATTTGGCGTGGGGTTCTACTCCGCGTTTCTGGTTGCGCACAGGGTTGAGCTCACGACACGCCACGCGAGCGCGGGCGCAGAGGGAGGGGTGAGGTGGATCTCAGACGGTGAGGGCGAGTACACCATCGAATCAATCACCCGGGAGGAGCGCGGTACGGCCATTACGCTTTATCTCAGAGATGAAGATAAGGAGTTCGCAGAGGATTTTCGACTACGGGGCATCATCAGCCGCTACTCAGATCACATTTCGCTGCCGATCGAAATGCCTGCCGAGGATAAAGAGAAAAAGGGGGAATGGGAGCCGGTTAACAATGGCTCAGCCCTGTGGTCGCGACCCAAAAATGAGGTCTCGGAAGAAGACTATCACCGCTTTTACCAGTCCTTGAGTTACGACACCGAAACGCCGCTTGCGACTTTACATAACCGGGTAGAGGGAAACCTTGAGTACACATCGCTCTTCTTTATTCCGAAAAAAGCACCGTTTGATCTATGGGATCGTGAGCAGCGCCACGGCATCAATCTGTACGTGCGGCGTATTTTTATTATGGATGATGCCAAGTATCTGATGCCCTCTTACCTGAGGTTCGTGCGCGGCGTTGTCGATGCCGCTGATCTGCCGCTGAACGTCTCACGCGAATTTCTGCAGAACAACAAAGACATCGACCGAATCCGCTCGGCTTCGGTTAAAAAAATCCTGTCCGAATTGAGTCGACTCGCCGAAAAGGAACCGGAAACTTACGCCGCCTTCTGGAAGGAATTCGGCAAAGTGTTAAAGGAAGGGGTCGTCGAAGATCACGACAACCGCACCGTGCTCGCGGATCTCATGCGCTTTAATTCGACCCGCAGCGACGACACTGAGCAAACGGAATCCCTGGCGGCCTATTTCAAGCGCATGCCGATGAAGCAAAAAGCGATCTACTACATCACTGCAGACTCGCATAATGCCGCCAGCACCTCCCCTCACCTTGAGATTTTCCGCAAGAATGATGTTGAGGTACTGCTGCTGAGTGACCCCGTCGACGAATGGCTGGTGTCTTCGCTCAATGAGTACAAAGACAAACCGCTTAAATCCGTTGCAAAAGGCGCGTTGGATCTTGAAGACCTGACAAGCCCCGAAGACAAAAAAGCGAGCGAAGCAAAAGAAAAAGACCTTGCGGGGCTGACCGAGAAAATGCAGTCATTGCTGGGTGAGCGGGTCAAATCAGTCCGGGTCAGCCAACGCCTGACAGACTCCCCTGCCTGTCTCGTGGCAGATGAGACAGATCTTGGCGGCAACCTTGAGCGGATTCTGCAAGCCATGGGGCAAGACGCGCCGGATGCCAAGCCGATTATGGAAATCAATCCTGACCACCCGTTGATCAGGCAGCTGAATCCCGATCACGCGCAACTGGAGGATTGGTCCCGTGTCTTGTTCGATCAGGCCGCGCTCAGCGAAGGGGCCCCTCTGCCGGAACCCGCCGCCTATGTGCAGCGGGTCAATGACTTGCTGACGAAGGCGGCTCTCACCGCTCAGTGAGGCTAAAAAGGCGCGCAGCAAAAAGTGCTGCCCGCCGAGGTGCAGGGGCCCATCTAGTCAGTACGGCCCGTGAGTTCCCGGGCGTCACCGACCCAATCCAGCGCACCGTCAGTGTCAGGAATGCTTTCGCCGCTCTGATCAACGCAGTTGCGGCCGAACACCAGCGAATCGCTGACTCTCGCGGTAGGACCAATCCGGCTGTACTCAAAGAGAATGCTGCGCGAAATCTGGGCGCCGCTTTGAAGATGGCAGCCTTGGCCGATCCACGTCGGGCCGAAAATTTGACACCCCGGCTCTATCCGGGAACCGGAGCCGACGTATATCGGACCCTCGGCGCGAATCTCATCCCAGTCAACGTTGACGTTCAATCCGGTCCAGATCCGAGGTCGGACTTCTGTTCCCGGCATACGCACGTCCCGCATCTTCCCGCGCATCATTTGCTGATTCGCCTGCCAGTAATCACTCAAATGTCCGATATCTATCCAGTTGAACGGCGCTTTAACCGCATTGAAAGCGAGACCTTTTTCAAGGATTAAAGGAAACAGTTCACTGCCGATATCAAACTCGGTATCCTGGGGGATCAAATCGATGATCTCCGGCTCAAAAACGTAGATGCCGGTGTTCACCAACTGGGAAAGTGCTTCGTCGACCTTCGGTTTTTCCTGGAAAGACTGGATACGCCCATGGTCATCACAGACCACGACTCCGTAACTGGAAACGCGTTCGCGGGCGACCTCGCGCACCACGATACTGGCGACCGCTCCCGATTGCCAGTGTTGGCGGAGCACTGCCCGAAGATCCAGATCGATAACGGCGTCACCGCAGACGACGACAAAGGTATCGTCGAAAAATCCGCCATAATCCTGGATCCGGCGGATACCCCCTGCTGAACCGATCGGGGCGGCAATGGTTTCACCGTCCTGCAGATGCCCCTCGAAGGAATAGCCGATTTCGACTCCCCACCGTCGGCCATCACCGAAATAGCCTTCGATGGCGTGTGCGAGATGGCTGACATTCACCATGATCTGGTCGAAGCCGTGTCGAGCCAAATGCTCCACCAGATACTCCATGACCGGCTTGCCAAGAACCGGAATCATGGGCTTGGGCAGGACGTGAGTCAGCGGGCGCACCCGCGTTCCCTTGCCTGCAGCCAGGATCATTGCTTTCATGCTGGCTTCCGTTGAAATCTGCCGTGGAGTCTACCGCCTGGCGGCCAAGTTGGCCACGCAGGCGAAGACTCCGATCGCAACGCTGATCAATCCCTGCGGATTCTGGGATCAGGCCACCTTCGCTGTGCTGGTCTCTTCCGACCGAAACACCCAGTCGCCCCCGACCACATCAGCCACAATCGTGTTGCCCGGCAGAAAGTGTCCGGAGAGAATTTCCTGTGCAAGCGGATTCTCCAACTGCGTCTGAATCGTACGCTTCAGGGGTCGCGCGCCGTATACGGGATCGAACCCGGCTGCACTGAGCTTATCAATCGCGGCATCAGTTACGCGCAGCGTCAGATCCCGAGAGGCAAGCCGCGCCGACAGGAGGGCAACCTGAATCCGTGCGATCTCATGAAGCTGCTCCTTGAGCAGAGGATGGAACACGATCATATCGTCCAGGCGGTTAATGAATTCCGGTCGGAAGTGCTGGCTCACCACGGACATCACCTGCGCTTTCATCTCCGAATAACATTCTTCTCCCGCAAGCTCTTGAATGCGGTCCGACCCGAGATTGGATGTCATGATAATCACCGTGTTACGGAAATCGACGGTACGCCCCTGCCCATCTGTCAGGCGGCCATCGTCCAGCACCTGCAGGAGCACATTAAACACCTCTGGATGGGCTTTCTCGACTTCATCCATGAGAATCACGGAATACGGCCGACGCCGGACGGCCTCGGTGAGATAACCGCCCTCCTCATAGCCGACGTATCCGGGCGGTGCGCCGATCAGTCTTGCCACTGAGTGCTTCTCCATGAATTCGGACATGTCGATGCGCACCATCGATTCGGTCGTGTCGAACAAAAATTCGGCAAGCGCCTTGGATAGTTCCGTCTTGCCGACACCGGTCGGTCCCAAAAAAAGAAAAGAGCCATAGGGCCTTTCCGGATCCGAAAGACCGGCGCGCGACCGACGGATAGCATCCGACACAGCCTGGATCGCCTCATCCTGTCCGATCACACGTCGGTGCAGTTCAGACTCCATACGCAGCAGTTTCTCGCGCTCGCCTTCCAGCATCCGGGATACCGGAATGCCGGTCCAGCGCGCCACCACTTCTGCGATTTCTTCATCCGTCACCTTGTTTCTCAGCAGTTGGGTCTCGCCACCCGATTCGTGATCCTGCGCATCCGCCAACTGCTTCTCGAGTTCTGGAATACGGCCATACTGAAGCTCTGACATTCGGGTGAGATCGCCCGCCCGCCTTGCGGCTTCCATTTCGCTGCGGGCCTGATCCAGAGCTTCTTTGACATGCTGGCTGCCCTGAACGGCCGCTTTCTCAGCCTTCCAGACCTCATCAAGATCAGCGTATTCGCGTTCTATTTCCAGGATCTCGGTTTCCAGTGCAGTGAGCCTTTTTCTCGAGGCATCGTCCGTATCTTTCCTGATCGCTTCCCGCTCGATCTTAAGTTGGATGAGTCGCCGGTCAAGACGATCCATAGACTCTGGCTTGGAATCGATCTCCATGCGAATCCGGCTTGCCGCTTCGTCGACGAGGTCGATCGCCTTATCCGGCAACTGGCGGTCACTGATATAGCGATGCGACAGCGTCGCAGCAGAAACAATCGCGGGGTCTGTAATATCGACGCCGTGATGCACCTCGTACTTTTCCTTGAGGCCACGCAAAATCGCGATGGTGTCTTCCACTCCCGGCTCACCCACCAGCACCTTCTGGAACCGGCGCTCCAGTGCGGCGTCCTTTTCTACATATTTCCGGTACTCATCGAGCGTCGTGGCTCCGATGCAGTGCAATTCTCCGCGGGCCAGTGCTGGCTTGAGCATATTGCCCGCATCCATTGCGCCCTCGGCCTTGCCGGCACCCACCATGGTGTGCAGTTCGTCGATAAAAAGGATGACCTGACCTTCCTGCTTGCTGAGATCATTGAGTACGGCCTTCAGCCGCTCCTCAAACTCCCCGCGGAATTTTGCGCCGGCAATCAGGGCACCCATGTCCAACGCCAACAATCGCTTGCCGCGAACCCCTTCGGGCACCTCTCCATCCACAATGCGCTGGGCCAGACCCTCAGCGATAGCGGTCTTGCCTACGCCGGGCTCGCCAATGAGCACCGGGTTATTCTTGGTGCGCCGCTGCAGCACCTGAATCGTTCGGCGGATCTCTTCATCCCGGCCGATAACGGGATCCAATCTGCCTTGCTCTGCGCGCTCCGTCAGATCAATGGAATACTTCTCGAGAGCCTCCCGCTGCTCCTCGGCATTGGGGTCACTCACAGCTTCTCCACCGCGCATCTCTTCAATCGCTTTCTCGACCGCATCCTTGAGTACGCCTGCATGTTTCATTGCCTCAGACAACGGACCGCGGTCTTCGAGCAGCGCGAGGATGAAAAGTTCGCTCGAAATGAACTGATCTCCCCGTCTCTGGGCCAATTTGTCTGTCACATTCAGCATGCGACCCAGATCAGCTGATATCTGAACATCGCCCGCTGTGCCTTCCACACGGGGGAATCCATCCAAGATTTCGCCGAGCGCCGATCGCAAGGTATTGGCGTTGGCACCGGAGCGGGTCAGCAAAGAGCGGACACTGCCACCCTCCTGATCAAGCAATGCCGCCATCAAGTGAGCCGGTTCGATAAATTGATGATCCCGCCCCACCGCAAGGCTTTGTGCGTCAGCCAGCGCCATCTGGAACTTCGTTGTCAGTTTGTCCATTCGCATGGTGATTCGCCTCCTTAAAGACGGACGGGTTTGAAGACGGTTTCGCCAGAACCCGAAAAATTTTTACCTTTTGAATATGGGGTTAAACTGGACTGAATCAAGGTCGATATAGAATTTCACCCACAATCCATGCTGCCCATGACAGGCATCAGAAATAGAAAAACTCTTGGACAGTAGCCCGTGAACTTCCAATCAATCGATAAATGATGAAGCCTTCGAAAGCGCAAATTCAGGGTCAGGTGGCGCTGGCATTGGATGAAGACATCGGCACAGGCGATCTCACTGCCTCCCTTATCAGCGAATCTGAAAGGGTCCGTGCCACACTCATCTGCCGGGAAGATGCTGTGGCCTGCGGCCGTGACTGGATAAACGCTGTCTTTGAGGCGCTGGATCCCAGCGCGCAGATCGATTGGCGCTGCCAGGATGGCGAGGATCTAAAGGCGGGGCAGATCTGGTGCGTCATCAAAGGGTCTGCGCGAGCAGTGTTGTCCGGTGAACGCACTGCGTTGAATTTCGCTCAGCTGCTGGCAAGCACCGCGACCGCCACTAGAACCCTGGCGCGGCACCTGCACGGCACAAACGCCCAACTGCTTGATACCCGCAAAACCGTCCCAGGATTACGGCTGGCGCAGAAATACGCGGTGCAATGCGGCGGGGGCAGCAATCATCGCCTTGGCCTCTACGACGGTATTTTGATTAAAGAAAACCATATTCGATCAGCGGGGTCGATCGCTGCTGCTCTGACTGCCGCACAGGCCCATGTCGGGACAGTGGATCTTATTGAGGTGGAGGTGGAGACACTCGACGAACTCTCACAAGCGCTCGATGCAGGCGCCCGTCGGATCATGCTGGATAATTTTTCAGTTTCTGACATGCGGGCAGCGGTTAAACACAATCAGGGACGGGCCAAACTCGAGGCCTCAGGAAACGTCAACGCGCAAACCATTCGCGAAATTGCTCTCACCGGTGTCGACTTTATCTCCTGCGGCGAGATCACAAAAAATGTATCTGCGGTTGATCTCAGTCTTCAGTTTGATCAGCCTGATACGTAGCGGTCCAGCCATTTGGTCAGTGCATCCTCAGTCACAGGCCCAACGTGCGAATGAACTACCTGCCCTTCGGGTGAGATAAGGAAGGTCGACGGCAGACCCTTGAGAGGCTCCATTGGCACCAGAGGCTCTTCGCCGATGATCAATACCGGATAAGTGACACCGAGCTCGGCTACAAACGACCGGATTTCATCTATCGGTGTTTTCTCAAAAGCGATGCCGACAACCTGCACACTTCCGACATGGCGGTCTGCAAACGCCATCAATTCTGGAATTTCACGTATACAGGGCCCACACCAGGTAGCCCAGAAATTCACGATCACCCACTGGTCTTGATACTGACTGAGACCTTGTACGTTTCCCTGAAGGTCTTGAAGCGAGTATTCCAGCGCATCGGCCAGCAACACACGTGGCATTGCCGATCCAATGCTGACGAGAGCATAAATTGCAATAATGCTTATTACTTTATGGATGCTGTGCATACTGATAAATGGGTTCTTGCCCACCTGAAACCTCCCCGAAAGGGGAATCCCCTCTTCACAACTTTTTCTTTGTTGCGGTATAGCCTACTATGTAGGTATAACAGTTGTCGGAGACTTGAGGCAATGAGGCTATTTCTGGTTATTGTGGCAGGTATTCTGCTAGGGACATCGGTCGCAATTGCACAAAGTCCGCCCGCTGACGGTGACGCGGCCGCTTGGTGTGAAGCCAATATGAATGATTGTGCTACCTGGTGCGAAAGCAACCCGGATGCCGAAATCTGTCAGGAACCCGAATGTGACTGATCCTGACGACTCAATCATTACCAATAAGTAACAGGCCAACAGAACTAACAGACCAACACAAACACAATAGGAGAGTGACTATGAAAAATCTCAAATTATTGACCGCCGGCACTTTAGGGCTGGCATTGTTATTGCCTCTGGGCGCTCAGGCCAATAAGCCTGTAGGCATTACGGGTGACACCATGGCCGTCACCGTCATGCATAACGGTTCTGCCACGGACATTACCCGTAATCAGGACAACAAGAACACCGTGAATCCGGCTTTTGCCAAGACCTCGCGACCTTGCCCGCCGTTTTGCATCCAGCCCGCCGTTTTGGCCCCGGGTGTTGAAACCATCGCAGAGCGTGAAATGATTCACTACGCCAAGATGATGAGCGACGGCGATTCATCAATCATCGTAATTGACTCCCGCACCCCGGACTGGGTTGCCAAGGGCACCATCCCGAGCGCCATCAACGTGCCGTGGACCAAATTGAATCCAGCAAAAGGCGCCACCCCGATCGAGATTGCGGAAATCATGCAGGACGTCTTCAATGTTTCGGAAAGCGAGGGTCTGTTTGACTTCACCAACGCCAAAACCGCCGTGATGTTCTGCAACGGCATGTGGTGCGGACAATCTCCGAACAACATCAAAAACCTGCTGAAATTCGGTTACCCCGCCCACAAGATCAAGTGGTACCGTGGCGGCATGCAGGACTGGGAAATCCTCGGCCTGAGTACTGCCAAACCGTAAGGGGCTGCAGTTGCAACTTTAAAAAAAGCGGGGCCTTGCCCCGCTTTTTTTTCGCCTCAGCGTTTCATCCAGATCAGGGAAGTCATCCTTCCGCATAACCCCTGTCGCCGATAGGAAAACCAGCGACCGCTATCGCCATAGGTGCACTCCAGGCTTGCTCGCGCATAGTCGACACCGGCCCGCGACAGCCGGGCCACAATAAGTCCGGGCAGATCCGCAAAGTAACGCGCGCCACTTGGCGCAACGAAATGCTCGTCTGAGGGCTCATTTTCGATCAGCCGACATCTCACATCGTGACCAATCTCAAAATATTTCTGGCTGATGGTAGGCCCAACCCAGGAGATGATCTCTCCCACATTGCCGGGAATTTTTGCAAGTCCAGACTCGATGATCCCCTCTGAAAGCCCACGCCAGCCCACGTGCAGCAACGCCACAAAACTTCCTTGCCGATCACTGAGAAACACTGGCGCACAATCAGCACTCAGAACGGCACAGACAGTTTCCTCTGCCCGCGTCACGCTGCCGTCAGCTGTTCTGCGGGGCTTACTCCCTGACTCGTCCAGACTTAGTATCGTTGTGCCATGCTGCTGGTCGAGCCATACCGGCAGGCAGGTCAAACCTAAGACCTTAACCAGGACTTCACGATTCGTCTCAACTCTTTCCGGCGCATCAGCAACGTAATCGGCAAAGTTGAAGCCGTCATAGGGATCGTCCGGTTGGGATGCACCGCGCTCTGTGGTCAGGGCATGAACGTGGGGCGGTGCCGGCCAATCCGGCTCGATCCACCTCAAGGGTGATCCGCTCAACGCTGAGATTCCGAGTCTGTCGCCAGGGTCCTGAGCAACTCGGTCAGATCTGCCGGCACGGGGCTTTCCCAGCCGAGCGGCTCTTGAGTTACCGGATGATGCAGCGCGAGCGCCCGAGCGTGAAGCGCCTGACGGGAAAACTGCTCGAGCGCGGTGATGAGCTTTGGATCCGGTTTCGGCGGCAACTGAAGACGACCGCCGTAAAGAGGATCACCGACCAGTGGAAAACCCACATGCGACATATGCACGCGGATCTGGTGGGTGCGGCCCGTCTGCAGGCTGACAGCGAGAAGCCCATGCCCCCGGAAGCGCTCTTTCACACGATAGTCGGTAAGCGCCGGTCTGCCCCGCTCGGTCACTGCCATCTTAAGGCGATTCTTTGGATGACGGCCGATAGGCGCATCCACCGTGCCGCCGGTGATCGGGCAACCGTTCACGACGGCAAGATATTCTCTTTTGATCTCGCGTGCCTCAAGCGCCCGAATCAGTTCCGTGCGCGCAGCCTCAGTGAGTGCCACGACCAACAACCCGCTCGTGTCCTTATCCAGGCGATGCACAATTCCGGCACGAGGCAGTCCGGTTACCTGAGGAAACCGATGCAGCAGAGCATTCGCCAATGTCCCGGAGGGATTTCCGGCGCCGGGATGCACCACCCACCCTGCCGGCTTATCGATGACCGCTATATCCGAGTCCTCATAAACCACTGGGATCGGTATCAGCTCCGGCAGCCAGTCCAGGACCGGCAGGGGCGGCATTTCGAGAGATACGACCTCACCGCCATAAACCATGAGTCGTCCGGCAGGGATACTGCCATCCAATGTCACACGGCCTTCTTTGAGCCAAGCTTGCAGTTGAGACCGCGAATAAGGCGGGAAAATCTGAGGCAGCACTTTATCCAGCCGCTCCCCTGACGACGCTTCAGATACCGTCGCTGTCAGGACTTCATCACTGGCCTCTTCAAGTGTCACGATCGTTATCTTCGTTGCCCGGTGAGCGAAAGTATAATAGCGCCTTATGCTTACTCCCTCAGTCTTGAACTCCCGGCGTCGTATATGGTCTGGAGTACTGCTGTTTGCGGTGATGTTGACAAGCGGCTGTGCGATCCTAGAGGAAAAAGACGAGACGGCAGGCTGGACCGCGGAGCAATTTCTCAGCGTCGGCCAAAAGCAGATGGCCTCGGGCGACTGGGTCGGTGCCATCGACACCTACAAAAAACTGCTCGGCCGTTTCCCCTACGGCCGAATCGCCGAACAAGCCCAGCTGGATTCGGCTTATGCCTATTTCAAGAATAGCGAACCGGCACTCACCGTCGCTGCCGCAGATCGCTTTATCCAGATGCATCCGACCCACCCAAATGTGGATTATGCTTTCTATCTCAAGGGGCTTGCCCTGTTTGAACCCCCTGACAGTCTGTTCGACTCCCTGTCAGGATATAACCCGGCCAACAACGACATCGGCCCCGTGCGTGAAGCCTTCGTGGCCTATCAGGAGCTCATTAGCCGCTTTCCCGACAGTCGCTATGCGCCGGATACCCGAAGGCGACTGATTTACATCATCAATGTGCTTGCAACCCATGAAGTCGAGGTCGCGCGGTATTACTACGCAATGGGTGCGGACGTTGCTGCCGTTAACCGGGCGAGGTCAGTGCTTGAGACCTATCGGACTTCCTCCGCGGTCGAAGACGCTCTGGGCATCATGATCAAGGCTTATGCCCGAATGGGTCTTGAGGAACTCTATAGCGATGCGCTTCGGGTATTGAAACTCAACTATCCCGACAGCACCTATCTCAATTGAATCCTGAGGTAATGGGATAGCGCCGGTCCCGGCCGAATGCCCTGCGGCTGATTCTCACCCCGGGCGGCGCCTGCCGTCGCTTGTACTCGTTGCGCACAACCATCCGTGTGATTTTCTCCACAATGTCCGCATCAAATCCCTGAGCCCCGATTTGATCCACACCCAGATCATGTTCTATGAAGGACTCCAGGATCGGATCCAGCACCTCGTAAGGCGGCAAGCTGTCCGTATCCTCCTGATCGGGAGCCAGCTCTGCCGAGGGTGGGCGGGAGATCACCCGCTCTGGAATCACCGCTTCAATGCTGTTTCGGTATACCGCCAACTCATACACTAACGTCTTGAAGACGTCTTTGATCACTGCAAACCCGCCTGCCATATCGCCGTACAACGTGGCATAACCCACCGCCATTTCGCTCTTGTTGCCGGTCGCGAGCACCAGCTTACCGGTCTTGTTGGAGATCGCCATCAGCAGATTGCCCCGGATTCGGGACTGAAGGTTCTCCTCGGTGGTGTCCTGCGGCAAACCTTTAAAGATCGGATCCAGCTGGGATCGATAACTGTCCACCAGTGGCTCGATCGGGATAACCTGATAGGCCACTTCGAGATTTCGGGCCTGAGTTTCGGCATCTTCCGTGCTCATGTCTCGGGTGTAGCGCGAAGGCATCAAAACAGCCTGCACGTTCTCTTTACCCAACGCATCCGCGGCAATCGCCAGTGTCAAAGCTGAATCAATACCCCCAGATAAACCCAGCACTGCACCTTGAAACCCGTTTTTATGAACATAGTCTCTGACACCCACACAAAGCGCCTGATAAACGCTCTCTTCTCTTGACAGCAGTGCCTTTGCGGGATGGGTCGGTTCGATCCCGGATGAAGTCAGATCGATTCGGGAAAGCGATTCTTCAAAAAATTTTTCCCGCGCAATTACCTCGCCGTCAGCAGCGCAAACAAAGGACCCGCCATCAAAGACCAGCTCATCCTGACCACCCACGAGATTGACATAGATGATCGGAACGTTGGACGTTTTCGCACGCAGGCTGACCACCTCCTCCTCGCGCTCGCGAGCCTTATAGAAGTCATAGGGAGACGCGTTGAGATTGACAATGAAGTCGGCGCCTGCCGAGGCACAGTCCACCACCGGCTGCGCATGCCACACGTCCTCACAAATGGTGAGCCCGAGGCGGAACCCATCGACTTCAAAAACGCAGGGCTCGTCTCCAGCAGCAAAATAACGCTTTTCATCGAAGACGCCGAAGTTCGGCAACTCCCGCTTGAAATAACGGGCCACCACTTTACCGTCTGAGATAACTGATGCGGTGTTATAGAGTTTTTCACCGTCGAGGTGCGGGTGACCCACGACCATGACGATGTCAGTCTTTGCGTCCAGTAACCGGTTCAGACCCGCTTTTGCACGCTCGAGAAAATCTCCCCGAAAAAGCAAATCCTCAGGAGGGTAACCCGTGATTGAGAGCTCGGGAAAGATGACAACGCGACATCCCAGGTCTGAGCGGGCCTTATCCGCCGCATACAAAATGCTGTCGACATTCTTGTCGACATGACCAACGGTAAAATTAAGTTGCGCAATTGCAACGGGAAGGCGATTCATCGCATATGAAAAATTATTTGTCTGAGCATGAGACCGTTAACGGTCCAGACCCGAATGATAAAGCCGCCGGGGTCAGCATCACAACAAACTCCTCCATGCGGAGTATTGATGCGGGGCAATGGAACAAGATGGTCGACCCGGACAATCCTGGGCTGCGTCACGAAATGCTGCTGGCGTTTGAAGAGAGCGGCTGCTGCTGCCCCGAATCAGGCTGGACACCGTGCCATCTGACTGCGCAACTGGATGGCGATTTAATCGGCGGTGCACCGTGTTACCTCAAAACGCACTCTTACGGCGAATTTGTCTTCGATTGGGCATGGGCGAATGCCTATCAGCGTCATGGCCTGCAGTATTATCCAAAACTGCTTGTCGCGGTCCCGTTCACGCCGGTTGGCGGACAGCGTCTGCTTCATCATCCCGACCATGATGAAGCACTCATCAGAAAGAGCATTGCAAAAGCGTTGCCGGCCGTCGCCACTGAACTCAAGGCATCTTCCGTACACTGCATTTTCTGCACGGAAAGCGATCTTCGCCTCCTTTGCGAAAACCGCTTTGTTCGGCGCGAGGGCCGTCAGTTTCACTGGCACAACAATCAGTATCAGGACTTTGGTGATTTTTTGACGCGCCTTTCTTCAAAGAAGCGCAAAAACATCCTGAGAGAGCGTCGACGGATCGTCGAGCAGGACATTACTCTTCAATGGCACCACGGCGAGGACATCACAGACGAATACCTGGATCTGCTGTACTCGTGCTACCGCAACACGATTGCTGAGCATGGCTCATATGCCTACCTCAACCGGAAGTTTTTTGAAATCCTGATCGAGACTATTCCGGACGGTGTGCAGTTGCTGACGGCACACCATGGCGGCCAACCAGTTGCTTGCGCGTTCTTTCTGCGCGGCAAGGACACCTTGTATGGGAGATACTGGGGCGCCCTGGCGCACGCGTCTGATCTTCACTTTGAAGCATGTTATTACGCTCCCATCGAATACTGTATTGAGAACGGTTTAAAGCGGTTCGAAGCTGGCGCGCAAGGGGAGCATAAGTTAAGCCGCGGTTTAACCCCCCAGACCACGCTGTCAGCACATTGGCTGGCCCACGAGGGCTTTCATGATGCGGTACGCCGATTCACTGCAGAAGAAGAAACTCATCTCGCCGACTACACGGAGATTCTCGACGCGCACTCACCTTTCAAGCAAAACGGTGATGAGGGCACGCGATGCTAAAATGGTTTGGTTATGGCAAATCTGCCAAAAACCTATACTTTTCCCCCGCTGGAAGCGGCATCGCCTGAGGGACTGCTCGCCGTCGGAGGGGATCTCAATCCTGACCGGTTATTGAGCGCCTATCGTCAGGGAATTTTTCCCTGGTACAGTGACGATCAGCCCATTCTGTGGTGGTCGCCTGATCCCCGCGCGGTGCTCTACCCATCAAAACTGCATATATCCAAAAGCCTGCGCAAGAGTCTTCGCACGCGCGGGTTTGAGGTGAGCGCTGACCGCGCCTTTGCTCTCGTTATCGCGGCATGCGCTGAATCCCGCAATGCCAGTGAAGGCACATGGATTACCTCCGGCATGCAGGACGCTTATTGCGCATTGCACCGGATGGGATATGCCCATAGCGTGGAAACCTGGCATAACGGAGAACTGGTTGGCGGTCTGTATGGACTTGCCATCGGGAAGGCTTTTTTTGGCGAAAGCATGTTCAGCCGAGTTGCTGATGCCTCAAAGACTGCTCTTGTTGGTCTGGCAACCTCTCTTTCTGCAGAGGGGTATCGGTTTATCGATTGTCAGGTTGTCTCTGAGCATTTGACCTCACTCGGAGCCCAAGCGATACCGCGCGACCGTTTTGCGGCTGAACTCCATGAGGCTGTCGGGTTTTCCAACAAAGCAGCGCGTTGGCACTGGGCCATGCCGGCGCAGGAATTGTTATGAGCCGCCAGCAAAGCGCGCCTGACCTTTATCAGTCAACGGCGCATCCCTGCCCGTATTTGCCGAGCGAGACTGCCGCAAATCTTTTAATCGATCCCAAGTATTCAGTCTCTTCCGCGCTCTATGACACCTTGATTCGAAATGGATTTAGACGCAACGGGGCTTTGTTTTACCGTCCGCATTGCCCGTCGTGTCGACAGTGTCAGTCCGTTCGCATCCGGGTTAAAGACTTTGTTATGAATCGCGCTTTTCGCAGAACCTGGAAGCGCAATCAGGATGTCTCAATGGAAATCCGAACGCTGGGTTTTCGTGAGGAACACTTTGCCCTCTACCGGATTTACCAGGCAAACCGTCACCCGGGTGACAGCATGGACAACCCTGACCCAGAAAAGTATCAAAAATTTATGACCGAATCAGGGGTCGACAGCTTCATGATGGAACTGCGTATCGGCAAACGACTGCTCTCGGTCTCTGTTGTCGATCATGTGGGCAATGGCCTGTCGGCGGTCTATACCTTTTATGATCCATCCGAGACGCGTCGCAGCCCCGGCACTCTCACGATCCTTCATCAGATCGAACTCACTCGCTCGGTGGACTATGACAACCTCTACCTCGGATACTGGATAGAAGACTGCCCCAAAATGTCCTACAAGACCCAGTTCGGCCCTGTCGAGATTTTCGACCCGCTCTCCCAGGCGTGGTCCGCCCCACAGTAAGAGATTTTTGGTGCCCGAGATCCCTTTTATCCGTGAGCATGATTTTCAGTACGGACAGATCGAAGTCCTTGCTCCCGGTATCCGCAGACTCACTGCCCGCAACCCAAGCGCTTTCACCTATTACGGCACTGGGACCTACATCATCGGGACGGGAACCGTTGCCGTGATTGATCCTGGACCCGACGATCCAGCACATCTCAATGCACTAATCACAGGTCTTGAGGGTGAAGACATCTCTCATATCCTGGTCACGCACTGTCACCTGGATCACTCGCCCGGTGCCCGCCTCCTGCAGGCGGCTTGCGACGCGCCGACCTATGCGTTCGGACCCCATGGGGCCCCCTCAGAACATCGGGATGCGGGGACTGAAGAAGGAGTTGATGTTGATTTCGACCCTGACGTGCGGCTCGTGCACGGGCAGCGCTTTTCTGTTGGAGCGCTCGAAGTGGAGTGCATACATACCCCGGGGCACACCAGCAATCATATGTGCTTTACTCTGCCTGCCTCCGGCGATGTTTTCAGCGGCGACCACGTGATGGGGTGGTCCACCAGTGTCATTATTCCGCCAGACGGTGACATGGCCGACTACCTCAACAGCCTGCAACTGATGCTCGACCGAAAAGACAACCGGTATTGGCCAACCCATGGGCCACCCATTAAAACGCCTGCCGATTACGTCGCAGCACTCATTGCCCATCGGCATCAGCGCATGGATGACATCCTCAAGCTTTTGGCCGAGACACCCATGCACATCCCGCAAATGGTGGGCCCGCTTTATCCCGGCTTGGATCCTCGGCTGATCGGGGGCGCCCGCCTTTCTATTCTGGCGTCCCTACGTTATCTGATGGCCAACCGAGAAATAGAGGCATCCGACGGAATGCCGATGCAGTGCACCTATCGGCGTGTGACCTGACCCACGGCCCGGCGCTTTAGCACCCAACTCACTCCTGCCCTCAACAAATCGGCGGCATTTTTCACCTTTAAGTGACTTGTCTGATTTTAATATTTCGATAATACTCGACATATGGACACATCAACCGCTGTGGACACCCTTTCTGCCCTTGCGCAACCGTCCCGACTTCAGATCTTCCGACTGTTGGTAAAGCACAGTCCGGCGGGGCTTGCCGCAGGAAAGATTGCCGATGATCTTGGTGTCCGTCACAACACCCTGTCGTCGCACGTTGCAATTTTGACGCGGGCCGGTCTGCTGAGATCAGAGCGAAACGGCCGATCGATCATCTACAGCGTTAATCCGCAAGGTATTAAGTCGTTGCTTGCCTATCTCGTCGAGGATTGCTGTAACGGCCAGCCCGAGCTGTGTACCCCGATGGCCTCCGAATCAAAACAGCCGGGGCGCTCAAAGCGCATTGCTGATTAAAGTTTGCCGTTGACCTCCCAAAAAACGACATGAAGGCAAGCCCATACCAGGTCCTTTTTCTTTGCACGGGTAATTCAGCCCGAAGCATCCTCGCTGAATCCATCCTGAATCAAGACGGCGAGGGGCGCTTCACGGCATTCAGTGCAGGCAGTCATCCCAACGGACATGTACATCCCGCAGCCATCGGCCTTCTGAAAAAACTCGGCCATCCTTTGGCCTCATTGAGATCTAAAAGCTGGGAAGAATTCAGTGGTCCCAAGGCACCTAGAATTGACTTCGTCTTTACCGTCTGTGACTCAGCAGCGTCTGAGGTCTGCCCCGTCTGGCCGGGACAGCCCGTCTCTGCACATTGGGGGCTGCCCGATCCTGCAGCGGTCGACGGCACCCAACAGCAGATTCACCTGGCTTTTGCCAAGACCTATAAAATGCTTGAGCACCGCATTGCCCTTCTGGTCGATCTGCCTCTGGAGTCTCTTGATTC
>Ga0181588_10000505_pt1 | contig 35039 bp, 43 predicted proteins | sample 071ome_26_FD_148607 | JGI IMG/M metagenome (GOLD analysis project Ga0181588, IMG submission 148607) | Coastal salt marsh microbial communities from the Groves Creek Marsh, Skidaway Island, Georgia - 071409BT metaG (spades assembly) | ecosystem: Environmental > Aquatic > Marine > Intertidal zone...
GCCCGAGCTTGTCGTAAACCGGGATTGGACGCAAACCTCCACTGAGACCCATGAAAAAAAATCCCCGAAAGCACATCGCTCGCGGGGATTTTAATCACTCAAGGCAGATGATGCGTGGGATTACTCCTCGGTATCATCGACCTCCACATCGTCGACGTTTTCTGGCTCAGGGCGGTCGACCAACTCCACATAGGCCATGGGCGCCTTGTCTCCGGTGCGAAATCCGCACTTGAGAATACGAATATAACCTCCGGGACGCTCCGCATAGCGAGGTCCGAGCTCATCGAACAACTTACCAACAGCTTCCTTACTGCGCGTGCGATCAAAAGCCAGCCTGCGATTGGCCACGCTGTCCTTCTTGGCCAAAGTAATCAGAGGCTCTGCGTAGCTTCGCAACTCTTTTGCCTTGGGCAGTGTTGTCTTGATCAGCTCGTGCTCGACCAGGGACACCGCCATGTTACGAAACATGGCTTTCCGGTGGGAGCTATTGCGGTTTAGCTGACGACCGCTGTGACGATGACGCATTGTCTTTCTTCCTTGCTATGGGCTCACCCCGCGGGGAGCCCCCTTTTAATTACTGTTACCCGAGTGCCAGTCGACTTAAACGCTCAGTAACCGCTCATCATTCTTGAGGCTGGCGGGTGGCCAGTTCTCCAATCGCATACCCAGGGACAATCCACGAGACGCGAGTACGTCCTTGATTTCAGTGAGAGACTTCTTGCCAAGGTTAGGAGTCTTGAGCAGCTCAACCTCGGTCCGCTGAACCAGATCACCAATGTAGTAAATATTCTCGGCTTTGAGGCAGTTAGCCGATCGCACCGTTAGCTCGAGATCGTCTACCGGACGAAGCAGGATTGGATCGACTTCGTCATCCGCTTCCTGAGCAGTTGCCTGCGCCTCGCTCTCGAGGTCAACAAAGACAGAAAGCTGCTGTTGCAGGATCGTTGCCGCGCGACGAATAGCCTCTTCGGGATCGATGGTGCCATTGGTCTCGAGATCGATAACCAGCTTATCAAGATCAGTTCGCTGCTCTACCCGCGCCGAATCAACGACGTAGGACACGCGACGAATCGGGGAAAATGATGCATCGAGCTGCAAACGACCAATAGCTCTTGTCTCTTCCTCAGGATTCATTCGAGAATCAGCAGGCGAGTAGCCACGGCCGCGCTCTGTAACCAACCGAATAACCATCTCCTTGTCAGAAGTCAGGGTGCAAATCACATGCTCCGGATTGCATACCTCAACGTCATGATCGACCTGAATATCAGCCGCCGTCACCGTACAAGGACCTTTTGCTACCAGCGAGAGCTCGGCCTCATCCTTTCCAGCCATGGTGAGAGCCACGCCTTTCAGGTTAAGGAGTACTTCGATCATATCTTCCTGCACGCCTTCGATCGCTGAGTACTCGTGCAGTACCCCGTCGATCTCGACTTCAGTAATGGCGGCACCGGGCATAGAAGAGAGCAGAATACGACGCAGGGCATTGCCCAGCGTGTGGCCGAAACCACGCTCGAGAGGCTCGAGAGTAACCTGCGCTCGGGTGGTCGACTTCTCGTCTACCTTGATAACGCGGGGCGTCAGTAACTCATTTACAAAATTGGACATAGTGCACCTATTTCCTAATCGGGTTGAAAGGGCTGCTTCTCGAGGCTTTATACGGCCTTACTTGGAATACAGCTCCACAATCAGGTTCTCGTTGATTTCGCTGGAGAGATCCTGACGTTCAGGTTTTGACTTGAAGGTCCCTTCAAGCTTGTCCGAATTAACCTCAATCCAAACGGGCTCACCACGCTGCTCCGCTATAGATAGAGATGCTTGTATACGCAATTGCTTCTTTGCCTTCTCACGAACACTCACGGTGTCGCCAGGCTTCACCTGATAAGAGGGAATGTTGACGACAGAGCCATTTACCAAGATACCTTTGTGAGATACCAGCTGACGGGCTTCGGCACGGGTAGAACCAAAGCCCATCCGATAAACGACGTTATCAAGGCGGCTTTCTAACAGCTGAAGCAGGTTTTCACCGGTGGCACCCTTGAGACGCGCGGCTTCCTTGTAATAGTTGCGGAACTGCTTCTCGAGTACCCCGTAAATGCGGCGTACCTTTTGCTTCTCGCGAAGCTGAACACCGTAGTCCGAGAGACGCCCTCGGCGAGCACCGTGCTGTCCCGGTGCAGTTTCGGGCTTACACTTTGAATCCAGTGAACGCACACCGCTCTTGAGCTGAAGGTCGGTGCCTTCGCGACGAGAGAGTTTGCACTTGGGTCCGATATAACGAGCCATATGAATGAATCCTCTGCGCGGGCGTTAAACGCGACGCTTCTTGGGGGGACGACAACCGTTGTGCGGGATTGGCGTCACATCAGTAATGTTGGTGATCTTGTAGCCGCAGCTGTTCAGAGCGCGCACCGCAGACTCACGACCAGGGCCGGGGCCTTTGACTTCAACGTCCAGATTTTTGAGGCCGTATTCCTTCGCGGCTTCCCCGGCGCGCTCCGCAGCAACCTGCGCAGCAAACGGTGTGGACTTTCGAGAACCACGGAATCCGGAGCCGCCGGCGGTGGCCCAGCTCAACGTATTGCCTTGGCGGTCGGTGATGGTCACGATCGTGTTATTAAATGAGGCGTGCACATGAGCAACCCCATCGACAACCTGCTTGGTTATCTTGCGTTTCGTTGTCTTGGCATTCTTGGCCATAATGTCCCTACTTCAATATCAGCGCTACAAATTACGATGTAGCTACACTAAACGGGTGATGTTGCAGCAATTACTTGCGTATCGGCTTACGTGGTCCCTTTCGGGTACGCGCATTGGTTTTGGTGCGCTGGCCACGCAAAGGCAGCCCTTTTCTGTGTCGTAACCCACGGTTACAACCAAGGTCCATAAGACGCTTGATATTCATGGATACTTCCCGTCGCAGATCACCCTCCACCATCATCTCGGACAAAAGGCTACGCAGCTGATCCAGCTCGCCTTCACTCAAGTCACCAACTTTGGTTTGGTGATTGATGCCAGTCGCATCGAGCAGGCGACGCGCCTGCGTGCGGCCAACGCCATAGATGTAGGTCAGTGATACCACTGCATGCTTGTTGTCGGGGATGTTGACACCGGCGAGACGCGCCATCGATTTATCTCCAAACGTTCACTGCGGTACCAAATCTTGCAAGACCGGCACCACAAAAAGCGGCTCCCTTTTCACAGGGGGCGCGCAGGTTACTGATTTTCCGAAAAAAATTCAACGGTATTAACCCTGACGCTGCTTGTGACGGGGATCGCTGGAGCAAATCACCCGCACCACACCGTTTCGGCGTACCACCTTACAGTTTCGGCATATTTTCTTCACAGAAGCTCGTACCTTCATCTCTCGCTCCTAGTATCTAGCGCAACCGACCCGCAGGGCCGACGTTTGCCAGATTGGCTTTCTTCATCACACCTTCATACTGGTGTGACATCAAATGACTCTGAATTTGCGCCATGAAATCCATGACCACGACCACCACAATCAGCATGGAGGTGCCGCCCAGATAAAAGGGCACGTTGAACATGACAACCAGAAATTGGGGCAACAGGCAGACCAGCGCGATATACGCCGACCCAAAAACCGTCAAACGGGTCAGCACTCCATCAAGATAATTCGCGGTCTGCTGGCCAGGACGAATACCGGGGACAAATGCCCCAGAGCGCTTTAGATTATCTGCCACTTCCTGAGGGTTAAACATCAACGCCGTATAGAAGAAACAGAAGAAAACGATGAACCCGGTAAACAACATAATATTCAGAGGCTGCCCTGGCCCAATAGCGACCGCCAGATCCTGCAGCCAATCAGCACTGTCTCCACTGCCAAACCATTGAGCAACAGAAGCAGGGAATAATAAGATCGAACTGGCGAAGATTGCGGGGATCACCCCTGACATATTCACTTTGAGTGGCAGATGGGACGACTGCGCCTGATACTGCTGTCTGCCCTGCTGGCGCTTTGCATAATTAACCGTTACGCGACGCTGGCCACGCTCGATAAAAACAACGAGGTAAACCACCACGATCGCCAGAGCAACAATCGCCAGCAAAATAAGGATGTTGAGCTCGCCCTGTCGCGCCTGCTCCAGGCTTTGACCGACAGCTGAAGGCAAGCCAGCTGCAATACCGGCAAAAATCAGTAACGAGATTCCGTTACCGATACCACGCTCAGTGATTTGCTCACCCAACCACATCATAAACACCGCACCGGTAACCAGTGAGGTAATGGCAATCACGTAAAAACTGATCGACGTATCAAAGGATAGCCCCTGATTTGCGAGACCTACGGTCATACCCGTGCCCTGCACAAGAGCCAACAAGACCGTCAAATAACGCGTCATCTGGGAGATACGGCGACGACCGGACTCGCCCTCTTTCTTCAGTTGCTCCAGCTGAGGAGTAACCGCTGTCATCAGCTGCATGATGATGGAGGCTGAAATATAGGGGAGAATGCCCAGAGCCAGAATACTCATCCGCTCCAGAGCACCCCCAGAGAACACATTGGCAAGACCTAAAATAGTGCCCTGGTTCTGATTGAACAATGCTGCCAACTGCTCGGGATCAATCCCGGGAACAGGAATGTGGGTGCCGATGCGGTAAACCACCAATGCCATAAATACAAAGCGAAGACGGGCAAAAAGTTCGCCCATACCCGCTGTATTCATTGATGGCATACCGTTAGCCATGATTACGCCTCGACGCTCCCGCCAGCGGCTTCGATTGCTTCACGAGCACCTTTGGTCACAGCAAGCCCTTGTACCTTAATGGCCTTTTCAATGCTTCCCGAGAGAAATACCCGCGCGCGGAGAACATCGTCTTTGATGAGGTCTGCCTGCTTTAGCGCCGCGAGATCGACCACATCGCCTTCCACACGATTCAGCTCATGGAGGCGCACCTGCGCAGTTGTTCGTCCGATACGGGACGTAAAGCCATACTTCGGCAAGCGCTTCTGAAGTGGCATCTGACCACCCTCGAAGCCGGGCTTAACGGTACCGCCAGAGCGAGACTTCAGGCCCTTGTGACCCCGACCAGCGGTCTTGCCAGTACCCGAACCAATACCACGACCCACGCGCTTCGCAGCTCGCTTTGAGCCGGGTGCGGGGCTTAGTGAATTCAAACGCATTTCGTCAGCCATTTGTCTCACCCTCTACGCGAACCAAATAGTTCACCTTGTTGATCATGCCGCGCACCGACGGGGTGTCTTCCACCTCGACCGTGTGGCCAATACGTCGCAATCCCAGACCTGCGACGCAGGCCTGATGCTTTTTCAGGCGGCCGTGAATACTCTTCACCTGGGTCACCTTGATCATTTGCTTACTCATCAGCTTTATCCCCGCCTCAGCTCAGGATTTCTTCAACTGTCTTGCCGCGTTTGGCGGCGATCGCGTCAGGAGACTGCATATCGCGCAGGCCCTTGTAGGTAGCGCGAACCACGTTCACAGGATTGGTCGAGCCGTAGCACTTCGCCAATACGTTATGAACGCCCGCCAGTTCCAGCACTGCTCGCATTGCACCACCGGCAATGACACCTGTACCTTCAGAGGCAGGCTGCATGTAAACCTTTGAAGCGCCGTGTGCAGCTTTCACTGGATACTGCAGGGTGCCTTCAACCAATTCGACCTTGACCATGTTGCGGCGAGCCGCTTCCATTGCCTTTTGGATAGCGACAGGCACTTCTCGCGCCTTACCGCGGCCGTAACCAACGCGCCCCTTGCCGTCGCCAACCACGGTCAACGCAGTGAAGCTCATGATTCGGCCGCCTTTAACGGTCTTTGCTACCCGATTCACCTGAACCAGCTTCTCCTGCAGATCGCCTTCGGTACGCTGATCTCGATCGCCCTGTTTCTTTTGGTCGTTGTACGCCATGCTTAAAACTCCAATCCGCCTTCGCGCGCGGCATCCGCCAACGCCTTGACTCGGCCGTGATACTTGAACCCTGCTCGATCAAAAGCGACTTCGGTTACGCCTGCCGCCTTGGCACGCTCTGCAATTAAGGCACCCACTTTGGCTGCCGCCTCGATGTTGCCTGTTGCACCCGACCGAAGATCCTTGTCCAGCGTGGAGGCACTCGCCAAAACGCTGTTACCTTCCGGAGCAATTATCTGCGCGTAGATGTGGCGCGGGGTACGATGTACCGTAAGACGAGTAACACGGGCGGTGCGCATCCGAACGCGAGACTTTCTCGCTCTGCGCTGACGTGATTCAACTTTATCGATCATTGGCCTACCTACTTATTTCTTCTTGGCTTCTTTACGACGCACATACTCATCGTCGTAGCGAATACCCTTACCCTTGTAAGGCTCCGGCGGACGGAAGGCGCGGATCTCCGCAGCTGCCTGACCGACTGCCTGCTTGTCTGTGCCACTAATAACAATCTCGGTCTGCGATGGAGTTTCCGCAGACAAACCTTCTGGCAACTGGTAGTCGACGTTGTGCGACAAGCCAATGGTTAAATTGACGGTCTTACCCGAGGCCTTGGCTCGATAGCCGACGCCGTTCAAGATCAGCTTCTTCTGCCAGCCCTCACTAACACCTACTACCAGATTATTTAGCAAGGCTCGTGTGGTACCCGCCATCGCACGGTTGGTATCGAAGTCATAAACGACCTTCACCTGTCCGTCCTCAACTTCAACGCCGATGCCTTCGACCAGATCCATCTCAAGGGTGCCCTTGCCGCCCTTTACAGAGACCTTGCCCGCATTGATGTTGACCTCAACACCCTTCGGTAACGTAACCGGATTGTTTGCAACTCGTGACATAACTCAATCTGCTCTTCAGATACGTCGAATCAGAATACGGTGCAGAGGACTTCGCCGCCCACACCCGCTGCTCTCGCTGCACGATCTGTCATCACCCCTTTTGAGGTGGAAACAATCGCGCAACCCAAACCACCGCGTACCGAGGGCAACTCACCCTTAGATGCGTAACGGCGTAATGAGGGTCGGCTTACCCTGTGGATCTCAGCGATCACTGGCTTACCCTCAAAATATCGAAGCTCGATAGACAGTCTCGGCTTGCCACTGCTGGCGTCGAGATTAAAGGCTCCGATATAACCCTCTTCTTCCAATACCTTGGCAACCGCTGCTTTCAGCTTGGAGCCAGGCATGTCAACGAACTTTTTACCGGCCATTTGCGCGTTGCGCAGGCGGGTCAACATATCGCTGATAGGATCTTGCATGCTCATAGTTATCTACTCCGTTACCAGCTTGACTTAACCAAGCCGGGCACATCGCCACGCATGGCCGCCTCGCGCAGTTTGTTGCGGCAAAGGCCAAATTTTCGGTACACCCCGTGTGGTCGCCCGGTCACCTGACAGCGGCGCTGCTGACGGACAGGACTTGAGTTGCGTGGCAACTTCTGAAGCGCTATTTGGGCATCCCAACGCTCTTCATCCGAGGAAGAGGCGCTGGCTATAATTTCCTTCAGCTGAGCTCGCTTGGCAGCGTATTTAGCTACCGTGCGCGCACGCTTCTCTTCTCGGGCAATCATCGACTTCTTCGCCATCGCTATCGATTCCTCAGCTCTTGAACGGGAAGTTAAAGGCACGCAACAAGGCGCGACCGTGCTCATCGTTTGTTGCGGTTGTGGTAATGGTGATATCCATGCCACGCAACGAATCGACTTCGTCGTAATTAATCTCAGGGAAAATGATCTGCTCGGTCACACCCATTGCAAAGTTACCCCGACCATCAAACTGCTTGGGGCTCAGACCACGAAAGTCGCGAATACGCGGAATGGCAATGCTCACCAGTCGCTCGAGAAACTCATACATCCGCTCATCTCGTAGCGTAACCTTGCAGCCGATGGGCCAGCCGTCGCGGATCTTGAACCCTGCAATCGACTTGCGCGACTTGGTAACAACAGGCTTCTGGCCGGCAATCTTTTCCATGTCAGAGACCGCGTTCTCGAGCACCTTCTTGTCACCTACCGCCTCACCGACACCCATATTCAGGGTGATTTTGGTGATGCGAGGGACTGCCATCGGATTACTGAGTCCCAGCTCTTCTTTGAGCTTGGGAGCAATCTCACCTCGATATTTTTCTTTCAGGGTTGCCATTTTTCGCTACCTCAATCGCGCCGAGCACTGCTCAAGCGTCAATCTGTTCTCCACTCGATTTGTACACACGGACTTTTTTGCCGCCATCCACTGTCTGATACCCAACACGATCCGCCTTACTGGTGGTCGAGTTAAAGATTGCTATGTTCGATACCTGAATAGGCGCCTCTTTTTCGACGATGCCGCCGGCCACACCCATCTGCGGGTTTGGCTTGGTGTGCTTCTTCATCATGTTGACGCCCGAGACGATGACGCGATTCGCGTCGAGTACAGCTCGGACGGTGCCGCGCTTACCCTTGTCTTTACCTGCCAATACGATGACTTCGTCGTCGCGCTTAATTTTTGCCATGACCTCTGTTCCTCCTACTGACCGCTCAGATAACTTCTGGCGCCAGTGAGATAATTTTCATGAACTTCTCACCCCGGAGCTCGCGAGTGACAGGTCCAAAAATACGCGTGCCAATTGGAGCCTGCTGAGCGTTTAACAACACCGCGGCGTTCTCATCAAACTTAATCAGCGAGCCATCGGGACGGCGAACACCTTTCTTTGTTCTTACGACCACCGCTGTCATGACCTGACCTTTTTTTACCTTGCCGCGGGGAATCGCTTCCTTGACGGTGACCTTGATCAAATCGCCGACACGGGCATAACGGCGCTTGGATCCACCCAACACCTTGATGCACATAACGCGACGAGCGCCACTGTTGTCTGCAACTTCCAAATACGACTGGGTCTGAATCATTTTCTCACTCCAAACCGCGGCTAATTGCCGCAATCGGCCCCGGCTTTCCTAGATCGCCGTGGCTGTCTCAATTACTTCGACCAACGTCCAGGACTTGGTCTTGCTCAACGGACGCGATTCCGCAACCAGAACCGTATCGCCCATTCCCGCCGTGTTACTCTCATCGTGCGCGTGCACCTTGGAAGACCGGGTAATGTACTTCCCGTAGACAGGGTGCTTGACTCGACGCTCAACCAGCACAGTGATCGTCTTGTCCATCTTGTCGCTGACAACGCGACCCTGAAGGGTCCGTGTACGCTTTTCTGCAGATGCCATTAGCCTTCCACCTTCTCATTCAACGCGGTCTTGACCCGGGCGATGTCGCGCTTGGTCTGCTTCAACAGATGTGTCTGGCCCAACTGACCAGTTGATTTTGCCATCCGCAGCTTGAACTGCTCCTCACGGAGTTTGAGCAGCTCGCTGTTGAGCTCCTCAGCTGACTTGTCACGAAGTTCGCTCGCTTTCATCACATCACCGACCGTTTTACAAACGTGGTTTGTACAGGAAGCTTGGCCGCAGCAAGCTGAAATGCTTCGCGCGCCAATTCTTCTGATACGCCCTGTACCTCATAGAGCACACGACCCGGCTGGATCTGTGCCACCCAATATTCAACGTTACCCTTACCTTTACCCTGACGAACCTCAAGAGGCTTTCCGGTAATTGGCTTGTCTGGGAAAATGCGGATCCAAATCTTGCCGCCACGCTTGATGTGGCGGGTCATGGCTCGACGGGCAGCCTCGATCTGACGAGCGGTAATGCGCCCACGACCAGTGGCCTTGAGAGCGTACTCGCCAAAGCTGACCTTGCTTCCACGTTCTGCAAGACCGCGGTTACGGCCCTTCTGCATCTTGCGGAATTTTGTTCGTTTTGGTTGCAGCATGTTTCAGTCCCCTACCGGCTCAGCTCGCCGCCGCGCGACGAGGTTCCTGACCCTCGTCGTCGCCACCAATGACTTCACCCTTGAATATCCATACCTTGACGCCGATAACGCCGTAAGTCGTATGGGCCTCGTAGGTCGCGTAATCGATATCCGCGCGAAGCGTGTGCAGAGGCACTCGACCTTCGCGATACCATTCTGAGCGAGCGATTTCTGCACCACCCAGACGGCCGCCTACCTGTACCTTGATGCCTTCAGCTCCCTGACGCATGGCGTTTTGCACCACTCGCTTCATGGCACGGCGGAACATGACCCGGCGCTCGAGTTGCTGCGCAACATTCTGGGCAACTAAACGCGCATCGAGATCGGGCTTGCGGATTTCTTCGATGTTGATGTGCACTGGTACACCCATCTTGGCGCTCAACTCCTGACGAAGTTTTTCAACGTCTTCGCCTTTCTTGCCGATAACAATGCCAGGCCTTGCCGTATGAATGATGACTCGCGCTGTCTGAGCAGGACGCTCAATCACAACCCGGCTGACCGAGGCTGCGTCCAGCTTCTTCAGTACGTAGTCGCGCACCTCAAGATCGCTGATCAGGTTTTTCGCGTAGTTCTTGCTATCCGCATACCACACCGAATTGTGGTCCTTGACCACACCGAGGCGAATACCGGTTGGATGTACCTTCTGACCCATGCGTCAGTCCCCTTAGCCTTCGCTATCCGACACTTTCACAGTGATGTGACAAGTTCGCTTGAATATTCGATCACCACGGCCTTTGGCGCGCGCACGCATGCGCTTCATGGTTAATCCCTCATCGACAAAAACGGTCGATATACGCAGTTCGTCTACATCTGCGCCTTCATTGTTCTCGGCGTTTGCGATCGCCGAATTGAGTACCTTCCGCACCAGATGAGCGGCCTTCTTGGTACTGAACTCAAGCAGGTTGAGCGCTTCGCCCACTGGCTTGCCTCGTACCTGGTCAGCAACCAGTCGGGCTTTTTGCGCAGAGATGCGCGCGCCGCGGAGTTTTGCTGATACTTCCATCGTCTCTCTCTCCACCGGCCTTATCGCTTGGCCTTTTTGTCTACGATGTGGCCCTTGAACGTGCGGGTCACAGCAAACTCACCCAACTTGTGGCCTACCATGTCTTCGTTAATCAAAACCGGGACGTGCTGTCGACCGTTGTGAACAGCAATAGTCAGGCCCACCATGGTGGGGGAAATCATGGACCGACGAGACCAGGTCTTGATCGGACGTCGATCGTTGCTCTCAACCGCTGCCTCAACCTTCTTAAGTAGATGAAGGTCGATGAAGGGGCCTTTTTTTAGTGAACGTGGCATAACGTGTTCTTTCCCTCAGCGATTATTTCTTGTTGCGACGACGCACAATAAAGCCGTCGGTTCGCTTGTTCTTTCGGGTTTTGTAACCCTTGGTGGGCACGCCCCATGGAGATACAGGATGACGACCTCCCGATGTACGGCCCTCACCACCACCATGGGGGTGATCTACCGGGTTCATGGCCACACCGCGAACGGTAGGACGCACACCGCGCCAGCGCGCCGCACCGGCCTTGCCTAATTTCTGCAAGCTGTGCTCTGAATTGGAGACTTCGCCAAGAGTGGCGCGGCAGTCCACGGGAACCTTGCGCATTTCACCTGAGCGAAGACGGATAGTGGCGTACTGGCCTTCACGGGCAACCAGCTGTACCGAAGCACCTGCAGAACGCGCCAACTGAGCGCCCTTGCCGGGTTTCAGCTCGATGGCGTGGATGACCGCGCCAACGGGGATATTACGAATAGGAAGACAGTTACCTGCCTTAATTGGTGCCGCGGATCCTGAGTACAGCACGTCCCCCGCGGAAACACCCTTTGGTGCCAAAATGTAGCGACGCTCACCGTCTGCGTAGAGCACAAGAGCGATATGCGCCGTGCGATTCGGATCGTATTCAATGCGCTCTACCTTAGCCGGGATGCCGTCTTTGGTGCGCTTGAAGTCGATAACTCTGTAGTGCTGCTTGTGACCACCACCGATGTGACGGGTGGTAATGCGGCCAAGGTTATTTCGCCCCCCCGTCTTGGACTTCTTCTCGAGAAGCGGCGCATGCGGACGACCCTTGTACAGCTCGGTATTGGTCACCTTAACCTGGTGACGACGACCTGCTGATGTCGGTTTACTCTTTACAACTGGCATAGCGACCGTCCCCTTAACTCACGGAAGCAAAATCAATTTCTTGACCCTGCTCCAACCTGACGTAAGCTTTTTTCCAACTTGGCTTAGTTGCCCAGCCAAATCGGTTTTGCTTTCTTTTGCCCTTCACGCGGAGCGTGCGAACGTCATCGACCTTGACGTTGAACAGCTTCTCGACGGAAGTACGAATCTCAGTCTTGGTAGCATCAATGGCCACCTTAAAGACGTACTGGTTGCCGTTCTCCACTGCGACCGCAGCTTTCTCCGACATATGCGGCCCTAGCAGAACCTGAAAAACGCGCTCCTGGTTCATGCCAATGCCTCCTCAAACTTTTTAACCGCATCGACGGTAACCAACACCTTGTCGAACGCGATCAGACTTACCGGATCAACAGCGTCAACATCACACACGTCAACTTTGTGCAGATTCCGAGAAGCGAGGTACAGGTTCTCATCGATCTCGCTTGAGATGATCAGAACATTCTCTACACCCAACCCCTTCAGCTGTTCAACCAGCAGCTTGGTCTTGGGCTGCTCAACACCGAGGCCTTCAACAACAACCAGGCGATCGGTACGAGCCAGCTCGGACAAAATCGAACGCATTGCCGCCCGGTACATCTTGCGGTTTACCTTCTGGCTATGATCCTGTGGCTTGGCAGCGAATGTCGTGCCACCCGAGCGCCAAATCGGAGAACGAATCGTTCCCGCACGAGCACGGCCGGTGCCCTTCTGGCGCCAAGGCTTGCGTCCACCGCCCGCGACTTCTGAACGGGTCTTCTGCGCTTTGGTCCCCTGACGCGCTCCCGCCAAGAAGGCGGTAACCACCTGATGAACCAGAGCTTCGTTGTACTCTCGGGCAAACGTCGCTTCGGACACTGAGACAGTGCCTGCTGCTGTGTTGCCGGGCTTAACTACACTTAATTCCACAGCCTAGCCCCCCATTAACCTTTTACTGTCGGACGGACAATGACGTGGCCACCTGGTGCTCCAGGGACAGCGCCCTTGATCAGCAGCAGGTTGCGTTCGACGTCAATACGAACGACCTCAAGACCTTGCGTCGTGACACGCTCTGCACCCATATGGCCAGCCATCTTCTTGCCCTTGAACACTCGTCCGGGGGTCTGGCACTGACCAATGGAACCCGGGGCCCTGTGCGACAGCGAGTTACCGTGAGTTGCGTCCTGAGTGCGGAAGTTCCAGCGCTTAACGGCACCTTGGAATCCCTTACCTTTGGAGCGCCCAGCAACATCCACCTTCTGGCCCTGCTCAAATCGCTCGACAGTCAGCTCGGAACCCACCTCAAACGCCTCGTCGGAACCTTCAACGCGGAACTCCCACAGGCCATCGCCCGCGGTCGTACCGGCCTTGGCAAAGTGCCCGGCTTCCGGCTTGCTGACTTTTGAGGCCTTACGGTCGCCCGTTGTGACCTGAATCGCTCGATACCCATCGGTCTCGAGCTCTTTGATTTGAGTGACTCGGTTTGGAAGCACTTCCACTACGGTCACTGGTACTGATACGCCTTCATCGGTAAAGACTCGCGTCATGCCCGACTTACGGCCGACTACACCAATAGTCATGGTTTTAACCTCACAGTGTACGGGGCTACACCCTCTATGGCCGTCCTCTTATCCCAACGGGCTTCGAGAACGTTACACACCCGGCTTCCCGGGCAGGTCTTGCTAAATTGTCCTTAACCGAGGCTGATCTGAACTTCTACACCAGCCGCCAAGTCAAGCTTCATCAGGGCGTCCACGGTCTTTTCTGTGGGCTCCACGATGTCCAGGAGTCGTTTGTGCGTGCGAATTTCGTACTGGTCCCGCGCGTCTTTGTTGACGTGGGGAGACACCAAAATAGTAAACTTCTCTTTCTTGGTGGGAAGCGGGATAGGACCGCGAACCTGAGCGCCTGTGCGGCGTGCAGTCTCAACAATTTCTTGCGTCGACTGATCGATCAATTTGTGATCAAAGGCCTTGAGGCGAATACGAATGCGCTGATTCTGCACTTTACTGCTCCTGAAAAAGCCGGGATGCCGCGAAGGGGACCCCGCAAAAAAGAGTGCGAAGTTTACGGATGCCCTATGGGGGTGTCAACACAGGATTTGGCTTTATTTCAGGGTTTCAGCCCCCTGAGCAAAATTCACAGTTTGACTCCTACGGACTGAAGAAAAGGCCCTTTTTCAGTGGGGAAAGGGGTACTAAAGGCCCCCGGAAGAAGCTATCAGGTCCTTGCTGTTGGCTAGAGTCCTAAAAAGCAGCGGCGAAGGGGGTCTCTGACGGTGGCTACCTGCCCTTAAAAGGGCTTCGTCAATCAAGGCGCGATGGGGGGACAGGGTGCAAACCGGGTCCGCAGCGGCGGCATCCCCTGTGAGCGCGAAGGCCTGACAGCGACATCCCCCGAAGTCACGGTCTCGCTCTGGACACTGCCGACAGGGTTCCTGCATCCAGTCCTCTCCCCGATAATGATTAAACCCGGGAGACTCATACCACGCCTGACTCACCGACTCAGTGCGCAAGTCGGGAAAATCGATCGGCAATGCAGCTGCGCTGTGACAGGGCAGCGCCCGGCCCTCTGGCGTAACGGTCAAAAACATCGAACCCCAGCCGTTCATGCACGGGTTGGGTCGCTCTTCAAAATAATCAGGTACAACGAAGAAAAGCTTCATCCCGCCGGGATTTGCCTGCCTCCATTCATTCACGGCAGTTTCTGCCACTTCAATTTGTTGACGGCTTGGCATCAGGGCATCGCGATTCTCAAGTGCCCAGCCGTGATACTGCGTGTTCGCGAGCTCCAGATAATCAGCCGAAAGCGACTCGGCGAGGGCAATGATCTCGGGCACCTGATCTATGTTGTGTCGGTGCAACACAAAATTGAGCACCATGGGATACCCCGCCTCCTTGACCGCCCTTGCCATCGCTACTTTCTGGGCGTGGGCTTTGCCACTCCCCGATATCAACTCGGACAGCTCTTCATCCGTGGACTGGAAGCTAATTTGAATATGATCTAGCCCGGCGTCTTTCAGCGCCGAGACGCGTTCGCGGCTGAGACCCACTCCGGAGGTGATGAGGTTGGTATAGAACCCCAGACCCCGGGCATGACTCACCAGATCCTCCAAATCTTGACGCACGAGAGGCTCGCCACCTGAGAAACCCAGCTGGGCTGCGCCTAACTCCCTCGCCTCAGTGAGGATGCGCAGCCACTCCTCGGTGTTAAGTTCACGGGCGCCAGCCTGCAGGTCCAGAGGATTAGAGCAATAAGGGCACTGAAGGGGACAGCGGTAGGTCAACTCCGCCAGAAGCCAGAGAGGTGGGCCTACCCTGTCAGTCACTGACAAGCCACTGGTTGGTGTGTGCAGTAACGAGAAAGTCGATGATATCGGTTTCGATATCCGGTGCCTCGGGAAATTTCTCTGTTAACAGACCAATGATCTCGGCAACAGACCGCTCACCATTACAGACCGCAAGAATCTCCCCTGCCGATCCATTCAGCTTCACCATTCCCTCTGGGTAAAGCAGCACATAGGCCTCTTGAGCGGGCTCCCATTGAAAGCGCAAATGCGGATGCAACCGCGGAATTTCCCCGAGCTTCATGGCAGCACTCCTGGCGGCAACGGATATGCTTCGCCAGTGCAGCTGTGGAAAGGAGGCTCTCCGTGGCAATAGGCGAGTGTCATGGCATCGAGCATCGACCACAGAATATTCAGCTTGAACTGCAACAACCCCAGCGCATGAGCTTGCTGCTCAGCGGTCCGAAAGTGATCGAGGGTGATACGTAGACCATGCTCAACATCTCGTCTGGCTTCGCTCAATCGCTTGCGAAAGTAGCTTAGGCCCGTTGCGCTTATCCAGGGATAATGATCGGGCCATGAGTCCAGCCGAGACTGATGAATCTCAGGGGCAAACAGTTCTGTTAGCGACGAACAGGCCGCTTCTTGCCAGGTCGCGCGGCGAGCAAAGTTCAAGTAAGCGTCCACGGCAAATCGAACCCCGGGCAGCACGTAGCGCTGATCTACCACTTCATCTCGTGACAGTCCCACCGCCTCGGCGAGTAACAACCACGCCTCGATACCACCCGGATCTGTCCCGGCGCCGTCGTGATCAACAATTCGTTGAACCCATTCCTGACGTACTTCTCGATCGGGACAATTTGCCAATATCGCGGCATCCTTCTGGGGGATGATCACCTGATAGTAGTAGCGATTGGCTACCCAACCCTGTATCTGGCCCACGGAGAGTTCACCCGCATACATCGCCTGATGAAAAGGATGATGGATATGGTAGCGAGCACCCTTACTCCGGAGTGCTGCCTCAAAGTCGTCTCTGCTCAAGACCAATGACACAATGCATTTCACGTTATTGCTTGACGGTGGAGTATTCTAACGGACATCGGCCGAGCTCCGACACAGCAACTTCTCCAGGCGTCATCGTTAGACGAGGTAATGCAACCACAAAGCGGCATTGATCTGCATATAAATCAGAAACAAACTGGGATAATCTGATAACAAGCGCTGCGCGAAAGCCTGCAATGGCTTGCATCAATGTGGCTTAAAAGTACGGTATTCAAGGAGGAACACCATGGAGCACGAAAGACCATTATCAGACCACAGTATCTTTCTCGGCTATGTGATGTGGGTCTTCGGCATTATTGGCTTGCATCGGTTTTATTATGGCAAACCAATCAGTGGGGCTATCTGGGCTTTGACCTTGGGCCTACTCTTCATAGGATGGATCATCGATTTGTTTCTCATCCCTGATATGGCTGACGAGGCCACTCAGCGATTTCCAGGCGGCCAGTATGACTACAATCTTCCCTGGATTCTCTTGGTTCTCTTAGGGGTGTTCGGGGTCCATCGTTTCTATCAAGGTAAAATCCTGACCGGGCTGCTCTACCTCGTCACACTGGGCCTGTTTGGTTTCGGCGTTCTTTATGACTGGTTCACTCTTAACCGACAGATCGCTGATCTCAACTTGGGGATAGAGTGATCGGTTTGGAGAGTGGTTCTGAGCAAGTCTAGGTAGGCGGTCTCGCTGATGAGACACTGTTTTTCAGTCGCTCCACGAAATTCGCTTGGTAACAAAAGTGTCTCACCAGCTTGGTTTCTGCGTTGACGTCAGACTTACACAGCAGACAATGATTCAGATAAGTCTGCTCTGCTAGCAATATCGCGCTCCAAAAAGCATGACGTGCAAAACATTGAATCCAAACACCCCACAGTTTGGCACGATCTCCAGCCTCAGGGGCTGGCGTGCTCTCCACCAAGCGAATTTCGTGGAGCGACTGGAAAGCATGTTGGCATATGAGGCGAACAGATACTAACAAGCCTCAGGGGCCGACGCGCTTTCCACCAAGCGAATTTCGTGGAGCGACTGGAAAGCATGTCGGCGCATGAGGCGAATAGACACGAACGAACCACAGGGGGCCGGCGTGCTCTCCACCAAGCGAATTTCGTGGAGCGACCGGAAAGCATGTCGGCGTATGAGGCGAACAGATACTAACAAGCCTCAGGGGCTGGCGTGCTTTCCACCAAGCGAATCCCGTGGAGCGACTGGAAAGCATGCCGGCGCATAAGGCGAATAGACACCAACAAACCTCAGGGGCCGGCGCGCTTTCCACCAAGCGAATTCCGTGGAGCGACTGGAAAGCATGTCGGCGTATGAGGCGACCAGAGACTAACAAACCTCAGGGGCCGGCGCGCTTTCCACCAAGCCAATTCAATGGGGGCTTGGAATGCAGGCCAGCGTATGTCTGTTTAGACTTTAATAGGTCTGGTTTTTTGAAATGATGGCCTGAGCGACATTGCTTGGCGCCTCGGCATATTTTGAAAACTCCATGGTGTAGGTCGCACGACCCTGAGTCGCTGAACGCAGATCAGTCGCGTAACCAAACATCTCGGCCAGAGGCACTTCAGCATCCACCACCTTGCCCGAAGAATTCTCATCCATCCCATGGATAATGCCCCGCCGACGGTTAAGATCGCCAACGACATCACCCATGTTCTCTTCCGGCGTGACAACCTCTACCTTCATCATGGGCTCCAGCAGGACCGCGCCCCCTACCTCTGCAAGCTTTCGCGTTGCCATAGAGGCCGCAATCTTGAATGCCATCTCGTTGGAATCAACGTCGTGATAGGAGCCGTCATAAACCGTAGCCTTGAGTCCCAGCAGGGGGTACCCAGCAAGGACACCGTTCTGCATCTGCTCTTGAATGCCTTTTTGAACAGCGGGAATGTATTCCTTTGGAACCACACCACCGACTATCTCATTTTCAAATTCCAGTCCTTCCTGGCCTTCGTCATCAGCGGGTGCAAACTTGATCCAGACGTGACCGTACTGGCCCCGGCCGCCAGACTGGCGCACAAATTTACCTTCAATCTCCACGGTATTACGAATGCGCTCACGGTACGCGACCTGAGGCTTACCGATATTCGCCTCTACGCTGAACTCTCGCCGCATCCGGTCAACGATAATGTCCAGATGCAGCTCGCCCATCCCTGAAATGATGGTTTGTCCTGTTTCTTCATCGGTCTTGACGCGGAAGGACGGGTCTTCCTGAGCCAGCTTGCTAAGGGCGATACCCATTTTCTCCTGGTCCGCCTTTGAACGTGGCTCCACCGCCACAGAAATAACGGGCTCAGGGAATTCCATGCGCTCAAGCACTACGGCATTACCGGGATCACAGAGCGTGTCGCCCGTAGTAACGTCCTTCAAACCGATCGCGGCGGCGATATCTCCCGCCAATACTTCCTTGATCTCTTCGCGGCTGTTGGAGTGCATCTGAACCATGCGACCAACCCGCTCTTTTTTGCCCTTCACAGAGTTGTAAACAGCAGTACCGCTTTCAAGTTTCCCCGAGTACACCCTGAAAAACGTGAGGGTGCCGACAAATGGATCGGTCGCTATTTTGAACGCCAATGCAGAAAAGGGCTCATTGTCATCTGAGTGACGCTCCGCGGGGGTCTCCCCATCTTCAAGAGTGCCCTCGATCGCTTTAACTTCAGTGGGAGATGGCAGAAATTCAATCACCGCGTCCAACACAGCCTGAACGCCCTTGTTCTTGAAGGCCGAACCACCGAGCACGGGTACGATCTCGTTTGCGAGCGTTCGCGCTCTCAGACCCTGCTTGATTTCATCCTCACTGAGTTCACCCTCTTCGAGGTACTTGGTCATGAGCTCTTCATTGGCTTCTGCCGCCGCTTCCACCATGTACTCACGTAGCTCGGCTACTTTGTCTGTGAGCTCATCGGGCACGTCTGCGTAGTCGAATGTCATTCCCTGATCATCTTCGTTCCAGAGAATGGATTTGTTCTTGATTAGATCGACGACACCCTTGAATTCGTCTTCGGCACCAATAGTCATCTGGATGGGAACAGCGTTACAGTTCAGGCGGTCCCGCAGTTGGTCAACAACCCGCTCAAAATCAGCACCCGCGCGGTCCATCTTGTTGACAAACACCATACGCGGGACTTCGTATTTATTGGCTTGGCGCCACACGGTCTCGGTTTGAGGCTGAACCCCTGATGAGCCACACAGAACCACAACCGCAGCATCGAGCACACGGAGCGAGCGCTCGACCTCGATCGTGAAGTCGACGTGCCCGGGGGTGTCGATAATGTTAATTCGGTGCTGATCAAACTGCTGCTGCATTCCCTGCCAAAAACAGGTGGTAGCAGCAGAAGTGATGGTGATACCGCGTTCCTGCTCCTGCTCCATCCAGTCCATGGTGGCAGCACCGTCGTGGACCTCGCCAATCTTGTGAGAGAGACCGGTGTAAAACAGAACGCGCTCTGTGGTGGTGGTTTTCCCGGCATCCACGTGGGCACAGATACCGATATTGCGATAACGTTCTATCGGTGTTTTGCGTGCCACAACGGTGCCCTTAATCGCGGATGGGGATATTCAATCAGAATCTGAAGTGCGAGAAGGCCTTGTTGGCTTCAGCCATACGATGAACGTCTTCACGCTTCTTGACCGCATTGCCCTTGCCCTGCGAGGCATCGACGATCTCGCCTGCCAGGCGCATGCGCATGGACTTCTCACCGCGATTACGCGCGTAGTCAACCAGCCATCGCATGGATAAAGCCTGGCGGCGTGAAGGGCGTACTTCTACAGGCACCTGATAGGTGGCACCACCGACACGGCGAGACTTTACTTCAACCATGGGCGCGATGTTTTCGAGCGCCTCATCAAATACTTCGATAGGATCGCGCTTGGTGCGCTCTTCCACGAGGGACAAAGCACCATACACAATAGATTCGGCGACTGACTTCTTGCCGCTTACCATCACGTGGTTCATGAACTTTGCGAGAGTTTGATTACCGAACTTGGGATCGGGCAGGACTTCACGTTTTGCGACAACGCGTCTTCTTGGCATGACTTGCTTCCTTTTGCTTCAGGTTAATCCGGGCACTTACAACATTTGTGTATTCGTCCCGGCCTTACTGTCGGCTTCGCCGACTTGATTACCGACCAACGCGCAAGCGGTGGCCAGTGGTTGTGCTTGCTGCTGCTCTTACTTGGGCCGCTTGGCTCCGTACTTGGAACGACCCTGGCGACGATTCGCAACGCCTGATGTATCGAGGCTTCCCCGAACGGTGTGATAACGAACACCGGGCAGATCCTTGACTCGGCCGCCCCTGATAAGGACCACGCTGTGCTCCTGCAGGTTGTGGCCTTCGCCACCAATGTAAGACGACACCTCGAATCCATTGGTCAGACGCACACGACATACCTTACGAAGCGCTGAATTCGGCTTCTTGGGAGTCGTTGTGTATACACGGGTGCATACACCGCGACGCTGCGGGCAAGCCTGAAGAGCAGGAACGCCACTCTTCATGACTTTGCGCTTGCGCGGCTTTCGCACCAGCTGGTTAATTGTTGCCATTCAAAAGCTCCAAACTGTTATTGGGGCGAGCCCCAAATCAAAGAGCGCGCATTCTATAGACGCGCCCTGAGCCGGTCAACCGGCTCATTTTCACAACTATTCTCAAAAGGCGAGCCCAAACCGCAGCTTGGGCACACCGCAGCCAGAGGCTTATTCGCTCTCTGCCTCAGCGCTCGCCTCGACTTTCTCCATCTCGTCAGCAAAGCTCTCGGTGAACTCCTCATCCGACATGGACAGCTGCAAGCCGCCTTCTGCCTGCTTACGACGACGCTCCTCGTGGTAGCTAAGCCCGGTACCCGCAGGGATCAAGCGGCCCACAATGACGTTCTCCTTCAAGCCTCGCAGGTAATCCCGCTTGCCCGTGACCGCCGCTTCCGTCAGGACACGGGTGGTCTCCTGGAACGACGCTGCCGAAATGAAGCTCTCGGTGGCGAGCGAGGCTTTGGTAATGCCAAGAAGCTCACGTTCTGCGGTCGGCGCAATGAGGCCTTCGGCTTCAACACGATCGCACTCTTCAAGGAACGAGGTGTACTCAACCTGCTCTCCCTTGATAAACGAGGACTCACCTGAGGTGCTAATAATCACCTTGCGCAACATCTGACGAACAATCACTTCAATGTGCTTGTCGTTGATCTTCACGCCCTGGAGACGGTAAACCTCCTGAATCTCATTGACGATGTACTTGGCCAGCTCGGCGATACCCTTGAGCCGCAGGATATCGTGGGGGCTGAGCGGTCCTTCCGACACTACTTCACCCTTCTCTACCTGCTCGCCCTCGAAGACGGTCAGCTGACGCCACTTGGGGATCAATACTTCGTAGTGATCCGAGCCGTCAGGCAACGTGGAGCCATCGGTGGGAGTGATAACCAAACGGCGCTTGCCCTTGGTCTCCTTACCAAAGCTCACCGTACCGGAGATTTCAGCAAGAATTGCCGGCTCTTTCGGCTTTCTGGCCTCAAACAAATCGGCAACCCGGGGCAGACCACCCGTGATATCCCTCGTCTTGGAACCCTCTTGAGGAATCCGGGCAATGATGTCACCGACACCGACCTTGGCACCATCTTCCAGATTAACCATTGCCATCGGCGGCAGGAAGTAGTGCGCAGGTACGTTGGTACCGGCGAGAGTCAGCTCTTTGCCCTTGGCGTCGACCAGTGTGACCGCTGGACGAATGTCCTTACCGGCTGTTGGTCGCTCGCCAGAGTCCATCACTGAAATGCTGGTCAGACCGGTAAACTCATCGGTCTGGCGCTTCACCGTCACGCCCTCTTCCATACCGCTGAATTTAACGGTACCTGCTACCTCAGTGATAATGGGGTGTGTGTGCGGATCCCAGGTCGCGACGATATCGCCAGCGCTAACCTCGGCCTCGTCACCCACCTTGATGGTCGCACCGTAAGGCACTTTATAGCGCTCACGCTCGCGGCCTACCTGATCGAGTATGGACAGCTCGCCTGAGCGAGATACCGCAACCAGAGCACCATCGGCCCGATCAACCACCTTCATGTTGTGAAGTTTCACGACGCCATCTGAGTTGACCTGAATATTGTCCTGGGCTGCTTGACCCGATGCCGCACCACCAATGTGGAAGGTCCGCATGGTCAACTGCGTGCCGGGTTCACCAATGGACTGAGCCGCGACCACACCAATGGCCTCTCCCATGTTCACCTGATGACCACGACCAAGATCACGGCCGTAGCAGGCTGAGCAGATGCCGTAGCGAGTCTTACAGGTAATGGGGGATCGAACGTAAATCTCATCGATACCCATTTCCTCAAGGCGCGTCGTCCACAGTTCGTCGATCATCGTTCCCGCTTCGAGGAGAACCTCATCGGTGCCTGGCTTGCAGACGTCCTTAGCGACAATCCGACCAAGAACCCGATCAGCAAGGGATTCGATGATGTCTCCCCCATCGATGACGGGGGTCATCAAGAGGCCTTCATCGGTACCGCAATCTTCTTCAGTGACGACTACGTCCTGAGCCACATCGACCAAACGACGAGTGAGATAACCCGAGTTCGCCGTCTTCAAGGCTGTATCGGCAAGTCCCTTACGGGCGCCGTGAGTGGAGATGAAGTACTGAAGAACGTTCAACCCTTCCCGGAAGTTCGCCACGATTGGCGTCTCGATGATCGAACCATCTGGCTTTGCCATCAGGCCTCGCATACCCGCCAACTGACGAATCTGGGCCGGGGATCCCCGAGCTCCTGAATCGGCATACATGTAGACCGAGTTAAAGCTGTCCTGTTGCTCGTCTTCGCCATCGCGATTCTTGACGGTCTCCTTGGAGAGGTTCGCCATCATCGACTTGGACACCTGATCGTTGGTACGCGACCAAATGTCGATGACCTTGTTGTACTTCTCGCCCTGAGTTACCAGACCCGCAGCGTACTGCTCCTCGATCTCCTTGACCTCACCGTAGGCGCGATCGACCAGCTGAGCCTTCTCATCGGGGATTTCGAAGTCGTTAACACCAATCGAAGAACCGGACTTGGTTGAGTACTGGTACCCGGTGTACATCAACTGGTCCGCAAAAATGACCGTCGACTTCAAGCCCACTGCCCGGTAGCACTGGTTGATAATGCGGGAAATCGCTTTTTTCACCATTGGCTGGTTGACCATGTCATACGACAGACCTTCCGGCACAATTCGCCACAACAGCGCGCGACCGATCGTGGTATCAACAACCCGTGTTTGGGTGACGGAGTCGGTTTCATAATGCACGACGCTTTCAGTGATGCGCACCTTCACCCGCGCCTGCAGATCCACTTGACCCGCCGCGTAAGCGCGCTCCGCTTCTGCAGTATCGGCGAAGGTCATCCCTTCACCTTTAGCGTTGATTCGCTCACGCGTCATGAAGTAGAGACCCAACACCACGTCCTGAGACGGCACGATAATCGGTTCGCCGGATGCGGGAGACAAGATGTTGTTGGTTGACATCATCAACGCTCGGGCTTCGAGCTGTGCTTCCAACGTCAGAGGCACGTGAACCGCCATCTGGTCTCCATCGAAGTCAGCGTTGTATGCGGCACACACCAGGGGGTGCAGCTGGATTGCTTTACCTTCAATCAAGACTGGCTCGAACGCCTGAATACCAAGTCGGTGCAGAGTGGGTGCCCGGTTCAACAGCACCGGGTGCTCGCGGATAACTTCAGCGAGGATATCCCAAACCTCAGGCGGCTCTCGCTCCACCATCTTCTTGGCTGCCTTGATGGTGCTGGCCAATCCTCGATGCTCGAGCTTGCCGAAAATAAATGGCTTGAACAGCTCCAATGCCATTTTCTTCGGTAAACCACACTGATGCAGTCTCAAGGTCGGGCCCGTCACAATGACTGAACGCCCAGAGTAATCAACTCGCTTGCCCAACAGGTTTTGACGGAAACGTCCCTGCTTGCCCTTGATCATATCGGCCAGGGACTTAAGCGGACGCTTGTTGGAACCGGTGATGGCGCGACCACGACGACCGTTATCAAGCAGCGCGTCGACCGCTTCCTGAAGCATACGCTTCTCGTTACGCACAATGATGTCGGGCGCATTGAGATCGAGCAGCCGCTTCAAACGGTTGTTACGGTTAATCACCCGACGGTAAAGATCATTCAAGTCAGACGTAGCGAAACGTCCGCCGTCGAGAGGCACGAGGGGCCGGAGATCCGGTGGCAACACAGGCAGCACGTTGAGAATCATCCACTCGGGCTTGTTGCCGGAGTTAACGAAGGCATCAAGCAGTTTTAAGCGCTTTGACAACTTCTTGATCTTGGTCTCGGAATTGGTCGCGGGAATCTCTTCCCGGATTCGCTCCACTTCGCTGTTGATGTTGATCTGGGACATCAAATCCTGAATCGCTTCGGCACCCATCTTGGCGGTGAATTCATCGCCAAATTCTTCCATGGCCTCGTAGTACTGCTCGTCGTTGAGCAGTTGCCCCTGATCCAAAGTAGACAGGCCGGGGTCGGTGACCACGTATGACTCGAAGTAAAGGATGCGTTCGATATCCCGAAGGGTCATATCCAGCAAAAGGCCAATGCGCGAGGGCAGAGACTTCAGGAACCAGATATGTGCTACAGGACTCGCAAGCTCGATGTGACCCATACGCTCACGACGGACTTTTGCCAGTGCAACCTCAACGCCACACTTCTCGCAAATAACGCCGCGATGCTTGAGGCGCTTGTACTTGCCACAAAGACACTCGTAGTCCTTGACCGGGCCAAAAATCTTGGCGCAGAACAGGCCGTCACGCTCGGGCTTAAAGGTCCGGTAGTTGATGGTCTCAGGCTTCTTCACCTCGCCAAATGACCAGGAACGGATCATCTCAGGCGATGCGAGACCAATGCGAATCGAGTCGAAATCTTCACTCTTCTCGCGGCTTAACAGATTCAATAAATCTTTCATGGTCTATTCCCCTCAGAAGCCTGATGACTCGGACTCGAGATCGATATCGATACCGAGCGAGCGGATTTCTTTGATCAACACATTGAAGGACTCAGGCATACCTGGCTCCATCTGGTGATCCCCATCAACAATGTTTTTGTACATCTTGGTTCGACCTGCAACGTCGTCAGACTTCACCGTCAGCATTTCCTGAAGCGTGTAGGCCGCGCCGTAAGCTTCAAGTGCCCACACTTCCATTTCTCCGAATCGCTGACCACCAAACTGAGCTTTACCGCCCAGAGGTTGCTGGGTAACGAGGCTGTAAGAGCCTGTAGAGCGGGCATGCATCTTGTCATCCACCAGGTGGTTGAGCTTGAGCATATACATGTAGCCAACAGTAACCGGTCGCATAAAGGCATCACCGGTTCTGCCATCGTAAAGCGTCAGCTGACCGCTGTCCGGCAGGTCGGCAAGACGCAACAGCGACTTGATCTCCTCCTCAGCCGCGCCATCAAATACTGGCGTTGCCATCGGAACACCTGCGCGCAAGTTGTCCGCTAGCTCGAGCAGTTCCGTGTCCTTAAGGCCATCAATGTCCGCGTCACGTCGGGAATCAGTGCCATGGGCGTAGATTTTCTTGAGGAACTCACGCAGCTGGCTAACCTTCGCCTGCTGATCAAGCATGTCGTTGATCTTGGCTCCGAGACCGCGAGCAGCCATGCCCAGGTGCGTCTCGAGAATCTGTCCAACGTTCATGCGCGAGGGTACGCCGAGCGGATTGAGTACGATATCGATCGGCTCACCGTTGTCGTCATAGGGCATGTCTTCCACAGGCATGATGACCGAGATAACACCCTTGTTACCGTGCCTACCTGCCATCTTGTCGCCGGGCTGGATACGTCGCTTGACCGCGAGATATACCTTGACGATCTTGAGCACGCCGGGCGCGAGATCATCGCCACTTTCGAGCTTCTCACGCTTGCTCTCAAAACGCTCCTCGAGCTGCTTGTTCTGCTCTTCAAGCAGTTGCTGTGCAGAGGCAAGTTGCTCATTGAGCGCGGATTCGCCAAACTTCAACTTGAACCACTGGTCACGGGCCAACTCACCGAGAACCTCATCGGTAAGCGTCGTGCCCTTGGTCAAGCCACCGCCGCTGACGGTCTTCTTGCCGCGAAGAAGGGACGCCAAGCGGGCGTAGGTCGCTTCCTCATAAATACGGAACTCTTCCCGCAGGTCCTTCCGATAGTCTGCAAGCTGGGCCGCTTCGATCTGCTTCGCCCGGGGATCCTTCTCGAGACCGTCTCGGGTGAACACCTGAACATCGATAACGGTTCCCTTGTAACTGGAAGGTACTCGTAGAGAGGTATCTTTGACGTCGGAGGCTTTCTCTCCGAAAATAGCTCGCAGCAGCTTTTCTTCCGGTGTTAGCTGGGTCTCGCCTTTGGGCGTCACCTTACCTACCAGAATATCGCCGGCGTCTACCTCGGCACCGATATAAACAATGCCCGAGTCATCCAGCTTGCTCAATGCGCCTTCCCCTACGTTGGGGATATCGGCCGTCACCTCTTCAGAGCCCAGCTTGGTATCTCGTGCGATACAGGTGAGTTCCTGAATGTGGATCGTGGTAAATCGATCTTCCTGAACCACTCGCTCGGATACCAGGATGGAATCCTCAAAGTTGTATCCATTCCAGGGCATAAACGCGATGCGCATGTTTTGGCCCAGAGCCAGTTCACCCATATCCACAGAAGGACCGTCAGCGAGGATGTCACCGCGATCAATGCGATCTCCCACCTTGACGATAGGGCGCTGGTTGATACAGGTATTTTGGTTAGACCGCTTGTACTTGGTCAGGTTGTAAATATCCACCGGAGATTCACCCAGCCCGACAGACCCCGCATCAACCCGAACCACGATACGGCTGGCATCAACCGAATCGATAACGCCCGCGCGTCGTGCTACCTCACAGACACCAGAATCGGAGGCAACGTGTCGCTCCATACCGGTACCCACGAGAGGCTTGTCTGCTTTGAGGGTAGGCACAGCTTGCCGCTGCATGTTCGACCCCATCAGGGCTCGGTTGGCATCGTCGTGCTCGAGGAACGGAATCAGGGCCGCCGCGATCGAGACCACCTGCTTGGGCGACACGTCCATGAAATCCACTTCGGAAGCGGGTTTCACGGTGAATTCGTTCATATGGCGAACGTTAATCAGGTCATCAACAAAGCGATTCTTTTTATCGAGCTCCGCAGAGGCCTGAGCAATCACATGCTCGGCTTCGTTGATAGCCGACAGGTACTCAATTTCATCAGTGACCACGCCGTTAACGACCTTTCGGTAAGGCGCTTCAAGGAAGCCGTATTCATTGGTGCGCGCGTAGGCTGCCAATGAATTGATCAGACCAATATTCGGACCCTCAGGGGTTTCGATGGGACAAACTCGCCCGTAGTGGGTCGGATGCACGTCGCGGACTTCAAAGCCCGCGCGCTCGCGTGTCAAGCCGCCTGGGCCGAGAGCAGAGACGCGGCGCTTGTGAGTCACCTCGGACAATGGGTTGTTTTGGTCCATGAACTGGGACAGCTGGCTCGAACCAAAGAACTCTTTGACGGCCGCCGACACCGGCTTGGCGTTAATAAGATCCTGGGGCATGAGCCCTTCGCTCTCCGCCATGGACAGTCGCTCCTTCACCGCGCGCTCAACACGCACGAGACCAACTCGGAACTGGTTTTCTGCCATCTCGCCCACAGAACGGATACGTCGGTTACCCAGATGATCAATGTCATCCACGACGCCCTTGCCATTTCGGATATTGACCAAGGCCTTGAGCACATCAACGATGTCTTCGCGATCGAGGGTTCCGCTGCCCGTCGACTCGTCTCGTCCGATGCGACGATTAAACTTCATCCGGCCCACTGCCGACAGATCATAGCGGTCCGCCGAGAAGAACAGATTCTGGAACAGGTTCTCTGCAGATTCTTTTGTAGGCGGTTCGCCGGGACGCATCATGCGATAGATTTCAACCAGCGCTTCCAGCTCGTTACGCGACGGATCCTGCGCTAGGGTGTCGGAAATGAACGGACCACAATCGATCTCATTGGTGTAGAGAGTCTCAATGGTCTCAATGTTCTTTTCCCGGAGCAGAGCGAGCATTTCTTCGGTGATTTCGGCGTTGCACTCAACAACCACTTCACCCGTGGCCGTATCCACAACATTCTTCGCCAGACGCCGACCCAACAGGTACTCCTCAGGGACCGCGAGATACTCGACACCCGCGTCGTCAAGCTGGCGGATATGGCGCGCGGTAATTCGACGGCCACGTTCCACGATCAACTTCTTGCCCGCCATGATGTCAAAGGCGGCCATGTCTCCTTGCAAACGCTTGGGGACCAGCGTCATGGCCGCTGAATGCTCTTCACCCAGCTGGAAGACGTTGTTCTCGTAAAACATCCCGAGAATTTCTTCACTGTCATAGCCCAGGGCGCGCATGAGGATGGTCGCAGGAAGCTTCCTTCTGCGGTCGATACGGGCAAATACCTGATCCTTTGGATCAAATTCAAAGTCGAGCCATGAACCACGGTAAGGAATCACGCGAGCCGAGTACAGCAGCTTGCCTGAAGAATGAGTTTTGCCTTTGTCGTGATCAAAGAACACGCCGGGAGAGCGATGGAGCTGGGAGACGATGACCCGCTCGGTACCGTTGATGACAAACGTGCCATTCTCTGTCATGAGCGGAATCTCGCCCATGTAAACATCCTGCTCCTTGATGTCCTTGATGGACTTGGAGGAGGATTCCTTGTCATAGATGATCAATCGGACCTTGACTCGGAGCGCGCAGGCGTACGTCGTGCCGCGCAGCACACACTCGTCAACGTCGAAAACGGGCTTGCCCAGTGAGTAATCAACATACTCAAGAGCAGCATTTCCGCTGTAGCTAGCGATGGGGAATACTGACTTGAAGGCCGCGTGCAGACCGTGCTCACCGCGCGCTTCAGCGTCAATACCCTCCTGGGTAAACTTTCGATAGGAGTCGAGCTGGATCGCGAGCAGGTAGGGAATGTCCATTACCTTCTCAAGCGAGCCAAAATCTTTCCGGATGCGTTTCTTCTCAGTATATGAGTAAGCCATCAATACTCCCCAGCATGTCGCTATCGGGTATCCCCGACAATTAACTGGTCAAAAAACCAGGAAAGGGCTGAAGCGCACCGCGCGCCACAGCCCGTGAATCTCGGCCAATGCCGAGTTCGTCTCTGCTTTACTTGAGTTCGACGGAACCGCCGGCCTCTTCAAGCTGCTTCTTGATGTCTTCTGCTTCGTCCTTGGAAGCGCCTTCCTTGACAGGAGCCGGTGCTCCGTCAACGACAGCTTTAGCTTCCTTCAGGCCGAGGCCGGTTACCGCACGGACAACCTTGATGACGTTGACCTTCTTCTCGCCGCCTGAAGTCAGGATGACGTCGAATTCAGTCTGCTCAGCTGCTGCGCCGCCAGCGTCACCGCCCGCTGCTGCTGCCGGAGCAGCTGCCACAGCCGCCGCCGCAGTTACGCCAAACTTCTCTTCCATCGCTTCGATCAAGCCAACGATGTCCATTACGCTCATCTCGGCGATCGCGTCGAGAATCTCTTCTTTTGAAAGTGCCATTTCAATTTCTCCTGTTGAAAAAGTGTGGGACCAGATCGCGGCTAATTAGCCGGCCTGCTCCTTTTGGTCACGAACTGCAGCCAGTGTACGAACCAGCTTCCCGGGAACTTCATTCATGGTCTGTACCAGCTTGGTGGTGGGCGCCTTCATGACGCTCATCAACATCGACAACGCCTGATCCCGCGTTGGCAACTTGGCCAGTACATCCAGTTGATCGGCTCCCATCAGCGTTCCGCTGATAGACAGTGCTTTCACCTCGAACTTGTCGTTCTCTTTGGCGAAATCCTTAAACAATCGTGCTGCCGCACCCGGATCTTCCAAGGAAAATCCGAACAGGGACGGACCCGCCAGCGTGTCGTTGACACACTCGTAGTCGGTACCCTCAAAAGCGCGCTTGGCCAAGGTATTGCGGACAACCCGCAGATATACCTGGTTTTCGCGTGCTGTTGCGCGCAGAGCAGTCATGTCGTTTGAGGCAACCCCACGTGCATCGGCCACCACAAGCGAAAGCGCACTGGCAGCGGTCTCGTTGACTTCGGCGACAATCGCCTTCTTTTCGTCGAGTCCAATAGCCATTGGTCTACTCCTGGATTTAACATTTCAGTTATCACAAACCACGGTGATAACCACCCACGGTGAACAACTTCACCATCTGCGTAGGACACTTGCGTTATTAAGGGGCGTAGCCCCACCTACGGTCTTTGACAGCCTTCAGTGCTCAGTCGTGGCAATCCCACGCTTTTTCCAAAGACTCCAAAGAGAGTCACCCACAAACCTGCCGCGGGGACTCACTGAATTCCGACGAATCGGAACTCTCCGCGCCCTAGGGCGCAGAAACTCTAAACATCCAGTGCTGCGTGATCGATGGTGACTCCGGGTCCCATCGTGGTCGACAGCGTTACCTTCTTGAAATACACACCCTTTGAGGCAGCGGGCTTGGCTTTTTTGAGATCTGCAAGAACTGCAACCAGGTTGCCCTTGATCGCCTCGGACTCAAAATTCACCTTGCCGATACCGCCATGAACAATGCCGTTCTTGTCGGTACGGAAACGCATCTGACCCGCCTTCGCATTGTTAACAGCCCCTTCGATGTCCGGCGTAACCGTTCCTGTCTTGGGGTTGGGCATCAATCCGCGAGGACCGAGGACCTGTCCCAGCTGACCAACGATGCGCATTGCATCGGGGGAGGCAACAACAACATCAAAATCCATCATGCCGCCCTTGATCTGCTCCGCGAGCTCTTCCATGCCCACAAAATCGGCGCCCGCCGCTTTTGCCTTCTCAGCATTTTCGCCCTGGGTGAATACCGCAACACGCACTTCTGAACCCGTGCCGTGGGGCAGCGTTGTCGCACCGCGAACACCCTGATCGGATTTGCGCGCATCAACACCCAGATTGACGGCAACTTCCACGGTCTCGTTGAACTTGACCGTGCCAAACTCCTTCAGCAGAGCGATCGCCTCATCCAGTGGATAGCTGCGAGTTGCATCAACCTTCTCTCGGAAGGCACGAACGCGTTTTGAAAACTTAGCCATGATTAACTCTCCACCACATCAATGCCGGCAGAACGCGCGCTACCCGCGATCGTCCTAACGGCAGCATCCATATCGGCAGCCGTCAGGTCAGGCCACTTTTGGGTCGCAATATCCTCAAGCTGGGCTCGGGTGACCTTGCCCACTTTTTCGGTGTTGGGGCGGCCGGAGCCACTCTTGATGCCCAACGCCTTCTTCAACAAAATTGAGGCCGGGGGCGTCTTCTTGATGTAGGTAAAGGACTTGTCGTTATAGACCGTGATAACGACCGGTATCGGCAATCCAGGCTCGACACCCTGCGTGTCGGCGTTGAACGCCTTGCAGAATTCCATGATATTCACGCCCTTCTGACCGAGGGCGGGACCCACCGGCGGACTAGGATTCGCCTGCCCAGCGGGGATTTGCAGCTTAATATAGCCGTCTATCTTCTTAGCCATGTCAATCTCCCGGGTTCAAACGCTGTCGGCACTGAACACTCAGCCCTCGAGCTCCCCATATCGGCACCACAAGGTGCTGCCGTTAGTTTTGGTCCCCCATAGAGGGCGACCCCAGTGATCAGGCCTTTTCGACCTGACCGAATTCAAGCTCTACGGGCGTAGAGCGCCCGAAGATCAGTACCGCGACGTTTAAGCGGCTTTTTTCGTAGTTAACGTCCTCGACGACGCCGTTGAAATCATTAAACGGCCCGTCAATTACCCGAACCATCTCGCCGGGCTCAAACAAGGTCTTGGGCCTGGGCTGATCAACGCCGGCCTCAACCCGCTGGAGAATCGCATTGGCTTCTGCCTCGGTTATCGGTGCCGGCTTGTCAGCCTTGCCACCGATGAACCCGAGAACCCGTGGCGTCTCCTTAACGAGGTGCCAGGTATCGTCATCGAGCTCCATTTGCACCAGAACGTATCCGGGGAAAAACTTGCGCTCGCTCTTGCGCTTCTGACCGGCCTTCATTTCCACCACTTCTTCGGTGGGCACGATAATTTCACCGAAGCGATCCTGCATGCCGTGCCGCTCCACCCGCTCCTGCAATGAAACTGCTACCTTTTTCTCATACTGGGAAAAGGCATGAACTACATACCAACGTTTCGCCATCTTCCTCTCCCCTTACCCAATCACCATGGAGACCAACCAACCCAAAAGGCTGTCAATGGCCCAAAGGATCATTGCCATGATGATCAAAAAAACCACCACGATAAGTGTCGTTTGCGTGGTCTCCTGACGGGTTGGCCACACCACTTTCCGGATTTCTGTCCGCGAGCCTTTGACCAGTTGCCAAAACGCACCACCGCGTTCGGTGGTAGAGGCAACCCAGCCGGCTACCACTGCTACTAGCAGCAGGGCGATAACCCGATAAAGCAGGGATTGGTCGGCGTAATAACTGTTGCCGACGATACCCGCAGCAACCAACGCCAGCGCTACACCCCACTTCAGGGGATCAAGCCGACTTGTCGCAGCATCACTCATGATCGCTTCCTATCTCTGGTGGCCTTCACCACCCCTCAAACCCGCCAGCGCCAGGGCCTTCCCCGGAAGATGGCAGGCCAGGAGGGAATCGAACCCCCAACCTGCGGATTTGGAATCCGCTGCTCTGCCAATTGAGCTACTGGCCTAATCTTGTAAAGCGTCGTTTTGGCGTTCTGGCCAGAGACGACGAAGCCGAACCCCCAAAACAGGGGTTCGGCCTGATGTTGTTGCGCGCCAACAGACGCGCCCTGACTGATTACTCGATGATCTTGGCGACGACGCCAGCACCCACGGTTCGGCCACCCTCACGGATCGCAAAACGCAGGCCCTCTTCCATCGCAATCGGCGCAATCAACGTCGCCACAATGTTGATGTTGTCTCCAGGCATCACCATCTCGACACCCTCAGGCAACTCAACCGCACCCGTTACGTCCGTCGTACGGAAGTAAAACTGCGGACGGTAGCCCTTGAAGAACGGCGTATGACGACCGCCCTCATCCTTCGACAGAACATAGACCTCTGCCTCAAACTTGGTGTGCGGTGTCACCGAACCCGGAATCGCCAGTACCTGACCGCGCTCAACTTCGTCACGCTTGGTACCACGCAGCAGAACACCAACGTTCTCTCCCGCTCGGCCTTCATCCAGCAACTTACGGAACATCTCAACACCCGTACACGTCGTCTTCTGCGTGTCCTTGATGCCAATGATCTCGATCTCGTCGCCCACCTTGATAATGCCACGCTCTACACGACCGGTTACCACCGTGCCACGACCGGAGATAGAGAACACGTCCTCTACCGGCATCAGGAAAGGCTGGTCAATCGCCCGCTCAGGCTCAGGGATGTAAGAGTCCAGCGTCTCGACCAGCGTCTTAACCGCCGTCGTGCCCAGACCGTTGTCATCCTTGCCTTCCAACGCCATCAGCGCTGAACCACAAATGATCGGCGTGTCGTCCCCGGGGAACTCGTAGGTATCAAGCAGCTCACGCAGCTCCATCTCCACCAGCTCCTTCATCTCTTCGAACTCTTCCGAGTCAACGCCGCCGCAGTCTTCTGCCAGCAGGTCAGCCTTGTTCAGGAACACCACAATGTAAGGAACGCCTACCTGACGTGACAGCAGGATGTGCTCACGAGTCTGTGGCATCGGACCATCAGTCGCTCCACAAACCAGAATCGCGCCGTCCATCTGTGCCGCACCCGTGATCATGTTCTTCACGTAGTCCGCGTGTCCGGGGCAGTCAACGTGTGCGTAGTGACGTCCGTCCGACTCGTACTCAACGTGCGACGTCGCAATCGTGATACCACGCTCTCGCTCTTCCGGCGCGTTATCGATACCGTCAAACGCTACCGCCTCTCCTCCAAATACCTCTGAACACACACGGGTCAGCGCCGCCGTCAGCGTCGTCTTACCGTGGTCAACGTGTCCAATCGTGCCCACGTTTACGTGGGGCTTCGAACGCTCAAATGCTTCCTTCGCCATGTCGACACTCTCTTTCTACATTAATCGCCAGTGAGCCAGTGCGGGCCCGTCAAGACCTCGCGTTGACTACATTTCATTTTCAACGCGCGCTCCAACTGCCTCGCCACGTCTCACTACCCAGTGCACCACCTAGATGGCTCACTGAATCTGGAGCTCATAACCGGATTTGAACCGGTGACCTCTTCCTTACCAAGGAAGTGCTCTACCTACTGAGCTATATGAGCAACAACCTTCGTTCCGTACCATTTATGGAGCGGGTGGCGGGAATCGAACCCGCATCATCAGCTTGGAAGGCTGAGGTTCTACCATTGAACTACACCCGCGGTATTCTCCCCGGGACCACACGCCATAACCCGCAAGGAAGCCAGTGTTTCCGCCCCCTTAACGCCAATAATGGTGGAGGGGGGTGGATTCGAACCACCGAAGCTCGCGCGTCAGATTTACAGTCTGATCCCTTTGGCCACTCGGGAACCCCTCCAAGAGGGCGCACATTCTCGTGACGTCGACAGCCGATGTCAACCGGTTTGTCCCGTATTTATGCGCGCTCTGGGGCAATCGGGGACTTCTGCACAAAAAAAACCGAGGTCCTCGGGGCCTCGGCTTGATTTTTGGGGCTTTTGGCCCTCTTCGGGACTCGAGAGGCTACCAGCGCAGCCCGCCATCCACCTCGAAAACACGCCCCGAAATGTAGTCATTTTCAAAGATCGTGATCGCCATTTGGGCAATTTCCGCCGGATCCCCCAGCCTTTTGAGGGGAATACCCG
>Ga0181588_10000506_pt1 | contig 35035 bp, 36 predicted proteins | sample 071ome_26_FD_148607 | JGI IMG/M metagenome (GOLD analysis project Ga0181588, IMG submission 148607) | Coastal salt marsh microbial communities from the Groves Creek Marsh, Skidaway Island, Georgia - 071409BT metaG (spades assembly) | ecosystem: Environmental > Aquatic > Marine > Intertidal zone...
AGGCTCGAGTGCTCGATGGAGGCCAGGCGATCACGTGTCGCCCGGCGGATTTAATCGACCCCGAGTTCGACAAATTAAGCGCTGAGCTCGAAAGTCTGGGTAAGGAACGCACATTGCATTTCGGCGAACACTTCGAGGATGACGTGCTCACCTATGCGCTTTTCCCTCAGGTTGGGCTTAAGTTCTTTGAGAATAGAAACAACCCTGATGCATTTGAACCGGTGCCAACAGGTGAGCCAGAAGCGGCCACCGCTGCGCCGGCGGCTACTGGAGGCACTGAGGTCTACACGGTGGGGGTTGCTGGTCAATCCTTTGTGGTCAGCGTCACCCCGGGCGCCGATCAACCCGTGATCATGCCAGCGGCTTCTGCGCCACAAGCTGCGCCGGCGCCGCAAGCTTCGGGCGTTGGGTTTGCGGCGCCCCTTGCGGGCAATGTGGTAAAAGTTTTGGTGAATGTTGGGGATTCGGTGGCCAGTGGCGATGTGGTGGTGATTCTTGAGGCCATGAAGATGGAAACCGAAGTGCGCGCCTCGAGCGCTGGTGTGGTGTCTGCGGTCCCGGTTCGGGAGGGGGATGCCGTGAAGGTTGGCGATACGCTCGTTAGGTTATAGACCTGTATGAACTCACTCATTGAACTGTGGCATAGCACGGGGCTCTATCAGATCCATTGGGATCAAGCCGCCATGATTGTGATTGGTTTGTTGCTGCTGTATCTGGCCATCGTTCGAGGGTTTGAGCCGCTCCTTTTGGTGCCCATTGGCTTTGGCGGTGTGCTAGCGAACATCCCGGGCGTTGATATCGCGGTGGGTGACGGCATTTTGTATCAGTTGTATTCCATGGGTATAGGCTCCGGGCTCTTCCCGCTCCTGATCTTTATGGGTGTGGGCGCCATGACCGATTTTGGGCCGCTCCTAGCCAATCCCAGAACGCTCTTCTTGGGCGCTGCCGCGCAGTTTGGGATATTTGCTACGCTCCTGGGCGCACTTATGCTGACGGATATGGGCGTTTTCGACTTCACCATCGCCGAGGCAGCGGCTATTGGGATCATTGGCGGCGCTGATGGGCCGACGGCGATTTATGTCGCGGGGCAACTCGCGCCACAATTGCTTGGAGCGATTGCGGTGGCTGCCTACTCTTATATGGCGTTGGTGCCGCTGATCCAGCCACCCATCATGCGGGCGCTCACCACTCAAGCTGAGCGCGAAATCGAAATGGTGCAATTAAGAGAGGTCTCCCAGCGAGAGAAGATCCTCTTTCCTTTAATGTTGCTGTTGCTTGTTGCGCTCTTTGTGCCCAGCGCCGCGCCGCTGCTCGGCATGTTTTGCTTCGGCAACTTGATGCGCGAATGCGGTGTTGTGCAGCGCTTGAGTGACACCGCCCAGAATGCACTCATCAACATAGTCACAATATTTTTAGGTTTGGCTGTGGGCTCGAAGCTTTCTGCGGATCAATTTTTGGTGATGGACACGTTGGGCATTTTGCTCCTCGGAATGGTGGCCTTTTGTATTGGGACAGCGACGGGCGTTTTGATGGCGAAATTGATGAATGCAGTCAGCAAACAAAAAATTAATCCATTGATCGGTGCCGCAGGTGTGTCTGCCGTGCCTATGGCTGCGCGCGTTGCAAGCAAAATGGGTTTGGAAGCGAATCCGCATAATTTCTTATTGATGCATGCCATGGGACCGAATGTTGCGGGCGTGATAGGCTCTGCGATTGCCGCAGGGGTCTTGATCCAATTTGTGTCGACCATTTAGAGCAATCATTCGAATAAAGCAAAGCGAGTGAAGCCTTTAGCATGCCCGGAGGGGCGACCTCAAAGAGGTAACCTAAACACCAATCCCTTTAACCAACCTGACTATTGACGAGAGGAACATCATGCAGGAATACCATCAGTTTTATATTAACGGCGAATGGGTCGACCCGGTTACGCCACAAACGCTTGAGGTGATTAACCCAGCGACCGAACAGCCCTTTGCGACCATCAGCATGGGGTCAGCGGCAGACGTTGAGAAGGCCGTCGCTGCAGCGAGTGCTGCGTTCGAAACCTTCTCTCAAACCACGGTTGCTGAGCGAGTCGAACTCCTAGGCGCAATCCTAGCGGAATACACCAAGCGGTACGATGAAATCGCTGCTGCGATTTCTACCGAAATGGGCGCGCCGATTTGGCTTTCAAAAGCGGCCCAGGCTGCGACAGGCCAGGCACACTTCGCCACGACGTTAGAAATTCTGAAGAACTTCGAATGGGAAGAGCGCAAGGGTAAGTATTTGCTGCGCCGAGAGCCGGTAGGTGTCTGCGGTCTCATCACGCCTTGGAACTGGCCCATCAATCAAATTTCTTGCAAAGTCGCGCCAGCATTGGCCGCGGGCTGCACGATGGTGCTGAAGCCAAGTGAGGTGGCGCCCGTCAACGGCATCATTCTCGCTGAGGTACTTCATGCAGCAGGCGTTCCAGCGGGCGTCTTTAACCTTGTGAATGGCGACGGTCCTTCAGTGGGCGAAGCGATGTCATCACATCCTGGCATCCACATGATGTCCTTCACCGGTTCCACCCGTGCTGGTGTGTTGGTGGCGAAAGCGGCTGCCGATACTGTCAAACGCGTGGCACAAGAGCTCGGTGGGAAGTCAGCGAACATCGTTCTTGAAGATGCAGACCTGACGGCTGCGGTCAGCGGCGGTGTGAACCAAGTGTTTACCAATTCCGGTCAAAGCTGTAACGCGCCAACGCGTATGTTGGTCCCGGCTGCCAAGCACGACGAGGCGCTGGCAATCGCAAAAGCAACGGCAGAAAACGTCAAGCCCGGCGACCCCTTCGCTGAAGGTACAACTATTGGTCCCGTGGTGAGTGAAGTCCAGTGGAATAAGATCCAAGGTCTGATTCAAAAGGGCATCGATGAAGGAGCCGAGCTCGTCTGCGGTGGTACGGGGCGTCCGGATGGCTTGAATGCGGGTTATTACGTGAAGCCTACGATTTTTGGCAATGTGAACAACGACATGACGATTGCCCGAGAAGAAATCTTCGGCCCAGTGCTGTCGATTCTGCCTTACCAGAATGAGGAAGAAGCGATTCAAATTGCCAATGACACGCCCTATGGGTTGTCCGGCTATGTGCAGTCGGGCGACGTTGATCATGCCTTGGCGGTCGCGGCTCGAATTCGAAGCGGTAACGTGCACGTAAATGGCAGTGGTGCGGATTTCAATGCACCTTTTGGCGGTTACAAGCAGTCAGGCAATGGCCGAGAGTGGGGCGAGCTCGGTTTCGAAGAATTCCTTGAAACCAAAGCGGTTTTCATCCCAGCCGCCTGAGGCCGAGCGCCATCGCAGACCATCCCCCCATGGGAGGGGGTGGCTCAGCGCTGAGGACTCAAATAAAAACGCCCCTTTTGGGGCGTTTTTTATAGGCGTGGTTTAGATCGCGCGCCCCTGATTCACGAAGAGACCGTCGGCTGCGACCGCCGTTACCAGGTATCGATAAACGGTCGCTTCTTGCCTTCGCGGGGTACGGGTTTCGGCATTGATTTGAAGCCCGCCATGATCCAATGCCGGGTGTCTTTGGGATCAATGACCTCATCGATTTCAAACGCGGTCGCGAAGTTCACGGCCTTGCCACGGTCATACATTTGCGCCACACGCTTTTCGTACTCGAGTCTGCGCTCTTCGGTGTCCTCGATTGCTTCAAGCTCTTTTCGATAGCCGAGCTTCACCGCACCCTCGAGGCCCATTCCGCCAAACTCACCGGTAGGCCAGGTTACGGTGAATGCGGAAGCCTTGAAGCCTCCGCCTGTCATCGCCTGTGCGCCAAGGCCGTAACCCTTGCGCAAGACGAAAGCGAAAAGCGGTACCGTGAGGCTCGTGCAGGTGACGAAGACTCTGCTCGCATGGCGAACCAGTGCTGTTTTTTCGATTTCTGGGCCCACCATAATGCCGGGGCAATCGACCAGCGAAACGATAGGCAGATCAAAGGCGTCGCATAGTTGCATGAACCGTGCTGCTTTGTCGGCGCCATCGCTATCAATAGCCCCTGACAAATGGATGGGGTCGTTAGCGATGAGACCCATGGGCTGACCTTCAACTCGGATAAAGGCGGTGATCATTCCGATGCCAAAGTGCGGCCTGAGCTCAAGCACAGAATCTTTGTCTGCAATTAAGCGAATGATGTCACGGATGTCGTACACCCTTAGACGATTTTCTGGGACTGAGAAACGAAGTTTCCGTTGATCATCGCATTCCCATTCCTTAAGCGGACCCTGAAAGTAAGAGAGCAGCTTTTTGGCAACCTGCACCGCCTCGAACTCGTCCTCTACCGCAATATCCACCACGCCGTTGGGGACTTGTACAGACATCGGGCCGACTTCGTCAGGCGTGAAAATGCCGAGACCGCCTCCCTCAATCATGGCGGGACCACCAATGCCGATGTTGCTGTCTTTGGTAGCGATCACGATGTCGCTGCAACCGAGTAGCACGGCATTGCCCGCGAAGCAGCGTCCCGTGGTGATGCCGATTCGAGGCACAAGGCCACTCATCTCCGCGTAGAGTTGGAAGGCAAGGCAGTCGAGGCCGGCGATGCCAGCGCCGTCTGTGTCCCCCGGGCGTCCGCCGCCTCCTTCAGCAATCAAGATAATAGGTAGCTTCAGTTTCTCTGCAATCTCAAACATGCGATCTTTTTTGCGGTGATTTTGCAGACCTTGGGTGCCCGCAAGAACCATGTAGTCGTAGCTCATGAGCACGCATTGGGTGTTTTGATCGGGGAAGAGCTCGCTATTCACGCTACCGATACCGGTGACCATGCCATCGCCCGCGGTGTTGCGCATCAAATCGTCTACCGTGCGCCTGCGCCGCTGGGCCGCTATCGCAAGACTGCCATATTCGACAAATGTGCCCGGGTCACAAATGTCGCTCAGATTTTCTCGCGCAGTTCGATGGTTGGTCTTTCGCCGCTTTGCCACGGCCTCCGGGCGATTCTCATCGAGACCGAAGCTATGACGTTCGTAGGCTTCAGCCAGATCGGGGCGAATGTAGTCGAGATCAAGGGCTTCCTCGGTATCTGTCGCTGATACAGAAACCGCGCCCGGTGCCAAGATGATCAGCGGATGGTTCTCGAAAATCGCAGCGCCAAGATCGGCATTGAGCGATTCTATGGTGCCGCTTTGGGGTGCCTGTATGACGTGCTCCATTTTCATAGCATCCATGATGGCCACCTGCTGACCTTCAAAGACCTCGTCACCTTCTTTGATGAGCCATTCAATGACGGTGCCTTGCAGTGGCGCCCGGACCGCGACCAAGCCTGATGGCACGTCGTCGGCCAGAATGTCTTTGGGCGTGTCATCGGCTTGCTTGCTATGGCTCAGCACAGCTAAAGGGTCATTGGCGTCAATACGGGCGCCCGCAATCGACTGACCGCTTGCGCGAGCGGGTGAGCTCGGCTCCGGCTCAGTCTCAGCCAGCGCTTTGGCAATTTCCTTTAAGTGTGTATCAACATAGCGTGTGTTAATCCTGCTTTCGGTAAAGGCAGCGTCGCCCAGCATGTGCAGCAAAAAACTTTGATTCGTTTTGAAGCCGGTGACGTGAAACTCGCTCAGTGCGCGGCGCAACTTTTTGACAGCCAAGTCGAAATCCGCGCTGCGGCTGTGAGTGATGACTTTGGCAAGCAGTGAGTCGTAGCGTGTGCTGGTGGTGTAGCCAGCGTAGCCCATCCCATCGACGCGGATCCCCGGGCCTTGGGGCGGCGTGTATTGCGTAATCGTTCCCCCTGAGGGTTTGAAAAAGCCTTTGTCTGAGAGGACCTCCATGTTGATGCGGGCTTGAATGGCATAGCCCTGCGCGGAGGGGGGCGCGGTGAGCCCCAGGTCGGCAAGGGTTGCGCCTTCTGAGACCTTGAGTTGCAGCGCCACGAGATCAAGCCCTGTAACGGCTTCTGTGACCGTGTGCTCGACTTGGAGTCGCGCATTGGCCTCAATGAAGTAAAAGGCCTCTGGCGCGTTCACGGGGACCAAGAACTCAAACGTTCCAAGGCCTCGGTAATGGGCGCTAGACGCCATCTTGAGGGCTGCTTCGAGCAAACCTTGCCGCGTCGACTCGGGTAAGTTGGGGCAAGGCGCAACCTCAAGAAGCTTCTGGTTTTGCCGTTGAACGGAGCACTCACGCTCCCACAGGTGCGTTACGCCGCCTTGACCGTCGCCCAGAATCTGCACTTCGATGTGCCGAACGTCATCGAGTAAAGCCTCAACATAGAGCGCAGGATTGCCGAAAGCCATCTCGGCCTCTGACGCGCAGCGCTCGAAGGTTTTGGTGAGGTCCTCACCTGCGGCTACGATCCGCATACCGCGCCCGCCCCCGCCATGAACGGCTTTGATCATGAGGTTGGTTTCAGGGTGCTTCGATTGAAAATCAAGCGCTTCGGCGAGCGTCGTCGCGCCTTCGGTGCCTGGAACAAGCGGCACACCGCAAGATGAGGCCACGGCTTTTGCGCCTGCCTTATTGCCAAAAGTCGATAGCTGATCCGGTGTCGGGCCCACAAAGCACAAGCCGGCCGCTTCACAGGCTGAGGCAAAAGGACTTTGCTCGCTGAGGAAGCCATAGCCCGGGTGAATGGCCGTTGCTCCACCCGTTTTGGCAGCTTGAAGCACGGCCTCGATATCGAGATACGCCGAGGCGCCTACGCCCGGAATTTGGATCGATGTGTCCCCAGCCGCGACGTGCGCACACTGCGCGTCATCCTCGGGGTAAATTGTGATGACCCCATATCCTTGGTCTCGGGCTGTGGCTGCGAGGCGAATAGCGATTTCGCCGCGGTTGGCGATAAGGAGTGTTTTCATAATGCAGGTTCATTAACACCGAAAGACTGAAGCTAACGCAAAACTCGCTTTGTGTCAGCGGATGGCAAGGCGCCAGTGGGGTCATTTCAAGGAAGGCGTTAGGTGCTAGACTCGAAAGCTACCGAGTGAAGGAAAGGATTGCGTACATGGCAAAAGTCAACACAGGCACCGACGATTTATTAGCTGATGTTACCGATGGCGTGGGCGTCATCACTCTGAATCGACCCGAAGCGCGCAATGCGATGTCGGGCGCAATGAATACGGCCCTCGCCGCGACCCTGGCTGAATTTGAATTGGACAGCTCGGTGAAGGTTGTCGTGCTCACGGGCGCCGGTAAAGGCTTTTGTGCCGGTGGCGATGTTAAGGGCATGGCGGCCTCGGGTGATGGCACGGTGGGCGACAACACCATCGACTCGGCGATTCATCGTCAGCGAGTGATGCAGCGGGCGACTTCCGGAAAATTGTTCAAGATGCCAAAGCCGACCATCGCAGCGCTCCCCGGTGCAGCTGCAGGCGCTGGACTATCGCTAGCGTTGGCCTGTGACATGCGAGTCATGGCGTCAAATGCAATTTTGACTACAGCGTTTGCTCGGGTCGGTTTTTCGGGGGACTACGGTGGGACTTATTTCATGACGCAGCTCGTTGGCTCAGCAAAAGCAAGAGAGCTCTACTACTTATCTGATCGAGTGAGCGCCGAAGAAGCGCTGCAGTTGGGCCTTGCCAACTGGGTCGTGGAGCCTGACCAATTGATGGCCAAGACCATGGAAATTGCCGGTCGATTGGCGAGCGGCCCAACCGTCGCTTACCGTTACATGAAGGAGAACCTAAATCGAGCTATGGCAGGCGAAGTCGATGACTGCTTGGATCTTGAGGCGACCCATCACGTGCATTGCGGGCAAACGGAAGATCATCGAGAGGCAGCAAAGGCCTTCGTTGATAAGCGCGAGCCAGTATTTAAGGGGCGTTGATCGGCCACCCGCAGGCCCAAGAACGCGCAAATTTGGCGCGGTTGGGCCGTTATCGGTACCACAAACACGCCTACCCTAACGTTGGACGTGTGTATGAGCCGGCGGAATTGCTTTCTCGAAACGGCTGCCAATCGAGTATGGGTACCCCACTGACTCGCCGCGCCGCGCGCTTGATCTGACGCTTAGGCGCGACCGAGTGCGGATAAAGGCTCTTTTGGCTGTGTGGGTTAGCTTCCTTGTGCGAGGCCTTGCAGTGTTGCCGAGCAGGCTGCTTGATTGAACCCATGGCGCGCTTTTTGATGCTTGTCGCTGGATCCAAATCCGCACCGTTCCAGTTAAAATTTCGGCGTCAAGAGATCGGATTGGAAGAAAACCTGGGTCTCGCCTTCCACCCAGCCTCTTCGATTACAAACCGTTAGATCAAGGGCTCAAACCCGCGGATGGGCGCGAGCGTCAGGGAAACCAATATGGCAATCGCGTTTTTGAATGGTGATTGGATGCAACCCCACGAGGCAAAGGTCTCCGTCTTTGACCGTGGATTTATGTTCGGTGATGGGGTGTATGAAGTGATGCCGGTGTATGGCGGCCGGGTATTTACTCTCACCGAGCACGTCACTCGGCTTCAGCGCTCTCTGAGCGAAATTCGGTTGACAACGACCTACACCGATGAGAGCTGGGCGCAGCTGATCAATGACGCGGTATCGAGGGCAGGTGAGCCAGAGGCGTTAGTCTATTTGCAGGTCACACGAGGCGTTGCTGAGGAGCGCTCCCACGTCTATCCGGATGCGCCTCCAACCGTGTTGATCACCGTGACCCCGGCCGCAGCCCGAGCACACGCGCCCAAACCGCTGAATGTGGTGACCAAGACTGATTTTCGGTGGCACCGGGCCGACATCAAAGTGACGTCACTGATTGCCAATGGACTCATCAAAAATGGGGCGCTCGCCGAGGGGTTTGATGACGCGATTTTGGTGCGTGGCGATGAGGTGACGGAGGGCACTGCCTCCAACGTTTTCATTGTCACGAGCGGGGTGATCAAAACGCCGCCTAAAAGCAATCACTTGCTTCATGGCATCACCCGCGACTTGGTCGTTGCCTTGGCTGGCGAAGCGGGGCTGCCTGTCGAAGAGTGCCGGCTAGGGGAACGCGACGTGCTCTCAGCAGATGAGGTCTGGCTCACGTCGACAGGTCTCGAAGTCTACCCAGTGGGCGCAGTGAATGGCCAAAGTGTGGGCAATGGTGAGGCCGGTGTCGTCTGGGCCAAGATGGATCAAATCTTTCAAGCGAAAAAAACTGCATTCAGAGCAGCCGTCGAAGAGGCCTAGGGCGGACACAAGGGCACTGAACCACTTTTAGCTGACAATTTGATTGAGAAACACCGCGTCGCTGGTGCCAGTCCTGGGTCACACCGACTCGTGAGTGCGCGCCAGAGCGCCTGGACAGCAACTTTGTGACTTAAACCTCCAGCCGCTAAGAAGCAGGGGAAGCGCTTTGATGCGCTATGCCTTACAGAAAATCGGGATTTAGAAAGCTGGGATTTGGAAATCTGTTCGTGCACCAAGGCAGTATAAGAGCCAGTTAGGTTCCCGCGCTCGTGGGTCGATGACTGAAATTTAGGGCAAGGAAGTAGCGACGCGCAGGTCGCTTTTTGATAGGGTCAATCGATCATCACAAACGAAAAGATTCATTGGACCAATTGATGGTCTGAAACGTACATTAGCAACTCGGTAACAAGGAGAACATCATGGCGCTGAAAGGCTCTAAAACAGAACAAAATTTAAAAGATGCATTTGCGGGCGAGTCTCAGGCAAATCGTCGTTACTTGTACTTCGCGTCAAAGGCTGACGTTGAAGGCTACAACGATGTTGCCGCCGTCTTTCGGTCCACTGCCGAAGGCGAAACTGGCCATGCCCACGGTCATCTTGAGTACTTAGAAGAAACCGGTGATCCCGCAACGGGTTTGCCCATCGGCAGTACGTCAGACAACCTGAAGGCTTCTGTCGCAGGCGAGACCCACGAGTACACGGACATGTACCCAGGGATGGCCGCAACAGCTCGAGACGAAGGGTTCGATGAAATCGCTGATTGGTTCGAAACGCTGGCAAAAGCCGAGCGAAGCCACGCAAACCGATTCCAGAAGGCACTCGATAACCTCGACGCCTAATCAACCAAGCGGTGTGTGATTTGAGCGCGCCCTACGGGGCGCGCTTTGTTTTAGGAGGAAACATCATGTTGCAGCGAGCAGATTTGTGGTCGCTAGAACAATATTCAGAGGCAAGACCCAGCTTCAGGGAAGAAGTCTTGGCTCACAAAAGGAACCGGCGCGTCAGAGTGGGCGAGCATGTGCTTTTGATTTTTGAAGATGAATTAACGGTCAAGTACCAGATTCAAGAGATGCTCAGAATCGAAAAGATTTTCGAAGCGGCTGGCATCCAGGATGAACTCGATGCTTATAATCCATTGATTCCCGACGGCGACAATTGGAAGTGCACGATGCTGATCCAATACCCGGACGTTGCAGAGCGAAAGCAGCGACTGACCGAGCTTCTGGGTATCGAAGATAAGATTTGGGTCCAGATTGGCGAAGGCAAGAAAATCTGGCCCATTGCGGATGAGGATCTTGATCGCGCCAACGACGATAAAACAGCGGCGGTGCATTTCATGCGCTATCAGATTGGTGCCGAGGACCGCGCGGCGCTAAAGGCGGGTGCGCCCATCCAGTTTGGTGTCGAGCATTTGGCTTATCCTTCGGAGCCAACGACAGTCGACGAAGGTGTTCGCGCCTCGCTAGCTGGGGACCTAGCGGACGAGTCATAGCGCCTCTTCTGGGGAGCTTCAGAAAGCCGGCTTCTGCCGGCTTTTTTTTTGCATCGAAAATGTGTTTGACCTGATGCTTCAAATTGGCGGAGTGAGAGGTAACATAAAGCCTCCAAGAGTGACGTGAAGGATAAAGCCCATGCATTTGGCCAAGGTGCAAGCTGTATTGGTTCGTGGGATCGTGATGATTGTGCTGGCGCTGAGTCTGGCCGGCTGCGGAATCAATAACTTGCCCACCTTCGATGAGCAGGTCAAAGCCGCTTGGTCTCAGGTGGAGAACCAGTATCAGCGGCGAGCCGATTTAATCCCCAATTTGGTTGAAACGGTCAAAGGGTTCGCGGCTCAGGAGCGAGAGACATTGCTTGCGGTCACCGAGGCGCGGGCAAAGGTAGGTCAAATGCAGGTTGACTCCGGGCTCATCAATAACCCCGAGCAGCTTCAACAATTCGAGGCTGCCCAAGCACAGTTGTCTGGCGCGCTCAGTCGCTTGATGGTGGTGGTCGAACGTTACCCCGACCTCAAATCGAACCAAAATTTCTTAACGCTCCAATCTCAGCTGGAGGGCACTGAGAATCGAATCAGTGTGGCGCGCAGAGACTACATTCAGGCAATGCAGCGCTATAACACGGAGATTCGCACCTACCCTGGCAAGCTCTGGCACGGCTGGTTGTACCCGGATATGGAGCCTCGCGAGGATTACTACAAAGCGACCGCAGAAAACGCGGCTGAGCCGCCCAAGGTCTCGTTTTAAGATGCGAAATGTCTTAGCGCTCGCGCTGTGTCTGCTGGTCCTCAGTGTCGGCGCTGATGGTCCGAATTTCCCAGCGCTCAGCGGGCGAGTGGTTGATCAAGCGGGCTTGTTAAATGCTGAAGTTGAGCGCGACTTGGCAGGGCGACTTGCGGGGCTTGAGAAGCAGACGGGGGTCCAGGGTGTTGTCGCCGCAGTCTCAAGCTTAGATGGATACACCATTGAGGAGTATGCGAACCGCTTGGCGCGCCAGTGGGCATTGGGCCAGGCAGAAACAAACAATGGGGTGCTGCTCCTTATTGCCCCCAACGAGCGAAAAGTGCGCATTGAGGTTGGCTATGGGCTCGAAGGTGAGCTGACCGATGCGCTCGCCTCGCGCATCATTCACGAGCAGATACTCCCTTGGTTTAGGACCGGCCGGTTTGAATCGGGGATTATCAAGGGCACAGAGGCCATGATCGGTGTGCTGGGTGGTCAGCCGCTGCCTGCGCCGAGTGGTCGGCCAGCCACAGTGGCGCTGAACTCAGTCGAGGGCGCACTTTATCTTGTGTTGGCGATAGGCGTTTTTATCCTTTTTTCGAAGATGCGCGATGTGGGCGTGTCAGGTGTTGGAAGGCGTCGCCGAGGTCTCTATCAGAGCGGATGGGGGGGCGGAACTTACGGTGGCGGTGGTGGCTTTCGTTCAGGCGGCTTTGGCGGCGGTGGTGGAAGCTTTGGCGGCGGTGGGTCAAGCGGCGGCTGGTAGTCTCCGGGGAGATAATTAATCCAATTTCTATTAGGCTGGTCGAGAGACTCAGCGTTAACGCGCAACTTAAATGAAGGAGAGGGTGATGAAAGTAGGATTAGCGTTTGCAGCAAGCATTGCGTGGGAGCGTGACAATTCCCTAGAACTGATTAAAACAGCAGAAACCGCTGGGTTTGAATCGGTTTGGTGCGGCGAGCACGTGATTCTGCCGGATACGATCATTTCCAAGTACCCCTACACTTCGGACGGCAAGATCCCGGCAGAAGCAGACACGGCCATTCCTGATCCGCTGATTTGGCTTGCATTCGCTGCTGCGGCCTCGAGCACGTTGCGTCTTGGGACTTGTATTTTGATTGTCCCGCAACGAAACCCTCTGGTGCTCGCCAAAGAACTCGCGACGCTCGATCGCATATCGGGGGGTCGAGTTGAATTGGGTTTGGGTGTGGGTTGGCTAAAAGAAGAGTTTGATGCCTTAGGGGTGCCGTGGGAAGCTCGCGGTGCGCGAAACGATGAATACGTGGTAGCGATGCGTGAGCTTTGGCGTGAACCCCATGTTGAATTCCATGGCAAATACGTTGACTTCGATAAAGTGACCTGCAGCCCTCGGCCTGTACATGGTTCAATTCCCGTGATTGTTGGGGGTGATACCGATGCCGCTATTCGCCGCGCTGCGAGGCTGGCGGATGGTTATTTTCCTGGGGAAGGGGATCCCGCGAAGCTGGCCAAGCTCATCGAGCGACTCCATGCCGAGGCCGAGAAAGTCGGTCGAGACCCCAGCGAAATCAAGATCAATGTCATGTTTGGTGCGCAGATGGCCGACCCCGCCGCCGGAATGGCCGAGCTCAAAGCGTTGGGTGTCGACCGGATCATGGTCCCAGCCTTCTTCTTTGCGGGAGACGGGGGGCTTGATCGCCTGCAGGGTTTTGGCGAGTCAATTATTCCGCTGGCTGCGGACTAAACGAGCGCATTGCGGATTCGGGAGGGGTGATCATCCCTCCGGAAACCGTCTGAGCCTTCATTTCGGGCTGGTTCTGTTTTGACGCATCCCGTCCAGTGCCGCTCCATACTTTTCCTTTGTAGAGCGCTAGCTCTGAATGAAGTCGTTCAAAAGTTGCAGTCCGTAAGTGCACCTGCGGAAATGAAGCGGTGAGCCTTATGGGAAGTTAGGCTTGGGCGCTGGACCGAATCGCATGAACTTATGAATGGCGCTCGCTACTTCACGGGGGGCATGCACCGCCGTCTCGTGGCCCGCTCGAGAGATCACGCATAAATCTGCGTTGGGTAATCGTTGATAATCCGCGATGTTGTATGGCAAAAGTCCGTCAGCTGAACCCGCAATCATCAAGGTGGGCACGGTGACTTTGCCCAACTTGGCTTGGGTTCGCAGCGCAGACATGGTTTCTGCGCCCCCAACCAAATGGCCTTCAGAGAGTGCAAGCAAGTGTCTCGTTCGGTCGATAAACCAATCGTCGGTATCGAGCTCTGGCATCTGTCGCCCCTCGCGGTAAGCCGCCATAAAGAACTCGGCATCGCCTGCAGCTCTTGCATGAACGCGAGCTGCGAGTCTGGCTGCATCGACAGGGCCTGTGCCATCGCTCGGAATGGGCGCCATTAAAATCAAACGCCGAAGGCGGTCAGAGTGTTCGGTTGCCAGCACAAACCCAATGCCGCCGCCCATAGAGTGCCCGGCATAAGTGAAAGTCTGAATTCCAAGATGATCCATTAGTCCGAGCACGTCGGCGGCATACTCATGCAGGGTATAACCGGTTTGGGTATGCTCACTTTCGCCCGTGCCTCGGCATTCCATCAGGATCACTTGGTAGTGCTCGGCGAGAATATCGGCGACAGGGGCCCAATTGACTCGCGACGCGGTGTAACCGTGGTGGAGAAGTAGGGGCTCACCCTCACCTTGGATGTCATACCAAAGATGCGCTTTATTGATCGTCGCGAATGCCATTAGAAAGCCTTATTGATTTCGCGAGTAAAGATAGATCGACTAGGGACTCTTACGGAGTAAGTAATGAAAAAAATCAGGATCAAAACATAATGCCCCTCGTCTCTAGGTCTTAAGACAACAAGATAAGTGAATGATCACGTCGTCAAATGCGATTGAGCGGGTGCCAGGCGGTGCATCGCGGACGCGCCGGGAATGCCGTGGGACGCCTCAAAATCATGGCCGGGTATTGCCACTTCGTGCCAGACCTCGCTCGTGCCGTGTAGCGCCGTAATCGCCGCATAGCCCGATCGAACCAATCCCAAATCAGATTCAATGGGTGGCTCGTAGTCTGTTTCTACTAGATCAAAAAAGAGCTGACCATGGGTTGCGCCCGTGATGTGGCTGCGTACGGACCCAAAGGCTGCGAGCCTTGCCCAGCGTATTCCCTTGATGTCCTCGAGGGGCAGTGCAGGCACGTTTAAATTCAACACGCAGCGCTCGGGACCGCCAATCAAGGTGGGCAGAAGTTGTGCAGTGAGCGCGCCCGCCGTTTCCCAGTACCACGCGTCTGCGGTGTCGATGCTGACCGCAATGCCGCGAATGCCGAAGTTCTGTGCGGCGAGGGCGGCGCCAACAGTACCGCTATGAAGTACCGATCGCCCCGTATTGAGTCCAGCATTGATGCCTGACACAACGAGGTCTGGCGCTGGACCAAGGCCCTCCAGGTGGCCCGTGATGGTGCAGAGCGCGGGAGGGCCATCGAGCGCGTACGCTTTTCCAGACAGCCCCTCGATAGGGCGCTCGGTGTATTGGATTGGCGTATCGATGGAAAGATGCCCGAGACTTGCCCCAGTGCCCGAGGCGTTGTAGCTCGGCGCGATCACCGTGACGTCGAATCCTGCCTGCTCCACCGCTCGAGCCAAAACATGCAGGCCTTCTGATTCAATTCCATCGTCGTTAGTGATAAGTGCGCGCATGAGTGTTCTCTGACAGTGATCCCCCATTGTCGTGAATCATGTAGGGGAAGGCAACGTAGGCTGCCGAGTTAAAGAGGCCGAAAAAAATGCTAGAAGCCTCGTAGATCCCAAACTTCCTCGTCGGCTTTGCGCTCGCTTTCGCACAAATTCGCGGTGCGTTGCCGGGCAGCGCGCTCGCAGGTTTGCCAGAGGTCGTCGCACTTGATGTCCCGTTGCTCAGCGAGATTATCGGTGATGCACGCGGGGTAAGGTTCTCGCAGCCAACGAGCGCTATAGCTGCGATTAGTCGCACAATCCTCATGGGGGGTCCCGCCTTTTCAAGCGGGACAAAAGCATGGTGGGATGATAACGCTTCAGAGCAGGCATTGCCTACTTAGCTTTGTCGCTTCGAGCAGGAGGTCTTAACGAGAAATTTGATTGCTCTGGCCCTTCATACTTGCTTTTCGACTAGAATAATGACCTTTTTAGGGAGCCGTAGAGTGACTCAAGTCATTATTGGTGGGCTGTTGATTGGCCTTTCAAGCGTTTTATTGATGGCCTTGCAAGGTCGCATCGCTGGAATCAGTAGCATAGTTTATCGGGCGTCGTTCGTGCGAGGTAGCGAAAACTGGACGCTTTGGTTTGTGTTGGGCCTGATGGTAGGGCCGGCCATATTGATTGCAACGGGTCTGGCGGCGGTGCCTGCGCTAGAGAGCAGTTGGCTACAAATCCTGATCGGCGGGCTCCTGGTAGGTATTGGGACCAAGCTCGGTAGTGGCTGCACGAGTGGTCACGGGGTCTGCGGCATCGGTCGGGGCTCGCTCAGGTCAATCCTTGCGACGGTCACCTTTATGGCGTCTGGCGCAGTTGCGGTGCTCGCGATGCGTTGGGTAGGCCTCTTATGAGCGCATTGCTCGTCACGGTGTTGGGTGCAATGTTTGGGGCGGGGCTGGTGCTTTCGGGCATGACGGACCCTGCTTATATTCGAGGGTTTTTGGATGTGACCGGCGATTGGCGGCCTGAACTCGCTTTTGTAATGGCAGCAGCACTCGCACTTTCGTTGCCGTTCTTTCAGCTAATTCAACCGAAGATGGCAAAGCCAATTTTCTCGGCACAGTTTTCATTGCCACTGGCGACGCAAGTTGACGCTCGCCTTCTAGGCGGCGCGGTCATCTTTGGTGTGGGCTGGACCGTCTCAGGTTATTGTCCTGGGCCAGGGGTTGCGAGCGTTGCCTATTTGGAACCCAAAGCCTTTGGGTTTGTTGCGGCGATGCTGGTGGGATTCAAAATCGCGGACTGGTTCGCCCCAGCAAAATAGCTGAAGCAAACCAATCTCCGCATGGCGGCATCACTCAGCATCGATGCCACGTTTGCCCGCCTCTCGAATGAGCGGCATGTACTGCTTAAAAATGTCGGACACTTGACCGGTACCGATGGTTAAACCGGCATCGGTGGTCAGGGTATGCCCTGAGGTATACCCTGCCTCGTCACTCGCAAGCCAGAGCGCTGCATTTACCACATCCTCTGGAAGTCCGGCGCGACCTTTAAGAGGCGAGGTCATGGCCAGCTGCGCCTTGGTTGATTCGAGATCATTCGGGTCACCGCGAAGCCCAGCGACCATAGGTGTTGCCATTCCGGCCGGCGCAATGGCGTTGACCCGAATACCGTATTGGGCGAGCTCTGCTGCCGTGTTTTTAGTGAGACCGATCACGGCATGTTTGCTGGTGGCATAAGCATGGGGCCCCTGGCCGCCCAAAATGCCGGCGGTGCTCGCCATGTTAATGATTGAACCGGCGCCCTGGGGAATCATCACTCGTGCTGCGTGCTTTAGGCCGTAAAACACGCCGTTGATCAGAATATCTAGCGTGAATTGCCATTCCTGCGCAGGCGTTGTCGAGATTGGCCCTGCCGCGCCGACGATGCCGGCGTTGTTGTACATGATGTCGAGACGTCCAAATTCCGATACTGCGGCATCAACCAGTCCTGCGACATCGTCCTCACTCGTGACATTACACACTCTGAAAATGGCGGCATCGCCTAACTCTGCAGCGATGGCTTCACCCGCATCCACCTGGATGTCGCCCATCACGACCTTTGCACCTTCTGCCACAAATCGTCGTGCCGCAGTGGCACCAAAGCCACTGGCGGCGCCTGTGATGGCCGCTACTTTTCCTTCTAATCTTCCTGACATATCGTCCTCCTTTGATTCCTCCATTATGATGATCCAAGTCAGAGCGGATCAAGGCTCAGAGAGAGAAAAAGGGACCCAAATGCAACAGATCGCTGGATACGACATTGTGCAGGTGGCCTACCACGTGAGGGATATCGAGGCTTCCGCCAAAACGGCAGCAAAAACGTTCGGTGCAGGTCCTTTTGTGGTTTCAAAAAACATACAGTTGGCAAAGGGCATGCACCGAGGTGCGCGGTGCCCCTTTGTGCACAGTTCGGCCTACGGGCAGTGGGGGACAATCATGCTCGAATTGGTCCAACAAGAGGGCGGGGGTGCATCCCCGTTTCGGGATCTCTACGCAGAAACAGAGCAGGGCCTGCACCACGCCGCGATCATGGTGCCTGAATTCGATGCGGCGATCGCGCACTTTGCCCAATTAGGTATCGCTCGTGTGACTGAGGCCGTCACATTGACTGGGGTAGAATTCGCGTTTCTAGATGCTCGCGAGACCTTGGGACATTACCTTGAAATATATGAGGCTTCAGCGGGGCTCAAGGGGTTCTATCAGTTCGTGGCCGATGCCGCGCAAGCGCCCTGGAACCCCGATGATCCTTTTATCGGTCGCAATTAGTCAGGGTTTCAGTTCAATTGGACAGGTCCCACGTGTCGGTGGATTGGGCTGTTGCTCTAGCAACTGCTGCGACGCACGGCGCCGCCAGTGACAGATTCTTCCACCTCCACCGTCGCCGTTTTGTTGACCCGAACATCACCTCCAGTCGAGACCTTGCCGGTTACCGTCTTGGCACCACAGACATTAGCGGTTGATCCTGTACTGAGTTCGACTCGCGCAGTTTCAACTTGCAGCTGTTGTCCGCCGAAGAAGGTGCTGCCGGTGTCTAAGTCCAAGTAGAGCTGATTCGCTGTCGTAGCCTGATCCACTTCTGCGGAAGCCCCAGTGTTGGCCTCGATTTCCAGGGTCTCGAAGTCGCCTCTCGCGAGTATCATGGCAGCGCCCGTGGAAAGTTCGACCTTGAAGATGGATTGCGCTCGGTCGCAAGGCATCACGGTGGCGCTGACGCCGGTGCTGAGGTCAAGATCGGGGACATCCCCCGAAACAGTGAGTGTGGCTTTCACAGGCACGTCGCTTTGCCCGAGTGTGAGCCATTTCTTGAGCTGTTTTCGCTTGACCACGATCTCATCGCCCTTGTTTTTGTAGCTGAAGGCTTTCTCGTTCTCGGTGTCGATCATGAGTTCGTCCACCGCGCCGCATTTTACGAGCAAGGTCAGCCCGCCTGTGAATTTTGCCTCCTTGATCCCATCAAGAGGGTAAACAAGCGGCGTCTCCTCAGCTTGGATGTTTTGCATGAAACCCAAAAAAACAAAGGGCACCATCAGTTGAGAGATAAGATTGAAGCGCATAAACATTCCCCATTGGATTGAGCTGATTTTGCCACAAGCTTGCGCGATTAAGCTGAACGATGACTGAATTAAAGTGACGAGAAAGGGTAAAAGCCCGCATCGGGTTCGAGGGGCAACGGTAGAGAGTTTCGATGTATTTGGCGAGCCAGCAGGTTTGAAGAGGCTTTGGACGCTCTGTTGAAATCCAACGTGTTTGGATGAACAGCTATGCTTTAGACCCTGTGGCCCGTATGTGTTCGCCCGGAGAGAAGGGCCAAAGCGACTTGCATGAGGGGCAAAGTCGAGCAAACACAAGACCTGAGTAATCGCCTTCTAGTGAGCTGTGGTTAGAGGCTGCAAGTGCGCTTCATGGCGGCGTTAGCGAGTCTTGAATCGTGAGTGGCCTTGGGTCTCAAAGAAAGATGGCTCATGCGGTTTGTCCCTTCGATGCGAGTCTCAATGACGAGCAGGTCGGCTTTTACTCTCTGAACAGCAGCAGGGGCGCCCAAGTTCGATTGTGTTGTTAGCGCGCATGCCGTTTGGGGGGTGGCTTGACCAGATAGATCAGTACGCCGGACAAGACATTCAGTGCGCTGACCACTTGGAGCGCGCGATGGTATTCGCCATAAACGTCCACGTGCACACCAACCAGCCAAGGCGCGAGTGCGCCTAGGGCAAAAGCGAACGGTAAACCTGCACCTCTGATGGCACCTATGTGGGTGCGACCAAAGAAGCTCGCCCAGATCACTTCCTGCATGGGGATCATGCCACCCCAACCGAGCCCCAACACCACGAACGCCGAGTAGATGAGGGTCAGGTTGCCCGCTTGAACGGCGCCCACAATGAGCAGCAGCGCGAGGCCCGTCAAGCTCGCAGAAATCGCTGCGAGCGGTTTTACCGCAACCCGATCAATTAAAGCGCCCCAGACCGGCTTGGAAAGCATCGCCGGAATAGATGCGATCACCATTGCAAGCGCGGCCTCTTGGCGATCAATGCCGTTGTCCGTCAGATAAGGAATGGTGTGCAATAGGAGCACCACAATGTTGATCGAGAAAAAGCCGAACGCCACAACCAGTGCATAAAAGCTCAGTGTTCGCAGCGCCTGGTTTCGAGTGTAGGCGCCCTCGGCTTCAACCCGGGCTCGTTCCCCTTGATCACTGAGATAATCCGATTCGCTAAGCCCATCAGGGAAGAGGCCGTAATCTTCAGGTCGACTGCGCATCGCCCAAGTGACTGGCACCATGAGACAGAAGCTCAAAACGCCCAGCCAGATCCAGGCGCTGCGCCACCCCAATTCATCAACGAGATAGGTCGCAAGCGGTGTGATGATGATGCCGCCGAGCGATACGCCCATGGCGGCGATGGCGATCGCTTTTCCCCGGTTCAAAACGAACCATTTGGAGAGCGTCACATTCACCACGAGATTGCCGATCATGGCGCAGCCCAGGGTGAGCGCGATGCCATTCAGAAGCCACCAGGCCCAGAGGGTTTCGATCTGACTGTGAAGAATCAAGACGCTGCTGAGCACGAGGGTACCGAGAGCCATGATCGGCCTTGGTCCTATTCGGTCAATGAGCGCGCCAATGAAGATGCCGGCGGTTGCCATCACGACCTGACCAATAGCTCGCGATAGCGTGAAATCGCCACGGCTCCAGCCGAGCTCGTCGGACATAGGCGCCATAAACGAGCCTAGAACGTAGCTATAAATCCCCAACGCAACGAACTGCGCCAAAAAAGCGCCTGTCATCAGGCGATAGCGAGGAAAGGGCATGGCTGTGTGGGTCTGGGTCACAAATGGAGCCGCATTGAGGAACCTGAGTCTCTCAAAATAGGCTTAATGGAGAAAGGGCTTGCTCTGTCTTTTTTACCCTACTGGGGTCTGCTGGTATGATGCGCTTCCCCGGCCTCATAGTTAAATGGATATAACAAGGACCTCCTAAGTCTTAGTTCCAGGTTCGATTCCTGGTGGGGCCACCATCTCGGTTATTTTGAATACGCTAACGACTTGTCCAGCCTCACAATTTTCGTGAATGAGCTGGCGCAGTAGACAATGCAGTTGACAAAAGAGTGCCCCGAGTACGTCAACGGCGAGGAAGGCGCACCCCTTTTCCAAACCCTTGCTCGAAGAGCGTTCAGGTTTCAATTGGGCTCTCAAAACAAATGTGATTGCCATCAGGGTCGGTGACGAAAAACTGGCGCATGTTATAAAAGGCATCGCTGATGTCTGTTGGGGCGCCGCCTCTGACCTGAATCTCAGCATAAACCTGATCAAGATCTTGGCAGATGATGTAAAGCTGGATGCCATGAGGCTTTTGAAACTTACGTCCTTTGTCGTGCTGCTGTAGCATCAATCGTGCGGTCCCTTTCGTTAGCGAACACCATGCTAGGACATCGTCTGGACGCCAGGCGTTAACCATTCGAAAGCCAAGCTTCTCGCAATAGAAGGTCATAGACGACTCAGCATCGGCCACCCAGATGAGAGGAACGACGCTTAGATCTTTTGAGTCATCGGCCATTGATTGGCTTCCCCTTTTCGATTAACGCACTGAATCACTAAGCCTAGGCTTAGCGCTCAAGTCTCAGCTGGTCAAGATAGCCCGTCTCAGCGTGAATCCAATATTGGTTACCTTCCGAGTCTTGGATCGTAAAACTGTAAGCGACTTTCGAATGGGCTAATCCCATCTCTATCTGTGCCGAAGCCGAGACAGCACGCTCAAACAAACGCCCCACGGTTGCCTCGTCTTCGACCTCCAGGCCCAAAGAACACCGCCGAGGCTCTCCAGCAGTTATGGATATTCGGTCCGAGCCCCACAACACCTCTGCGTGAACAATCCGTCCATCGCCGTCTTCGTGTTTCCAGTGGGCCTCGACGACTAGGGTCTTGCTAAAAAATGTGAGTAAGGACTGAGGGTCTCGTGTCTCGAGTAAGGGAACATCTCGAACAGCGTTAATGGTTCTCGGCATGGTCTGCTTCGCGCTGTTTCGCAGATTATTTGAAGGCGCCGGCGGCTCTATAAGTTTTGGCCAAGAACTGCCCTAAATTCAATACCTGAGCGTGATCGTGGCGAGCGCTATTACCAACCGTTTAGTTTTAGCCCAGAAGATTGGCGTCGCGGTCTCAATTAAGTGCCGTGCTCACTGCGGCGCAAAATTCAGTCGTGGTTGCCTTGCCTCCTTGGTCTGGGGTGAGGGTTTTGGGATCTTTGTAAACCTGATGCACGGCCGTGACCAGACGCTCGCTCTCGTGCTCGAAACCCAGGTAATCAAGCATCATGGCGGCAGAGAGCAGTGTTGCGGTTGGATTAATGATGTTTTGCCCTTGAATATCGGGTGCTGTGCCGTGAGCGGATTCAAAATAGGCGTAATCGCGCCCAAAACAACCCGAGGGTGCCAGCCCCAAACCGCCGATCAGGCCGGCTGACCCGTCGGATAAAATATCCCCATAAAGATTGGGTGTGACGACAACATCGAGCATCTCTGGTTTGGTAACCATTCTGCATAGGAAGTCATCCACTATAAAGGTCTCAAATGCGATGTCCGGGTACTCCGCCGCGATTTGTTTTCCGATCTCACGGAAGAGCCCATCAGATTGAGCCAACATGTTGTACTTGCTGGTGAGGGTCACTTTCTTTTTACCGTTGCGCTTGCGAGCCAGTTCAAAGGCGAACCGTATGACGCGCTCTGCACCGAACTCGGTAATCGCCTTAATGGCGTACCGGCCCGGGCCCAAGTCCTTGAGCGGTCTGCGGGGATGCGGCGCGTAGAGGTTCAAACCCGCCAGGTCCTCGATGGGTCCCTCGAGTCCGAGATAAAGATCCTCTAAATTTTCGCGAATAATAACGAAGTCGATCTCGTTCGGACGCTTGAGGGGTGATGCGGCGCCAGGGATGTATTTGCAGGGGCGCACGTTAGCGTAAGTTTGCTTCCCCCAGCGCAGATAAAAGAGTGCTTGCGTGCTGTTGCCGCTAGTGGAGCCGAACAGCGTGGCAGAAGCCGCATCAATTTGCGCTTTGGATGCCTCAGGGAATCGCTCGCCAGTGGCTTCGATCGCCTCTTCACCGACGAGTGGAAATATGAACTCAATGGGCAGGTTCAGTGATTCAATGATGCGCAAGGTGGGGTCAATCACCTCGGGCGAGGCATCGTCTCCTCGAAAAACGGCGACTTGGTGCGCTGCCATGGTCTCAGCTCTGCTCACGTGTTGCTTGCAATCTAGCAGAATTTGAACCTAGATTGGGTTATCGGCTTTGAGCATCATGCACGAAGGGAGCGAACAATCGATGTCCATCTCAATTGAGCCAATCCGGGAAGGCTTGGGCGGCAGGGTCACAGGGGTGAACCTCGGCGAGCCACTCAGTCCACAAGCGCTTGAGACGATCCAATCCGCCTGGTGGGAGCTGGGTGTGCTCGCGTTTCCAGATCAAGACCTCTCACCCGAGCAGCAGGCCGCGTTCTCAGCGCAATTTGGGGCGCTCGACGTTTACCCATTTATGACGCCAGTGCAATCCCATCCAAACGTGATTCCGATCATTAAAGAACCGGACGCTAAATTGAATTTTGGTGGAGGTTGGCACACGGACACGTCTTACTTAGAAAAACCGCCGAAGGCCACAGTGCTGTATGCAGTAGAAACACCGCCTGAGGGTGGGGACACACTCTTTGCGGATGCGCGTGCGGCTTTTGATGCATTGAGTGAGGGGATGCAAGCCACGCTTGCAGGTCTGACGGGGATTTATTCACCCAAGCTCGTGCACGGCAATCAAGGCGTCTACCGAAGTGTGGCCGCCAAGGAGGCATTAGGTGAAAGCTATGACAATGCGGTCGATGGCGAAAGTGAAGTTGAGCACCCCTTGATTCGAACCCATGATGATACCGGCCGCAAAAGCATTTACTGCAGCCTGCCGCACACGCATAGAATCAAAGGATGGGCGCGCGAGGAGAGCGTGCCTATTTTCCGGTTCCTGATGGATCATCTTACCCAAGAAGAATTCGTCATTCGGCTGAAGTGGCAGCCAGGAATGCTCACGATTTGGGATAACCGGCGGGTGTTCCATATGGCGATGAACGATTACCACGGCCATCGCCGGCACATGCACCGCGTCATTGTTCAGGGTGCATTGCCAGTCTGAGATTAAGACATGATTTTGAGCTTGGTTGCTACGCTTAGTCCTCGCGCTTCACACCAAGATGCTTCTCAATGTGATCATCGATGAGCTCGTGGTAACGGCGGATTCGTTTCTCTTGATTCGAGAGATAGACGCCTTGGAAACCCCGTGAACGGAAGCCTCGCTGTTGGGTGACGAAGACTTCGACATCCTCTTGAATGGCGCCACCCACGCTGTCGACCCCGAATGTGAGCATTTCTACCGGCGCTTCTCCGTCTTCAAGCTCGCCACCTATGGGATTACTTCTCTGAGTGGACCCGGGTTCATTTAGCGAGGCTGGGCTGGAATACCACCAGTTATCAAAGAGGCATTGCTGGGGGTCATCTCGATGAGGCCGAGCTCTCAAGAAATGGAAGCCATCAGCCCACACGGATACAGCGAAGTTTGGAAAGAGTGTGTAGTGGAAGGCGTCGGTGAACTGCTCATCAGGAATGTTGGCGTAATGCGAGTAGCCTTTGCTCGGTCCTAACTTGCGCTTGGCCTGCTGCAGCGCTTCGCGCGTATCTTCTGGTCGCCCCTTATATTCATCTGGATCTATTTCCCAATAGCGCAGTAGGCTCGCTAAGGGGTCGATAATGTTGCCATCTTCATCGGTTGAGCCCACGCCGAAGCCACCTTTCATGACCATTCGATTATGGCCCTCATCCGAGAGGTCAAAGCGCGTCTCTTTGAAGTAGGTGTCGATCGCGCCGCGAATCTTTTTGCGATCGGTGTCGGGGGTTGCTCGCATGTGTACAGTGGGCACATGGTAGGACTCGTTGAAATTGTCGAGCACGATCTTCCAGTTGCAAGGCAACCACATGGTCTTTGCCATGGTGCGCTGCCAAGTGTGAATTTCGCGTTTCTCCCAATCCTCCCAGATCGGACCAAGATATTCCTTTAGTGACACGCAATCTGGGTCCATGTTGACCCAAATGAAGCCTGCAAACGTCTCGCATCGGAGTTCTTGCAGCCTTACATTTTTGCAAGGGTTACCTTCGGGGAAGTCTTCTTTGTCAGGCGCAAAATTGAGTTCTCCGTCCGGGAGAAAAGCCCAACTGTGGTATTTGCAAACGAATCGCCGCAGAACGTGGCCTTTCTTCTCTTCGACGAGAGGGTTCCCGCGGTGCTGGCAAACGTTATAGAACGCTTTAACGCTATTATCCTTTTGCCGAACCATGAGGATTTCCTCTGGGCCGACTTCTTCCATTTGCCAATCGCCAGGGTTAGGCAACTCAGCCTCACGCCCTAACAGTAACCAGACCTTGGTCCACATGCCCTCCCATTCTTGCTCGAAGAATTCTCGAGACGTGTATCGATACCCTGGAATACGTGAGCCCCGAGTTGTTTGATCGGGCCAGGGTTCAAGTTTGATGAGCTCGGACATGGTGGATTCCTTCGCTAGAGATTTAGGGTTTGATTGTCTCTTTTCGTTGTCTGATCGGTCAAGTTTTGCTGATCTCTTGACCGCGTTAGCGAGGCAACAGACTGAAGAGATCCAAATCCTCCGTGGCAGCGGACTGCCTGGCCACCATCTGGGCCATCCAAGCGAATGCAGTGGCATTGCTCACATCTAAAGTGCCTGCAACCACGGTGACGTAAACCCAGTTGTAGAGAAGTGAAAATCTATATTCCTCCCAAGCGTCGTCCATGGTCAGCCCCTCAATGCCTGCTGCCTTGAGGCCATCGACGTATCGCTGAACCAGAGCTCGTTCATGGGCTCGCCGCACATCGGTTTGTGTACTTTGGCCCAAGAAGAGCGCGACATCGTTCATCCCTCGCGCTCGAAGAGGCCCCTGCCAATCAATGACAGCCACCGCATCTTGTTCCGGTGAATGACCGTAAAGCAGGTTTTCCATCCGGTAATCACCGTGACACAGCGTGACCGGCGCCTGATCCATACCAGCTTGTAGGGTGGGGATGGCGGCGAGGAAAGCGGATTGATGCTCGAGATAAACTGGCGTCAAATAATCTTTGAATTTCTCGGTAAGCCCATCAACACCGATCGCGGCGAGGTTGACCATGTTGTCTGCGTGGTAACTGTCAAAGATGTGCGGCACCCAGTCGATATCCGAAACTTTGTCCCAAAACGGCGCATGCAGTTTGACCAGTTCATCGATGGCGAGCTCAGATTGCCGCAAGGTGGCGCCCACGACCTGGCTGCCGACATCGTACGCTGTTAAATCCTCCATCAAAATCAGGAAACGGTCGTCTTCGCGAATCGACACATAGGTGATGGGGGTGCGAATAGTCGTCAGCGGATCGAGCTCTGCGAGAAAACGGGTTTCCCTTTCGTAGAGGTTGTAAGCGATCGCAATCTCACGGTTGGTCGGGTTCTGTGAAGCAAACTTTGCAATCAAGCTCGAGGGCGCTTCGCCCTGATCGCCCTCGTACCGAAGATGCAACATCGCGATTTCCGCCATCATTCCCGTGCCGTCACCAATCGTTGAACGATCGAGCGCAATCACTGCTGATTCAGCTGGCAGGCAACCGTGATGGTGTAATAACGAGGTGAGGTATTCGGGGTTAAAGCCGCCTGGCAATTCTGGAATGGATGCTGACATAGGCTAAGTCCTAGATGTGTTCTTTTTTGATGATGCGTTGCTTGTTTGGTCGCGGACGGTGAGCGTCAAGATTTATCTCCACCTACAGAGATGTGCCGCCATCCACAGGAATAATCGCGCCGGTCATGCCGCCTGCAGGCTCGCTGACCAAGAAGAGTGCCAGTGCCGCGACTTCCTCAACCGTATTGAGTCGTTTGATGGCAGATTCCTCAGCATAGGTATCTTTGAAGGCTTCGTAGGTGATCCCCATGGATGCCGCGGCCGAAGGGCCTGCCTCCATCATCAAATCGGTCTCAACCGCGCCTGGGCTGATGGCGTTCACCGTGATCCCGAGGTCGCCATATTCAAAAGCCGCAGCCTTGGTGAACCCGTTCATGGCGTGTTTGAACGTGATGTAATGCGACACGTTCTTCTTGTTCGCCTGCGCCCCCTCGACAGAGGAGATGTTAATCACGCGCCCCCAATTTCGAGTCAGCATGTCTGGCAGAGCGCGGCGTGTGGCCCAAAAACAAGAATTCAATATCCATTGATTGGCTTCTTGCCACGCGTCTTCAGACATCTCATGTATCGGTGCGAATCCGCCGGAACCCCCTGCGTTGTTCACCAGAATGTCGACTCGACCGTAGCGGCTGAGCGCTTCGTCGATAATGCGCTCGACGTCCTCACGAACCTTTACGTCGCCGGCGACGAAATGCGCGCGCTCGGCCACGTTCAGCTCGGCGAGTGTTGCCGACCCTTTCTCGGGCGAGCGGCCGTTGATGACGACATTCGCGCCCTCGTTCAAGAAAGCTTCCGCGATGCCGCGACCAATGCCCCTAGAGCCCCCCGTGATAACCGCGACCTTGCCCGCAAGTGAATTCATGCTTGTTCCCCAGCGCTGAAAACTCTAGTAAACCAGCCCTTTTTTCTTCGGGCAATGGGTAGACAGGGTCCGGTTCACTTTTGAGAATCGATACGTCCCAAACCCCGCGATAAACAAGTGGATTGGGCCTCGGGAAGACTATTGGGGTGCGAAAAGAACGCCCGCTCAGGTGGGCCCCTGTTCGCTAACTTTTAAATGATCCGTGCTGACGACAACCTCATCTCTTTGCTCGAATTCTGATTCATCAACGAGATTTCCTTCTCCGTCTCGGAGACTGAAAGCTGAGACGTCGGGAGGCGCGATGGGATCGAGTGTCCCAATGCTCTCGAGCATTGCGCCGGGCTCACCGAGTCCAAAATCTGGGGCTATCACCGAGGCTTCAATCTCAGGCGAGGCGTCGATGAGTGGCGAGCCATCATTGTCCTTTACCGTCAAATTGGTCGTGTCTACTTGGACGACTGCTTGAATGCTTTGCGAAGGTAATGGGCCTGGATCTTCCTCACTCAAGGTCAAATGAGATATGTCGGTGACCGGGTTCTGGGGCTCCTCGCGAGGCGACACGATAAAACCCTCTTGTGCGGCAACACTCAATCCACCGGGTTCATCTTTTGGGGGCAGCGTCTCCTGTGTGGGGGCTGGCGAAGGCGTGGCATCGGTTGAATCCTCAACCTTGACCCTGATGTCCGCGCCCAGTGCTTTAAGCTGTTGCCCAAGCTTCAGTGCTTCCGCTTTGTCTTCGGTCCGCTTTAAGACGATGGCATTACCACTGAAGATGCGCTCTCGTTGATCGAGCGAGAGATTGAGCGCTTCGGAAAGCCTCTGCTCAACCTCAAACGGCGCCTCACCCTCGAGGTAATGACCGGTAAAAATGACGAGAAAGCGAGCCATTAGGCTGAGTCGCCGTCTGAGATCGCGAGAAAGGCTTGATCCAGTTGGGCGAGCAGCGCTGGCTCATCTGAGTCATTGGTAAAAACGCGGTGCGCGTGAGCGGTTCGCGCCTCGTTGGACAGTTGTGCTGCGAGTCGTTGTTCAACGGCCGAGCGTTCAAAGCCATCGCGCGCCATACAGCGTTTGATTGCGGTTTCAGGGTCTACCGTGACGACCCAGACCTCATCACCAAGATCTTCCCAACCGGCTTCTAATAGCACCGCCGCCTCAAGCACCACGTGCCGCGCCGGATCGCGATCAAGAAACGATTGAATCCTCGCTTCCGCGAGCCTTCGGATTTCTGGCCAAACAATGTCTGTGAGTGACTTTAGGGCTTCAGGATTGCCGAAGACCTTACCTCCCAGGGCTTTCCGGTCAATTTCGCCATTCTCTGCACGAACATCGTCACCAAAGTGCGCAATGATCTGCGCATTTGCAGGGCTACCTGCGGCGTAGGTCTCGTGGCCCAGTTTGTCCGCATCAATGACTTCCGCGCCTTGTGCTGAGAGAAACTTTGCTGCCGTGGACTTGCCCGAAGCGATACCGCCTGTCAAACAAATAACCGTCATCAGTGTTCCCCAAATGAACCAATCTGCCACAGAGGAGTTGTGATATAAAGGGCCATCGCCCGGCCCGAACGAGCACAGCTGGAATAGCGAGCGCCTCTACTGGGCTTTCTTTACTCGGGCTTTTTCACTGATCAGGATGCATGAGGATGACAGTCGCATGACACAATCGAGAGACGCAGCCATCGTTGGGATATATGAATATCCGCTACGCGATGTTGAGGGTCGAATCAGTCCACTCCAAATGAAAGCGGAATGTGCTGCCAAAGCGCTGGCTGACGCGGGGCTCAATTGGTCCGATGTAGATGCTATCTACGACGCGGGTGAGGGCGGCGGCATGGGCGGACTGACCATCGCAGAGTACTTTGGCATCAGCCCCACAGTGATCGACACCACCAACGTGGGGGGCAGCAGTTATCAGTTTCACGCGGCGCATGCCAGGCGCGCCATCCAGTCAGGTAAAGCCAAGGTGGCCTTGTTGACCTACGGATCCACTGCGCACAGTAACGCGCGCGCGATCGGGGTAGGCGGGCGAGGCGGTGCATCCATGCATCCGGCCGAAAACATGGATGCGTTCGCGGGCATGACCCTCATTTCAAATTACGCGATGGTGGCCCATCGACATATGCACGATTATGGGACCACCAGCCGACAACTAGCTGAAATTTCTGTTGCGACCCGTTACCACGCCATGCGCAACCCGGAAGCGGTTAAGGCGATGGAAGATCTCGAGTTTCTCGATATTCGTGAAACCACCATCGATGATGTGGTGAATTCAAGAATGATTGCTGACCCGCTGCACCTACTCGAGTGCTGCATGATCTCGGACGGCGGCGGGGCGGTGGTAATCGCGTCCGCCGAGGTTGCCAAGAACTGTCGAAAAGCGCCTGTCTGGATCCTCGGTAGTGGTGAGGCGACGCGCTATCCAATCAATGGCGGCGATATCACCACCAGCGCGGCTGTAGTATCCGGACCTCAAGCCTTCGGCGAGGCTGGCGTCACGCCAGCGGAGATGGATATCGCCATGATTTATGACTCTTTTAGCATTACGGTCCTCGCACTCCTGGAGGATCTTGGATTTTGCCCGAAGGGCGAGGGCGGGCGCTGGGTAGAAGGTGGGCGTCTCAAATTTGACAGGCCGGGGGATGGTCCGGCACTCAACACCGACGGGGGCGGCCTATCCTCGAATCACCCAGGGATGCGCGGCATCTTTTTGCTGCTTGAAGCCACGCGTCAGCTCCGGGGCGAATCCACGTCACAGGTGGGCGGGGCCAAGTTAGCGGTGGCGCACGGTAACGGCGGTATGCTGGGTAGTCGCCATGCAGCAGGCACAATTATTCTGGGGAGCGACTGATGAACGATCCTAAACGACCCTTACCAAGAGCAGATGAGTTCGACACGCGAGCATTTTGGGCGGGCACAAAAGACAAGGTGTTCAGGTACCAGCAATGCAACCATTGCCAGACGGTCATCTTCTATCCGCGCGCTCACTGCACCGGGTGTACCGAATCCGATCTAGAATGGAAGGACGCCAGCGGCCGGGCCACCCTCTATACCTATTCCGTTGTTCGCCAAAGCTATCATCCGTTCTTCAGAAATCTCGTTCCCTATGTTGTGGCGTGGGTGGATCTCGAGGAGGGCCCAAGAATTTTGACAAATGTGGTTGGGGTCGAGGATGTGAGCCAAGTTGAGATCGGAATGGCGCTCGAGCTCACCTGGGAAGAACATGAGGATTTGAATATCCCGCTGTTTCAACCAGCCTCATAAACCACCCTCGCTGTTGGGTTATGCGCAAACGGGTGTCTTGGCCAAGCGTGCAGAAACCCGCCTCTCGAGACGCGGGTTAGCCGTAAATCTGGGCTCGCAGACCATGACAGCGCTTAGTGACCCTGGTTCGGCTTAAAACCGCTGATACACTGCCGTTGTTGTTTTGCGCCTAAGCCCGATCAGGAGCCGAGGAGAGATTCAATGTCCGATGTGTCTCAACCTGTGATCGATTTCTACTGGGATCTGGGTAGCACCAACACTTACTTCGCTCTGAAGTTATTGCCGCCACTTGCGGCAAGCTACGGCGCTTCGATCCAGTTCCATCCTTTTAATTTGGGGTATGTGTTTCAAAGTAATCAGTACGAACTGATGAACGAGCCCAAAGAGAAACTGAATCATCGGCTGGTTGATTTGAAGCGCTGGGCGACCAAGCACGACTTGCCGTTTCTTAGACCAACACGATTTCCGATTAAGACCGCTCGAGCACTTCGAGGGGCGCTGGCGATGCGTGAATGGGATCTGGAATTCCCCTTTATTGAGGCGATCTTTACTGAATACTGGGAGCTCGATAATGGAGATATCGGGGAGTACTCAGAGCTAGGCCGTATTGCTGAGACTCTTGGCGTTGACGCGAAACGGTTTGAAGCGACGGCTGAATCACAATCGGTTCGCCAAGCTTTGATTGAGTCAACTGATCAAGCTCGCGCTCGGGGAGTGTTTGGCGCCCCGTCAATGATGCTTGAAGGCGAGCTCTACTGGGGTAAAGACCGCTTTGAGTTTATTGAGGATCATTTAGCTCTGCTGACGACTAAAAAAATTTGAAGCTGTGAGTCACTGGCAGGTGCGCGCAACCGAGGCTTGATTATGTGTTGAGCGCTCTTGCATTCCGGCTTTCGAGGATCATGCGGAACGCTTCAGGATATTTTTCCTCCAAGCAAGGATCGCACAGCACATCTTTTAGAACTTTTTCGCTCTCTTGCTCATATTGAAGGGCTAGAGCTGTCCAATCACCTTGTTCAGTTTGAACTTTGTTGCACGCCGGGCACCAAGAAATCAGTCGTTTGATTTGCTCAAGGTCCTCCTTGGCTTCCTTGGACTCTTGCTCCCACTGTTGTGCTAATTGTTTTAGTTCCAATGAACGAAAAATTAGGCTTCACGCGAAATAAGACACGGGAGTGGAGATCGCAATCGTTATGCCCACCGAAGTTGAGCACCAAAAGGGGGAAGAATGGTTTGAGCGCGAAGGTGAAGACAATCACTCAAATAACCGAAGCTACTACACTCAGTGAAACTACACCCTAGAGGCCATGGCTCTGCACAAGTCTCTCGATCCTCGAAAACTTAAGTATTTCGAGGTCGCTTTGATGTGTCGCTTCTCCGCGAGTTTGGTTCTTAGCACCCGTCAAGAATCTTCCAGGAATCGCATATGGAGGCACTTTGCGCTATTGCCTCGATTTCTCCAATCGAAGCGGTCAAAGCATTAGAGCACGGCGTCAGCCCAAGTCAGATTAGCGCTTTGAAGCTCCAAGGCTCCATATCTACAAAGGCCCTCGGTTGTGTCAAGAATTCAGGTGGGTAGCTTGACCGTAGCGGTGCCAAAAACGCGGGTCTCGTCTTTACTGTTCATGACGGTAAGATCAATCTCTACCATGCCCGCATCGGTATCGATGTCTGTGACCACCCCGCTAATGTGATGCGGCTCGTCCGCGATCACGGGAGCTCTGAACACGGTGTCGATGCTCTTGATTTCAGCCTCCGGCGCCCAGCGGTGGATCATTGCGACAAGGAAACCCTGACTCATGACCCCTGGGATCATAGCTCCAGGGAGGCCCTCTTTTTTGGCGCCCTCGTGATCGGTAAACCTGGGTCCACCCCAGCCAATCAGATGCGCAAAACGAGCCCCTGTCTCGAGCCGAGTATCCGGTTCAAAAGCAGGGAGTTCCTCGCCGAATTCGACATCATTGACGTGGTTCACACTCATGCTTTCTTCTCCCGCATTACGGAACGGCTGTCCGAGTTTGCGACGTGCACCCCAGCCTCGTCGTAAAATTCAATACGGGTCACGACGAAAATCATACGCCCTGAACGGCCCGTTTTGGTGTAGATATCGTGCAAATGCGTGCGTCCGACCAGCGCTTGACCAGGCCGAACGGGCGCAAAACATTCGATACCTTTCCCTGCATCCATGCCAAAACCGAACCGAGGAAAATCTTCTGGCATTGACCGTCTGCCGCTCAAGCACGCGAGGTAAGTAGGCGGCGCCTGAAAATCTGGGTGATGGGTATCGAGATACTTCTCGCTCAACTCCCCCGAGAGCTTCGCGTACTCCGTGGTTACCGCTGGGTCAATGTTGAAGGTTTTCTCGTCAAAGGACTTATTGAGAAAGCGCTCCCGCAATTCTTGAATATCTGCATCCATAGGTCTAGTTTCCCTTGAGGCTAACTGCCTCGAATCGCCCTGCTTTGAGTTCTTGGACGAGATCCTCGATGTTCTTGATGGGCTGTTCAAATCGGGTGCCGCAACGGCCGATGTGACTCACAATGTGAGAGTCACTGCCACCGATGCCCTGATAACCATTGGTCTCTGCGCCTGCCAGGGCGATTTGATCCTCATCGTCGCGACTGCCGCCGTTCAAAGTCTCTACGATGGTGACCCCAGGGGGTATACCGAGCGTATCCGTGTGAGCGAACATGCCAACGCGTGGGCGGCCAGGATGACAAGGCGCAGCAACGGCCCCATGCGCCGCTGCAGCCTCCAACACGATTGCGAGCGGTGTGTTGATGCTCGCGAAATCAAACGCTTGGGTCATCGCCTCGGTCACACCAAACACCAGGACATGACCATATTCGGTTTCGACTTCACTGGCCTTTAAGATCGTGAGATCAAACGCTGCTGCCAATTCGGAGTAGTCAGAGTCAAAATCGAACTGACGATGCTCAGTCAGTACAAAGCCCTGAATTGGCAGCGATTTCGCACGAATCCATTGACAGTAGTTTTCTACTTTTGCGCGTCCGTCGTCTGATTTTATAGAGTGTGTATGAAGGTCAAGAATCACAAATTATGGGCCGATGTGCTCGGCGTCCAAATTAAAATGAGGGGCCATTATACCGATCCCTTCTCACTTTTCGAGATGACGCATTCCGAGAAAACGGCATGAGGTTGCCAGTGATTTTCAGTGAGCTGGACCAGTCGAATGAGCGCTTGGTCGTTGTCGATGATGATTTCGCCGAGCGTTCCAAGCTGGAGCGATTGATTGCGGGGAAGGGTAGGTGAGCCGGGATTGACGAGTGTCAGATCACGATAACGATGTACCATTTCGAGGTGCGTGTGTCCGAACACAATGATGTCTGGCAATGTGTCGAAATAACGTGACAGCTTCTCTCTGACGTGAGGTTCGTCTTTTCGTTCCGGTGATGGACAGTGGTGCACCATGCCGACAGAAAAATCTTCGAATGAGAGTCTCCACGAAGGCTTGACTCGATCATCAAGAATGCCTCGATCGCCATTGCCCTCCGAGACGTAAGTGGGTGCCAGCTGGATTAGCTCATCGACCACATCGAGGGTATGCAGATCGCCTGCGTGCAAGATTGCATCACTGCCCTTTAGAAATTCGATAGCCGAGGGCCAAAGCGATCCGATGGTGCCCGGCATATGCGTGTCCGCAATCAAACCGATGCGCTTACTCGCCACGCACAGGCTCCAACTGCGCTACACCAAGGTTATGAAGTGTGAATGCATACTCGTCGGCTGTCTGTTGAATGCGTTTGGCAAGGGATGTGCCTGAGCCGTGACCCGCGCCTGTCTCGATTCGGATCAATGTCGGCGCGTCGCCTGCATGAGACGCCTGAAGCGTTGCTGCAAACTTGAACGAGTGCGCGGGGACGACGCGGTCATCATGATCGGCCGTGGTGACCAAAGTGGCGGGGTATGTCACGCCAGGTTTAAGACTGTGGACAGGAGAGTAGTGTTTTAAGTACTCAAACATCTCGGCGTCGTCTTCCGAGGTACCATAGTCATAGGCCCAGCCAGCGCCTGCGGTGAATCGGTGATAGCGAAGCATATCCATCACGCCGACACCGGGTAGCGCGACTTTCATAAGATCTGGCCTCTGGGTCATCACCGCGCCAACCAACAAGCCGCCATTGGAACGTCCACGAATCGCCAACTTGCTGGAATCGGTGTACCCCTGGTCGATTACATACTCGGCTGCTGCGATGAAGTCTTCGAACACGTTCTGCTTTTGCATTTTGGTGCCCGAGAGATGCCAGGTCTTACCAAATTCGCCGCCGCCTCTAAGGTTAGGTACAGCGTAAATACCCCCCAGCGATAACCAGAGGCCCACTGCACTACTAAAGCTTGGGGTCAGCGAGATATCAAATCCGCCGTAACCGTAGAGCATCAGAGGAGCGGGTATCGACGGGTCTCGATCCTTCTTGTGGGTAATGATCATGGGTACCTGGGTGCCGTCTCGGGAGCTATAAAACACCTGAGTCGAAACGTAAGCCTCTGGGTCGAAAGCTATTTCAGGTCTGAAGTGAACGCGCGACTCGCCCGACTCAGGGTCAAGACGATAAATCGTCGATGGCGTGTAGTAGTTTGTGAATCGGTAATAGAGTGCCTCATCAGATTCTTTGCCTCGAGGGAGCGAAGCGGAA
>Ga0181588_10000509_pt1 | contig 34941 bp, 34 predicted proteins | sample 071ome_26_FD_148607 | JGI IMG/M metagenome (GOLD analysis project Ga0181588, IMG submission 148607) | Coastal salt marsh microbial communities from the Groves Creek Marsh, Skidaway Island, Georgia - 071409BT metaG (spades assembly) | ecosystem: Environmental > Aquatic > Marine > Intertidal zone...
GTCGTCGCAGCAGAAGCCGTGACCCGCATCGTCGTAAACGAAGCAGGGGACATCGGGCTGCGCTTCCTTGATGTCGGAGACCTGGCTGAGCGGAATGCCGCCGTCCTTGTCACCGAAATGGAACTGCACCGGGCATTTCGGGGTGGCGTCCTTCATGGCGTGGATGCCGCCGCCGTAATAGCAGGATGCCGCGGAGACGCCGTCACAGCTTGTTGCCGCAAGCCAGGTGACGAACCCGCCGAAACAGTACCCGACCACCCCGACCTTGCCGGCCGACGACGCCTCGTTGATCGAGGCCTGAACGTCGGCCTGAATGCCGTTATTGTCCAAAGCGCCGCGGGTATCGCGGCCCTTGCCGAAATCTTCCTGGCCGTAGCCGAGCTCGAGGCCCTTCTCGACGCGGTCGAACAACGCCGGCGCGATCGCCAGATAGCCGGCGGCCGCATACTGGTCGGCGACGTTCTTGATGTGCTGGTTGACGCCGAAGATCTCCTGAATGACGACAACGCCGCCCTTGGGCGTGCCCGACGGTTCAGCCTTGTAGGCGCCCAGCGTATGGCCGTCGCTTGTGGTCAGTTCGATCATGCTTCCCATTGTCTTCTCCCTGGTTCGATTACGAGAAATCGCTCGCCCTCATTTGGACGAGCGCCAAAATATCGGGAAGGTTTTATCGTCTTATGACAGGGCGCGCAACGCGGTGTCGATCAGCGAAATAGGCTGTCATTCCTATAAATTTGACGACCGGGTACCACCTTAAGGTATATTTATGATTATTAATTCTACGATTTAGAGAATCACCGATATCCAGGGTCAGTGCGCATGGAACGCACGGATGGAGAGCGAACATGAAAGCTGGTCTGTTATGGCTAGGGCTGGGGGTTCTGGCATCGGGATGCAATCTGACTTCCCGTATGGAAATACCGAGAGTTTCCCAGACAGGAGCGTTGCAGCTTGAGAACAGCCAAAGCGCTTTACCATCATTTGCGCTAGAGGGAGTAGTCGCAAATATAAGGCGCGGAACGCCGATCGCCCATTTTCCAATGAACGGTGTTCCGGGGACGGAAGGAACGTTCTGCAATGCCCGGCACCGGAACAATTCCGTGATCGAATGGTCGGCGGGAAGCTCGTATCTGGGGAACTGGAGTACCGAACTCGGCGAGGTCTTCTATCGGGCTACAAGGGCCACGGGGTTGAACGTTGTCGGCGACCCCGCTCGCTTGTTCCAGCGCTCCAAGGCGGCGCAGTCCGCAGAATATCTTCTGGGTGCGAGAATAACGAAAATTCTCGGTAATTTCTGCGAAGCGCATCACTGGTGGGATGGTCGGCCGCAGGACCGTTTTTCGGGCGAAATGTATGTGGAGGTCGAGTGGACGGTGTTTTCCAGCCTACAGCAGCGCGAAATCCTCAGACTGCCGACCAGGGGTTATTACAAGCAGGTTCAGTCCAAGCGCGACGGTATCATTCTGGCCTTTCACGAGGCGTTCGCCCATGCCGCGGAGGGCATGCTGGCGGACTCGCGTTTCGTAAGAATCGCTTCCGGAAAAAGCGCTTCGACCAAAGCTCCAGTCAAGCCCGCTAGCATGAGTTTTGTCGGCAAAAAGGTTAGCGACAGACCTCTGGCGCGGGGGATCGGACAGGTGCTGCCGGCAGTTGTCACGGTTCGGCTCGGCGCTTCCCATGGGTCCGGTTTCGCAATCAGCGAGGACGGTCTTATCCTGACAAACGAACATGTTGTCGGCCAGTCGGAACGCGTCAGCGTTGTACTCAACAACGGCCTGCTTGCAGAAGGCAGGGTGGTCGCCCGAAGCGCTTTGCGGGATGTAGCTCTCGTGCGTGTTGCTCTTCGTTTTCCATCCTTCCTGCCTCTTCGCCTCGACGCGCCCAAGCCGACGGAACGCGTTTATGTCGTCGGAACGCCGTTGCAGGAAGGTCTTCAGTCCACCGTTACTTCGGGCGTCGTCAGCGCCATAAGGGCCGACCCCCGGACCGGACTGTCGTTCATTCAATCGGATGCGAGCATTTCGCCAGGCAACAGCGGTGGTCCCTTGCTTGATGCATATGGCAATGTCCTCGGGATTAGCGTTGCCAGTATTGTCGGCCAGCACGCCCAAGCGCTGAATCTGTTCGTTCCGATTGCCGAAGCGCTTGAGGTGTTAAACCTGAAACCCGCGTCGCCGGGGAGTTGAGCGAGTCCGTCATACATTAAACCGAAATAAAACTACGTCGCCGTCCTTGACGACGTAGTCGCGTCCTTCCTGGCGCATCTTGCCGGCTTCCTTGGCGCCGGCCTCTCCGTTGCAGGCGTTATAGTCGTCGTAGGAAATCGTTTCCGCCGCGATGAAACCGCGTTCGAAATCGCTGTGGATGACGCCCGCGGCCTGCGCGCCTTTGGTCCCGTTCCGGATCGTCCAGGCGCGGGCTTCCTTGGGACCGGCGGTAAAATAGGTGATCAGCCCCAGAAGCTCGTATCCGGCGCGGATCACGCGGGCGAGCCCCGTTTCCGACAGGCCCAGCTCCTCAAGGAATTCCGCTTTTTCGTCATCGGCGAGCTGGGCGACCTCCGCTTCGATCGCCGCCGATACGACGACATGGGCTGCGCCCTGCGTCCCGGCATATTCCGCGACGCGGGCTGACAGGTCATTACCGTCCGCCGCCGAGCCCTCGTCGACATTACAGACATAAAGCACCGGCTTCGCCGTCAGCAGCTGCAGGCCCCGAAACAGCCGCGCCTGTTCGTCGTCGTCCGGCCGTACGGTCCGAGCGGCCTTGCCGTCGCGCAGCGCCGCCAGGATCGTCTCCGACAGGTCGAGCGTCGCCTTCGCTTCCTTGTCGTTGCCGCGTGCCCGCTTGACGAGCCCTTCATTGCGCTTCTCAAGGCTTTCCAGGTCGGCGAGCATAAGCTCGGTCTCGACCGTCTCGATATCGTCCAGCGGATCGACCTGCCCCGAAACATGCGTGATGTTGTCGTCCTCGAAACAGCGGACGACATGTACGATGGCATCGACCTCCCTGATATGGCCGAGAAACTGGTTGCCGAGGCCTTCGCCCTTGCTGGCGCCGCGGACAAGGCCGGCGATGTCCGCAAAATCGATCTGTGTCGGGACAATCCGGGCGGATTTCGCAAGCTCGGCGAGTTTTTTCAGGCGTTCGTCCGGCACCGCGATGCGGCCGACATTGGGCTCGATCGTGCAGAACGGATAGTTGGCGGCTTCCGCCGCAACCGTCGCCGTCAGCGCGTTGAAGAGGGTCGACTTGCCGACATTGGGCAGGCCGACGATGCCGCAGGTAAATCCCATCAGCGGTCCTTTCGGTTTTCGTTGTTTTTCGCGCCTTCCGCTTCGCGCGCCGGCTTTGCCGGCTGCGTCGCAAGAGCGACCTTTGTCATGAAACCAGGCGCGTCGCCCGAAAGCAGGACAGGCGCGGCATCCGCCACCGCCTCCAGCATCGGGTTGAGCCACGCTCGGTCGGCCTTCGTGAAATCCCGCAGTACGTGTCCTGTCACGCGGCCCTTATGGCCGGGATGCCCGATGCCGAGGCGGATGCGCCAGAAATCGTTACCGATATGCTTGTCGATCGAGCGGATCCCGTTATGGCCCGCCGCGCCGCCGCCGCGCTTGACCCGTACCTTGCCCGGCGCGAGATCCAGCTCGTCATAGAACACGAATACGTCCTGCGGTTCGATGCGCCAGTAATGCATCGCCTCGGCCACCGGTCGGCCGGACTCGTTCATGAAGCTCAGCGGTTTCAGGACGACGGCCTTTTCGTCGCCGATCATCCCTTCGCTGAACATGCCATGCGGCCGCGAACGCGTCTTTGGCGCGGCAAGACCATGGCGGCGGATGATCTCGTCCGCCGCCATGAATCCGACATTGTGGCGATTGCCGGCGTATTTCGCGCCGGGGTTGCCCAGACCCGCAAGCAGAAGCATGAGGGCGTCTCCGGATAGCGTTGCGCCTCGCGGCGAAGAGCAGGATCAGTCTTCCGACTTCTCCTCGTCGCCGTCTCCGCTGTCTCCTGCGGCTTCGGTCTCGCCCTCGGCGCCCTCTTCGGTTTCGCCTTCTTCGCCTTCTTCTTCCTCAACCGCAATGACGGTCGGGGCGGCGATGGTGGCGATCGTGAAGTCGCGGTCGGTAATCGTGAGCTCCACGCTGGCAGGCAGCGTCAGCGTGCTGGCATGAATGGAGTCGCCGACCGCGAGACCGGACAGGTCGATCTCGAACCCGTCGGGGATGGAGTCAGCCGTACAGATGACTTCGACGGCATGCCGCACGACGTTGAGCACGCCGCCTTCGCGCAGGCCCGGGCAGGCGTCTTCGTTAAGAAACGCGACGGGCACTTCCACCGTCAGCCTGCGGTTCGGGTTGAAGCGCAGGAAATCGACATGCATCGGTACGTCTGTGACCGGGTGGTACTGCGTGTCGCGCGGCAGCACCCGGTGTTTCGTTCCGTCAACCTCGATATCGACGAGGTTGATGAAAAAGCCCGGACGCTGCAGTTCCTGCCGCAGGATGCGACTCTCGACCGTGATCAGGATGGGGTCTTCGTTGTTGCCGTAAATAACGGCGGGAACCTGGCCGGCGCGACGCGCGGCGCGGGCGATCCCCTTGCCCGCTCCACTGCGTGTCTGCGCGGCAAGGACTTCAATATCAGCCATGCCGATTCTCCAGTTTAAGGGCCGGATTTCTCCGGCAAAAATATCCGTCTCCGGCCTCCAGGGGTGCCGGCACGAACCGTCCGCCAAAATGGCGGGCGAGGGTTTTTAGTCTTATGCGGCGGAATAGTCAAACAGGCTGGACACCGACCGTTCCTCGCTGATCCGGGCGATGGCCTCGCCCATCAGCGGGGCGATGGGGATCTGCCGGATGGTCTCGGACATTCGTACCGCTTCGGTGGCCATGATCGAATCGGTGATGATCATCGATTCGATGGGAGATGCCGACACGCGCGACACGGCGCCGCCCGACAGCACGCCGTGGCAAATATAGGCCGATACCGACTTGGCCCCGTTGTCCATCAGCGCGACCGCAGCATTGCAGATCGTGCCGGCGGAATCGACGATGTCGTCGGCGATCAGGCAGTCGCGACCGGCTACATCGCCAATGATGTGCATGACTTCGGAAACACCTGCCCGTTCGCGGCGCTTGTCGATAATGGCCAGATCGACTTCCAGACGGCTGGCTATGGCGCGGGCGCGCAGCACGCCGCCCACGTCGGGCGATACCATCATCAGGTTGTCCAGGTCGCAGTTCCGTTTGATGTCGCGCAGAAACACCGGCGCAGCGAACAGGTTATCCAGAGGGATGTCGAAAAACCCCTGAATCTGACCCGCATGAAGGTCGACGGTCAGGACGCGGTCGGCGCCTGCCTGGGTAATCAGGTTGGCGACCAGCTTGGCGGAAATCGGTGTGCGGGGGCCCGATTTCCGGTCCTGTCTCGCATAGCCGAAATAGGGCATGACGGCGGTGATACGGCGCGCCGATCCGCGGCGGAGCGCGTCGATGCAGACCAGAAGCTCCATCAGATTGTCGTTCGCCGGGTAGGACGTCGACTGGATGACGAACACGTCCTCGCCGCGGACATTTTCCTCAATCTCGACGAAGCTCTCCATATCGGCGAAACGCCGGATGCTGGCCTTGCAAAGGGGCAGGTTCAGATGGGCGGCAATCGCCTCCGCCAGAGGTCGGTTGCTGTTGCCGGCGACAATTTTCATTCTGATCTTCCCTCGATCATCTCAAACCCGTCCCTGAGACAATCGTTTGTGGCTGTCGGTGCGGGGGCAATTTAACAGTGCCCCCCTACGCTGTAAACGACACCCGATTCTCTTGAGCGCGGCTCATTGCTCAGCGGCGAACGGAGTCATCTGGCAGGCGATCTATGGCGTCCGAGATGCTGCCGGCGACCGCTGTTGCGACGGCGCGCGAGAGCGTCGCCCATCCTGTATCGAGCTCGGCGTCCGCGACCCTGTTGCGTTGCAGGAGACGTCCGATCTGTATGCCATCGGGCTTCAGCATCGACCATTCGATTTCAATCGGCCGCAAGCCTTTCTGCGCCTGCCCCAGAGATATCTCTCCGGAGACGATCAGCTGCGCTTCTTCCAGCCGGTCGACGACGGATATGCCTGTCTCCTGCAACGCCAGCTGCAACGAGGAGAAAAGCTGCACGTTCAGCGGTTCCCTGGGGCCGACGACGGGCCAGAGATAGAGCCGAACCGGCGCTTCCGGAGAGACGATCCGGCCTTCCGCTTCTTCCGTCAGGGCGGCGGCGAATGCCGTTGCAGCGTCTTCGACAAGCGCCGTCAGCCGTTCCGGCGATGGGCGCTGCCATGCCGTTTCGTGGAGCGTCATCGATGAGGTCACCGTTTTCTGCGAGCGGGAGGCCGGATCCAGAAGAATCCAGTCGATCTGCAGACGGTTTTCGTTCTCTGCGCCTTGCTCGATCCGTGCCATCGCTGACACCCGCCTTATCGCCGGATTGTCTCCGGACAGGGCTGCGGCGATTTCGCGCCGGGTCAGGGCGGCAACCAGGGCTTCCCGCAGCGCACGCGACTGTTGTTCGCCGACACCCGATACCGGACCTACGACGATGCCCGCGGCATCGGGCAATGGGCGAACCAGCGACCGGGTTTCTCCTCCTGCACCTGCAAACGGTCCGTGCGCCGGTCCGCATCCTGCGGGGAGCAATGCCCACAGAACCGCCACGACCGCCAGAGCGGCCCTGATCAGGCGGACAGGCCTACAGAATCGCACAGCTTACGACCAGGCCGAGAAAGCAGAATGCCAGGAACATGATCAGGTGCGGCATGTCGCTCAATCCTCTCGTCCGGGGCTCAGCATGATCGCCGATAGCGCGCGTCCGTAGTCTTCTTCCCCTCTGTGGGTGCTCCGGCGGTAGCTGAACAGTGAGTCGGCGTCTGTGTAAGTATCGCCGCCGATCCAGGTTACCGCACCGAGCTTCGCTGCTTGGAGCCGGGCCGTGACATAACCCGGCAGATCGAAGCGGAAACGGTCCGCGTCGTCGGGCTGGAAATAGCGGCTGTTCTCCGAGGCACTATTCAGAAAAATATCCCGGAATTCTCCGCCCACCTGGTACGATTTCTGGGAAATGCAGGGGCCGATCGCAGCGGCGATGCGGTCGCGCCGCGCGCCCAGCTTCTCCATGGCGGCGATGGTTGCATCGGTAACGCCGTCCAGCGCGCCACGCCATCCTGCATGGCAGGCGCCGACTACCGAGGCGTCTTCATCCGCCAGCAGTACGGGCGCGCAGTCGGCGGTCAGGATGCCGAGAGCGATTCCCGGCCGGTCGGTTGCAAGCCCGTCCGCCTTCGGCGGGTTGTCGGGGTTCCAGCGTTCGTCGACCGTAACGACATCGGTTCCGTGTACCTGGTATACGGTCGCCAGCCTGTCGGCTTTGAGAGCTTCTGTGGCGCGGCGGCGGTTTTCGGCGACCGCGTTTCCGTCGTCGCTGGACCCGGGGCCGCAATTCAGCGATGCGTAGATCCCTTCGCTCACGCCGCCCTTTCGCGTGAAAAAACCATGGCGGATATTCCGGAGTCCCGCGACGAGGTCGGCTTCCAGCGCCGGAGGATGTGATCTGTGCTCATTCATGTCGCAGTCCGGGTTCCGTCCGCCAAACCGTTTCGAGCCCCGGCGGCGCCGGGGCGCCTGCGGGCGTTATCGCCATCACTTTGAACAGGGTGCCCATTCCGTCGGCGGCTATCAAGCGTCGTACGCCGGAAACAAGCGTCGATGCCTGCCGGGCGGTTGCCTGAGCGGCGAGCGCTTCCGCCCTCTGTTCCGCTCCCAGCGCCGCCAGGAATGCGCCCTGCGGCACGGGACCCCAGGTACGCGCGCCTGCGCCGTTCGCCGCCCTGGAGAGCGCGGCGAAATCGACATGGGTCGTCAGGTCGGCGTCGCCGATGTCGCTGAGCGGATCGTGCGGCCTGTGATCCCTGACCGCCTGAAGGGTATCTCCCAGGCCGGAAAGGAAGTGCCCGTAATCGATAACAAGCGCGGCGCCGCCGTTCGCCGCGATGCGTTGCGCAAGCCTCAAGGCCGTGGCATCGCGAATTGGGCTGTGTTCGAAAATGCTGTCGACCGGCGCGTCGTCCAGGTCCAGCGGGATCGTTCCCGGTTCCGCCGTCTCTTCCGAGAGGACGAATACGAATCCGCCGGAGGACTCGTCGAAATCGATGCGTCGTTCATTCCATCCGTCGCCCGTCCGAACGTACTGGTCGGCCGGCAGGGCGTCGAAAAATTCGTTGGCGATAAAAATTGCTGGCCCGTCGGGAACCAGGTTGGGCGATTCGTGCCAGGTCACGGTGTGACCGTCGAGAGCCTCCCGTTGCCTGTCGCGAAGCACCGGGCTGGTTTCCACGAGATGTACTTCCACCGCGCTGGAAAACTTCGGTACGCCCATGGCCGCCCTGAGCGCGTCCGCCATCAGCGTACCCCGTCCGGGTCCGAGCTCTACCAGCCTGACCGGAGATGGCGAGCCTGCCTGCTGCCAGACAACAGCAGCCCATAGCCCGATGAGTTCTCCGAACACCTGGCTAATCTCAGGCGCGGTAATGAAGTCTCCGACCCGCCCGAGTGGGTCGGCTTTCCTGTAATAGCCGTGTTCCGGGTGCCCCAGCGCGATGGCCATGAAATCCGATACCGGGATCGGCCCTGTCTGCCGGATAGTGTCGCGGAGGATCGTTTCCAGCGGGTTCACGGGAAAATCACGTCACCCTGCATTTTGCGCCCGGCGGATCAGCCATATCCCGATCACGAGCAGCGGCACGGACAGAAGCTGGCCCATCGTGATGAACCCGAACAGGATACCCAGATTGGCGTCGGGTTCGCGGACGAACTCGACCAGGCTCCGGGCGAGGGCGTATCCCGCGAAGAACGCGCCCATGATCGTGCCCGGTTTTTTCAGCGCGTCGTAGCGGTAAATCAGGATCGCAAAGACGGCGAACAGGACGACGCCTTCGAGCATTCCCTCGTAAAGCTGGCTGGGATGGCGCGGCAACTCGCCGCCGCGGGGAAACACGATCGCCCAGGGCATGTCGGTGACACGGCCGTATAGCTCGCCATTGATGAAATTCGCAATGCGACCGAAGAACAGCCCTATCGGCGCCGCGGCGCAGATCAGGTCGCCGAAGGAGAGGAAGCTGAGTTCGCGCCTGCGGGCGAACAGCCATGTTGCGACGATGACGCCCAGCGTGCCGCCGTGGAAAGACATGCCGCCCTTCCACATGGCGAGTATCTCAAGCGGGTTCGAGAGATAGTACTCGGGCCGGTAGAACAGGACGAACCCAAGCCGGCCGCCCAGAACGATGCCGAGCGTAGCCCAGACAACGAAATCGTCGACATGGTCTCGCTCGACGGCGCCTCCGGTGCGGGCCGTCAGCCGCAGCATATAGCGCCAGCCCAGAACGATGCCGGCAATGTAAGCGAGTGAATACCAGCGGACTGCGAACGGGCCGAGCTCAATCGCAACGGGGTCGATCGCGGGAAAGGCGATGGCGAACATGATCTACAGATACGGATCTTCGGTCGCGAGAAATTCGGACACGTAGCGTCCGACGCCGTCTTCCAGGCTGGTGAAAGGCCTGTCGTATCCGGAGGCGCGCAGCCGTTTCATGCTCGCCTGGGTGAAGTACTGGTACTTGTCGCGGATCGCCACGGGCGTATCGATGAACTCGATTTCCGGCGGGCGGCCCATGCCGGCGAACACGGCGCGCGCCAGATCGGCGAAGCTGCGCGCCTTGCCGGTGCCGAGATTGAACAGGCCGGATGCTGTCGGCGTCTGCGACAGGAAGATCATCGCATCGACGCAATCGCCCACCCAGACGAAATCGCGCATCTGGCCGCCATCCTCGTAATCGGGGCGGTGCGAGCGGAACAGAACGGCCGGGCCGCCTGCCGATATCTCCCGGAAATTTTTCAGGGGCACGCTGATCATGCCTCCCTTGTGATACTCGTTAGGCCCGTAGACGTTGAAGAATTTCAGCCCGGCGAAGTGCGGCGGCGCACCGCGTCCGGCCTCGACATGACGCGCGACCCACCGGTCGAACAGATGCTTGCTCCAGCCATAGGCATTGAGGGGCCGCAATGCTGCCAGCGCCTTGCGGGTGTCGACGTCGTCGAAGCCAGCGCTTCCGTCGCCGTAGGTCGCGGCGGACGATGCGTAGACCAGCGGGATGCGGTAGCGCGTGCAGCGGTCCCAGATGTCGCGAGACAGCCGGAAATTGTTTTCGACGATGAGGTCCGCATCGGTTTCGGTGGTCGCCGAGATCGCGCCCAGATGGAACACGCAGTCGATCCGGCCATGCATGGCGTCGATCCAGCCGACAAGCGATTCCGGCTCGATAATGTCCTCAAGATCGCGCTTGGCGATATTGCGCCACTTGTCGTCGTCTCCAAGCCGGTCGGCGACGACCAGGTCGGTCGCGCCCGACGCTTCGAGCCCGGCCAGCAGGTTGGAGCCGATAAAGCCGGCGCCTCCGGTAACGAGGAACATGGTACGGTCCTTTCGCGAGACTTATAGGGCAGGGGAGCGCGCCGCTTCAAGCAGCCAGAAGCGTGAGAGCGCTTGAAGCGCCCGGTCGCCTTCCCCATACTGAGGCGCATACCGAAAACAGGAACAGCAAATCGCCGGAGAGACCTATGCAGACCCGTAACAGGATGTTCGACGATGCCGCGAAGGTGGCCGGCGGGGCAGTTGGGACGCTGGCCGGTATCCGGCGCGAGATCGAGACGCTGGCGCGCCAGCAGATGGAACGGATTCTGTCGTCGATGGACCTTGTGACGCGTGAAGAGTTCGACGCGGTTCGCGAGATGGCGATCAAGGCGCGCGCCGAGCAGGAGGAGCTGGCGAAACGCCTGGAAGCCCTGGAAAAAGCCAGCGCCCGCGGGTCGAAGAAAAAGGCTGTTTCCCGTAAGGCCGGATCCCCGCCAGAAAAGTAAAACGCAGCGGCTTCGCCGGCCGTTCCAGTCTTTTCCACAGATTCGAAAATTTTCGTCGATATCGGGTGTTTTGGCCCGATATTGCTGTTGCGCCGCGACTCATGGTTTGGCACCCTACATATGGTATTTGATTGATGGCCCGACACAAAATCTTCATGTAGGCTGGATATCTTGTGGTGTAGTGTCTGGAAGGGGCAAAGGGGGCAACCATGGCGACAGCGGCGCTTGACGAACGCAAGACAACGACGTCCAACCCCATAGAGCTGGTCGAACAGATTGCCGGCGCCCAGGGGTGGCCCTTTGAGCGCAGCAGCGACGACGAGGTGTCGATGGAGCTGTCGGGCCGATGGGCCGACTACCGCCTGTTCTTTTCATGGATAGACGACCTCAACGCGCTGCATTTCGCCTGCGCGTTCGAGTTGACGGTGCCCGATCACCGGCGCAGTGCTTTCAACGATACGTTGGCGCGGGTGAATGAGCAGCTCGCGGTCGGCCATTTCGATCTGTGGGCGGATCGCGGGCTGCCGGTATTCAGACACTCGGCGCTGCTGCGCGGCGTCTCTTCGGTCAGCGTGGAGCAGGTCGAGGACCTTGTCGAGATCGGGTTGCTCGAATGCGAACGTTTCTATCCTGCCTTCCACTATGTCGTGTGGGGCGGCAAGACGCCCGAGGAAGCGGTCGACGCCGCCATGATCGAGACGGTGGGCGAAGCCTGACGACGGTACATATCAACGCTTGAGGGCGGGGCTTGGCCCCGCCTTTTTGTTGCCTGTATTGTCGACCGTCAAATTGAGGGAGGTTTCCGATGGGCGCGAGGATACTGTTGGTCGGGTGTGGCAAGATGGGCGGCGCGATGCTGGGCGGCTGGCTGGCCGGCGATGTCGCAGCAGCGGATGTGACGGTCATCGAGCCGTTCGCCGGCGAAGAGGTCGCAAAGCTTTATGGCGTGACCGTCGCAAAGAGCGTGGATGAGGTTGCCGGGGACTTCCTGCCCGATATCGTCATTTTTGCGGTCAAGCCCCAGAATATGGACGACATCCTGCCGCTTTACCGGGATTTCGTCCGGCCCGGGACCGTTTTCCTGTCGATTGCCGCCGGGCGCACGGTCGCCAGTTTCGAGAAATTCCTCGGCGAAGAAGCCGCGATCGTCCGCACCATGCCGAATACGCCTGCGGCGATTGGGCGCGGGATTACGGTTGCCTTCGCCAATGCGCCCGTCACGGATGCGCAGAGGATGCTGGCGCAATCCCTGCTGGAAGCGGTCGGCGAGTTCGACTGGGTCGACGACGAAGCGCTGATCGACGCGGTGACGGCGGTTTCCGGCAGCGGTCCTGCCTATGTTTTCCTGCTGATCGAGGCGATGACCGATGCCGGTATCGCGGCTGGCCTGGCGCCAGACCTGGCCGAACGGCTGGCGCGCGCGACCGTCGCCGGCAGCGGGGAGCTGGCTCGGCAATCGGACGATTCCGCGGCGACGCTGCGACAGAACGTCACCAGCCCCGGCGGCACCACGGCAGCCGCGCTGGAGGTTCTGATGGCGGATGACGGGCTGTCGCCGCTGATGCGCCGCGCGGTTGCCGCGGCGGCTGACCGGTCGCGCGAACTCGCCGGTTAGGGATCAGGCCGTCGCGGTGTCGCCATGGCCTGCGACATTATCGCGCAACGGCTCCAGCAGCGTTTTCATTCTTCCCAATGCGCGGACTTCTAGCTGGCGCACCCGCTCTTTCGACAGTCCGAGCTCGGCGGCGAGCGCCCGGCGGCTCGGTGCGCGCTCGGCCAGGAAGCGCCGCTTGATGATGAGCAGTTCGCGCGGCGGCAGCGATTTCAGCGCCGCGATCAGATTTCGGCGCCAGAGCCGCCGCTCGTTGGCGGCGAGCAGCCTGTCTTCCGGGGTAGGCCGGTCGTCGATCAGCCGTTCCAGGGGAGACGTCGCGGACGAAACTGCCGTGCTTTCCGCAATCGGCGTATCGAGCGACTGGTCGGGCCTTGCGATGCGTCGGGCGAAGGCGACGACATCGCTGACTGACATGTCGAAGCGCGAAGCGAACCAGCGCGAGATATCCTCGCTGACGCGGTCGCCGTCGAGCCGCTGCGCCATGGCGCGCCGCAGATTGAGAAACAGGGAGCGCTGCGCCGCTGTCGTTCCCATCCTGACCAGCGAGCGGGACCGGATGACGTAGTCCTGGATTGCCGCCCGGATCCACCACATCGAATAGGTCGAGAGCCGCACGTTTCGCTCCGGATTGAAGCGTTTGACGGCCTCCATGAGGCCAACCGTCCCTTCCTGGATAAGGTCCGCCAGCGAATGGCCCTGGCTGCGGTATCGGCGCGCGATATGCAGCACGAAACGCAAATGGCTGGTGACCAGCTTCGTCGCCGCTTCCTCATCGCCCCGCCGGAGCCGGAGCAGCAGGTCGCGCTCCTCGCTGCGCGACAGCCGCGGCTGGCGGAGGATCAGGCTCATGAAATTGTCGCGCGGGGCAGGCTTCATGACGTCTTCTGGGAGCGTTTGGGCGACTGAGCCCAACAATCGCATAGCCGCTCGCCCAATTCAATCGGGTGCGTCCTGTCCGAAAGATGATTGAAAACCCGCTCTTCGCGTCTAAAATCCCCGTATGGCGAAGAGACCGAAACCCGTAAGAGACCGAATCGTCGACGGCGCGGTCGCGCTCGCCGAGGAACGGCGCTGGCGCGATGTCGGCCTCGGCGATATCGCCGAGCGGTCCGGCGTGTCACTCTCCCAGCTCCATCGCGAGTTCGGCTCTACTGCGGCAATCGTTGCGGAGATCATGCGCCGTACCGATGAGGCCGTGGTCGCCGGGCGCGATCCGTCATCCGACGGCGAGCCCGCGCACGATCGCGTGCTCGATGCGCTTCTGCGCCGGTTCGACGCTCTGGCGCCGATGAAGTCGGCGCTGGCGTCGATCATGCGGGACATGCCCGCCGATCCCATGGGGCTGCTGTGTCTCGCGCCGCGTTTTTACAGATCGATGGGCTGGACGCTGGAATCCGCGGGCATCGGAACCTCCGGGCTGGCGGGCCGCCTGCGGGTCAAGGGCGTTTCGGCCATCTACGCGGCGGCGTTCCGCGTCTGGCTGCGCGACGACAGCAAGGATCTGACGAAGACCATGGCGTTCCTCGACAAGCGTCTCAGTCAGGGAGAGCGCTTCGCTGCGCTGCTGCCGTTCGGCATCGTCGACAGTCGACCGCGCGCGGATACTAATCGTTAAACCGGCAGGCGCAGGCGCGCCCTCGCGCCTCCCTGCGCCGATTCCTCCAGCGTCAGGTCGCCGCCATGCGCGCGCAGCACGTCGCGCGAAATCGTAAGGCCGAGACCGCTTCCTGCCGTGTCGGGGCTGCGTGCCGAATCAAGCCGGTAGAACGGCCGGAAGACTTCCTCCCGCTCGGCTTCGGGGATGCCGGGCCCGTCATCGTCGACCGTAATCTCGACCTGGTCCCCATTCCTTCGGGCGGAGATCGTTACAGAGCCGCCATACAGCAGCCCGTTATTGACCAGGTTGGTGATCGCGCGCTTGAAACCGTTGGGGCGGACCGGGATTTCCAGGGAGCCTTCCGTTTCGACCGAGACGGGCTCGCCGCCCGCCGGGGCGTTTCGCGCCACGTCGCGGAGGATGGTCCCGATATCCGTCATCACCATGCTTTCGGCGCTGTCGCCGCGCGCGAAGGAAAGATATTCCTCCACCATCTTCTCCATCTCGGCGACGTCGCCGCGCATTTCCTCCGCCGCCTCGTCATTGCCGAGCATGGCGATCTGCAGCTTCATACGCGTCAGCGGGGTGCGCAGGTCGTGCGAAACGCCCGCCAGCATTTCGGTGCGCTGCGTGATGGTGCGCTGGATGCGTTCGCGCATGACGTTGAAGGCCGCTGCGGCCTGCCGGATTTCGGTCGCCCCTTCGGGCTTGAAATCCGGTACGTCGCGGCCCTTGCCGAAACTGTCGACGGCGCGCGCCAGCCGGCGGATCGGGCGGACCTGGTTGCGCATGAACATCATCGCTACCGCAAACAGGACCAGAGACGTTCCCACCATCCACATCACAAAAATATAGGTCGTCGAGCTGAACAGCCGTTCGCGCTCCACGGTGACGTCCATGACGCCGTCAGGCAGCTGGATCTGAATCCGGACTTCGCGATCCCGCGTTTCGGAATCAATCGTGAAAGGCCGGCGCACCCGTTCGCGGAGCGCGTTGCCGAGCAACCGGTCGAGCCGTGTGTTGCCGGCCTGGTCGCGGCTGTTGGTCAGAATGTCGTTGGGACGAAACGAAATTTTCAGCCCCATATTGGCGGCCGCCGAATAGAACAGCCAGACCTGGTTGTCCGGTCCCGGAAAATTGCGGCGGTTGTCGATCACGCTCGAAATTTCTCCGGCGACACCCGTGGCCAGTCTCCGCGTGATCAGCTCCCAGTGGCGGTCGTAGAAGATCCAGGTCGACACCACCTGCAGAAGCACCAGCGGCGTCACAATGATCAGCAGCGACCGCCCCAGCAGGGACTTCGGCAAAAACTGTTTGATCCAGCGCGCCATGCTGCGTCCGTCAGTCCAGCCGCAGCCGGTAGCCCGAACCGCGAACCGTCTGGAGGTAGCGCGGCGCGCGCGGGTCGGGTTCGATCTTGCGCCGGAGCCTGGTGACCTGCACGTCGACCGTGCGGGCGCTGCCGTCGATGCCGCCCTCGCGAATGAGATCTTCCCGGCTGACCGGCGCGCCTCCCCGCTCGGCAAGCGAGCGCAGCAGGGCTACCTCTATTTCCGTCAGGTGAACCGGCAGATCGTCACACAGCAGTTCTCCCCTGCGCGGATCGAACCGGCATGTTCCGAAAGACAGAAGATTGCTGTCGGCGTCGCGCGCGCCGGTGCGTCGCAGGATCGTGGATATCCGCAGAAACAGCTCGCGCGGCTCGAACGGTTTCGACAGGTAATCGTCGGCGCCTTTTTCCAGCCCCTCGATCCGGTCGTCGACATCGCCCCGTGCCGTCAGCAGCAGGATCGGCACCGAACTGGTTTCCCGCAGCGACGCGGTCAGCGAAAACCCGTCTTCGCCGGGCATCATGACATCCAGCACGAGCAGGTCGAATGCGAGCCCGGCCATCAGGTTGCGGGCCTCCGCCGCATCCTTCGCCGCGGATACGGTAAAACCGTTCTCGCTCAGATAGCGGCGCAGCAGCTCGCGCAGGCGCGTGTCGTCATCGACAACGAGTATATGGGATTGCTCAGCCATCCTGCGGCCAGTATAGCGCAGCGGGAAGCGGCTTCTTCAGATGATTTTCAGCCCTTCTTGGGCGGCTGGGGCCGGGTGAAGACCAGCTCGTCTTCGGTCGAGGCCGCGGCGTCGAAGCTGTAGCCGCCGGCGTTGAAATCCTTCAGCCCGTCCGCCCGGTCGACCCGGTTCTCCATGATCCATCGCGCCATCGCGCCGCGCGCATGCTTGACGTAATACATCAGCGCGCGGGACTTGCCGTCCTTCACGTTGAGGAACTTCGCCTCGATCACCCTGCGCCCGAGCGCCTTCGTGTCCACCGCCTTGAAATATTCGTTGGAGGCGAGATTGACCACGGTCGTATCCGCGTGATCGGCGATATCCTCGTTCAGCCGGTCGGCGATGCGCGCGCCCCAGAATTCGTAGAGCGACTTGCCGCGCCCGTTCTTCATCTTCGTGCCCATCTCCAGCCGGTAGGGCTGGATCGCATCCATCGGGCGCAGCACGCCGTAGAGGCCCGACAGGATGCGCAGATGATCCTGCGCGTAAGCGAGCGTGTCTTCCGACAGGCTGTCGGCCTCCAGCCCCCAATAGACGTCGCCGTCGAAGGCGAGCCCGGCGGGCTTGGCGCTGTTGCTCCTATTGTCGAGATTGAAGGCCTGGAAGCGCTCGAAATTCATCTCGGCGAGCTTGTCGCTGATATGCATCAGCCGCTTAAGATCTCTCGCGCTCTGCTCCTTCGCGACGGCGGCGAGCTCGCGCGTGTCGTCCTTCAGGCGCGGCTGGGTGACCGGAACCCTGATCCCGATCGGGTCCATGTTCAGTTTCTTGGCGGGGGAGAGCAGCGTCAGCATGGTTCGTCCTTTCCTCCTGACATCAACCCGGAGCCATCAACTCCGACCGGCCCGGGTTCGTATGCGTGGGTTGGTGACAGGAAGAGAGTACGGTTTCAGCCGGGGATTTCAACCGGACCGATTCGGGGGAGGGGTACAGGGTGGGTAACGGGCGACCGGACAGCCGGCAGCGTTTTGCCCCTGGTGAAGTTATTTGCTGCGCTCGATCGCGCTGTACTGACCTCGCAGTTTAAGGGTCACCGTCAGGGCCGTCCTGTCGCGGTTGCGCCAGAACCATCCATGATTTCCATCGAACGCCGCGACAAGTTTTCCTTCCGCTCCTTTCGAACCTCGGCCTTTTTCGTAGGTTACGGCTTTGCCACCGCTATGAGCATGCAGGTCGAAATTCACGCGGCCGCCCTCGACGATCATCCTGTAGTCGGCAACTTGGCCCTTCTTCATGGTCAGCTTGAGTTCATGCGTCTCTTTCGGCTTGAGTTCGAACCGGATTTCATCCTTCCAAATTGCTTTTTCCTGGGCGTGTGCGGTGCCCACCAGAACGCCGAGCAGGCGTCCGAAAATTCCCGGTCCGCCGCTGTCATGCAGCGAGGAACGATGGTCCTTTGCGGCTTCCTTCGACAGCTCTTCCTTGATCTGCCCCATCTCGGTCAGGCCCATCGCCTTCCCGGCGCCGGTCGGGTCGATGCCGTACTCGGCGGGAAGGATGACCGTTACGAGAATAACGATCGCGCCGACCAGCGCGATGACGGTGGAGCGCATCAGCTGGGACGACGACGGCAATTCTTCGAGGCTGGGTTTTTCAGCGTTGAACATTTTTCCATCCAGTCGGTCAGGCGGCGACGATATAGCCGGTTATGTGGTAGCCCATCAGCATAAAACCAAGCGACATCATTATGACGTTCGCGGTATAGGCCTGACGGAAAAATCCGGGGGTCTTACGCCAGTAACCCATTACAATCAGGATGACCAGCAACGCCAAAATCTGGCCGATTTCGACGCCCACATTAAAGGCCAGCAGGTTCGGAAGCAGTCCGTCGGAAGAGATTTTGTAATCGAGGATTTTGGTTGCAAGACCGGTTCCGTGAAACAGTCCGAAGATCAGCGTCGCCGCTTTCGTATCCGGCTGGAAACCGAACCAGCGTCGATAGGCGCCGAGATTGTCTAGCGCCTTATAGACGATGCTGAGACCGATGATCGCATCGATGACGTAGGCGTTGAGGCCCCAGCCGAACCACACGCCGGCCAGCATGGTCACGGAATGTCCGAGCGCGAACAGGCTTACATAGATCGCAACGTCCTTCATCCGGTAGAGGAAGAACACGACGCCGAACAGGAACAGGATGTGATCGTACCCCGTCACCATGTGCTTGGCCCCGAGATAGGCGAAAGGGATGAGTTTGACCCCCCATATCTCCTGGATATAGCCGGCGTCGCCCTCGGTGACGTTGTGCGCATGGGCGATGCCCGCGCCCAGCAGCGCGGCCCCGGCGAGAAACGTCAGGACCAGGAAAACTGTCCGGATGGAATATTTGAAAAGCCGGTGTCCGCGCATTTCCCGCAGCGGTCTTTGGTGACGGATGGCACCCTCCGTTTTTCAACCCGGCTGGCCCGGATTCGCATGCGTGGGGCGACGACAGGAGGAGATTACGGGTTGGCGGCAGGATTTCAAGCGGAGCGATTCGGGGGTGGGGACTTGCCGGCTTTTCCCGGTTTCATCCCCTCCAGGGAAATTCGACCGGCAATTTGACCCGATCGGGGCCAACTGGCACGCTTGCATTCCATACACAGCTGAAAACAGGCGCCCAAGCGTGTCCGAGAACACCGTCCATACGACCCTGATTACCAATATCGGTGAGTTCTTTACCGGCGAGCTTGATGCGCCCGAGGCGGATATTTCCTCGCTGTTGATCGAGGACGGAAAAATAGCCGCGCTCGACCCGCCTGCCGACGTCACGGCCCGGATACCGGGCGATCACACGATCGACGCCGGCGGTTCCGCCGTCCTGCCGGGGCTGGTCGACGGTCATATCCACCCGGTGTTCGGCGAATGGACCCCGACCCAGGACACCATCGGCTGGATCGGCAATTACCTGCATGGCGGCAGCACCAGCATGGTCTCGGCCGGCGAGCTGCATACGCCGGGACTGGATTACGCCAACCTGTCGCCCCACCTCGTCACCTCGCTGGCAGAGGTCGCGGGCGCCACGACCGGGCGCGTCCGCTGGAGCGGCGTCAAGGTCCACGCCGGCACGCCGCTGCTGGTGCCCGGCATGGATGACAGTCACTTCGACCGGCTGGCCGAGGCCGGAACCATCCTCGCCAAGTTCATATTCTTTCCGCTGGAAGACAAGAAAGACGAGGCGCTGCGCTACAGCGCGGCGCTGCGCGACCGCGGCATCCGCACCAAGGTCCATACCGGCGGCGTGTCGCGCTCCGGCTCCAGCCGGATCTGCGGCTATGACACGCTGTCCTGGCTGAAACCCGATGTCGCGGCGCATGTATCGGGCGGGCCGATCCCGATGTCGGATGCCGACATGGCGGAGCTGGTCGAGCGCACCGAATTCGCGCTGGAGGTCTGCTCGTCCGGCAATTACCGCTCGACCTTGCTGCTGGTCCGCCATCTGATGGAGACGGATCAGATCCACCGGCTGACCCTTGGCACCGATACGCCGGGCGGGACCGGCGTCATCCCGCGCGGCATGCTGCGCAATATCCTGTTTCTGTCGGCGGTGTGCGAGCTGCCCCCGGCGCAGGCGATTGCCGTTGCCACCGGCAACACGGCGAAAGCGCACGGTCTCGATGTCGGCGTGCTGAAGGTCGGCGCGCCCGCCGATCTGATCGTCGCCGGACCGGTGCAGGGCTCCGCCGGCAGCACGCTGAGCGACGCCATCGCCCATGGCGACCTACCGGGGATTTCCACCGTCTTTATCGACGGCAGGCCGGTGGTCAGAACCCGCTCCGGCCAGACCCCGCCGCCCGCGACAGGCGCGCACTATCTGGACGCGCCGGGCTGCCCGTTTTGCGAGGGGGGGTGATTGGGTTGGGTGCAGGCCTGCTTCAGATTGAAACAAAATTTTAAGCGAACCGATTCGGGGGAGGCCGATAACGGGGTTGTTCAGGGACTGGGTGGGCTGCTGTCGGGCCGAACGGAGGATGTCTGCTTCTGACCCGGAACGGACATTCACCACTCCGCATCGAACTAGCGCTTAAGGCCGCTTCCGACCGCTTGGCCAAACGCGGCTGGAGAGCGACCGAGGGTCCGCAGTCAATGCAGAAAAAGCCCTTAATATGACTCTTCCCTCGCAATTATTGAGATTACCGCGACTGTTGAAGATGTTGCTTCTTGGCAAAGCGCCGCAAGTTGTCGCGTCGCGGTGCGCCGATGCTGCAAGTTAAGAGCTAAAGCAAGGGATGCGCGAGCATGCGCTCGCACTTCCTTTTTGCTGGAACCTGATAACGAGTGAGTAACAAACGCTTCCAACATACGGTTTGCATCAGTGTGGCTTGGCGGAACGCCATCTAAGGACTCGTGGATGCTTGCATCATAGACCGCCTGAGCAAGAGAAATGGTGACTTCGCGGCACAGTAATCCGATGCTCTGATAGTCCTCTTCATCCGATGCCGTATCAAACTGAGCACGCGCTTTCGCCAATGCTCGGTCTACTCTTTCCCATCCGGTAGGTTACCGAGGCTCAGAAGGTAACGACGGTCTGCGAGAGATGCCCGTGATCGCTGGGCCGAACATTTGGCGGATATATTGGCGCCTATCTTTATATTGCGGAAGGTTGGCGCTCCAATAGTGATACCAGTCCCATAGGTCATCATGTGGATTGTCATACTCCACATCGTCTGGAAGACTTGTATTGATTCGTGCCTGCCGTGCCCGATAGTAATCGTCCACATCTTGAATACGATCTCCTCCAGTCGCGACCGAGATCATCATCTCGCGATGTATGAGGAGTTCCGATAACAATGCGGCCGGTCCCGAAATATCGTTAACATCCGAAGATTTAACACAAATATCTTCCGGCGAACTCCAAGTCGGATCGGTGCTCGCAATCGCTTCGGCAATCCTTTTGCGATCATACGAAGGTAGTTTCTTCAGCGCTTCATATAATGGAACTGGTGCGTGCACGACTGCCTCCCTGACCAGATCGTGATTCCAGCCTGTGTCGATTTCCGTTTCGACAAGGTCCACCGCGCACTCGTTCACAAGCATCGCCAAGTCAAAGCGCTGTAGAAGTTCCAAAAAATTACGTGCTTGGTCTTTTGTGTCGGGCATATCTTTTATATGAACGCTTCCCCGCGTATGTGCAATTCGCAAGCACTCGCTTCGCATTTGTTATTGATCGTTACTGTGAAGCCCGGACATTAGCGTCTGTCTGTCCAACTTCGGGAACAGGCAGACTCTGGCCAAAACGCGAACGACAATTTCAGAGGGACGCAAGTAGGGTCAGCTTCAGGCTATTAACAGACGTCTCCCGTACCGATATCCGCGTCTGGTTGGCGGTTCTTGGCAGTCTTTAGGACGATCGCTTCGACGCGGCCGCGTTCCGCCCACCCCTCCAAAAATTCCCGCACCGCAAAAAATAACCCGTTGACGCCGCCCTCCCGCTTCACTACGTAGGCCGTGGGCTACGACCCCCCAACGGGTCGCGGCTCTTCTGGAAGGGAGAGTTACATGACAGAATCGACAAAACCCGTGCGTCCTGCCGGGTTCCCCAACAATCCGTGTTTTTCATCCGGCCCCTGCGCCAAGCGCCCGGGATGGTCGCCTGACGTGCTTTCCGATGCGCAGCTCGGCCGGTCGCACCGGTCCAAGGACGGCAAGGCCAAGATCGTCGAGGCGATGGGCCTTTCGCGCGCGCTCCTCGGCCTGCCTGACGATTACCGCATCGGCATCGTGCCGGCGTCCGACACCGGCGCGGTCGAGATGGCGCTGTGGTCGCTGCTCGGCCCGCGCGGCATCGACGTTCTCGCCTGGGAAAGCTTCGGCGAAGGCTGGGTCAGCGATATCCTGAAACAGCTCCGGCTGGAGGACGTGCGCACCTTTACCGCCGGTTACGGCGAGATCCCCGACCTGAACCAGGTCGACTGGTCGCGCGACGTGGTCTTCACCTGGAACGGCACGACCTCCGGCGTTCGCGTGCCGGACGGCGACTGGATCGCCGACGACCGCCACGGGCTCGCCATCTGCGACGCCACCTCCGCCGCGTTCGCGATGAAGCTGCCCTGGGACAAGCTCGATGTCGTCACCTATTCCTGGCAGAAGGTGATGGGCGGCGAGGCGCAGCACGGCGTGCTGATCCTGAGCCCGCGCGCCGTCGCACGGCTGGAAAGCTACAACCCGCCCTGGCCGATGCCGAAAATCTTCCGCATGACCTCGGGCGGCAAGCTGAGCGAAGGCATCTTCAAGGGCGACACCATCAACACGCCGTCGATGCTGTGCGTCGAGGATGCGCTCGACGGTCTTAAATGGGCCGAAACCATCGGCGGCGCCGACGGGCTGGTCGCCCGGTCGGAAGGCAACCTCGCGGCGATGGCCGACTGGGTCGCGCGCACCGGCTGGGTCGATTTCCTCGCCGAGGACCCGGCGATCCGGTCCTGCACCTCGGTCTGTCTCAAGATCGTCGATCCTGAGATCGCCGCCCTGCCGGACGATGTACAGGCCTCCGTGCCGAAGAAGATGGACGCGCTGCTCGAAGCGGAGGGCGCGGCCTACGACATCAACGGATACCGCGCGGCGCCTCCGGGGCTCCGCATCTGGGCCGGTTCCACGGTCGAACAGAGCGATCTCGAAGCTTTGTTCCCGTGGCTCGACTGGGCCTTCGCAACGGTTAAAGCCGAACTCGTTTCGGCCTGAGGAGAGTTAGAATGCCAAAAGTACTGATTTCCGACGCGCTGAGCCCCGCCGCCGTCCAGATTTTCAAGGATCGCGGGGTCGAGGTAGACATGAAGGTCGGCATGAAGCCGGAAGAGCTGATCGCCTGCATCGGCGAGTATGACGGTCTCGCCGTGCGCTCGGCCACCAAGGTCACGCCGGAGGTTCTCGAAGCGGCGACCAACCTGAAAGTCGTCGGCCGGGCCGGGATCGGCGTCGACAACATCAATATCGACGCGGCCTCGGCCAACGGCGTCGTGGTGATGAACACGCCCTACGGCAACGCCATCACCACGGCGGAACACGCGATCGCCATGATGTTCGCGCTGGCGCGGCAGATTCCGCTGGCCGACAGGCTGACCCAGGGCGGCAAGTGGGAAAAATCGAAATTCATGGGGATGGAGCTCACCGGCAAGACGCTGGGCGTGATCGGCTGCGGCAATATCGGCAGCCGGGTCGTCGAGCGTGCGCTCGGCCTCCGCATGAAGGTCGTCGGCTACGACCCGTATTTGACGCCCGAACGCGCCAAGGATATGGGGATCGAAAAGGTCGAGCTCGACGCGCTGCTGAAGCGGGCCGAGATCATCACGCTGCACACGCCGCTGACCGATTCCACGCGCGGCATCCTCAACGCCGAGTCGCTTGCGACCGCGAAGAAGGGCGTACTGGTCATCAACTGCGCCCGCGGCGAGCTGGTCGAGGAAGAGGCCATGAAGGCAGCGCTCGAATCGGGCCAGGTCGGCGGGTTCGCGGTCGACGTGTTCGCGGTCGAACCGCCCGAGAATTACAGCCTGTTCGGCATGGAGAACGTGGTGGCGACGCCGCATCTCGGAGCCGCGACGCTGGAAGCGCAGGAAAACGTCGCGCTGCAGGTGGCGGAACAGATGTCGGATTACCTGCTGACCGGCGCGGTGGTGAACGCGATCAACATGCCGTCGGTCAGCGCCGAGGACGCGCCGCGCCTGAAACCCTACATGACGCTCGGCGAACAGCTCGGCAGCTTCGCCGGCCAGGTGGTCAAGTCGGGGCTGAGCTCGGTCACCATCGAGTATGAAGGGCATGCCGCTTCGCTCAACACGAAGCCGGTCACGGCCTGCATCCTGAAGGGCGTCCTGTCGCCGATGCTGGAAGCCGTCAACATGGTCAACGCGCCGGTGATCGCCCGCGAACGCGATATCGACGTGTCGGTGGTCAGTCACGACCGCGACTGCGAATACCATTCGCTGGTGCGTCTGACCCTGGCGGCGGATGACCGCAAGCTGTCCATAGCCGGGACGCTGATCGCCGGCGACAAGCCGCGGATCGTCGATATCAACGGCGTCCCGATGGAAGCAGCGCTCGGCCGTCACATGCTTTACACCGTGAACCACGACGCGCCGGGGATCATCGGCGGGTTCGGCATGATCATGGCGAACGCCGGCATCAATATCGCCAACTTCATCCTCGGCCGCACCGCGCCGGGCGAACAGGCGGTGGCGCTGCTGGAGCTGGACGAGGATATTTCGGAAGAGCTGCTCGGTCAGGTCCGGAGCGTTTCGGACGTTCTGGAAGCGACGCCGCTGCGCTTCTCCGATATCGCCTGACGGCTTCGGAAGCGGGGGGCTAGTCGAACCGGTCTTCGGCCGGGTCGAAACAGGAGAGCGTCCCGCTGGCGCCGTCAATGTGCCAGCCGTCGATCCGGATGCGGCCCGAATAGGCGCCGTCGAGGACCCAAGGGTAGGTCATCAGGTTTTCGATCGAGACGCGGATAAGCTCCTGCGCGCAGAAGCGCCGGCGTTCTTCCGGCGTGATATCGGCCCGGGCCGCACGCGCAATCGCGGGCGCGATCTGGTGCGACCAGCGGGGCAGAAACTCGCCTTCAAGCATCAGGCCCGCATTCGGCGCATCTTCGTCGAGCAGCCCGCGAAGCATCCCGCATTCCGAATGGGTCAGGATGACGATGCGGCCGATCCCCGCGATCCGGAGCGCGTATTCGAGCGACGCCGCAACCGACCCGTCAGCCCCCGCCCCGCCAGCAGGCGGTACAAGCCCGCCGGCGATCCGAATGATGTAGAACGCGCCCGCCGGCGCGCCGCAGAGCTCATGCGGCTCAAGAGGCAGGTCGGGCGGCGCAAACACGACCGCCCGGAAGCCGGTCGATGAGGGCCGGGCCCCCGGTGTTGCGCCGGTGAGCGCCTGCCGCGCCGCTGCTATCCAGTCATTCGTTTCCGCCATGGGTCGGAAGTAGCCGAAACCCTGCGGCGGAGCAACCGGCGCCCTTCCGTTTGCGCCGTTCGCGTCGTCGTATATTGTCCCCCGACTATTGTCCCTCAAGGCGTGAAGAACGCGAAGAAACGTGAATGACGACGGCGAAACCATGATTGCCGAAGCGGCTATCGACGAACTCGTCTCCCCCGACAGGGTTCACCGGCGCGTATATAGCGACCCCGACCTGTTCGAGCTCGAGATGGACCGGCTGTTCGGCCGGGCCTGGATTTTCGTCGGGCATGAAAGCCAGGTGAAGCGGCCAGGCGATTTCTACAGTACGCGGATCGGGCGCGAGCCGGTGGTCATGACGCGGCATGCCGACGGCGCGATTCATGTCCTCCATAACCGTTGCGGCCATCGCGGCGCGCTTGTCGTCGGAAGCGAGTGCGGCCATGTAGAGGATGCGTTCCGCTGCTGCTATCACGGCTGGCGGTTCGCGACCGACGGAACGCTCTTGTCGGTGCCGCAGCGCCAGGGCTATCCCGAAGATAACGTTGCGCCGGGCGATCCCGCTTACGGTATGACGCCGGTGGCCCGTGTCGACGATTATCGCGGCTTCGTCTTCGCCTCTCTGTCGTCCGAGGGACCGTCGCTGGTCGATTTTCTCGGCCATATGACGACCTCGTTCGACGACATGATCGATCGCGCGCCCGACGGCGAGATCGAGGTGGCAGGCGGCGTTGCGCGGCATGCCTATAACGGCAACTGGAAGCTGATTTTCGAGAACGTCAATGACGGGCTGCACCCGCTGACGGTGCACCAGTCGTCGATCGAGGCGGCGCGCGACCAGGACGACGCTGTCTGGAGCGACGGGGCGGGCGAGATCGCCGTGCGTCAGATGCGCCAGAACGGCGCGCCGTGGGATATGTGGGAAAAACAGATCGGTCTCTGGGCCTATCCGAACGGGCATTCCTATCTCGGCGATTACCACGACGATGCAAAGCTGGTCGCGGCCCAGCGCGACCCGTCTTTCGACGAGTATCTGGCGGCGATGGAAGCCGCCAGGGGAAAGGACCGGACGCGCGAGATTCTCGGCGTACTGCGCTGGAATACCAACATCTATCCCAGCCTCAGCTTCATGAGCCAGTTCCGGCAGATCCGCGTGATTCGCCCCGTTGCGGTCGACCGGACCGAGGTGCTCGGCTTCTGTTTCCGGCTCAAGGGCGCGCCGGACGAGATGTTCCGCGACACGATCCGCTTCGCCAACGTGACCAACGCGGTCGCTTCGCCGGTCCTTACCGACGATCTCGAGACCTATTTCCGGATACGCTGCGGCGTCGAGTCGGAGGGCAGCGACTGGATCCCGACCTCGCGCGGTCTCGGCAGGGACGTAGAGGACGGCAATGGGGGCTGGCGCGCGGAGAACGGGCTGAGTGAGCTGCATATCCGGAACATGTTCCGCTGCTGGTCCGACTATATGGGCGGCGCGGCAATATGACCGGAGACATTCGCGCCGTAGAGCTGTTCCTGTTTCACGAAGCGCGTCTTCTCGACGAGGCCCGGTTCGAGGAATGGCTCGCGCTATTTACCGCTTCCGCCTGGTACTGGGTGCCGATCGAACCCGGTCAGGCCGACCCGTTCGAGTCGGTTTCCATCATCTATGACGACCGCCGCCTGCTGGAGACGCGGGTGCGGCGTCTGCTCAACCCCAATATCCACGCCGAAGAGCCGCGCACCCGGACGAGCCGCATTGTCGGCAATATCGTGCTGGGGGAGGATGCCGGCCCAGATGTCGACCCAGGCGCCGATCTGGTTGTGGCGTCGCGCTTCCAGATGGCGGAATTCCGCCGCGACCGTCAGCGTGTTTTCGCGGGTAGCATGCGCCACGGGCTGGTGAAGGCAGGGGACAGCTTTCGCATCGCCTGGAAACGCGTCGACCTGGTCAATTGCGATGGCATGCTGGAAGGCATCAGCGTACCGTTCTGATCGTTCTCCGCGCATGTTTGGCCCTAATGCCGATTTAGGGGAAATGGATTATTCTTTGCGGAGACCGCCGAAAAACGCTAGATAGCCCCATCCGCAAGAAAAACGCCTGAAAATCTGCCGGTTTCGATGTCAGAACAGCAAAAAAACGCCCTGTTGCCCGCCGGCCTGCGCGATGTGCTCCCGCCCGACGCTGCGTTTGAAGCGGAAATCGTCGAAAGGCTGGTGGCCTGTTTCGAAGCGCGCGGTTACGACCGGGTTAAACCGCCCCTGATCGAGTTCGAAGAGGGGCTGCTAAGCGGCGCAGGCATCGCGCTTGCGCCCCAGACATTCCGGCTGATGGATCCGGGCTCGCAGCGCATGATGGGCGTTCGCGCGGATATAACCCCGCAAATCGCCAGAATCGCCCGAAGCCGGCTCGCCGGGGCGCCGAGGCCCCTGAGGCTTTCCTACGCTGGTGACGTGCTACGCGTTCGCGGCGGACAGCTGCAGCCGGAAAGGCAGATTGCGCAGGTCGGCGCCGAGCTGATCGGGTCCGCCGCGCCCGCCGCCGACGCCGAGATCATCTCCATGGCGGTGGATGCGCTCGAAGCGCTGGGAATTGAGGGCGTCAGCGTCGATGTGACCGCGCCGCGCCTGGTGCCGCGGATCATGTCCGCGCACGGTATCGATGATGATCGGGCGGAACGGCTGCGGGCCTTGCTGGACCGCAAGGATTCATCGGGGCTGAACGAATTGGCGGGGGATGCCGCCGGACTTCTGACGGCCCTTCTGGGTGCGACAGGACCGGCCGATTCGGCGCTCGAAGCCCTGCGTGCCCTCGATCTGCCCGGCGATGCCGCGAACGAACGGGAGAGAATAGCCGAGGTCGTCCGGTTGCTGCGCCTCGCCGTGCCCGATATCCGGATTACGCTGGATCCGGTCGAACACCGAGGGTTCGAATATCATACCGGCGTCGGATTCACGATTTTCGCCCGCGGCGTGCCGACGGAACTGGCGCGCGGGGGGCGTTACCGCGTCGCCAACGGGGATGGAAACCCGGACGGCGAACGGGCAACCGGCGTTACTCTCTATGTTGAGACCGTTCTCGGGATACTTCCCAGACCGGATAGGGGGCGGAGGCTTCTGGTGCCAGCCGGTACGCCGCCTGACCTGGCCGCTGCGATGCGGGCAGAGGGCTGGACCACCGTTGCGTCGCTCGGCGAGCAGGGAGACCTCGACGGTGAAGCCGAACGGCTTGCATGCAGCCATGTGCTGCGCGATGGTGCGCCGAAACCCATCTGAACGTTATCTGAAAACAGGAAAACAAGATGTCGAACGTAGCCGTGGTCGGCGCGCAATGGGGAGACGAGGGCAAGGGCAAGATCGTCGACTGGCTGTCAAGCCGGGCAGATGTCATCGTGCGGTTCCAGGGCGGCCACAATGCCGGTCATACTCTGGTGATCGACGGGGTGACCTACAAGCTCAGCCTTTTGCCGTCCGGCGTGGTGCGTCTCGGCAAGCTGTCGATCATCGGCAATGGCGTGGTGATCGATCCGTGGGCGCTGCTTGCCGAAATCGAGACGATTGCCGGCCAGGGCGTTCAGATCACACCGGACACTCTCCGCATTGCAGATAATGCGAGCCTGATCCTGCCCTTGCACGGGCAGCTCGATCGCGCGCGCGAAGAGGCCAGCGGGGCCGGCAAGATCGGCACCACAGGGCGGGGCATCGGTCCCGCCTACGAAGACAAGATCGCGCGCCGCGGCATCAGGGTCTGCGACCTGCGGGAAGAGGCGACTCTGGGCGACAAGATCGACCGGCTGCTGGTGCATCACAACGCGCTGCTGCGCGGCCTCGGCGCCGGCGAAATCGACCGGGAGGACCTGCTGGCGAAACTGCGCGAGCTTGCTCCGCGCCTGACGCCTTACGCGGACTCGGTCTGGCAGCGGCTGGACGAGGCGCGTCGCGCTGACAAGCGCATCCTGTTCGAGGGCGCGCAGGGCGCAATGCTCGACGTGGATCACGGAACCTACCCGTTCGTCACCTCCTCCAACACGCTGGCGGCGCAGGCGGCGATCGGCTCCGGGATCGGGATCAAATCGATCGGCTATGTGCTCGGCATAACCAAGGCCTATACGACGCGCGTCGGCAGCGGGCCGTTTCCGACCGAGCAGGAAAACGATATCGGCCAGCTTCTCGGCGAACGCGGGCATGAGTTCGGCACTGTGACCGGGCGCGCCCGCCGTTGCGGCTGGTTCGATGCCGTCATGGTCCGTCAGGCCATCCGGGTCGGCGGCATCGACGGGATTGCGCTGACCAAGCTGGACGTTCTTGATGGTCTGAAAACGCTTCAGGTGTGTACAGGATACCAATACCGCGGGGAGCGGATCTCTCATTTTCCGTCGGGACGGGACGCCCAGGCTGAGGTTGAGCCGGTCTACGAGACGCTCGACGGATGGTCGGAGAGTACCTGCGGGGCGCGAAGCTGGGCCGATCTGCCGGCGACCGCCGTTAAATATATTCGCCGGATCGAAGAGTTGATCGAGGCGCCGGTGGCGCTGCTATCGACCAGTCCCGAGCGGGACGACACCATCCTGGTCAAGGATCCGTTTTCCGGGTAGCGCGTTTTCTGTGTGACCGGATTACGCAATAGCGTTCGTTCACGCTTCCTTAATCATCTCCGTTAACCGTCCGTTCGTTTCGACGGGCTAGGATTTCCGACGTTTTCGGCGGGAATCCGTCCGGCAGTCAGGCCCTTTGGACATGGTTGACGAGTCAGAAAAGCAGATATCCCCGGCGGATCGCGCATCCGGCGGTCCGGAAATTTCGGCCTCCGAGAACTACACCGTCCTCGCCGGAGCGCGTGTGCCCGACTTCGATCTCGGAAAGATCAGGGCCTATGCGGTCCGGGACGAGCGTGGAGCGAAGGAGAATCTGGTCGCCCGAATCTGTCCTCCGGAAGCCATGCCCCGCCTCCAGAATGTCGGCCAGGTCCGTAATCTTACCGAGGCAAGTCTGCTGCGTCCCCTCGATTACAGCACCGTGACATGGCCGGGAATCGACGGGTCCTCTACGGCCCTGATCTTTGCCCGCCCGATGCACGGTACTCTGATGTCGGCTGACGATACGACCATCAATCCGATGCATCCCGACGAGATTACGCGCTGCCTCTTTGGACCGGCGGTCCTGACGCTGGGTTACATGTCGCAACGGTCAGTAACGCACCGTGCAATCCGGCCCGACAACATTTACTGGGACGGGCTGATGAAGACATCGGTGCAGCTGGGGGACTGTTTGTCGACGGGTCCCGCCATGATGCAGCCGGTCCTGTTCGAATCGATTGAATCCGGCATGACGCCGCCGGTGGGTCGAGGACCAGGCACTATCGCCGATGATTTTTACGCGCTTGGCGTGACAACTCTCATCCTGTCATTGGGCAGGGTTCCCCTTCAGGGGTTGTCGCCGGAAGAGATTGTCCGCGAGAAGCTCCGGCATGGGTCGTTTGCGGCGCTGATGGAAGGTGAACGTCCCCCCTTCGGCCTGCGTGAGCTTTTGCGCGGTCTGCTGTCAGATGACACGCATAACCGCTGGGGGCTGGAGCAGCTGGAACAATGGCTCGGTGGTGGGCAACGGTCCTCAGTCCAGAAGGTTCGAACCGGTTCTGTGCCGCGGTCCTTCAGGTTTGACGGGAAGGATTACTCCAACTACCGGTTGCTGGCGGACGCGTTCGGCCGCGACCTGAAAAAAGCGGCATCGGCGATTGGCGACCCCAAATTCGACGAGTGGCTGCGAAAGGGGCTGAACGATCACTCTCTGGCAGACAGGATGCAGGCGGTTCTGAATGCCGGTTCCGATAGTGGGCGGGCGGCTCGCCCCGGCGCCTCGCAGGTTACGCGCGTTTGCCTGCTGCTGGACCCCTACGGACCGATACGCGCCAAGGGGCTCGTTGCAATGCCGTCGGGCATCGGCAGCAGCCTGTCCGACGCCTTTATACGCAAGGACACGGCTGCAATAGAAAGCCTCAGGAATTGCCTGCAGGACGGCGCACCGGCCGACTGGTTCAAACTTAAAGGCGAAACCGAGACGATCATCTACGAACAGAAAATAAAGCTGTTCGACCGGATGCAGCAGTTCCTCGGCAACAAGGCGATGGGTTACGGGATCGAACGCTGCCTTTACACGCTGGACCCGTATCATGCCTGCCGAAGTGCGGTGACAGACGGAGCCGCTGTCACGGAGGCCCGCGAGCTTTTGCCCGCTATCGAAAAGGTCGTCCAACGGCGTGGCGAGTTTTCGCCTATCGTCGACCGGCATCTCATCGCCTTCATCGTGACGCGCTTCAAGATCAATATCGACCGTCCTCTGGCTGCGCTCGATCTCGAACAGGATGACGAAAGCGGGATCAAGCTCGCCATGCTGACGATTTTTGCGCGCGCTCAGACCAAGCATGGGCCGGCGGAGCTGCCGGCCATGACGTCCTGGTTCGCCCGCGAGCTGGAATCGACCGTCAACCGGATCAACAGCAGGTCGTTTCGGGATCAGATGCGCAAGAGAATCCGCGCCCTGGCGAACGGCGGTAGCCTGATAAAGCTTCACGCCTGTCTCAGCAACGACAAGGCCTACCGTCAGGACGACAGTGCGCGGAAGAAGGCGGCCAGGGAATTCGTTCTGGCGGCAAAGGAGATCGCGCAGCTCGAATCGCAGGAGTTCCGGGACAGCGCACAGCGGTCCGGCTGGAAGATCGCCAGCGGCATCAGTACGACGGTGTCTGTCCTGTCGGTCTGTTTCGTCGCATTCGGATAGGCTGGAGGCTTCGGGAACATGCCCCAGAAGACAAAAAGAGACGCTAGAAAACCGCTATTGCTGGCGACACTCGCGCTGGTGCTCCTGTTTGCGGCGCTGCCGACGGCAACCGTTCTCGCGCTCGGGATGGCGCCGACCCTGGCGGCGATGGTCGTTGACGTGACGCCCGGACGGTATCTGATGAAATGCGTTGCCGGCATGAATTTCGCCGGTGTCGTGCCCTTTCTTCACCGTTTGTGGTCGACCGGCCACGACCTTCACGTTGCGCTCGATATCGTGACGGATATCTTCGTGGTCTTCGTGATGTAAGCGTCGGCCGGTCTCGGCTGGCTGCTGTTCTTCGGTTTCCCGAGCGCGGTTGCGACCTGCCGGTCGCTCAATGCGAAACGCCGTATCTACTTTCTGCGCGAAAAACAGAAGAACCTGCTGGAAGAGTGGGGAGAATGCATCCGGCCGCCCGGCACGGCAGCGGAATCGCTAAAACCGGACGCGTCTTCCGCCGAGGACGATGCCGCCGAGGGGCAGCGCGATGCCGTCGCGCCGGCTGCCGGAACCTGACTGGAGCGGCCGGGGCCTATTCCGCGATCTGGTTGTCGATAACAGCGTTGCGGATGGATTTCTGAATCTTCTCGAACGCGCGGACCTCGATCTGACGCACCCGCTCGCGGGAGATGTCGTACTCTTCGCTTAGCGCCTCAAGCGTCTTCGGATTGTCCGACAGGCGTCGTTCGGTGAAAATGTGCCGTTCGCGTTCGTTCAACGTCTTCATTGCAGCGGCGAGCATTTCGCGCCGGTCTTCGAGCTCCTGCCGGTCGCCGAGCTCGTCTTCCTGGGTCGGTGAATCGTCGACCAGCCAGTCCTGCCATTCGCCCTCGCCATCGACGCGAAGCGGCGCGTTGAGTGAGCTGTCGGGCGCCGTCAGGCGGCGGTTCATCGAGATGACATCCTGTTCCGGCACATTGAGTGCGGTGGCGATCTTTTCGACGTTTTCGGGCGACAGGTCGCCTTCCTCCATTGCCTGGATCTGGCCCTTCATCTTGCGCAGGTTGAAGAACAGCTTCTTCTGCGCTGCCGTGGTGCCGATCTTGACCAGCGACCAGGTGTGCAGGACGTACTCCTGGATCGACGCCTTGATCCACCACATCGCATAGGTGGCGAGCCGGAAGCCCTTGTCCGGGTCGAACCGCTTGACCGCCTGCATCAGCCCGACATTGCCTTCGGAAATCAGCTCGCCCAGCGGCAGGCCGTAGCCGCGATAGCCCATCGCGATCTTGGCGACGAGCCGCAGATGGCTGGTGACCATGCGGTGGGCCGCATCGACGTCGCCCTGCTCGGTCCAGCGCTTGGCCAGCATGAACTCTTCTTCCTGCGACAGCAGCGGGAATTTGCGGATCTCCTGCAGATAGCGCGACAGGTTGCTGGTCGGGTCGACGCTGGTGGTCGCCGGCAGGTTGGCGGACCGTGCAATCGCAGTGCTGCCGGACGGGGAGGAGGGTGGGGCAGAGTCGTCAGGGGCGGAGGAGGAGGGCTGATCGTTCATTATGTTCCAACTATATCCGATGATCCCACTTTTCTCAAGAAATTATACTTTTTCCAATAAGCCGATTAATTCGCTAATATCATTTGGTAAACCCGAATGGAATTTCAAGCTTTCTCCTGATTCCGGATGCCGGAAACCAAGCGTTGCCGCATGCAGCGCCTGTCGCCCGAATGAGGATGCCGCCTCCGCCGCCTCTCCCATTTGCTGCCTCCGCGCCCGTCGCGCACCGCCGCCATAGGCGGGATCGCCGATCACCGGATGGCCGATATGCGCCATATGGACACGGATCTGGTGGGTCCTTCCCGTCGCCAGCCGGCATTCGACCAGGCTGGCCGCCGCATCCGGCCCCTTTCCGAAACGCTGCTCGACGCGATAGCGCGTCAGAGCCGTCTTGCCGCGCCCCTCGACCACCGCCATCTTTTTCCGGTTGCGCGCGCTGCGCCCGATATTGCCCTCGATCTCGCCTGCCGGCGGGGACGGTGCGCCCCACACCAGGGCGCGATAGGCGCGCTCCATGTCGTGCGCGGCGAACTGTTCCGAGAGCGCCCTGTGCGCCGCATCCGTTTTGGCGGCGACCATCAGCCCGCTGGTGTCCTTGTCCAGCCGATGGACGATACCGGGCCGGCGTACGCCGCCGATCCCCGACAGGCTGTCTGCGCAATGCGCCAGAAGGGCGTTCACCAGGGTATTCTCCATGTTGCCCGGCGCCGGGTGGACGACCAGCCCGGCCGGCTTGTCGATCACGATCAGCGAGGCATCCTCGTACACGACGTCGAGCGCGATCTCCTGCGCCTTCGGCGTCGCATCCACAGGGTCGGGAACAAAGATGGCGAAACTTTGGCCCTGTTTGACCCTGAAATTGGGGTCGGTTATCGTCCCGCCGGCTTCGAGATCGCCTTTTGCGCTCAGGTCAGCGCTTACCGCGCCGTTCTCGATCAGCGCCTTGACGCGCGAGCGGGAAAAGCCGTCGAGCGCGCCGGCCAGCATGCGGTCGAGCCGTTCGCCGTCGGATGGCGCCGTGACATGTTGTGTTGTGCCGTGCCGGTCGGTTGTCATGTTGTTTGTGACCATAAGGGGAGATGACCCTAAAAAATGAAACTGCTCAAGGCTTCCGTCATCATCATGGGTATCCTGATCCTTGTCGGGCTGACGGTGCTGGTCGTCGAGGTCATACGCCGCCACGGCGCGGAGGGCGAGGCCGCACCCGCCAGCCCCGTCGCCGCAGCGCCGGTCGAGCGCGGGTTCGGCAACCGCGATATTTCGATTCCGCGGGGCGCGGAGGCGGTGGAAACGCGGATCGACGGCGATCGGGCGTTGGTCCGTCTGAAACTGGCTGACGGCAACCAGGCCATCCTCATCATCGATATCGCGACCGGCGACCGGCTGGGGCTGATCCGGCTGGAGCCGCGTTGAGTTTTCGGGCTTGTTGGGGGAGTGGGCCGGCGCGATCCGTCGGCGGCCGGCGCCCGGATATTTCACCCTTGATCGTCGGTCGGTATTTCCCTATTTAGAGCGCTCCTGCAATGCTGCACGGCCATTATGTCCC
>Ga0181588_10000510_pt1 | contig 34937 bp, 25 predicted proteins | sample 071ome_26_FD_148607 | JGI IMG/M metagenome (GOLD analysis project Ga0181588, IMG submission 148607) | Coastal salt marsh microbial communities from the Groves Creek Marsh, Skidaway Island, Georgia - 071409BT metaG (spades assembly) | ecosystem: Environmental > Aquatic > Marine > Intertidal zone...
GCGACGCGCTGCCGATCGTCCCGAGGCCGATCCCGTAGCGGACGAGACCGTCCTGGAGGTTGCCCGAGCCGACGCCTTGGCGGCTGTTGGAGAGGTTGCTCTCCGGGAATTGCCTGCCCGTGTTCCACGGCGCTTCTTTCCGGTCTTCGTTACCGAGGGAGTTGCCGCGGAGGTTGCTGAGCCTTTCACGAAGCGCACAGGCTTCTTCGCCCGCGATGCGGTCGACGAACTGGGTTTGCGTTTTCTTGAAGAGGCCATGATCAACGTCAGATAGGGTGGCGCGGACTTCGGGTAGTGTCATCCTTGCGCTCAGCCACCCGCATGCGGGCGCTGCGGCTTCGTGGGTTCACCTCGATCTCGGCTTTATCGGCACTGATCGGCCTGCGGGTCACTTCCTTCCACGGAGAAAGGCTGTTACCGTAGATATCGCGATGGATGGTGCCCTCAGGATTACCGCTGCGCATCATGCGTTTCACCCGGCGGTCCTCAAGCGAGTGATAGCTGATGATGACCAGACGGCCACCGGGCGCGATCAGGTCAGGCGCAGCATCAAGGATGCGCTCGAGCGCATTGAGCTCGTCGTTGACAGCAATGCGAAGGGCCTGGAATACCCTGGAGAGCGTTTTCATCTCCTGGCCACGGGGGGCGGCCTTCTCGATGATGGCGCTCAATTGGCCGGTCGTTTCAATGGGTCTCTCGTTGACCAGGGCATGGGCAATGCGGGGCGCTTTCGGCTCTTCTCCGTAGCGGGACAGGATCCGGATCAGGTCCCCGACGTCAAGCCGATTGATGAGGTCGCGGGCATCTTCGCCCTGCGACGTATCCATACGCATGTCGAGAGGGGCATCAAAGCGATGGCTGAAGCCACGCGCAGCCGCATCGAACTGGTGGGAGGAGACCCCGAGGTCCAGCAACAAGCCGTTCACCCTTGGGATACCTTCCGCCTCCAGAAGCGTGGGCAGGTCAGCGAAGTTGCCTTTGAGCAGGATCAGCCGCCCTGCCGCTACGTCTGCAGCAAGCCGTTTTCCGGCCTCGGCGAGGGCATCATCATCCCGATCGATGGCCACAACGCAGCCTCCCGCGTCCAGCGCCTGAAGCAGCGCCTCGGTGTGTCCGCCGCCGCCCAGGGTTCCATCCACGTACGTGCCGACCGGGTCGGTCACGAGGTGTTGGATGACATCATTCCAAAGAACAGGCGCGTGATAGCCCGAAGCATGTTTCAAGAGGTGCCCCGAGTCATCACGCGCATTCACATTGTTTCCGTTTTTTGCTTCGACGATTCGCTCAGGACCCCATGACTTCTTCAGCCAATGTTTCCTGATCGGTCGTCTGCTCCTGCAGGTAGTCCTCGAACGCTTCCGGATCCCATATCTCGATGCGATCCATGGCGCCGATGATGAGTGCCCGATCCCCGATGCCGGCATAGTCTGAAAGGGAGCGTGGAAGCGAAATTCGCCCCTGCCCGTCGAGAGACACCTCTTCAGCCCACATCAGGATCATCCTGACCAGATGACGGGCCTTGCGATTGTTGACGTTCAGCTCGGAATACTCATCTTCCTTGACCTTCCAGCCGTCCTGCGGATACGCATAGATGCACTTTTCGAAGCCCTTCGTCAGGGTGAACGTCCCCTGGGCTTCCGGCGTCAATGCGCTGCGCATCTTGGCCGGAATGGCAACCCGTCCTTTGGCGTCGACGGAGTACGCTGCCTGTCCCTTGAAACGTGCCATGAGTGAGGATGGAAACGTGCACCCGGGGTAGTGGTACCGCTATGGACATCGACCTTCAGACACCCGGAGGCGTCCGACGCTCGACGTCGGTTCAGGAATCAGTAGGGAATGGAGTGGTGGGAAAACTCCCCACTTTTCCCCACTTTCCTCCTAATGTACGGTATTCGGCCGGAATGTCAAGCAAAAACGGCTATCCAACAACGTCAAGAATCGGCGTTTTTGACCCCCTGAGAAGGGTTGTGGAGAAAGGTGGGGAAGATGTGGAGAAGGTGGGGGAGGTTTGTGGATAACCGGGAAAATGGATGCACAGCATTCCCCAAAGCACTGTCGTGCAGCGTCTTGCAATGATCCATGTGCCACCCTCGGGCGCCAAGCCGCGCCATGGGGATGCGTCCTGCGGGCTTGCCAAGCCGCGCAGCCGCGCGTGTTCTCGTCCCCTTTGGAGGCCGCCTACATCCTACATCTTGGCCGAAGCCAGATGGATCTTCTTCTCCCGACGGGGTCCTTTCGGCGTGAGGATATTATCCTTTTCCTCAGCGTACGTCACACAGGCGCGAACGAACGAGGCGAAGAGGGGATGCGGATTGCCCACGTTCGAGCGGTATTCCGGATGGAATTGCACGCCGACATACCACCGCTTTTCAGGCAGCTCCACGATTTCGACCAGGTCCCGCTTGGGGTTCACCCCGGTGAATTGCATCCCATGCTCGGCCAGTTTGTAGCGGAGAACATTGTTGAGCTCGTAGCGGTGGCGATGACGCTCCTTGACCTTCTCACGACCGTAGATCTCGGCAGCGCGTGACCCCTTCGTCAGCTGGCAGGTGTAAGCGCCCAAACGCATCGTACCCCCCTTGGTGGAGATTTTCTTTTGCTCCTCCATCAGGTCGATGACCGGGTGCTCGGTGCCCGGATCGAATTCCGTCGAATTGGCCGATTTCCACCCGCACACGTTGCGCGCGAACTCGATGACACTGCACTGCATGCCAAGGCAAATGCCAAAGAAAGGAATGTCATTTTCGCGGGCAAAGCGCACAGCCTCGATCTTGCCCTCCACCCCACGATCCCCGAATCCCGGCGCGACAAGCACACCGTTCACATCGGCCAGCTTCTCCTCCACATTGGCCGCTGTCAGATCGTCCGACAGGATCTGGGCCAGTTCCACCTGTACGCCGTTGGCAGCTCCGGCCAGAATGAAGCTCTCGGCAATGGACTTGTAGGCATCCTGGTGCTCAACGTACTTGCCGACGAGGGCAATACGGACCTTGCCTTGCGGCTCCTTGAGCTGGCGCAGGAAGCGGACCCAGCCATCCATGTCAGGCGCATCGAGCACCTTGCCCTCGAAGTCCTCCTTCATGTGGAGGCGCTCGACAGCAATTTCATCCAGGCCCTGCTCCTTCATCAGGAGTGGCACTTCATAGATGGACTCGGCGTCCTGCGAGGCGATGACGGCGCGCTGGTCCACATTGCAGAAGAGGGCCAGCTTGCGGCGAACATCCTCGGTCATGGGACGATCCGTGCGGCAAACAAGCACGTCCGGCTGCAGGCCGAACGAGAGTAGTGTCTTGACCGAATGCTGGCTCGGCTTGGACTTGACCTCTCCGGCGGCCTCCAGATACGGCAGCAGGGTCAGGTGGATATTGAGTGTGTTGCGGCTGCCCAGCTCATAACGCAACTGACGGATGGCTTCAAGGTAGGGCTGCCCCTCGATGTCCCCCACCGTACCCCCGATTTCCGTGATCACCACGTCGTAGTCACCGGTCTCGCCCAGCTGGAGCATCCAGTGCTTGATCTCATCAATAATGTGTGGGACGACCTGTACCGTTTTGCCCAGGTAGGCGCCCGATCGCTCCTTTTTGATGACTTCGAGATAGACACGGCCTGTCGTCACGTTGTTGGCCTGCGTCGTGGCCACCCCCAGGAAGCGCTCGTAGTGTCCCAGGTCAAGATCCGTTTCGGCCCCGTCATCCGTCACATAGACTTCCCCGTGCTCGTACGGGTTCATCGTACCGGGGTCGACGTTGATGTAGGGGTCGAATTTCTGGATGGTGACCCGCAACCCCCGGTTTTCAAGGAGACGACCAAGTGAGGCACAGACGATGCCTTTTCCGAGGGACGACGTTACGCCGCCGGTCACAAATACGTACTTCGTTTGCACGGGTCCCGAGCGTTGGGTGGTGGGGAGGCGGGCGATGGCTCAGCAAGAAGGCATTCCCGTGGCCGGGACGCCACTCAAGGTGCCCGTAAAAACTACGGAACCTGTGGGCGATGCGCCACCACGATGAGGCCGGTACCCGTGCGGTTTTTGGATGAAACGTCGAGCCCGTTCAGGATGAGCGCCGGAAGGATGACCAATGCGTACCAGAGAGGCAGCAACAGCACAGAGGCGAATGAAGCGTTGAGCCAAATCATGGGCCACTTGATGGTCAGGCGCCAAGCCAAGCTGCCAAAGGGCCCATAGGTATACTCCACGAGGTCTGCCTGCAGCCCGGCCTCAGCCAGCTTGCTGCGTATTTCGTCCTTTCCGTACCCATCGCGAACGTGCTCCCCGATGAAGCTCTCGCCTTCCGTGTGGACGTCGGAGCCACCCTGATCCGAGGGCGTGTTGATGATAACGGTGCCGCCGGGGCGCAGGACGCGGTGGAAATGCTTGAATACCGTCACATCTTCAAGAATGTGCTCCATGACATCGACCGAAAGGATCAGGTCGAACGGCCCCTCGGCCTTCAGGTCAGTCAGGTCGTCAATGGCAAACGACACCCGATCTGCCATTCTTTCCTGCTTCAGGAAAGCCTCTGCGCGATCAAGATAGTCTTGCTTGATATCCACGGCATGGATGGTCGCGGCGGGCCATCGGCGCACGATCCACCAAGCAAACTGTCCGAATCCGGTCCCGGCGTCGAGGATACGCAGCGCCCTGTCTTTGGGGCCGATGGCCCGCCGCAAGGCCCGTCGAACATGCCATGCACGAAGGAAAAACAGGTGCAGAAGGCGAAAAAAAAGAGCCGTCCGCCACCGACTGCCGGCAACGAGGCTCCCGAATCGGTCTTTTACCGGGTCGTAATCCATGGGCGCACGGTAGCTGGTTCTGGTTGCCTCAGGCGGAAAGGAAGGGCTCAATGAAATGCTCCCACGAAAATCGGTTCCGGGAGCGCGCCGCACCCCGGCTCAGACGGGCGAGGGTGTCAGGTTCCTCGATCCGATCGATGGCGGTCGCCAGGGCGACCGCATCCTCGGGCGCCACGACAAGCGCATCCTCCTCATGCGTGGCCACCTCGGGCAGGCCGCCGACGCCGGTTACGATGACAGGCTTGCCAAAATGGAAGGCCGTCTGCACGACCCCGCTTTGCGTGGCACTGCGGTAGGGCTGCACAACGGCGTCGGCAGCTGAAAAGTAGAGGGCCACCTGATCATCAGGAATGTAGCGGTCCTCCAATCGTACTCGATCCGACAATCCCTCCGACCGAATGAGTGCATCGGCCGAAGCCCGGTCCTCGTACCACTCTCCTGCAACCACGAGGTGCGGCCTGCTGGTGGTACGGGTCATGGCATCAAGCAGGATATCCACCCCTTTGTAGTGGCGCACGAGACCAAAGAACAACAGCAGGGTACCCTCCTGCGGCAAGCCCAGGATTCGCCGCGCTTCGACCCTGTCCATGCCATCACCAAACTGATCGTAGGTCGGATGATGCCGCACCTCGATATCGATTCCGGGTCCGGACTCGATGCCCATCGCCATGAGATCCCGACGTACTGTTTCGGACAGGGCCACGACGTGCTCGCAATGCTTCAGGAAGCGGCGCGTCAGGGGTCCTGAAAACGGCTGTCCCTCGTGTGGGCGGGCATTGTGCACGATGGCAGAAGAGGGGATTCCCTCCTGGTGCAATCGTGCGGCCACACCAGCGTATGCGGGCGCAAAGAACGGCATCCAGTGCATGAACACGGCACGGTCGATACCCTTCTTCGACAGGTATCTGGCTGCCTTCTTCCAGGACCACGGGCCCATGGAATCAAGAAGGCGCGAGGCCTCCATCAGCGGTTCGGCGGCGCCGGTTTCCTGACTTCGCCCCGGAAACAGCAATGACGGATACAAACGGCGAAACGAGACGACATCGGTCACACAACCGGCCTCATCAAGCGCCTGCCGGAAGCGCTCGGTAAACTGGGCAATACCTCCCCGGTAGGGCGGGTAGGGACCGATGATGCCAATGCGCGGGGGCACCTCAGGCATCCGGGCGCTCCTCCAGCCCAGCTGCCTGGGTAGTGAGTGGACGCGCTGTCATCGGCTCCGGGGCACTGCCACCCGGCTCAAGCCTGTCCAGAATATGCAGCGTATCCGTACGCTGCATGCGCGGCTCCACGATCATCTGGCCGATGAGCCCGGTGGTAAACATCTGCACACCAACCAGAATGAGGGCGACACCCAGGAGCAGCAGAGGGCGGTCTCCAATCGGCTGCCCGAAGAAGAGCTTGTCAATCGATATCCAGAGGCTGATCAGGAATCCACCGAAGAAAGCCAGCGTACCGAAGGTGCCAAAAAAGTGCATCGGACGCGAGGCAAACCGGGTCATGAACGTGACCGACAACAGATCCAGGAAACCCCGCAGGAAACGCTCCAAGCCGAACTTGGTCCGCCCGTGCCGTCTGGGATGATGCTGCACCTCTTTTTCTGTGATTCGGTCGAAGCCTTCCCACTTGGCCAGCAGCGGGATATACCGATGCAACTCCCCGTGCACCTTGACCGACTTGACCACCTCGCATCGATAGGCTTTCAATCCACAATTGAAATCGTGCAACGGGATACCTGCAATCCGCCGGGTGACGAAGTTGAAAAAGCGACTGGGCACTGTTTTTGACAGGGGGTCATGGCGTTTACGCTTCCATCCACTGACCAGATCATACCCCGTCTCGAGTAGTGCAATGAGCCCGGGAATCTCCGCGGGATCATCCTGAAGATCCCCGTCCATGGTTATCACGTAGCGACCCCGGGCCCGCTCGAAACCAATGGCCAGAGCAGCGGACTTCCCATAGTTGCGACGAAACCGGATACCCGCCACCCGGGCGTCACGCTGATGCATTTCAGCAATCACATCCCATGTCTCGTCCGTCGAGCCATCGTCGACCAGGATAACCTCGAATGTGAACCCGGCGCCGTCGCAGACACTGCGGATACGGTCCACCAACTCGGGAATCGAACCCTCCTCATCCAGAACAGGAATGACGATGCTCAACCGTGGTGGATCGAAAGCGGTCATGATGTGGGAAAAGCGATCGTGGCGGAATCAGGCCAGAAACATGGAGGAACGGTGGAAGCGCCGCGTTGCATGCGGTGGGCGCCTCAAACGTCGATGGTCGCGTACTTGGCGTTGCGCTCGATGAACTTGCGGCGAGGTTCAACCGCATCTCCCATCAGCGTACTGAAAATGCGATCGACGGCAGCGGCATCCTCAATTGTCACCTGCTGCAACATGCGCGTCGAGGGATCCATGGTGGTTTCCCAGAGCTGATCAGGGTTCATTTCACCAAGACCCTTGTAGCGCTGGATGGTAACCTTCTTGCCATCATCACCGCCGAGTTCGGCCACGGCTTCCCTCAGCTGATCGTCGTTCCAGCAGTAGCGCTCCTGTTTGCCTTTCTTGGCCTTGTACAGGGGTGGAAGGGCCACGTAGACATACCCTTGTTCGACGAGCGTCCGCATCTGACGATAGAGGAACGTGAGCAAGAGCGTGCGAATGTGGGCACCATCCACGTCGGCATCCGTCATGACGATGATCTTGTGGTAGCGCAGCTTCTCGGGATCGAAGACATACTCACCCACACCCAAGCCGGTACCCAGGGCCGTTACGATGTTCTTGATCTCCTCGTTGGCCAGAATCTTGTCGATACGTGCTTTTTCCACGTTCAGGATCTTGCCTCGAAGAGGGAGGATGGCCTGAAAATGCCGGTCACGCGCTTGCTTGGCACTACCACCGGCAGAGTCCCCCTCCACCAGATACAATTCGCACTCTTCCGGCGTACGCGAAGAGCAGTCGGCCAGCTTGCCGGGCAAACCGCCACTGGAAAAGGCGTTCTTGCGCTGTACGAGTTCGCGGGCCTTTCGCGCGGCATGGCGTGCCTGGGCGGCCAGCACCACCTTGTCCACGATGCGCTTGGTTTCCTTGGGGTGGTCCTCAAGCCACTCAGCCAGCTTCTCCGATACGAGCGACTCGACGGCGCCCTGGACCTCGGAGTTGCCAAGCTTGGTCTTTGTCTGCCCCTCGAACTGCGGCTCAGCCACTTTTACGGAAAGTACCACCGTAATGCCTTCCCGAAAATCGTCGCCCGAAAGCTCGAGCTTCACGTTCTTGAGAAGGCCGTTCTTGTCGGCATGGCCCTTGAGTGTACGCGTCAGTGCACGGCGGAATCCGGAGACATGTGTTCCGCCTTCATGCGTGTTGATGTTGTTGACGAAGGAGAGCACGTTCTCCGTGTACCCGTCATTGTAGCGCATGGCCAGTTCGACGGGCACCTCCGCATCTTCGTCGCCGATGTAGATCGTCTCGTCGTGGATGGGTGAACGCGACTCGTCGAGATAATCCACGAACTCCACGATCCCACCCTCGAAGTGATAGACTTCCTGCAGGGGCTCAGCCTCCCGTTCATCCGTAATGCTGATGGTAACCTGCCGATTGAGGTAAGCCAGTTCGCGAAGACGGTCAGCCAACGTGTCAAAACGGAACTCTGTAATGGCGAAAACCGACGGATCCGGCCAGAACTGAACCAAGGTTCCGTTGGCCTCGTCATTGGTCATGTCCCGGACTTTCTCCACAGGGCCGTCAGGAACACCCATCTGATAGGACTGCTTCCAGACCGCATCGTTCTTCCAGACGGTGGCCTCAAGCTTCGTCGAAAGTGCGTTGACACACGATACCCCGACTCCGTGGAGTCCACCGGACACCTTGTATGTATCCTTGTCAAACTTTCCACCCGCGTGCAGGGTGGTCATGACGACCTCGAGGGCTGATCGCTTCTCCTTCGGATGCAGGTCCACCGGAATACCGCGTCCGTTATCCCGCACCGCAATGGATCCATCCCTGTGGATGGTTACCAGGATGGTATCGCAGTGCCCGGCCAGTGCCTCATCGATGGAGTTGTCCACGACTTCGTAGACCAGGTGGTGCAGACCGCGCACACCCACATCGCCGATGTACATGGCAGGGCGTTTGCGAACGGCTTCCAGTCCTTCGAGGACCTGGATATTCGAGGCACCGTATTGTTTCTGTTCAGGTGTTTCAGCCATGGAAAGGAGGCTTCGGAGAGGTGGATTCGATGGGGCGCCCGAGACGCTGTATGGAACCTCAGAAACTACGATATCCCGATGCGATAATCGACCCCGGAATCGATGGGCAAGGCGTCAGGGTAGACCAGAGCTCGATCCCGTGCGGGATGGGTCAGACCTCGAGATAGCGCATGAACTCCTGTACCCGGTCGAGGAGATCTTCTGCATCTTCTTCTTCCCCGAAGGCTGCCACGACTCGGTATCCGTTGTGCTCCAGGATGTGTCGGATACGCGTTGCGTCCCGAGTGTTGAGTTTGATCGTGACACCCACCGTGTCGTCGTGGGCCTCGGTCGACAACGAGAGTACTCTCGTGTCGTTCTGCTCGATGAGGTAGATGATCTGACTGAGGGACAGATCCCGTTTGGGGACTTCCAGAGCGACGATGGCGCCTGACTCTTGCGTGGCCAACATGCGGGCAAACCGCTCAAACACGTCGTGTCGGCGGATGGTACCCTTGTATCGACCCTCGGCGTCCAAGACCGGAACAAGGCTCAGGTCGTGATCCATCATCACTTTGGTGACGTCGAAGACATGGGTGCCGACAGAAACAGCCACCGGTTCCGCGCCGAGCAGCTGCCCGATCGGGGTGGAGGGCGAATCGGCATCGAGAAGCATTTCTTCGGACAACAGCCCTGCGAGCCGGTTGTCATGGGTAACCACCGGCACGTGGCGCACATGCAATTCCATCATGAGCCCGAGTCCGTACTCAACCGTGTCCGAGGGCCGGAGCGGAGGCGTCGATGCACTGATGAGATTTGATACCGTCATGACAGGCTGGTAATGGCTAAGCCTCGATTGCGAGCATTGCAGTAAAACGTGCAAGTAGCATGCCGTTTCCGCGGGGCGCGCCCCGAAGTATACGATTCACCCAATATAGACACGTTCGTTGCTCCCAAGTGAAACCGTAATGCCCTCTGCAGTGGTCACCCGCGCCGCGGTGCGTCCGCACTCAAGGTCGTTCTATACCGGCGCCGAATCCTCGGACAGGATTTCGAAGTCCTTGTAGCGCTCTGTCAATACAGCCAAATCATCCGCATGACGGGGCACAACCCGGTAGCGCAGGCGCACGACACCCACGATATCACCCTCATAGGGCACCTGGCCCCATGCATATTCCTCTTCCAGAATGTCGGCCATGGAGCGGATATGCTGAATAGCCTTTTGATCGGCTACAGGCAGGATGGTCTCGATTTCCTCAAAACCGGCATCGATCGTCGTGACCAATTTCTCTCGCAGCTCCGTCAGCCCGATACCCCGCAATGCGGATACGAAGGCAGCATCAGGATACGTGTTCTTCAGGGCCAGGAGATCGGCCGGGTCCTCGATGGCATCGATCTTGTTGAAGACCAGGAGCGTGGGCTTGTCCTTGACACCCAACTCGAGCAATGTGCGTTGGACCACCTCCTTGTGCTCCTCAAAACCTCTGTGCGAGGCATCGAGGACGTGCATGAGGATGTCGGATTCGCGCACCTCATCGAGGGTACTCTTGAAGCTTTCAATCAGGCGATGGGGCAGCTTGCGGATGAATCCAACCGTGTCGGAGAGGAGGACCTTGCGTCCGGGAGACAGTTCCACGGTACGCGTGGTGGCATCGAGCGTGGCAAAAAGCCGGTTCTCCGCCAATACGCCAGCCCCGGCAAGCTCGTTCATGAGGGTTGACTTGCCTGCGTTCGTATACCCGATCAGGGACACACGCGTGAACCCGGATCGGCCCTTGCGTTGGGTTGTGCGTTGCCGATCGATCTTGATCAGACGGTCCTTGAGCGTGGCAATACGCGTTCCGATCAGACGCCGGTCCGTTTCAATCTGGGTCTCACCCGGACCACGCATTCCGATTCCGCCCTTCTGACGGGAAAGGTGCGTCCATTGGCGGGTAAGTCGCGGCAAGAGGTACTCGAGCTGCGCCAATTCGACCTGCGTTTTGGCCGTGGCTGTCCGGGCATTGCGCGCAAAAATATCCAGGATCAGCGCAGAGCGGTCAAGTAGTTTGCATCCCACTTCCCGCTCAATGTTGCGAACCTGCACATTGCTGAGATCGTCGTCAAAAATGACCAGATCGGCGTTGGTCGACGTTACGCGGGAAGCCAGTTCCTGGACCTTCCCCTTCCCGACAAACGTGGCCACATTGATCCGCTGTACAGACGGGACCATGGTATCGACAACGTCGGCACCGGCTGTATCGGCAAGCAAAGCAAGCTCCCGGATGGAATCGTCCACATCCAGCTTGTCGTGACCCGGGGTAACCACCCCGACCAGAATGGCGCGTTCCTTGCCTTCGCTCTTGGCTTTGGGACGCTCTTCGTTGGGACTGAAAATGGCGTTTGCTGGGTTGGTTCAGTTGTTGAGGGCCTGCCGGTGATAAACCGGTGCAACAGGGGGCGTTGTGGACGGGTCCAACTTCGTACGGATCAGATGGCGGAAGCGATCGAGGCAGGGACCGGGCACGACCACATCCATCCGCTGACGATGGCCCAGCCCGTCCTGGTAGAGGAAGGTAAAACGCACCGATGTAGACTCTTCCTGTTCGAACCAGTCTGTTACCTGCCCCCAGCCCAGGGCATCGTTGCTGCGTGTGGCCTGCGGGATGATGCCATAGTCCGTAACCACTACGGAGCCTCCCAGGTAGACCGCTGAAAACCAGAGTATTCCTCCCAAAAAGTATCCGATATAGAGGTTCGTATCCACCGAAGCCACCGTATTGCTCGAATAGAGCATGACTACGAGAACCAACCCCATGAAAACGGAGGGCCAGACAGGCAGGCTACCGAGGCCGGTGGACACCCAACTCATCTTGGCGCCACGAATACGGGATCGCTGTATCAGGGTCAGACCCAGCAGGATGCCGGTTACGGCGACAAACGAGGCCGCGAGGACGGTATGAAGGGTCGTCATCACGTGTTGACTGGACGCCGCTCCTTATGCCGCGGCTTCGGGTCTGAAATGCTTGGAAACCACCATCTCGGCAAGCAGGAAAACCAACGCGAGGGCCAAAAAGACGTTCCACAGCTCAACGCCGGTGCGAGCCGCACGAAGCTGCTCGTCAAGGGGTGCTCCCGAGGCTACTCCCACCTTCACGATGTCTACCTGCGCAGCCGTGAGATCGGACAGGTGATCTGCCGCCACCTCCGGATCGGCCAGGGCCAGATCGGACTCCAGGGCAGGCGGGTGTACGAGAACGCGCCGGACCATCTCACTGCCGGCCATGACATCGTAGGATCCCGGCAGGAAAAACGCCCCGCCCAGTGTCGTAACGACACCCCCGAAGACCTCCCTCTGCTCGGGAATGAACACCTCCCCGTCCCTGTTGCGAACGCGGATCTCAACGCCAGGGTCTATTCCCTGAAGGAGTAGTTGCAGCGAAGCGCCTGCTTCCATCGCCTCCCCGACGACGGACCCTCCGGCAGAGAGGTAGACGAGGGAGCGGTGGAGCATGGGAAGGAAGAGGCCGCGCACGGGAAAATCGCTCCATGATACGCCGGCCTCAACCGCATAGAGCAGCAAGGATCCCTGGCCGACCCGGATTTCGCTGAGGAAAGGGCGACCGCCACTGAGAGCAATGATGGACTGCTCGTTGCCGGAGCCCGCTACATAGTCGATGGAGCGTAGAAGCATGGGCTGCTCCAGTGTCGGGCGCTCTCCCCCGGGCATGGATTCGAACATACCCTCGAACAACGGGTGATCGGTATCAACCCGATCGAATACGCCCACGGATAGGTCCCGCGATGGATCTGAGTCGGGTCGTGCCTCGGAAATTCCCTCGATACGTCCTCCACCGAGCCTGCCCAGCAGGGCGTTGTACTCGTCCCACTGCACATCGTCACCTGCAAAGAAAAGGACCCCGCCGCCGCCCTGCAGGTACTGCTCAATGGCTGCCTGCTCTCCCGTTGAAAGGGTCTGCACGCCGGCCAGAATAACCGCATCGAACGCCCCGAGCGTTGTGGAAGCCAACGCGTTTTCCTCGATTCGCTCGGTCACGAAGCGACCCGATCGTTCGGAGAGATCCGAGGACAGGGCGATTTGAAGGTAGCGCGTATCCGCTCCCACGCCCTCGACCAGGAGCACGTTGCGCTGCTCGGGGATGTTGAGGGCAAAGGCGCGTGCGTTGTCGAACAAGTAGGCATTCTCCTCCAGTTCGATCCGCCCGGAAAGCCATCCGCTACCCCGGGGAGATGCCGTCAAGAGGGTACTGGCCTGCGCATCCGCAGCCACATCGAGCGTGGCCTGTGCAACGCGTTCACCCTCAAGTACCAGGGAGACGACAAGCCCCTGCAGATCTTCGGCGCCGTGATTCGTGATGACGGCTTCAAAACGCACAGGCTGATCTTCCGTTACGATCTGGGACACAACCCGAACATCGGATACCGCCACATTGGCACGGCCGTCCGTCCCTACCGGCATGAGCAGGAGGCGGGTGCCTTCGGGCAGCTCGGCTGCCAACGAGTCCGAGAGCGTGCTCTCCTGGAAATCAGACAGTACGAAGACATCCCTGTTGATGGTCGGCCGATCCGTCAGATACGCAGCCGTGCGACGAAGGGCGCCGGCAATCGTCTCGTGACCTGCCCCCGTTTCAAGGCTTTCCAGGGCTTCGATGACCGATGCCGTATTCTGGTGAAACGTTGGGCTCTGCCCGTCGGCAGGTACGGGAACCAGCAGGAATTCGTCGCCTGATCCAGCCTCCTGAAGCAGCGCCTGCGCAAGTGTCTGGACCTGATCGAAGTAGGCACCCCCGCCATCCCTCAGCGTCATGGAGGCCGAGCGATCCACGACAAGCGCCATCGTCGTACGACCGGATCCACCCAGTGTACCAGCCACCGGCCCGGTCATCGTTGGGCGGGCGAACGCGAGGGCCACCGAAGCGATGGCCAGCGTTCTCAGGGCCAGAAGTAGCCACTGTTTGATCCGCACGCGCTGCATGGTGCTCTTCTTCAGCTCATGCAGGAATACGAGCGAACTGAAGTCCACGCGGCGCGGACGCCTGAAATTGAACAGGTGGATGATGAGTGGAATGGCCGCAGCCGCCAGACCAAGGAGCAGCAACGGGTTGAGAAAGGTCATACCGGCTGAAGGACGGGAATGGGCGTCAGGAGCCGAAGGGTTGCTATCAGATGGATGTCAACCCGGGCCCGACCAGTGGATTCGTCCTTACCGGAAGGCGCGCAGCCAGTTCCGCAGCATGAAAGGCGCCCCCTCGCATCCCGGGGGAGCGGAACGCCGGACCGTCGGCATGCGGGAGTGCCCGCATTGAATACGCTTTCCGGAGGGGGAGGATCAGCACGCGGCGGAGGCGGCTTTGAGAGAATTTCCACGGGACACGCGGCATCCTTCGACCAATTGACGCGTTGCCCTTGATTGTCCCCATCATCCCACCGACCGCTTCCGTGTCAGCTCCATCACGATCCTCAGCCGCCGACGCCGAACGCACACGTTCCATCGTGCTTCGCGGGGCTCGGCAACATAACCTGAAGGGTATCGACCTGGATCTGCCACGAGGCCGGCTGATCGTATTCACCGGGCCATCGGGATCAGGAAAATCGTCGCTGGCTTTCGACACCATCTATGCAGAAGGTCAGCGCCGGTATGTGGAGAGCCTGAGCGCCTATGCGCGCCAGTTTCTCGAGCGGATGGACAAACCGGACGTGGATGTCATATCGGGATTGGCACCGGCCATTGCCATCGAGCAGAAGACGGTCTCGAAAAACCCGCGCTCCACGGTGGCCACACAAACCGAGATCTACGATCATCTCCGACTGCTCTTTGCCCGAGTCGGCACGACCTACTCCCCCGTATCCGGAAAGGAGGTCAGCAAGGACTCTCCCCGATCCGTGGCCCGCAGGCTCATGTCGACGCTGGGTGAGGGCACGCGCTTCTACCTCTGTTTCCCATTCCCGAAGCACCGCAAGGCCCCTATGGAGCAGGAGCTCTCGGTGCTCAAGCAGCGTGGGTTCTTTCGCCTCATTGCCCTGCCTACGGACAAACAGGCCGAAAAAGGCAAGACCGAAGAACTGATTGACCTCAACGAGACCGATGCAGCGGACATCCGCATTGCCCGCGATCGCCTTCTGGTTCTTGTTGACCGTCTGGCGGCACGACCCGATGATGAGGATCTCGAGTCCCGCGTGGCGGATTCGGTTGAGCAAGCCTTCGACGAGGGCGGCGGCTATGTGCAGGCCGTCCTGGCAACCAATGGCACGGTGCACACCTTCTCCCGCTTCTTCGAAGAAGATGGCATCCGGTTCGAGGAGCCTTCGGCACATCTTTTCTCCTTCAACTCGCCGCTGGGAGCCTGCCCTGCCTGTCAGGGCTTCGGTCGCACGGCGGGCATCGACCCTGACCTGGTCATACCAGATCCTGAGCTGTCCATCCGGCAGGGCGCCATCGCCCCCTTCCGAGGGGACTCCTGGAGCCGCTACTTCCGCGATCTGATCCGGGTGGCCGCCGACGAAAAGATCAACATCGATATCCCGTTCAGTCAGCTCGACGAGACCTCCCTCAACATCATCTGGGAAGGCAAGGCGGATTACGACGGCATTCACGGTCTCTTCCGCTACCTCGAGAAGAAGAACTACAAGATGCATTACCGCATCTTCCACGCACGCTTCCGCGGCTACTCGACATGCGCCGAATGCGGTGGCACGCGCCTGAGGAAAGAAGCTTCCTACGTCCGCGTAGCCGGAAAAACGATGGGCGAGATCGGACAGATGACAACGGCCGAAGCGCGCATGTTCTTCGATGACATCGACCTGGACGAGCATAAGCGGGAAGTGGCGGATCGCCTGCTGGAAGAAATCCGGAAGCGCCTGCGCTATCTCGTTGATGTAGGCCTTGACTACCTGACGCTCGACCGCCTCAGCCAGACACTGTCCGGAGGAGAGAGTCAACGTATCCACCTGGCCACTTCCCTGGGCTCATCGCTCGTGGGCAGCATGTACGTACTCGATGAACCTTCCATCGGCCTGCACCCCCGTGATACGGGCCGATTGATCGGAATCCTTGAACACTTGCGCGACATTGGCAACACGGTCATGGTGGTCGAACACGAAGAAGCCATGATGCGGGCTGCGGACCACATCGTAGACCTCGGTCCGGGTGCAGGGCGTCACGGCGGCGAGGTGGTCAGTCAGGGTACGCTCGGCGAGATTCTCGCGGATCCCCGTTCCCTGACGGGCGCCTACCTATCGGGTCGCAAGAAGATCGAGGTGCCCTCGAAGCGCAGGAAGGTTCACGCGGACATGGCCATCCGCATCGAAGGCGCGCGTCAACATAACCTGAAACACCTGAACGTCTCCTTCCCCTTGGGTGTCTTTGCCTGTGTTTCGGGCGTCAGTGGCTCGGGCAAGTCCACGCTGGTACAGGATACACTGTACCAGGGCCTCGCCAAACTGAAGGGCTCCCACGCCGGGGATGCCAAGGTCGGTCGGCACACAGCCATTCGGGGGCATCGCCTGATTGATGCAGTCGAGCTCGTGGACCAATCTCCCATCGGACGCTCTCCGCGCTCGAACCCGGCCACCTACGTCAAGGCTTTCGATATCATCCGCAAGCTGTTTTCCGAGACCTACCAGGCCCGCATCCGGGGTCTGAAGCCCGGTTACTTCTCCTTCAACGTGCCCGGAGGGCGGTGCGAGACGTGCGAGGGCGAAGGCCTTGTAACCATCGAAATGCAGTTCCTGGCGGATCTCTACCTCGAGTGCGAAGCCTGCAAGGGAAAGCGCTACAAACAGGATGTCCTGGACATCCACTACCAGGGTAAAAGCGTTGCTGATGTCCTGGATATGACGATCGAAGATGCCATCGACTTTTTCGAAGGGCAGGATGCCTTGGTGCGCAAGCTGGCCGTCCTGAAAGACATCGGGCTGGGCTACCTGAGTCTGGGGCAACCCTCGAACACCCTGTCCGGAGGAGAAGCCCAGCGCATCAAGCTGGCGGCCCACCTTGGAAAAACGACCCGGGAAAAAACCCTGTACATCTTCGATGAGCCCACGACGGGGCTGCATTTTGACGACATCATCATGTTGCTTGACGCCTTCAATGCGCTTGTTGAAAACGGGCACTCCGTTCTGGTGGTAGAGCACAACCTGGATGTCATCAAAGCAGCCGATTGGGTTCTGGACCTTGGTCCGGAAGGAGGTGTGCGAGGCGGCTTTGTCGTGGCTGAAGGCACTCCCGAAGAAGTGGCTCTTGTGGAAGAAAGCCACACGGGCCGCTTCCTCAAGAAGCTGCTGGACTGACCCGGGCACAGCACCTACCTTGTCGTGCCTGCAGCGATTTCCGAGTATTTCCCCCACCACCCATGTCAACCACGCCTCTTGTCAGCTGCGTCATGGTCACGGCTGACCGACACACCCTGTGCCGCCGGGCCATCCGCTCGTGGGCCGAACAGGATTGGGACAACCGGGAGCTGGTCGTGCTCGACAACGGCACCGATCCCATGGAGTCACTGCTGTCCGATCTGCCCTCCGGACGCGTCGTCTACCGGCACATGGCCAATAACCCGGATACGACCATCGGGGAACTCAGGAATCGCTCCCTGGACCTGGTGAACGGGGATTTCGTGGTGCCTCAATGGGATGACGATGATTGGTCTGCGCCGGACCGGATCACGCGGCAGATGGCAGCGCTCGAAGCGCAGCGCGCGGATGCCGTGACGCTCTACGCCACGCTCATGCATGTGGACGAGGATCCCTGGTTTGACCATCCGTTCTACGGATTGCTCAAAGGGGGCGTCCCTCCGACGATCCTGCACCGGCGTGACGACACGATCCGCTTTCCTGAACTGCGTCGTACGTCGGACACCACGTTCAAGCACGCCTGGATGGAGCGGCACTATCACATCATGCCCCTGGCCGATGCGCATCTGCATCTACGCTATTTCCACGGGGAAAATCTCTGGGAGCAAGAGCACTTCATCCGGCGCATGCGCAACACGCCGAAAGACCTGATGGCGTACGGATGGCACAAGTTCGTTCGGCGCAACGTGCTCGGACATCCGCGTTTCCGCATCTCGGATGAGGCACGCAGGGCATTCGAGATCTACCTGCGCCACTCGCGGGAATGCGGGATCTTCGACTGAGCCCTCGGGAGCTGCCACTCACGGGACCCAGCGGCGGTGCGTCAGTTGGCTGCCAATCCTTTCTCCGGCCAAAGCCGGTCGATGATGGCCGCCCAGGGCAGACCAAGAAGCAGGATCTCGTACACGGACAGCGCAAAGAGGATGTCCATCGTGACCCAGATACCCATGTGCAGCCCGAATAAGGCCCACATGGCGACGTATCGTGTCCCGCGGTACCAGACCAGCCAGGCCAGCGCTTCCGTTATCAGCCCGAAGGCCAGAAAAGCCGTGGCTATCCACCAATGATCGAGGGCCAGCTGCTGTACCCAGTTCAGCTCGACGGACCCGGATCGCGCCACTTCATCGACGGCCTTCTCGTTGATCCACATCCACAGATGCCTCCCGTCCGCCCAGGCGAATCCGCGTGCAATCAGCTTCGAGGCGGCGGCTGACGTGTATCCGAGCCCGATGAAGAAGTAGGAGAACCCGATGGCGAATCGTCCTCCGGCCACGCGATCCTTGAACTGGAGTTCAGCCAAAGCAAATCCCATGAGCCCCATGCCGACCAGGTTCGAACTGTGGGGGATTTCTCCCAGGACAAACCGCGCAGCGTACTGCAGCATGAGCAGCAGCATCGCAGCCATGTAGGCCCACCGACCCAAGGGAATCCACCGGTCGATGCGCAGGAAGCCCAGGATGATGAGCACTGTGATGGCCCACGCATTCCAGATGGGCAAGGCGTTGCCATGCATGAAGGAGATGTCGATGTAGCGGGCGAAGCCCAACTCCAGGACGATGTCCGAGATGCGAAGGGTATAGCGTCCCCAGTACCATGCCAACCATACGCTTGCACCTGCGATGAACGCCTCGAACAGGCGTCGAAAGATGCGCTGGCCGCGGGAATCAGGGCGTTCAAACCCAAACAGGTGGTGCCAGAGACTGTCAAAAAAGTGCCACTGCCGCGACCGTGGTATCATGGGCGCAGCTCCGGGTTGAGGTGCTTTGTGTCGGGCGGCAAGTCCGTGCCCACCACGACGTACGGCATGGCAGTCATGGCAATGGAATCCTGCTCCGTAAGCCGCGCCTGAACGCGGTAAACCATCAGGCGAAGGGGTTCCTTGGGCGGGTCGGCCAGAAGCATGAGGGACAAGGCGGCCACTCGGTCCTGATTCCAGATCGCGGTCTTCGACACGAAATTGGCCAGATCGATCGGATCCACACCGCCGTTGCGTACCCCGTAGGGCTGACCCGGCACATCTGCCAGGGGAAGGGCGTTCCACGACAGGGAGTCTTCGGGCTGAACCTCCCTAATAATGGCGCGGGACCAGGGATTGCCAGCCTGAGAAAACATCGGGTAGATGGAAAAAGGCCAGAACTCACCCAGATTGATCGCCACGGTCAAGGCATACACGATCAGAACGCCCAGGAGGATCGTTCGCGCGTTATTCGTATGTGGATTGAGGCTCATTGACGACCGACATTGTACCTTTCGTGGCTTTGGACGCATGAATCGTGCCGATCATGCCGGATGATTTTGCAGAAAAAGTACCTCTCGGGTACACAGGAGTCCCCCCCCTGGCCGAGTGATGAACCACGGATTGCAGATTTTTTCTTGAGCCGATTGCACCACATCCGATCCCGTGCTGAAGCGCTAGCCGCCACCCCGCTTGCGCGGCGGCTCATGCAGGGGGGACGCTACCTGGCTGCAGCCGGCGTGATGGGATACCTGATCTATTCGCTCTCGGGCTTGGGGTGGGGCAACCTGATGGAGGAAATGCCCCGGACACCATGGTTCTATGTGCTCGTCGTGGCCATGTATTTCCTGTTGCCCCTGTTCGAGACCGTCGCCTACCGCTTCTTCATTCCCGCGCGGCGCAGGGCCCTCCTGAGTGTCTTCATCCGGAAGAAGGTCCTCAATATGGATCTGATGGGCTACTCGGGAGAGGTGTTCTTCCTGTTCTGGGTCAAGGAGAAGCTGGGTATTGCCCGCTCGAGGATGCTGCGGGTGATGATCGATATGGGTATTACCTCATCCATGGGTGGTTTTACGGCCAGCGGACTACTCCTGGCGCTGCTGCTTTTCCTTGACGTACTGCCGCTTGATCTGCTGATTGGCGATACGGACCGGACCCTGGTACTGGGAGGACTCCTGGTGGGCATGGTCATCATCGTGGCAGGCTATCAGTTTCGGCATACCATCTTCAAGCTGCCCGGCACGACGATCCTCGCTCTCTACGCGGCCCACGTGGCGCGTTTCATGATCAACTACGTTCTCCAGATCCTGCAGTGGTGGGTAGTACTTCCTGATGTGTCCTTCATCGTCTGGGGCACGATGCTCGCCATCTGGACGGTTACCAATCGTCTGCCGTTCATCGTGACGCGGGATCTGGTGGCCATCGCCCTGATACTCGAACTGCCCGGCAATCTCCTCGGAGGCGTGGAAACGGCCATTGCGTCCATGCTCCTGACGCGCGTGGCCGCCGACCGGCTCTTGGGTTTCAGCCTGTTCCTCCCCCTGTCCCTGTTCACCGGCTCACGCAATGCGCGCGCCGATGGCTTGAAAACAGCGCTGCAGGCAGAGACGGAGGGAGCCCGAACCCCTGGAGAAGACGATGGCTGAGCGAAGCAAACCGGAAAAACGGGTTGCCCTGTTCACGGGAGCCTACAATCATGTCGTGGACGGCGTTTCGCTGACCCTGAACCGGCTGGTAGCCTATCTGGAGGCAGAGGACATACCGGTACTGGTTTTTGCCCCGACTGTCGACGAGCCGGCCATTGCGCACGCCGGGACGCTGCAACCCGCTCCCTCCATTCCGATGTCGGGGCGTCCGGAGTACCGCGTCTCATTGGGATTGGGGCCCGACGCGCTCGAAGCGCTCGACCGGTTCAAACCCACCATCATCCATATAGCCACGCCGGATCTGGTCGGGCTGGAGGCCCTCCTCTACGCGCGAGCCTGGGGCATTCCGGTCGTGGCCTCCTACCACACCCATTTCAGCTCCTACCTGGCCTACTACAACCTGGGATGGGCTGAACGTGCCATGTGGGCCTACCTTCGATGGTTCTACAGACAATGCAAACAGATCTACGTACCCACGCGCTCGATGGCAGCCGTTCTGAGCGAGCAGGGCATATCGGAAGGCCTGCGTATCTGGCCGCGTGGTGTGGACATTGACCGCTTCAACCCCGAAAAGCGATCCATGTCATGGCGCAGGGATCTCGGATTTTCCGATGACGAGATCATCATCTCGTTCGTCTCCCGATTGGTCGTTGAGAAAGGGCTGGACGTGTTCGCCCGTGTGGTCGGAGACCTGCAACAGGCCGGTCAACCCGTTCGGTGTCTGATCGTCGGCGACGGCCCGGCCCGAGACATGCTTCAGCAAGCCCTTCCCCGAGCTGTATTCCTGGGGCATCTAGCCGGAGACGAACTGGCTCGCGCCTATGCCAGCTCGGATATCTTCCTGTTTCCTTCAGAGACCGAGACGTTCGGTAATGTCACCCTCGAAGCCATGGCATCCGGGATTCCGACCGTATGCGCCGATGCCACCGGCAGTGCCTCTCTCGTACGGGACGGAGAGACAGGATATCTGGTGCCAGGAAAGGAAGCAGACCTTTTCACGAGTCGGGTGCTCACGCTGGTGCACGATGCGAGCGTGCGGCACGGCATGGGTCTGGCGGCACGAAGAGAGGCCGAGACCTACAGCTGGCAGCTGATCCTTGGTCGCATCCATGCGTATTACGATAGCACTCTTGAAAGCGTGAGCGCCTGATATCCCGGCTCAGCGAGCTTTTTCCGTCATCCTTCACCCCGAGCATTGTGCGCCTGATCTTCGTCACCCACTCCTTCTCCCCTCCGGATCGTCCTCTGGCAAATGTAGGGGGCATGCAGCGGGTAGCGATGGAGCTTGATGCCGCCCTCGGTCGCCGCAGCCCGGAAGACCTCGCGTACGATATCATCAAACTGGAGGCCAGCTGGAAATGGATCCACTGGCTGGTTGGACCCTTCCTGGCGCGAACCTACTGGACCTTGCGCCGACGCATCCGGCGTGGTGAGGTGGATGTGGTGCTGTTCTCGAGCATGGTCACGGCCAGTCTGGCTGTGCTTCTTCGTGCGGATCTCGACCGCCATGACGTTCGGGCGGCGGCCATCGTCCATGGCCAGGATGTTACGAAGCCCGTGGCGATGTACCAGCGGTTTGTACCGCGCGTTTTCGCCTCACTCGACCTCGTACTGCCGGTCAGCGGACCGACGGGGGAGGCCTGCAGGCTGCGCGGGCTCCCGGCCGAGAAGATCCGCGTGGTACATAACGGGGTGGCGCTTGAGCGCTTTCCCACGTTCCAACAAGCGGCAGGAGCCCGCGCAACCCATCCTTTCCGCAGCGTACTCGCGCCCGAGAGCCTTTTGCTCTGCTCGGTTGGTCGACAGGTCAAACGAAAGGGGTTTGCATGGTTCATCGACCAGGTCATGCCGCATCTTCCGGACCATGTACACTACTGGCTTGGCGGGGACGGGCCAGAAGGACGGGCCATTCAAGAGGCCATCGACCGCAATGACCTCGGAGACCGCGTTCGCCTGCTTGGACGACTCGGTGACCGGGAGCTGACCGAGATCTATCAAGCTGCTGATCTGTTCGTAATGCCCAATATCCCCGTCCAGGGGGATATGGAGGGCTTCGGTATCGTAATGCTCGAGGCTGCCATGAATGGCCTTCCGACCGTAGCAGCCCGCCTCGAAGGTATTCGCGAGGTCATCACGGATGACCAGAATGGTTTCTTTGTGGAGAGTGGCGATGTGGATGGATATGTACGCCGAATTACCACCCTCGACGGACAACGGGAGGCGCTGTCGCAGCTTTCGACACGTGCACGAGAGCACGTCGCCCGGACCTTCGGCTGGGATGCCGTAGCTTCACACTACATCGACCACCTTTCAGAGTCCCACAGCTCCTGATTCCCCATCATGTCCCTTCTACGACTCAAACATGCCGACACGAAGCGTATCCTGACCCTGGTTGGGGTGCTGATCCTTCTGTCGCTTGCGGCCATCTTGCTATCCTCGATGTGGGCTCTGGGCGTGGCCACCGTGTTGGCCTTCACGGGCACGGCATTCCTGATTGCCCATTACCATCGTGCCACGGAAGAAGAGCTTATCCTGCAGGCGCAGGACCTTCAGGATCTGCAGTTCATCCAGTCAGCCCTTACGCTGCCCAGGCCCCTGCCCTACTTTACGCGCTGGTCCAGCTCTCCTGCCCTGGCCGCCCGCCTGATCGGCATCGTCCATCGGTACCGGCCCACGCAGATCGTGGAATTGGGTAGTGGCGTCAGCACCGTGGTCATGGCGGCAGCGGTCCGTAATGCGGGCAGCGGCCACGTCACCTCGCTGGACCACGACTCAGTCTATGCCGCCAAGACGCGTCACGAATTGGAAGAACAGGGTCTCTCGCAGTGGGCTACTGTTATCGATGCGCCACTCGTTACCGTAGAAACGGCGCGTGGCCCCGCGCCATGGTATGACGTTTCAGGCATTGACGGCCTGCAGCAAATCGACCTCCTGATCGTGGATGGTCCGCCGCGAAAGACCCACAAAGACGCCCGCTTACCCGCTTTCGAGATACTCGGGGACCGGTTGACGCCCGGTGCCCATGTCGTTTTGGACGATACGGCCCGCCGCGACGAGGCCGGCAGCGTGGCAGCGTGGTCAAATGCCGCAGAAACGGTGGAATCCGTACCGTCACGCAAGGGCATCTGCGTTGTCAGGATGCCTGGTTAAGCACGGTTTCTGCCGTGCCGGACGCACGCTCCTCCAACCACTGCAGGAGGGCCGGCAGAAAGAAGAGGGCGGCTGCCAGTGTGGCACCGATCCCCATGACGGCCAGCTCTCCAATGGACTGCAGCCCTGGATGAAAACTGAGTAGCAACCCGGCAAAGCCGATCATGGTTGTCAGACTACCCATGGCCACGTGTTCGCCCGTAGAGCGCAGCACACGACGGATGGATCCTTTTCCTTCCTCCCGGTAGCGATGGACGAGATGCACACCGGCATCGTTTCCGATGCCCAGTACGGCAGGCAGTACGATCAGGTTGTAGAAGTTGAGTGCGGCTCCGAAGAGTTCCACGAGAAGCAGCATCCAGAGCACACCGATGATGAGGGGCAAGAGGGCCAGCAAGGTCCAGCGCAGCGTCGTGAAATTGAGGTACATGAGCGCGGCCACGATCAGGAGGGTTGCCAAGACCATCCAGGGCGCCTCCGAGCGCATGAGTTTGAGCATGTCAGCCGCAACAAGAGCGGTGGAACCAGCGTGATGTATGGTCCCGTCTGCCGTTTCAATGGTGCCTACATCATCTGAAAACGCCATCGACTGCCGGCCGTCCGACAGGCTGTTGAGGGGGTATATGATGACGAAATTGCCCAACTCACCCTGCTTGGAGGTGAACTGCTTGCGCAGGAATGCAGGCACCTCTTCAAAGCGCAGCGCTCGATCGGTCTGAGCAGCCTCCCGAAGGCGCTCCATATCTGCAGAGTCGTCCTCGCGAAGGTATTTGTCATCGAGCAGCGCACGGATGGAAGCCAGACGAGCGAGTCGCTGCGCCTGTGCTGCTGGCGTCATCGGGAAACGGTCCTGCAGGGACTCGACCCGGCTGATGGTTGGACTCAGGGAATCACTTTCGATCGTGCGGTTGAGTGCATCCGTGACGGGCTCGATGTCCGCTTGCGAATCCACGACCACATAAGCGGGATTGCGCCGCCGACTGTCATTGAACACCCGGCGCACGATGCTGCGTCGCGCTTCGTACTCCTCGTAGGTGGGCTCGAGTTCTCCGAAACGGTACTCGAATCCCACTCGTGGCAGGAATACCAAGGCAGCCATGACGGCCAGGATGCTGAGACCGAGGATGGGACGGGCCGCCGGGAATGGTTTCGATGACGTGCGGACCTGTTCAGCGGCGGCCCCCGCCTCCAGATTCAGCAGCCCGAATCGTTCGAAGACGGACAGCAGCGCCGGCATCACAATGAGCATGGCTACCAGGGCGAACAGGATCCCGAATCCGGCAATGAACCCGAATTGGCTGAACCCTCGAAAATCAGCCACGACGAGAACGAATAGGGCCATGGCGGTTGTCAACGCGCCAATCGTTATCGCCTGTCCCGTACTTGAAAACGTGACGTCGGCCGCATCCATGACGGATCGGCCACCAGCACGTTCTTCCGAATAACGCGCATAGAAATGTATGCCGTAGTCAATTCCCAGCCCGAAAAGGACGAGGCCAAGGGTAGAGGTCATTAGATTCAGGCTGCCATAGGCCAGGGCTGCCAAGCCGAATGTCCAGGACAGGCTCATGAGCAGGGGCACACCGATGATCAGGGCCAAAGCAGGCACGCGGGCCAGCTCTACGAGAAGGACCGATGGCTTGAATGTCCACCCCACCCGGGCCGTATAGGACTTGTAGAGGAAGTAGGCCAGCACGAACAAGAGCACGGCTGCTACACCCGATCCGAAGGAGTTCAGAACGTCCTTTTGGATGGTCGTGATCTCGATCATTTGCCGGTAGAGCCTGCCCGCTGTGGTCACGGTCATGTGCGGGTGGAAGGCTGCCGGATCCAGTGCAGCCACGGCCCGATCCATGCCGGCATAGGCGTGCTGGATGAACGAGATATCCGATGAGGCCTCGGTCGGAAAAAAGCGCACGACCATGGTCAGGCTGTCATCCGAGATGGGATATTCCTTGGAGACGATTTCGTTGTAGATGGCTGCCAATTCCTGCCCAACCGAATCCGGCTCTGTCTCCTCGTCCTCGAGGTCGAAAAACATGGGATTGGCCTCAAGACGCGCCTCCACGATCTTTTCCTCCAGCCACTCTTCCAACAAGTCCAGCTCAGCGGGCGTAGCGAAGTAAAGCGCATTTTGTTTGAGGAACGCTGTTTCCTTCCGGTATTCAACACGCTGGAAGACCTTGCCCCCACCTTCGGCATTCTCCAGCGCCAGGATCTGCGGAATGAGCGCTTCGGCGAATGCCTTGTTGGCCTCGAAGGAGGGACTCTCGATGGCTACGGCGGCCGAGCTTTCTCCCCCAACAGTCTCCCTCAATCGCTCGAGGGCCTGCACGCTCGGGTACTCCGGCGGAATCAGGTTGGCAAGATCCGTGTCAATACGCAGGGTGGCGGCCTGACGCACACCAAGGGCAGAGAGCATGGCTGCGACAAGCAGCACCCAGAGCGCATGACGCACAACCCCACGCACCAGGGGTCTGAGTCGCTCGAAAAGGGAAGGCATCATGCAGGTCTGGCGGCAAGAACTGGGGGGAGAGGGAGCGTCTTCGAACACGAGAAAGACACGGAAGGTCCACCCTCGTTCATCAGGATGTCTTTACTGCTTTTCTTCAACGGAAACCCCACGCTTCGTACATTCCTGCGCGGAAAGGGTTGATGATAGACAGGTACGCGTGCCAGTGTGCCCCTGCCTGTCATCAGACCCTTGACCACAGCCCAGCTTTCTATCCACCAGGACGCGCCCCCCGTGGCCTGCGGCGAACCACCCTGCCCTGCGGCTTCCCGGCCGTCAGCGAACAACCTGCCCCGGCATGAAGAGTAATCCCAATACGTACGACGCGCTCGAAGTAGGCCAGACCCACGTCATCCACCGGACCATCACGGCCGAGGATGTGAAGACGTTTGCGGACGTGACAGGAGACGATAATCCGATCCATGTGGACGAGGAGGCCGCCGCGGAGACGCGTTTCGGGAAACCCATTGTTCACGGGGTGTTCCTGCTGGGCATCATATCGAAAGCACTGGGGCGGGATTTCCCCGGTCCTGGATGCGTGGCCGTCAACATCTCTGCCCGCTTCCTTCGCCCTGTTCCGGTTGGATCCGAGATTTCCGTCGAGGTCCGCGTGGCCGAGAAAATAGAGAAGCACCGTCACATCAAGATGAAGACCTATGTCTATCTCGGCAAAAAGATGTGCGTTGCGGGCGATGCTACCCTGGTTCCACCCGGCGAAGGCGCCGTCTAGTCAGGATACGGCCTACTGACATGCCGGTCGGCCCGTGCTCTTTCAACGAATGAGCTTATAGGTGCGTCCTTCACCCAGTTGCTCGGCGGGGTCCACCTGATTCAAGATGGCAAGCGACAGGACATCCAGTCCATTGGGCAACGGCATACCGGCCACCAGCGCGCTGAATGACTGTTCTGCTTCTACCCGCGCCAACACGACGCGATCAGGTTGCTTGGTGAGCACGGCAGGATCCGTTTCCTCCCGGAATCCAGCCATGGTAGCTGTCATCGCCGGTCCGTAGGTGGACCAGGCCGAGCGCAGGGAGACACCGGTAAACTGGAACACCATGCCCGCATGATCCACGAACTGGTAACGAAGTCTGAGCGCTTGCCCATCGCTGCTTTCAGCGTCGATGACGACATACTGCATGGGCAGCCCACCGGCTTGTCCCATCCCACTTTCGACGACCTGCACCCCCTCCTGCGATGATATGGCCTCGGCAGCATCCCGCGCCCGAGCGTAGTCATCATTGATCTGCATGGCGATGAGCGCCTGCTGGCTCTCGGATGCCATGACGACCTGTGTTGGTTGGTTGGCGACCTCAAAACCCGCAGGAACGGGAAAGCGGAAGGCCAGACCCGGGTGATGGAACGTACCGGCTTCGACGTACCCCTGCCGGGGATCCTGCCCGAAAACGATACCCTCCACGACGGGTAGATACGTCTCACGGCCGACCCTTGGCTGTGGTATTCCCCGCTCCTCAAGCGCAGCCGACCGCTCGATCATGTAGGCTTCCCTGTTGCCTGGATCCGGATGTGAGGACAACAGGGTGGGCAAGTCGGCGCCAGCCTTGTCTGAGAGCCGTTTCAGGGAACGAAAAAATGCCGCTCCTTGCGAGGCATCGTACCCGGCCAGAGCCGCGTACTCAACGCCCAGTTGATCGGATTCCTCCTCAGCGCCCCGTCCATATTTCAGGAACAGCAGCTGCGTGGCCGTACCTCCCATGTTCAGGATATTTTCCGCTGCGTTGCCACCCAAAAGGGCTTGGCCGCTGATGGCCCCCAGAAGCAACGCTCCCGTGCCGAACTGCTGCCGCCACATGGCCTTCGAGCCATGGCGACCAACCACATGCCCGATTTCGTGCCCGAGAACGACGGCCAGCTGCGCCTCGTTCTCGAGGTGTGCCATGAGCCCTCGCGTCACGTAGATGTACCCACCGGGCAAGGCAAAGGCATTGACTACCGGGCTGTCCAACACCTGAAAATGAAATTCCATGGCCGCGAATGCCGGATCCACACCATCGCGCCGCACGTGACTATGCCGTACGAGCGCTTGTCCGAGCGAATCCACGTAGGCCGCGAGACGGGGATCATCGTAGAGCCCGTATTGGGCGATAATCTGTGGGTTGGCCTCGCCTCCCACCTTGATTTCCTCTGCGGGCGACCAGGCGTAATTGAACGCCCGCCGGCCAGAGATGGGGTTGACCGAGGCTGCGCACCCGCCGAGAAGCACGGTTACCAGAACAAGATGGGGCAGGTATCGGGTCATGATCCGGAAAGATGGGCTTCGTTGGTGGTCAGGGCGTGACGGTCTGGGGCGGTGCGATCAATGGCATGGAGGAAGGGGAAGGCGCTCTGGATCAGCTGTCGGAATCCATTTCAGGAGCTGACAGGTCCTCAGAAGGCGTGAGCGTTCCAGCCTGCATGCCGGGCGAATCATCCGGGTCAGGGTGCGGGTCCGGCTCGCGGACCCGCGCCCCGGGAAGTACGTCAATCGTTCGGCAGGAGGCAGGCTCAAGGTGGTTGTGGACAATTTCCCGGCGGGCAGCCGTTGTCACACTCTGACCGATGGCTTCCGATCCCAAGATGGCCAGAAAGGCCTCGATACGGGCCGGATCCAGATTATCGAATACATCATCAAGCAGCAGGATGGGACGCTCCCGACCGCGCTCCTGCAGGTAATCGTACTGCGCCAGCTTGAGCGCCATGCCGAACGTGCGATGCTGACCTTGCGAAGCATAACGCCGTACAGGCAACTCATCGAGCACGAGATCCACGTCATGGCGATGGGGTCCGCACAGGGTCATACCACGATCGCGCTCACGGCGCGCCATCTGCTGCAGTTCGCCAGCAAAGGCATCCCGCACTGCGGCGACATCATGAGCTGCGGGGAGTGGCCCGCTTGTCGATGAAGCAAAAGGACGGTATGCCATTCGGGGTCTTTCTGCCACCTCGCTGATGTGTTCGTAGGCCCGATCCAAATGCAGCGAGAACGCCTCGATGAAGGCCATTCGAGTGGCTATGATGGCTGCACCCGGTTCGAGGATACTGTCTGTAAGGCTCTGCAACACAACAGGATCGACCGCTCGTTTGGTTCGCCGGGCGCGACCGAGCAGTTCATTACGCTGTTTCAGGGCCAGTCGGTATCGAAGCAGGTGGTCTAGGTAGACCCGGCTCGACTGGGATATGATGTTGTCGATGAACCGACGACGATATTCAGGCCCTTCAGCCGTCAGGCGCTGATCTTCGGGAGAGAAGACGACCACAGGAAAGCGACCAACGATATCGGTCAGTCGCTCCAAAGGTGATGCTCCGACAAAAATCTTCTTCCCCTCCCCGGGCACATAGGCAACACGTACTTTTTGATCACCTCGAGCTTCGGTCTCGAACTGCCCCACAACCTCATAGAAGGGTGCATGCCTGCGCAGGATGACCTGATCCTGCGAGGTCAAGAAACTGCGGGAAAGGCACAGCAGATGGATCGACTCCAGGATGTTCGTCTTGCCGGCCCCATTGGGACCGATGATGACGTTTACGCCCTCCTCAAAATGGATGGAGGTATCCTCGTGCGCACGCACGCCGCGAATATGAAGGGAGCGAAGAACCAAGCTGCTTGAAAGTGATATCTTGCCGGCCCCACCAGCCGATGTTGGCATGCGTGGCGCGAACAAACTGACCTGTTGCGCGAACGCTTGCCGACGGGCTTCGTTCGCACCCCGTTCCTACTCCCAACTTCCTCCAGGTCCATGGCCCAGCGCCCACCCCTCTTTGACGAACTGCAACAGCTTGCCACCGAGCAGCGGAATCCCCGCTCGATGCAGATCGATACAGCATCGGTACCCACCATCCTCGACATCATGAATGCTGAGGACCACCTGGTGGCTGAGGCCGTGGGCACGCAGCTCACGTGGATTGGAGAGGCCGTGGACATCATCGTGCATGCCTTCCGCAATGGAGGACGCCTCTTCTACGCGGGTGCCGGCACGAGTGGACGTCTGGGCATTCTGGATGCCTCCGAGTGTCCGCCCACGTTCGGATCGGATCCTGAGATGGTCCAGGGCCTGATTGCCGGTGGCCTTCCGGCTGTTTTCCAGGCACAGGAGGGAGCCGAAGACCATGAAGAACATGGTGCCACGGCCCTCGATGAGGCGGGCGTACGCGCCGGGGATGTGGTATGCGGCATTGCGGCCAGTCGACGGACGCCGTTCGTGATCGGCGCTGTCAAGCATGCCCGAACGCTTGGGTGCAAGACGCTCTTCGTCACGTGTACTCCCCGGGAGGCGTTCAACATTGATGTGGATGTTGCCATCTGTCCTGTAGTGGGACCCGAAGTCATCATGGGAAGCACACGTATGAAGAGCGGTACCGCCCAGAAACTTGTTCTCAACATGCTGACCACGGCCTCCATGATCCGTATGGGCAAGGTCTACGAAAACATGATGGTCGACCTGCAGATGACCAACGCCAAGCTCGTAGAACGCTCCAAACGCACGGTCATGACGGTGACGGGTGTGGCCTACGACGAGGCCACGCAGATTCTGGATGCAGCCGGGGGACATGTAAAAACCGCTCTGGTCATGCACCTGGCGGGCATCTCCCGGGAGGAAGCTGCAAACCGGCTGGAGAAGGCCTCCGGATTCGTACGCCCCGCCATTGAAGATCAGGCGTATACGCCTGCCTGACGGACCTGAGCGGATCCACCTTCGTATACCCGCGGCTTCCCGCGACCAGCACCACCCCCCGGTGTCCCTCGAACTCATCCGCTCCCGTATTGCATCGGCGGCCTTCAGTCGCCGCCTGGTGGAATGGGCCTCCGAATCTTCAGGAGATCCCAATGGGAGCGGTGCATCCGCCGGTCGGAGCCTGTCGGTCCGTGGCGCGGTCGGTTCGCTACCTGCCTTCCTGACGGCAACCGTTTTTCTCGAGTCCTCCCGCCCCGTATTGTGCCTGTTGCCAGACGAGGATGCGGCCGCATTCTTCGGTTCCGACCTGCAGCAGATCCTGGGCTCGGACGAGCAGGTCATGTTGCTGCCGGTGTCGGATAATCGACCGTTTGACCCGGAGCACATGCCGGACCCCGCGCCAACGATGGCGCGGGGAGACGTCCTCGAGCGGCTCAAGGACGGCTATGAAGGTATTCTGGTGTGCAGCGTTCCTGCTTTTGCCGAGAAGGTCCCACCGATCGAAGCCGTACAGTCTGCGACACTCGACATCGAATCCGGTGAGGTCATCGATCCCGAAGAGCTGATCGAGCGACTCATCGGGCAAGGGTTCACACGTACCGAGTTCGTCGAAGCACCCGGTGATCTGGCGCTGCGTGGTGGCATTCTGGATGTGTTTCCCTACACAGGCACCTATCCCATACGATTCGAGTTTTTCGGTGACGAGGTGGATTCCATCCGGGAATTCGACATCCACACGCAGCGATCCGTCAGCCGCCGGACCTCGGCACGGATCGTTCCTAATCTGGAGGGAGATGCTGCAGCGAATCATGGTCGCATCCCTCTTACAAAGCATCTGAAACCGTCCACCCTCATCCTGCAAATCGATGGGTCGGCGCTTATTGAAGCCGCGGATGGCCTTGTTGAGGAGCGTACCAAGCAGCGGGAGGCTGCGTTGGCCAAAGCTTCGGGATCGTCGCCATCAACACGCATCACAAGCGACGATGATGATGACCCGGACGAGGCTGCTATCCGTCCGGATGCTGACATGCCTGAGGTATCGTCTCTTTACCTGGATGGCGAGGACATGCAGGCCAACCTCCTCGCTTTCGACTCCGTACACGCAGGATCCTTCCAGGATCTGGCGGAAGAGAGTCTGTCGGTTGCATCGCACCCCCAACCCGGTTTCAACTCACGTATCGGGCTGCTGCGCAACCGGTTGCTGCAGAACGAGCAGAACCACATGGAGACCCTCATCCTGTGCGATAACCGCGGACAGGAGGGACGGCTGATGGAGCTTCTTGAGGAAGACCTCGAGGCGGGACGCGTACGGCTCAAGACCGAGTCCCTGCATCGTGGCTTCGAAGTGCCCGAGTTGCAGCTGGCACTCTACACGGACCATGAGATTTTTGGTCGGTATCATCGGCCAACGGCGCGCAAGCAGAAGCAACGCTTCGGTGGGCTGAGTCTGCGGGAGCTGCATCAATTGACACCCGGCGATTTTGTTGTCCACATCGACTACGGCATTGGACGCTTCTCGGGCATGGAGCATATCGAGGTGCGAGGGCGTCGGCAGGAAGCGGTTCGCCTCTCCTATCTCAATGGCGACACGCTCTACGTGAATGTCAACGCCCTCTACAAACTCCACAAGTACAAAGGAAAAGAAGGGCACCAACCGCAGCTGACAAAGTTGGGCTCCGGGCAATGGGAAAAGGCCAAGGCCCGAACCAAGTCCCGTGTAAAGGACATTGCCCGCGACCTGATCAGGCTCTATGCGAAGCGCAAGGCCTCCAATGGTCATGCCTATCCCGAGGATACCATCTGGCAACGGGAGCTTGAAGCATCCTTCCAATTCGAGGACACGCCGGATCAGGCTTCGACTGCCAAAGCGGTCAAGGAGGATATGGAGAAGCCGCAACCCATGGATCGACTGGTCTGTGGGGATGTAGGCTTCGGCAAGACCGAGATTGCGATTCGGGCTGCCTTCAAAGCAGCTCAGGACGGAAAGCAGGTGGGAGTTCTCGTACCTACTACGGTCCTGGCCATGCAGCATTTCCGTACGTTCTCGAAGCGTCTTTCGAATTATCCGGTCACCATCGGTGTGCTCTCGCGTTTCCGGACCCCTGCCGAGCAGAAAGAAACGCTCGCTCAGCTGGCGAATGGCCAGGTTGACATCGTGATCGGTACGCAGCGGCTGATTTCGAAGGATGTCATCTTCAAGGATCTTGGTCTCCTGATCGTAGACGAAGAGCAGCGATTCGGCGTGGCCATGAAAGAGAAGCTGCGCACGTTGCGGGTACATGTTGACACGCTTACGCTGACAGCCACACCCATACCCCGGACCCTGCAGTTCTCCCTCATGGGAGCGCGCGACCTTTCAATCATTGCCACGGCGCCAGACAACCGGCAACCCATCCAGACCGAAATCCATGCCTTTGACAAAGACCTGATCCGGGATGCCCTGCTCTACGAGATCAACCGGGGTGGTCAGGTTTTTTTCATCCATAATCGGGTGCAGTCCATCAATGAGATGTCGGCGATGCTGCGCATGCTCGTTCCGGATATCCGCGTGCAAGTGGCACATGGCCAGATGAAGGGGCCTGAGCTCGAACGCATCATGATGGAATTTGCCGAAGGCGATTTCGATGTGCTCGTCAGCACCAACATCATCGAAAACGGGCTCGACATCCCCAATGCCAACACGATCATCATCAACCGGGGGGATCACTTCGGATTGGCTGAGCTGCATCAGTTGAGGGGGCGTGTGGGTCGCTCGAACCGAAAGGCCTTCTGCTATCTGCTGGTCCCCTCCATCCACAGTCTGACCCGCGAAGCCAAACAGCGGCTGCAGGCCGTCGAGGAGTTCAGCGATCTGGGTAGTGGCTTCCATTTGGCCATGCGGGATCTCGATATTCGGGGTGCAGGCAATATGCTTGGCGCCGAGCAGAGCGGCTTCATTGCTGATGTAGGATTTGAGACCTATCACCGCATACTGGATGAGACGGTGGAAGAGCTTCGTACAGAGGAGTTTGCGGCTGTCTTCGAGGAAGAACGCAAGCCGAAGGCCACCGAAACCCTGGTCGATATTGATGCCGATGCCCTCATTCCCGAGACCTACCTCTCGAACAGGATTGAACGGCTCAACATGTATCGTCGCATTTCCGAGTGCCCAAGCCGCAGCGAACTCGATGCGGTCAGCGACGAAATGGCTGACCGGTTCGGTCCGCTACCCGACGAAGTGACCAGTCTGATCATGGGAGTGGAGATGAAAATTGCAGGACAGGAGCTGCGCCTTCCCAAGATCACGTTCAAAAACGAACGGCTCTTCCTTCGCCTCCCGTCGACCGATGAAGACCCGTGGTTTTACGAGCACCGGTTTCAGGGACTCCTCGCGGCGCTGGGCAGTCTTGATCACCGCTACGTTCTGAAGGAGAGCCGCGCGGGCAGTCTGCGAGCTATCGTGCAAGAGGTTCCAGACCTTCAGGTCGCGCGCTCCCTGATCATGACTTTGGTCAACAGCGTATCGTCACGCTGATACCCGGACCGAAAGGACCCAGATTGTAGCACCTCTCAGACGCTGCTCGACCCGGCAGGGCATCGGCGCTCTCCTATCTTGCGCACCAGAATCACTCCACAAGACTCTGTAAATTGCCGTAACTATCTGTGCCACAACGGTTAGCGGCGATAATTATAATCGCTTGTTTCGGGACTACTTATTTATCGTAATTGGCATCTATGGTGAGTGCCATCCGGCGATGCTGATCAATCAGCAGATCAGGCTCGAGTACCTTGACGTCGGGACCAAAACGGAGCAACCATCCTGCCAGGTACTCCATGTTCTCGAACGTGAAGGTCACCTCAATCCTGTCATCGTAGGCGGACTCCTCATCAATGCGGGCCGGTATCTGCG
>Ga0181588_10000513_pt1 | contig 34824 bp, 36 predicted proteins | sample 071ome_26_FD_148607 | JGI IMG/M metagenome (GOLD analysis project Ga0181588, IMG submission 148607) | Coastal salt marsh microbial communities from the Groves Creek Marsh, Skidaway Island, Georgia - 071409BT metaG (spades assembly) | ecosystem: Environmental > Aquatic > Marine > Intertidal zone...
ATCGCGATGGCCGCCAAAATACCGATGATCGCCACCACGATCATCAGCTCGATCAGCGTGAACCCGCGTTGTTTTTTCTGCTGTTTCTTTAAGTCTTCAATTTGAGATTGCATATTCGCTTTCATTGTTATTGCCCTCTTTTTGGCTCTGTCCTTGGCCTTCTAAAGGCTAGGTTACTAGTTAAACTTTAAACCGTTTCGTGGTCTTTTACACGCGAGACAGCGGGTAAAGTGCTCCCTTTACGTAAACCAATACGCTGCGACAGATGGCTTTATTTCATGCTGCTAAAAATATTTGCTTGCCGTTGCACTTGCATAGATATCCCTTTTAAAGATTAATTTAACACTAAAACTATCTAACCTCACAGCGTGGGGATAATTTAGTTACAAGGGGCCCGTTGACGATAATCAATATACGCAAACTAATGTTCATATTTAAAAACCTATATTTATTGAAATAAATCAGTGACGTATGTCCCGTTTAGCGTTTATCAAGGGCTTCATTTGGCAGATCTGCGCCTTTTTATCGTGTGAGTGCTTATTTTCGTGATTCGCCTTCATTTAGGGACGATAATATCAGGTTCGATAATTATTCAGCACTAGTAATTATTTACGTCAAGAATCACAAGTAAATACTCAATGAGCGCCACTTTTCCAAACGATCCTAACCCGACCAATTTTTCCATCATGGTCAAAGGCGCCACGCTCATGGGGCTCTCGCGCCGCGTGGTTGACCAGCAGCTGGTGGATAAGGATCGAGCTCTTGAGATTCTTGAAGCAGCGCATAAAAACCAGCGCTCTTTTCTTCGGGAGGCGCTTGAGAGTTCTGAGATCGATCGCGCTCAGCTGCTTCATTGCGCCTCAGAAGAGTCCGGCATGCCGCTTATGGATTTGGGCGCCTTTGATCTCTCGCAGCGGCCGATCGATCTCGTAGACGCACGCTTTATCGAAGCACATGGGGTGCTGCCGCTATTTAAGCGCGGTACCAAAGTGTTTCTGGCCGTGCCCGACCCCACCGATATTGGCGGACTGGACGCCTTTAAGTTTCAAAGCGGCTTGGGTGTTGAGGCGATCCTCGTGGATCCCAAGGCGCTCACTCGAGCCATTCGCGACGTTTCAAGCGGCATGGGGACAGAGCTTGCCGACCTTGAAAACGACAGCGGCCTTGATGATCTTGCGAATCAAAATACGACGAGCACCCAAAAAGACGAGGCCGGCGCGGATACGCCGATTGTCCGATTTGTAAACAAAATTCTCATGGATGCTATTCGCCAGAAAGCATCCGATATTCATATCGAGCCCTACGAGGGCAAGCTTCGGGTGCGTTATCGATTGGATGGCGTGCTGCACGAGATCGCCAACCCGCCGCTTTCGCTCAGCCCTCGAATTACGGCGCGCATAAAAATCTTATCCAACCTTGATATCGCAGAGCGCCGTGCCCCGCAGGACGGACGCATGAAGCTCAAGCTCTCCAAGAATCATGAAATTGATTTTCGGGTCAGCACGCTGCCGACGCAGTTTGGGGAGAAAGTCGTCATCCGTGTGCTGGATAGCTCCGGTTCTGACCTCAGCCTGCAGGCACTTGGTCTAGAGCCCGATCAATTCAAACTCTACGAGGAGGCGATTCATAAGCCTTACGGCATGATTTTGGTTACGGGCCCGACCGGAAGCGGAAAAACCGTCTCGCTGTATTCGGCGCTTTCGACCCTCAACTCGCCCGAGATCAATATCTCAAGCGTTGAGGATCCCATCGAGATCAACCTGCCCGGGATCAACCAGGTCGCCATTAACGAGCGGGCCAATCTCACTTTTGCGACGGCGCTTCGGGCCTTCTTGCGGCAGGACCCGGACATCATCATGGTCGGCGAGATTCGCGATCTGGAGACCGCAGACATTGCGGTGAAGGCTTCGCAAACCGGACATCTGGTGCTCTCCACCCTGCACACCAATGACGCCCCCGCAACCATCGTGCGGCTTCTTAATATGGGTGTGGAACCTTTCAATGTTGCCTCATCGGTACATCTCATCATGGCACAACGGTTGGTGCGAAAACTCTGCAACGAGTGTCGAAAACCCGCGAAACATTCAGAAGAGATGCTGCTGCGCGCGGGCTTCTCGGCCACAGGGGATTTAAGCAAGCTCAATATCTACGGCCCCGAGGGTTGCGATGAATGCACCGGCGGATACCGCGGGCGAACCGGAGTCTTTCAAGTCATGCCGGTGACAGAAGCAATCTCCGACATGATCATCTCCGGGGCGAGCCAAGATCACATCGAAAAACAGGCCGCTCTTGACGGGGTGCTGACGCTGCGCCAATCGGGGCTTAATAAAGTGCGTGCGGGAGTTACGAGCCTCGAGGAAGTCCTGCGAGTCACCAGCTCATAAATCAATGGCGGATAAACGCGGTAGCGCCAATGCGGTGTATTCCTGGTCCGGCACCGACCGCCAGGGAAAAAAAGTGTCCGGGGAGATGGATGCGCAAGGCCCGGCTTTTGTGCGCGCGGTACTGCGCCGTCAGGGCGTTATCGTCAAAAGCGTTAAGAAAAAGCCCAAGCCACTTTTTGCCAAAAAGATAAAACCCAAAGATGTTGCGATTGCCAGCCGGCAGATCGCGACGATGCTGAGTGCCGGTATTCCTATTGCGCAGTCCTACAAGGCGATTGCCTCCGGCAGCGATCACGCCAAGATTCAGGAGGTATTTGACTCTATCCGCATGGACGTGGAAGGCGGCACCAACCTCAGCGACGCGCTTGCCAAACACCCAAAGCAGTTTGACTCGCTCTACACAAGCCTTGTATCCGTAGGTGAACAGTCAGGAAATCTCGACGACCTGATGGAAAAGATCGCCACCTACAAAGAGAACATCGAGGAAATCAAAGCGAAGGTTAAAGGCGCTATGTGGTACCCCGTCGCGGTTCTCGTCGTGGGCTTTTTAGTGACGGCGCTGTTATTAGTGTTTGTTATTCCTCAGTTTGAGAACCTCTTCTCAAGTTTTGGTGCGAGTCTTCCGGCCCTGACGGCCGCCATGATTGAGCTGAGCCGAGGCTTTCGTGATAACTGGGTCATGATCTTCGGGGTACTCTTTGGCGCCATCGCTATTTTGGTCATGACCTACCGGCGATCGGCTGCCATGCGCCATAACGTTGATCGGCTGTCACTCAAGATGCCGGTGTTCGGCACCATTCTCAGAAAATCGGCCGTCGCGCGCTATGCCCGAACGATGGCCACCATGTTCGGCTCAGGCGTCACGCTTGTTGACGGTCTGGAGTCCGTTGCGGGCGCGACCGGTAACATGGTTTATCACGATGCATGCCTTGAGATTCGTGAAGAGGTCAGCACCGGACAGGCGCTCTCTATTGCCATGGCACAAACGGGGCTTTTCCCCACGATGGTTCTACAGATGACCGCAACCGGCGAAGAGTCGGGCGAGCTTGAAAGCATGCTTAACAAAGCCGCTGATTTTTATGAGCGCGAAGTGCGCGAGGCGGTAGACAATATGAGCAAGCTTATCGAGCCCATTATGATTACCGTGCTCGGCGGCATTGTGGGTACGCTTGTTATTGCAATGTACTTGCCCATCTTCATGATGGGCTCTGTTATCTAGGCCATCATCGTAACTGCGGAGCGATGGACGAGGCTTTGGATGTAGCGCTCAATGAAAGCTGGATCCTATGGCTTTTGGTCGCAATCTTTGCGCTAGTCATAGGCAGCTTTCTCAATGTCGTCATTCATCGGATTCCAAGGCAGTTGCTCTGGGCCTGGGATACGAGCGATGACCGCGGACCAAAACCACCCGGCGTCGCCTGGCCGGGCTCGCACTGCCCCAGTTGTGAGCATCCCTTGTCCTGGCGCGATAACCTGCCCGTCCTCAGCTATGCGTTTCTAAGAGGACGCTGTCGATACTGCGCTAACGCAATATCAGCACGCTACCCGCTTATTGAACTTCTCTGCGCGGCGCTTTCCCTGGCAGTCGTCGGGCATTTCGGTCTTAGTCTCATGGCCATCGCGGCCCTGTTCTTTACCTGGTTTCTCCTCGCGCTTGCGTTTATCGATCTTGAGCATCAGCTGCTACCCGACCGTTTTACGATGCCGCTGATGGCCATGGGTCTCGCCGTTAACGCCTACGGGGGTTTCGTCGATCTCAACTCAGCCATGATCGGCGCGGGCGCAGGGTATCTATCGCTATGGCTAATTTTTCATGCCTACCGGCTGATCACGGGTAAGGAAGGCTTCGGCTATGGTGACTTCAAGCTGCTCGCCGCCATAGGCGCATGGGTGGGCTGGCAACTTCTTCCGATGGTGGTGCTATTGAGCGCGGGAACCGGAGCCGTTGTAGGTATTGCTCTGCTGATTACCCGGCGCCATCAGAGAGGACAACCGATGCCTTTTGGGCCTTTCCTCGCGGGCGGCGGTTGGCTGGCGATTCTTTACGGCGAAGATCTGCAGCGCTGGTATTTTTCAACGGCGGGACTGTAGCGATGGCTTTTTTTTCGGTCGGGCTCACAGGCGCAATTGGCAGCGGCAAAACAGCGGTTACCGACTGTCTGGCGGAACAGGGAATCACCGTTCTTGATGCGGATGTCTTTGCGCATCAGGTTACGGCACCCGGTGAGCCGGCCGTCGTTGAAATCGCAAAAGCTTTTGGCCCAGCGGTCCTCACGGCATCCGGCGCTCTCGATCGGGCTGCGCTTCGGGATCTTGTGTTTGCCGATGAGGAAAAAAGGCGCGCCCTCGAGGGGATCGTTCATCCAAGAGTCCGATCCGCAATGAATGAGGCGGCAAGTCAGGCTGCAGGGCCGTACGTGGTTTTTTCCATTCCGCTTTTGGTGGAGACGGGTCAGGCAGAACGCTTTGACTACGTTGTGATTATTGAAGCTCCGGCGGCACTGCGCGCCAATCGTGTCAAGGCAAGAAGCGGCCTTGATGCCGACTCGTTTGAACGAATCAACGCCTCGCAAGCGACTGATGACGCCCGTGCAGCGGTTGCCAACGAAATCATTATCAACGATGGCACAATTGATGCGTTAAAAGAAAAGTCCATTGCACTGCATGAGAAGTTGATGTCTCTTGCAGCCGAGAAGCACGAACCCTGACAGCAGTACAACAATTGAGCGATGACCCTTCAGGCACAAATAGCCGAGCGCTTGTCAACGTTTGAACGCGTTGAAAGAGATGAACCAAACCTGACCCGGGCATCGGTAGCCATTATCGTCACCGCAACGGCCGAGCAGAGCGAACCCGGCGTGCTGCTCACGAGACGCGCGGCAAATTTACGACGTCATGCCGGTCAGTATGCCTTGCCGGGCGGGCGGATGGATGCCGGAGAAACCCCGATTGAGACGGCCTTTCGCGAGTGCGAAGAGGAGATTGGTCTGAGGCTTGGCGAGGAGCATGTAGCAGGTCTCTTGGACGACTTTGTTACCCAGTCCGGCTTTTGCATCACGCCGGTGGTGGGATTTTCCGCTTCGCCCATGACGCCCATCCCTGATCCGGGAGAGGTAGAGAAAGTCTTTCACATACCGCTCTCCGAGCTGGAAAGCGCCACAACCCATTTACCCGAGGAAGCCCCGGCGGATGGGGACCGCGACGGCTTTTCCATCATGCTCCCCACCGTGGGTCACCGGATTTATGCGCCCACGGCAGCCATGCTGTTTCAGTTCCGAGAGGTGGTCTTATTGAACCGCCATACGCGCGTCGCGCATCTTCGCCAGCCGCAGTTTGCCTGGCGTTAAGCTCTAAAGCACAAGATTACAGACGCGCTCCAGCAGCGCGCGGTTTCCTTCAAGAAAATCAATCGTCTTGAGGTCATCCGCCTTCGCCCATGCAAACTGCTGCCCCTCAAGGCCTTTAACATCACCCGAATAGTTCGTGATCCGCCAGAAGTGCAGTTCGACGCGGCGATCGGCGTATTCGTGACGACAGGAGAAAAGCGGCGTCGCTGCGCGAATTTCAAGATTCAGCTCTTCTTTGAATTCACGAACCAGCGCATCGTACACATCTTCCTCGGCCTCGATCTTTCCGCCCGGAAACTCCCATTGGCCCGCAAAATCCTTTCCCGAAGGTCGCTGAGCCACGAGCAGTCGTTGCTCTGTATCTACGGCGATGCCCACCGCTACCTGAGTGAAATCAGGTTCGGTAATCGGCATTAATGCTGATGTAATCGTGTGTGAGGTCGCAGGTCCAAACCCGAGCCCTGCTTCGACCCACGCCCAGATCCACCTCGATGCTGATCTCTGTGCCGCGAAGATGGGACGCGACCTGGCGTTCGTCGTAGCCGAATACCCGTCCACCGCTTCGGGCAATCACGACGCCGCCAATGGATACGCAAAGTTTTTTCTGGTTAAGCGGAGCGCCCGATTTACCCACAGCCATAACGACTCGACCCCAGTTGGCATCCTCGCCCGCGATCGCGGTCTTTACCAGTGGCGAATTGGCTACGCTCAGCGCGGCCTTGCGGGCATTGGCTGTTGAGTTAGAACCGGTGACGTCAACGGTGATGAATTTACTGGCGCCTTCGCCATCACGAACCACCTGAATGGCGAGATCCGTCAGAAGCGATTTAAGCGTACGACGAAATTCCTTAAGAGATGGATCCGATTTGGACTTTGGGAGCGGATTGCCGGCTTGCCCGGTCGCTGCCAGTATCAGCGAGTCGCTGGTAGACGTATCACTATCCACCGTGATGCTGTTAAACGAGCCGCTCACGCCCTCACGCAAGAGCTCGTCGAGAACTCGCGGCGGAATGTTCGCATCGGTAAATACAAAAGCCAGCATGGTGGCCATATCCGGCGCGATCATCCCAGAGCCTTTGGCGATTCCGCAAAGCCTTACCGGGGTGCCGGCTATATCCACCTGACAGGTTGCGCCTTTGGGATACGTATCCGTTGTGCCGATTGCCTTTGCGGCCTGCAGCCACGACGCCGATCTTGACCGCGAGTTCACGCGCGAGAGCGCGCGATCAATTCGATCAATCGGCAGCGGCTCCCCAATGACGCCCGTCGACGCAATAAGAACCTCGGAAGGCTTACACCGCGCGACACGGCCAGCCATGGCAGCGGTCGCTTTTACGTCCGCATGTCCTTGAGGGCCGGTAAAGGTATTGGCATTTCCACTGTTGATAAGAATGGCACGCGCTTTGCCACGCTTTGCGATGGTTTGACTCCACTGCACAGGTGCTGATGCGGTCGTGGATTGGGTAAACACGCCGGCCACGGAAGATCCGGATGCGAGGCGCACCATCAACAGATCATCGCGCCCTTTGTACTTGATGCCGGCTTTTAACGCGGTCAGACGAACACCCGATAAGGGGTGCATCTTTGGGAATTTTTCTGGCGCGAGCGGCGAGCGCTTCAGAGTTGCCATGGATAGCTACGCCTAGGCTAGAGCTTGCCGTGACACTGCTTGTACTTTTTGCCTGACCCGCAGGGGCAAGGCTCATTGCGACCTACTTTCGCTCCGCTTCGCACAAAAGGCTGAGTGCCGTCTGCGCCGGATTCCGCCGATCCTGTATCCACGCCCTGACCGGGTCCCGACGCGGGCGCAGGCGCAGGCGCGTCGGAATTTGGATGAAGATACTGCCGACCGCTCTCATTCTGTTGACGCTGTTGATTTTCAAGATCCGTCACTTGCGCCTGGGTCTGGACTTCTACCTTAGAGAGGATCCCCACTACATCTGTCTTCACTTGATTCAACATGGCGGAGAACATCTCGAAGGCTTCGCGCTTGTACTCCTGCTTGGGATTCTTTTGCGCATAACCCCGCAGTCCGATACCCTGACGTAGATGATCCATTTGCGCCAGATGATCTTTCCAGTGATCATCCAGGGTCTTCAACATCACCGCCTTTTCAAGGTGGCGCATGATCGGCTCACCGACATTTTCCACTTTGCGGTCGTAGGCCCCCACGATTTCGTCACGAATTCGGGATCGCAGCGTTTCTTCATGAAGACTGTCGTCTTGCGCCAACCACTCTTCGATCGGCAGGTCGATTCCGAAGTTGTTGCTGAGTTCCTGCTTAACCGCTGGAATATCCCATTGCTCCTCAAGACTTTGGGGCGGGATCCCTGCGCTGATGAGCTCGTCTACCACCTCGTCGCGCGCGATTTCTACCGTCTCTGAGATATCGTCAGAAGCCATGAGCGTATTGCGCTGCTCGTACACTACCTTGCGCTGCTCGTTAGCGACGTCATCGTATTCCAAAAGCTGTTTACGAATATCAAAGTTACGCCCTTCGACCTTTTTCTGGGAGTTCTCAATGGCGCGAGTGACCCAGGAATGCTCGATCGCCTCGCCTTCCTCCATGCCCAGTTTTTCCATCAACCCGGCCACCCGATCAGAGCCAAATATGCGCAGCAGATTATCCTCGAGCGAGAGGTAAAAACGACTTTTACCGGGGTCGCCTTGCCGTCCGCAGCGGCCCCGCAATTGATTATCGACGCGGCGCGACTCATTTCGTTCGGTGCCTAAAACATAGAGCCCCCCGGAAGCCACAACTTGGTCGTGAAGTGATCGCCAAGCGTTTTCGACCTCTGCAGCTTTCGCCGTGCCCTCTTCGCCCAGCGCGGCAAGCTCCATCTCAACGTTGCCTCCCAGCACGATATCTGTGCCTCGACCGGCCATATTGGTCGCAATGGTCACCGCGCCGGGCTTTCCGGCTTGTGCGACGATCTGAGCTTCGCGCTCGTGCTGCTTGGCGTTCAGTACTTGGTGGTCAATTTTTTCTTTTTGCAAAAGACTCGATAGATATTCTGAGGTCTCGATCGAAGCAGTCCCCACCAAGACCGGTTGTTGGCGTGTCTGGCAGGATTTGATGTCTTCCAGGATAGCCGCGTACTTTTCTTTTTGCGTTCGGTAGACAAGGTCGGATAAGTCTTCGCGAATCATGTCGCGATTTGTCGGAATCACAACGACCTCAAGACTATAAATCTGCTGAAATTCGACCGACTCGGTGTCGGCGGTTCCGGTCATGCCGGAGAGCTTTTCGTAAAGGCGGAACAGATTCTGAAAGGTGATCGACGCGAGGGTTTGATTTTCCTGCTGGATGGATACCCCTTCTTTGGCCTCTACCGCCTGATGCAGCCCATCCGACCAACGGCGACCAGGCATCATGCGCCCGGAGAACTCATCGATGATCACAATCTGATCGTTTCGGACAATGTAGTCGACATCCCGCTGGAATAAGCTATGGGCGCGCAGGGCCGAATACAGGTGGTGCAAAAGGCTGATGTTCCCGACGTCATAAAGACTCGAATCTTCCGATAGAAGACCTGCTTTGGTCAGAAGCTCCTCGGCTTTTTCATGCCCCGCTTCGGTGAGGGCTACCTGGCGGCTTTTTTCATCCACGCTGAAATCGCCGGGCAACTCCTCTTCCGCATTAGGATCTTCCTGAACACCCTGCTGACGCTCAAGCGCGGGAATAATCTTATTGATCGTCGCGTAAAGATCGCTGCTGTCTTCCGCAGGACCGGAGATGATCAGCGGGGTGCGGGCTTCATCGATAAGAATGGAGTCGACCTCATCGACGATGGCGAAGTCCAGCGATCGCTGTACGCGATCCTCAGCGCTGAATGCCATGTTATCCCGAAGGTAGTCAAAACCGTACTCGTTGTTTGTGCCGTAGACAATGTCGCTGGCGTACGCGGCTCTTTTGTCCTCCGGGCTTTGTCCGGATAACACCACGCCCACGCTGAGACCAAGAAAGTTATATATCTTCCCCATCCAGTCGGCGTCGCGCTGAGCAAGGTAGTCGTTCACCGTCACCACGTGGACCGTCTGACCGCAAACGGCGTTCAGATAAGCCGGCAAGGTAGCGACAAGTGTCTTGCCTTCGCCCGTTCGCATCTCGGCAATCTTGCCTTCATTGAGCACCATACCGCCAATCAACTGGACGTCGAAGTGGCGCATGTTCAAGACCCGGCGGGCGGTCTCACGAACAACCGCAAAGGCTTCAACCAACAGCGCCTCAGCGGTCTCGCCATCCGCCGAGCGGCGACGAAATTCGTCGGTCTTAGTGCGAAGCGCCTCATCGGAAAGATTCTGAAGCTCGGTCTCAAGCTGGTTAATAGCCTCGACGGACTTGCTCATCTTCCGTAGCAGCCGCTGATTGCGACTGCCGAAAATCTTCGTGGCAACTTTGCTAAACATAAGACTGAATCACTGACGCTGGCAGAACACTCGAGAAAAGGCGCCATTGCAACGCGTACCGCGCGAAGAGCTGGCGCCGCTATACTGGTGCGGGAAACGTTAAGACACGCTTTAACTGCGTGTAATTTTATCATGGCCGACACACCATTCACCCCGATGGGGAAACTAATCGCGGAACTTGCCGCAGGCCGGGAGCAGCCTCCGTCGCCGCTCGAGCGTCGGGAAAAGGCCATCTGGCGAGCGGTCGCGGGGGATGCGATCGCGGACCACACCGTCATTTATCCTGAAGAAAAGGTCTGGCGGATCATCGCCGACGCACCCATCTGGCGCCACGCAATCAAACAGCGCGAGGGGGAATTTCTGGCCGCCCTGAATAAACAGGACCTCCATATTCAGCAGATCCGTGTGGAGATTCGACCTCGAGAGTCCCATCCGGCTGCTGATTCTCCTCCGGCGTCGCCAAAAAATAAGTTGCTTGATGAAGACACCGCGACTCTTCTGAAATCCGCTGCAGAAAATTTACGTTCGAAAGATCTCGCAGAGGCTATGAAACGATTAAGTCGGCTTGGCCCCTCAAGCCGAAAATGAACATTCAGACACCCGCATCGTTCATTTTTTTTACGAGCCCTTCTGCACGAATCTTGATCTCTTCGTTATCAGTCTCTTGAAGCAACGAAGAGAGCACGCTTCGGGCTTCAACAAACTCTTTCAGTTCATAATGATTCATGCCGATGCGCAGGCGAGCCATTGATACCCGAGAACTGCTCGGAAAGTATTCAAGCAACGTCTTAAACGTGCTGAGAGACTCCTGGAACGCTCGATCGCGGTAGCGCGCTTCACCCAACCAGAACCAGCCCTCGTCTGCGATTTCGCTTAAGGGGTCATCGCGTAAAAGCGCAACCAGGCTGTACGAAGCTGATGCAAATTCACCCCGCTCGATAGCATCGATTGCTGTCTGCAGCGTGGTCTGCTGTGCAGGGCTCGCTTTCGTACGCGTACCCACTACAGCAGTCTCAACTCGCACCTCCTCAACGGTATGCGTACTACCGGAGCCAGAACCGACCACCACATCAGCGATTTCCGCGCGAGGCTCGCCGTCCGCTTGGGCACGCAAAATAGGGCCTGCTGGCTGCTGGGCTTGTTGCGTAACGCCCGGTTGAGCGGCATCCCGTTGCTCATCGGAAACCACAGATTTCACCGTCCCAGTCATCATGAAGCCTGCGGGCATAGTGAGGCAAACGATCAAACAGCGCAGTTTGGAGAGTCGGGAAAGTCTCAAAGCATCACCACAAAAAAACGGCTGCCGAACACACGCTCGGCAGCCGTTTGGATACAGCGTTCAGGAGTTTTTATGATCAGTAAAGAATCTCAACGCGGCGGTTGAGAGACCAGGCGCCCTCATCCTGACCCATTGAAACCGGTCGCTCCTCACCGTAAGAAATGGTTCGGATCGCATCCGCAGGAACGCCCAGGGACTGAAAAATCTGACTGACGGAATTTGCACGACGTTCGCCAAGTGCCAGGTTGTACTCCCTTGTGCCACGCTCGTCAGCGTGCCCTTCCAACACGACAGCCATGCCCGGATTGCTGGCAAGATACTGCGCGTGGGCCTCTACGACGCGCTGCGCCTCAGGGGTAAGATTAGCGCTGTCAAAATCAAAGTACACCACGCGCTGGCCAAGAGGATCATCGAGATCACCTTGAGAGTCTCCTTCAACGACGATAATCTCGCCGGCGGTCGTATCATCCGCTCCTAGACCTGATGCCGTGGAGTCGGTTGTGCTACCGATAGTGGCGTCTTCCACCTCTACTGAGGAGCCGCCTTTCTTCTTTGAGGCGGCGCAACCCGAAATTGCAACGCCAAGCAGCAGCACCATCACAATGGTTCCGAATCTACGCATCATCATCTGTCTCCTAAATTAAACGTCTTGCATTCATTACCGACTGACGGACCATGCGGGCTCCCTCACATCGCCGTCATGCAGCTTAAGTATCTGCCGCACCCGGCCATCGGCCGAGACTGCAGCTAAAACCCCTTCCCGACCCATCTTCGTCGCATACAGAATCATGGTTCCGTTCTTCGAAAACGTCGGCGATTCGTCAAGTGTACCGTCAGTCAGTACATCTGTTCTACCCGTCGCCAAATAGAATACACCAATCTGATAGCCGGCGCCTCGACCGCGGTTGGTCACCATCACCAAGCGCTCGCCGCTGGGATCAAAAGATGCCCCAGCATTCTCCTTGCCCTCTTTTGTCAGGCGTTCAATGCCTGTTCCATCTGCCTTAGCGCGATAGATATGCGGTCGCCCGCTGCGATCTGAGGTGAATACCAAATAGCGGCCATCGGGCGACCAAGCGGGCTCGGTGTCGATCGCCGGATCTCGGGTAATCCTTTTGAGCTCGCCGGAGGCAACCTGCATGACGTAAATATCGGTATTACCGGAGGACGATATCGTGAGCGCCATAGCGCGGCCGTCCGGCGACCACGCGGGAGCACTTGCTGACCCATCTATTCGAGCGACACGCCGGCGCTGGCCAGACGCGATATCCTGTAACCAGACATTCGCTCCTGATTGCTCATCCGAAAACGAAACATAAGCCAGCCATTGGCCATTAGGCGACCACGACGGTGAAAGCACAGGAAGATTCGTAGTTTTGAGGATTTGCTGGGGCGCATGACCGTCTGAATCGGCCACCATGAGCTGATAGGTTCGGTCCGTGTCATTCTGCTGCATGGTGACATAGGCAATTCGGGTATTAAAAGCACCTTCAATACCTGTCATCTCATAGAAGACTCGATCGCTAATCTGATGCGCAACCTGTCGGAGTTGAGATCCTTTCACCGAAAAGCGCAGTCCCGTTTTTACCTTCTCCCGATACACATCCAAGAGTTCAAAGCTAACGTCGTACTGATCTTCACCCGTCCTGGTGAGCTTTCCGACGATTAAGGCTTCCGCTTTTATCAGACGCCAGTCTTTGTACCGAACCTCGGCGGCCTCGCTCGGCCGGCTGAGAAAATCGGAGGGCGGCAAAAGATCAAATCGCCCGGAGCGATAAAGATCCGCGGAGACAATCGCGCCTATATCCTCCGGTGGACTCCCATTGCCCGTCCACTTGAACGGCACCGCGGCAACAGGAATTCCTGACCCCGCCCCTTCTGTGATTTCAATCGTAAGTTTGGCGAACGCGTTCGGCGAGAACGCGGCCGCGCTCAAGAGCAGCCAAGCGGCAAAATGTCGGATTATCCGGGCTGTCATTGTGTTCAATCTTGATCCTTGTTTTTCAGGTATAGCCGGTTTTCCTTCTATTTTCTCATTACCGAAGTAACTCGTTTTACTTAACTTTGGGGTGAGAAAACGAACTCGAATTCTTTCAAATACTCATAAAACCGGGCTTCGCTCGGGATGGGCAGAGGCGAGGCCTTATAAATCGCGTTTTCCGCTGACTCGTCGAGACGAGCGTTGCCACTGCCGCGGCTCATCGCCACGGATGTGACATTGCCGTCTCGGTCTACCCGAATAGTAAAGGAAACGCTCATGCCATTGAAATCGCCGGCGGGCGGGTTCCAATTGCTTCGCACCTGCTCCTGAATTGCCCAGGCGACCGCGCCAAATGCTGAGACTGCGTCTTGTTCGTCCTGCTGGCGCTGAGCCTCTTCGGCTTCCTTGCGCTTTTGTTCTTCTTCTTGCCGCTTCTTCTCTTCCTCTTTTCGCTTCTTCTCTTCTTCCGCGGCCTTCTTTTTCTTCTCCTCTTCTTTACGCTTTTTCTCCGCTTCAGCCTCCGCTTCTTTCTTTTTCTTCTCGGCCTCCTTGCGCTTTTGTTCTTCTTCTTGCCGCTTCTTCTCTTCCTCTTTTCGCTTCTTCTCTTCTTCCGCGGCCTTCTTTTTCTTCTCCTCTTCTTTACGCTTTTTCTCTTCCTCAGCTTTTTTCTTCTTTTGTTCTTCTTTTCGTTTGCGCTCCTGCTCTTCTTTCTTCTTTTTCTTCTTTTCGGCTTCCTTTCGCTTCTTTTCGTCTTCTGCCTTTTTCTTTTCTGCCGCGATCCGTTGCTTTTCCCGCTCAATCGCTGCAAGGTCAATCGCTTTTGCCTGAACGGGCTTGCCCTCAATCGGCTTCAATGTTCGGGGTTGAACCCAGAGAGTGACGCCCAACATGGCGCCGAAGGCCACGTGAATCAGAACAGCGTAAACAAAGGCCCGTATCGGCCGGGCGCCTTTTCGGGGGCGGCGGGGCACGTCCGATCAGTTATCCAAGGAGTCCGTGACGAGTCCCACGCCATCGATCCCGGCCTGCTGCAGCAGCACCATAGCCTGGACCACGGCGTCGTAGCGGACGCTTTTGTCCGCGCGAACCAGAAATTCCGTTTCGGGACTGTTGCGGCGAACAATATCCGCTTTGATGCGGATTTCCTGGATGGACTGGATCGGGTCCGGATCATCGTTGATGAAGTACTGCTCTTTCGCGTCGATATGAACGACAAAAGGCTCGGTGCTCTTCTCAGAGACCGCTTTCGCACTCGCTTGTGGCAATTCCACGTTTACGCCCTCCATCAGAAGAGGGGCCGTAACCATAAAGATCACCAACAGCACGAGCATCACGTCGATGTAAGGCACCACGTTGATTTCGCTCATCTGGCGTTTTGAACGTCGGGTACGCATCATCAGGGCCTTAGGTATGCCGTCGCCCGCTCACCGCCTGACGATTCACAATGCTCGCGAATTCCTCTACGAATACATCGTAGCGGGCAATGAGTGATTCCGCTGCAGCCGAAAATCGGTTGTAGCCGATCACGGCTGGGATTGCCGCAAAGAGGCCCATCGCAGTCGCAATAAGAGCCTCTGATATGCCCGGCGCAACGGTAGCTATAGAGACGCTTTGCAGGGCGCCCAGGGAGCGAAACGAATTCATGATGCCCCAGACAGTCCCGAATAGGCCCACATAGGGACTCGTCGATCCGACCGTGGCCAAGAAGGGTAAGCGGGACTCCAGTGATTCAACCTCACGACTTGTCGCGACCCGCATCGCCCGCTGAACGCCCTCTACAAGATCAGTCCGTTCGATCGACGCATTACCGGCCAGGCGACTGTATTCCCGGTACCCCGCTACAAAAATTGCCGTCATGCCGACCGACTCCTCGCCGGTCTCCGTGCAGCGCCGGTAAAGCCCATTAAGCTCGCCGCCAGACCAAAACTCCGCCTCAAAATCATCCGCTTCTTTTCGAAGTTTCTTCAGGGCAATCGACTTGGTAAAGATGACGGTCCATGACACCAGCGAGGCGGCCACCAGCGTCAGCATTACCAGTTGAACCAAAAGGCTGGCATTTAAGATCAACTCAAGGATCGACAACGAATCATTGTTGACCGCGATTTTCAAGGTTTCGTTCATCAATTCGTTTCTCTCAGATCATGAATTCCGGAAGGCCGCAAGGGCGCATCGTCTTCAGCTCGACAACTGCAAGCCGAATGCTTCCCTGACAAAGTATCTCGCCATCCTTGCTGACACGCTGCACTACCGTGATGCTGGCTTTTTTTTGTATCGTCGGCTCTACCGACACCTCCAGCATGTCACCGAGGTGGGCCGGTTTCGCAAAATCAAGCTGGGCAGAGCGTACGACAAAGCCCTTACCCGTTTGAACCGCCCATTCATGCAGATCCACACCCATTGCCCGCAGCCACTCCGTGCGCGCGCGCTCCATAAATTTAAGATAGTTCGCGTAATAGACAATTCCACCCGCATCGGTGTCCTCGTAATACACGCGGATTAGCCAAACAAATGGCGCCGGTTGTCCATCCGATGCCATGGTCATCAAGATGTCCCGGATGGACAGTACCTCAACGGACGCGTACCCGTGCTGTCACCGATGTGAGCATTTCCTGCCCTTTTCGTGGCGACGCACATCAGTCTGCATCATTGAAGAGGCCTGCTTGTGGCCGGAGATCCTTTGGCGCCTTCAGTCCAAAATGTCGATAGGCTGCCGAGGTGGCTGTACGCCCGCGAGGCGTCCGCATTAAAAACCCGGATTGAATCAGGTAGGGCTCAACGACGTCCTCAAGCGTTCCACGCTCCTCACCGATGGCGGCAGCCAAGCTTTCAACGCCCACCGGTCCGCCGTCAAATTTCTCCATCACCGCCAACAGCAGGCGACGGTCAAGGGCATCCAGACCAAATCCATCAACCTCGAGTAAATCTAACGCCTCATTAGCAATCCCACCCGATACAACACCGTTTGATCGCACCTCCGCAAAATCGCGCACCCGGCGAAGCAGTCTATTGGCAATCCGAGGGGTCCCACGACTTCTCTTGGCAATAGCCTCTATCCCGGCGGGCTCGCTTTTTAATCCGAGAATTCGCGCAGAGCGGCCCACGATCAGGGCTAATTCATCGCTATTGTAGAACTCCAAACGCTGCACAATCCCGAAACGATCGCGAAGCGGCGAGGTCAGTAAGCCGGCTCGGGTGGTGGCGCCGACCAGGGTAAACGGCGGCAGATTGAGCTTGATGGAGCGCGCGGCCGGGCCTTCTCCAATCATGATGTCCAGCTCGTAATCTTCTAGCGCGGGATACAGAATTTCCTCTACCGCCGGGCTCAATCGATGAATTTCATCCACGAACAACACATCGTGAGCCTCTAGATTTGTCAGGATCGCAGCCAGATCGCCAGCTTTCTCAAGCACGGGGCCTGAGGTTTGGCGCAGGTTCGCGCCCATCTCGTTGGCCAGAATATGTGCCAGGGTTGTCTTTCCAAGACCCGGCGGCCCAAAGACGAGCACATGATCGAGCGCCTCCGAGCGACCCTTTGCAGCCTCAATAAAGATTCCAAGCTGCTCGCGAACCTTTGCCTGGCCGATAAAATCATCCAAAGCGATCGGACGCAGACTGCGATCAATGGCTTTCTCTGATCCCGAGTCAAGCGCATCCGACGGATCAATCACTGGATCGTGCTCGCTCATGACGCCCCCTGAGATAATCCCCGCAGCGCTTCCTTAATAAGGGCTTCGACTGAGCATTGTTCAGCACCCTCGACCGACCTTACGGCTTTGGACGCTTCGCTCTCTTTATAACCCAAGGTCAGCAACGCACTCACCGCGTCCTGCACCGGGCTCTTGGTATTGGATATCACCGTATCTTGGGATACGGCGGTCTTGAGTCGGTCTCGCAATTCAATCAATAGTCGCTCAGCAGTCTTACGCCCAATTCCGGGGACTCTCGTGAGCTGCGCAAGATCACCCCCACTGACGCAGGTCACAAGCTCGTCTGTGGTTAAGCCCGAAAGAATCGCAAGCCCCACGCGAGGACCCACACCGCTCACCTTCAATAAGATTCGGAACAGATCTCGCTGTTGTACATCTGAAAAGCCGTACAGAAGATGCGCGTCATCACGAATGGCGAGATGAGTGAACAGGGCCACCTCTTCGCCGATGGCGGGCAGGTTGTAAAAAGACGTCATGGGTGCCTCGAGCTCGTAGGCAACACCTGCAACGTCCACCATTAGTTGAGGGGGCTGCTTGTGAACCAGTATTCCGCTGATATGACCAATCATCGTCGAGCTCGGCTGCGAGGTCTTGATTTTACCGAAGCAAGCGGTAATCCCTCACGCTGGCCCTGAGAAACATGCAAATGGCAGATTGCGCAGGCCAAAGCATCGGCTGCGTCCTGTGGCGGTCTGCGAGTCAAGCCCAGCAGGACTCTCACCATGTGCTGAACCTGCTCTTTGCTTGCTCGGCCCGTCCCAGTCACAGCGCGTTTTATCTCAAGCGCGCTGTACTCGCTGGTTTCGAGGTCTTTTTGGGCGAGCGCGAGGAGCGCGCTGCCTCGAGCTTGGCCCAGCACCAAAGCAGATTGCGGATTGGATGCCAGAAATACTTTTTCAATCGCACCAACCTGAGGCTTATGAACCTGGACGATTTCCTGGATACGCTCGTAGATCGCCACGAGGCGCGTGGCCAAAGGCCCCGAGCCGAGCCGAACACTCTCGCTATGAATGTGCTTGAGCGTCTGACCTTGCGTCTCAACCACCCCGATTCCGGTAACCCGAGAACCGGGGTCGATACCAATTGCCCGAATCGCCTTATGCGCCATGTCTGCTCTTGGCCTCAGTCTGCGCCAGCGACTCCCTCGTCGAAACTTGCGTTCGTGAATACCTCCTGCACGTCATCTAGCTCCTCAAGCGCATCGATAAGTCTCATGACCTTCTCCGCATCCTCACCCACGACAGGCGTCTCATTCGATGGTCGCTGCACCACCTCGGCGACTTCCGGAGCAAGCTTGGCCTCAATGAGCGCGGCATGTACATCATCGAATTGCTCAGGCGCAGTCATTACCTCGATCGATCCATCATCGGCGGTTTCGACATCGTCAGCGCCCGCGCTCACCGATACCTCCATCACCTTCTCTTCATCCACGCCGGGCGCAAAGACAAAAAGACCCGTTTTGCTGAATAGATAGGCAACCGATCCATCGGTTCCAAGATTGCCCCCGTGTTTGCTGAATATGTGACGCACCTCCCCCACCGTGCGGTTGCGGTTATCCGTCATGGTATCCACGAGCACAGCAACCCCACCCGAGGCGTAACCTTCATAGCGAATCTCTTCATAGGAGACACCCTCAAGCTCACCCGTACCTCGCTTGATCGCTCGATCTACCGTATCTCGAGTCATATTGGCCCCGAGCGCCTTATCGATGGCGGTGCGAAGGCGTGGATTAGAAGCGCTGTCTCCCCCTCCAGCCCGAGCCGCTACCGTAATTTCTCGAATCAATTTCGTGAAGAGCTTGCCCCGTTTTGCATCCTGTGCCGCTTTACGAAATTTGATGTTGGCCCATTTACTGTGTCCTGCCATAGGAATCCTTCGTATCGATGCTCAAATTTGTGTCTATAAATCGTATTCAGCAATTACACCAGTTCTCGCATGAGTTGTGTGAGCGCGGTGCGATTCGTCCATGACCAAAGTCTCTGGAGAGCATCATCCATCGCGATCCATTCGCCGGCGGTATGCTCCCTGGGGTTTAACTGCACGTCGCGAATCTCGGGCACCTCAAGAGAAAAAACATGTTCGCGATTGTGTGTAATGCCGGGGCCGTATCGATAACGATAGTCCGGCAGAATCATAAAAGAGCGAGCGATGCGCCAATCACGCCATCCTGATGTTGATACGATGCCGGTCTCCTCTTCCACCTCGCGCCGCGCAGCCGTCTCGGGATGCTCTTCATCCCACAGAAGACTTCCAGTCACGGATTGCCAGAACGGGTTGCCCGCCCGTCGGAGTAACAGTGTTTTCTGGTCGGGCGTATAGACGATGACAAGTACCGACTCGGGACGCTTACGATTCCCGTTCGGCACCAAAGAGTCGTATCTCACCCCGCTTTCTTCTCTCCCGGATCCTGCGTCTTGTTCACGCGCAAGCCCAGCTCGCGGAGTTGCTCCAGATCGACATCGCCCGGTGCTTCGGTCAGAAGGCAGGATGCCCTCTGCGTTTTAGGGAAGGCGATCACATCGCGGATGGAATCCTCACCGGCAACCATCGACACAATGCGATCGATACCGAAAGCGATTCCGCCGTGAGGCGGAGCCCCAAAACGAAGCGCATCCAACAGGAACCCAAAACGCGCTTTCGCTTCCTGCTCGTCAAAACCCAGGGCAGAGAAAACCTGCTGCTGGACCTCGCTTTGATGAATTCGGATCGACCCGCCGCCGATCTCGGTCCCATTCAGAACCATGTCATACGCACGCGATCTCACGTTGCCCGGATCAGTGGCCATGGCGCCCAGGTCATCGGGATGAGGGGCCGTGAAGGGATGATGTAGGGACACCCACCGCCCGGCCTCCGGGTCCTCTTCGAGTAACGGAAACTCAACAACCCACATCGGCTGCCAACCGTCTTTCACCAGATCGAGATCATGCCCGAGGCGAATTCGAAGTGCGCTCAGCGCATCATTCACCACCCGGGTACGATCCGCCCCGAAGAACAAAATATCGCCATCTGCCGCGCCACACCGATTCAAAACCTCCTGGACAACTGCCTCAGGCATGAATTTGAGAATGGGCGACTGCAAACCTTCCGGACCCTGATCGATCTGATTTACCTTGATATATGCCAGACCGCCCGCGCCGAACTGTTTAACCAGATCAGTGTAGCCGTCTATTTGCTGCCGACTCAGAGCAGCGCCGCCGGGAACCCGAAGAACCGCAACGCGGCAGCCGTTTGAGCGTGCTGGCGTTGAGAAGACCTTGAACTCCACGTCCTGCATGAGATCGGCGACGTCCACGAGTTCGAGCGGAATTCGAAGATCCGGCCGGTCGGTACCAAACCGCCGGACAGCCTCCGCATACGTCAGACGCGGAAACGGATCGGGCAAGTTAATTGACAGTGTCTCGGCGAAAACAGTTCGAATCATCCCTTCCATCAATTCGATGATGGCGCTCTCGTCGATAAACGACATCTCAATATCCAGCTGGGTGAATTCCGGCTGTCGATCCGCTCGCAGATCCTCGTCGCGAAAGCAGCGCGCAATCTGGTAGTAGCGCTCGAAACCGGAAATCATCAGAAGTTGCTTAAAGAGCTGGGGTGACTGCGGTAATGCGAAAAACTGCCCCGGGTGTACACGACTCGGCACCAGATAATCCCGAGCCCCCTCAGGCGTGGATCGCGTCAGGACAGGCGTCTCCATCTCCACAAAATCGCGTTGGTCGAGATATTGTCGAACCGCACGGATAAATTGATGGCGAAGTCGCAGGTTTCGCTGCATTCGCTCGCTACGAAGATCTAAGTAACGGTAGCGAAGCCGGACGGCCTCGCTGGTATCCGGGTCGTCGATCTGGAACGGCAGAGGCTCAGAGCTGTTAAGCACAACCAGCTCCAGCCCCAATACCTCGATCTCGCCGGTAGGCAAATCCGCATTGCGCGTACCGTCGGGTCGCGAACGGACTCGACCGGAGATTTGAAGGACATACTCGTTCCTTACAGTCTCAGCCAGTGCAAACTGCTCTGCTCGATCCGGATCGAACACAACCTGCACCATTCCGCTTCGATCCCGAAGATCGATAAAAATGACGCCGCCGTGATCTCGGCGCCGCTGTACCCAACCGCACAGCCGCACCTCCTGATCAACCGCTGCCGCGGTCAATTCGCCGCAGAGCGTATTTCGAAGCTCAATCGTCAAAATGCACCTCTGAGAAAAAATCTATGCGCCGGCGATTAGGCCGGCTTGGACGCAGAAGAGCTGGTCGAGGACGTGCTCGGCTTTTCAGACGATGTTTTAGACTCGGAAGACGTCTTGGATGCAGCAGGCGCGTCTTTCGTTGCGCTGGAGGATCCAGAGGTCGAAGTGCCTGACGAGGCGCCCTTATCGTCCGAGTCCCCGCTTGTCTTGTTTTTGCCGGAATTCTTGAAGTCGGTCTCGTACCAGCCGGTTCCCTTCAGTCGGAAGGCGGCTGCAGATACCTGCTTGCGAAGCGTGGCCTCCCCGCACTCGGGACAAAATACCAGGGGCTCATCAGAGAGCTTCTGAAGCGCCTCGAGATGATGATTGCACTTACTGCAGACGTACTCGTAGATCGGCATGATCGTATTCCGCGTTTTAAGGGGATTTGCTGCTCGCCCCTAGGCGAAGCGACGGCGGATTATACCTTGTGCATGACCTGTCTTAAGACGCCGTATCGGATGATTTATTGAAGATTTGCACCCTCGCCCCTGCCAGCAGGGAGGCCAGCCGGTGGCGAATTGCCCAGAGACACAAGAGCGACGGCAAAACCATCAGCGCCGTAATCACGAAGAAAAGACCCCAATCGCCGTCAAGCCAGTCCACCATCGCCCCGGACCAGGAGGCAAATAGGGTTCTGCCCGCAGTGCCGATCGAAGCCAAGAGGGCGTACTGCGTTGCGGTATAGGTTCGGTCCACAAGCATCGAGATAAAAGCAACAAACACTACGGTAGCGAAGGCTCCTGTGAGATCGTCCATAACCACCGCGAAGGCAAAGAACAGTTCGGACTTTCCGGACCACGCTAGAAAAGAGAACAGCAGATTCGTCAGTGCCATCAGGATACCCGTCAAAAACATCGCTCGAATCAGGCCGACGCGAACGGCGAGAAGGCTGCCGACTAGCGTAAAGATGACGGTCGTAATCCAGCCCAATCCTTTTGAATAGAGCGCGATATCGGTTTTCGAAAATCCAATCTCTTTATAGAAGACGATAGACATGCGCCCTAAAAACGCTTCACCAATCTTAAAGAGAAACACAAACCCCAGGATGGCAAGTGCTATTGCAAAGCCGTTCTTTCGAAAGAAACTCGCAAGGGGGCTAAATAGCGTGGTGCCAAGCCAGGAAAGCACTGCCGACAAGGGTTCAGCCTTTCGAAATTGATTCTGCTCATTTCTCTCGACGGCCTCCCGCTTGGAGGACAGCGGCTCGGGAACGAAAAGCAATCCCACATTACAGGCGACCACAACCAACCCTAAGACTAAAAACGTGGCCTGCCAGTAATCGACTACGCCGGCGTCCTGAAAGGACTGCGCCACCGAGAGCGCCGCAACCCCTCCCAGCTTGTAGCCTGTCCACCAGCCCATCACCGCAACCGCCGCACCCGCCGCCATCACGTTACTTTCGCGACGGCCGATCTGCTCGATGCGCAATGCATCAATAGTGATGTCTTGCGTGGCCGAGGCAATGGCGATAATCAGTCCAACAAGAATCACGCCTTTCAAATTGGCCGACGGGTCAGAAACACTCCAAACACAAAGGCTTGCAAGGATGATCACCTGCAGGGTAACGATCCAAGCCCGGCGATGACCCAGACGCTTTGACAGGAATGGGATCTGGATGCGATCGACCAGAGGTGCCCAGAGAAAATTAAAAGCGTAGACCGTAAAAATTAATCCTGCCCATCCAATAGTGGTCCGACTTAGTCCTTCTTCTTTTAGCCAAAGACTCAACGCGCTCCCAATCAACACCCAGGGGAACCCACTGATAAGGCCCAATAGCGCGAGACGCAGCATCCGCCAGTCCTGATAGACCGCAAAAGCTTGTCGAAGCGTAGGCGCTCCGCTCTGAACCTTTCCTGAATCGCTTCCTGAATAGTTCATCCGGCTGATTCGACAATCACACGGCCGTGCTCAACCCTTCGAGCGCAACCATCGATCACTCACTCGATAATCAATGATGAGGGGCGCGTGATCAGAAAACCGAGCCTCCTTAAAAATCTCAACGGCGTATGCGCGCTTGGCAATCTGCGGCGTCGCAATCTGATAGTCGATACGCCATCCGACGTTCTTTGCCCACGCCTGTCCTCGGTTCGACCACCAGGTGAATTGGTCCGGGCCGGGCTCGATCTCGCGAAAGACGTCAACCATACCGCCGTCGCTGAACCACCAGTCCATCCAAGCCCGTTCCTCGGGAAGAAAGCCTGAGTTTTTCTGGTTGGAGCGCCAGTTTTTTAGATCAATCTCTCTGTGGGCAATGTTGATATCGCCGCAGATGATGAATTCCCGACCGCTCGAAGCCCATTTTTTGAGCAGCGGCTTAAAACGATCCATAAGTTCGTATTTAAAAACCTGTCGGTCTTCGCGGCTGGAGCCTGAGGGCAGGTAAAGTGACACCACGCTCAGGCGGCCATAATCGGCCTGTACCCAGCGCCCTTCGCTGTCGAAGTCAGGCCAGCCCAACCCTTCGATAATTCGATCCGGCTTTTTTCGACAAAACAAAGCAACGCCACTGTAACCAGGACGCTCGGCGTCCACATACCGAGTCTCGTACCCCGCCGGCGAAAACATTGCGTCCTCACGTTGCGACGGCTGTATTCGCGTTTCCTGAAGACACACAAAATCCGCCTGCTGCTGTTGCAGCCATTCAAAGAAACCTTTCCGCGCGGCTGAGCGGATGCCGTTTACGTTTACGGTTATGATGCGCATTGACCCAATCTCAGCTGATACGGCGTAGATGAATTACGACACCCAAAACGAGTTTGCGTTTTTGAATTTCGCGCTCGAGACCGGTGTGCTTCGCTTCGGCGAGTTTACCCTCAAATCCGGAAGGGTCAGCCCCTATTTCTTCAACGCCGGTTTATTCAATAGCGGCAAGACGCTTGGGCGTCTCGCTGATTTTTACGCTGACGCGCTCAATCATCGTGAGCACAACCCCTTCATGCTTTTTGGGCCCGCCTATAAAGGCATCCCACTCGCAGCGGCTACCGCCGCATCACTGTTCCATCGACACGATCGCGATGTGCCCTACGCGTTCAATCGCAAGGAAGTCAAAGATCATGGTGAGGGCGGACAGCTCGTCGGCGCACCGCTGAGCGGCGATATCGTCATCATCGACGACGTCATCACCGCGGGCACATCAGCCCGCGAATCCGTCGATCTGATCCAGCAGTCGGGCGCAAACCCAGTTGCGGTGATGATCGCGCTCGACCGGGAGGAGGTCGTGAACGACACCGGTGAGTCGGCTATTCAATCAGTGACCCGGGAATTTGGCCTTCGGGTGCATGCGCTGGCACGCTTTCAAACGCTGCTTGCGTTTTTAGAGAGTCACCCGACGCTATCGGACTTCTTGCCGGCGCTTGAAGCTTATCGGAGAGACTACGGCAGTCGCGAATAAAAAGCTGTGCCTGAAGGTGTGTGGCTCAACACCTCGAGCCACACACGAACGGTTGGAGTATTTCGTAAGCCCGCGCCTACTCGGCAGGCTCAAACTCAAACTTCTGTCCGCCGATGGATGCCTCGTACATTAAGCCCCCTATCGCAAGCGTAAAGACCGCGACACCGCCTTCGTAAGCGGCTGTTGCTGCTGCCCCTGCATCTGCCGCCACGGCCGAGGCTTGGGCGCTGAACTCGAGTTTCTCCGCCTTAAAGCGTTCAAGAGCGTCTTCATCGCCAAAGAAGATGATCTCAGCATAGGCCTGACCTCCCAACTGAAGGCCATAAGTCAACTGCGCGAGGGTCGCGTTACCGATGTACTTACCGCCCTCATACACCTGACCTGAGCCATACGCTCCACCTACGCCTATCGCTCCCTTATAGATCTTCGGAAACACAACGTAACCGTGCGCTTCGTCGATAAATTTTTGCATACCGGGATCTTTCTCGAGGAACGCCGCAATCGTTTGCTCAACCGCTTGATCATCCGTTTTTTCTTTTTTGTCCGGATTCCAGGCCGCGTTTGCGCTAAAGAATGACTGGCTCGCCATCAGCACAAAACCACACATCGCGATAATAATTTTTTTCATGAGAGGCTCCTTTGACTCTTCCGTATCAATCGCTTTCAATTCCCACCCGCCGAAGAACGCCTTGCCGGTGTAAATGACTTTTTTTCTATACTATCATTTTTGTGGACAAAGGTTTGTGACAATAGCGTCATTTCACCTTAGGCTTGTCTGCATCGTCGCTTTGGCATTATTGCGCCTCGACGAGGCGATAGAAAGCACTGAAGTCCTCGTTCGCCTGCTGAAAGAGATCTTCAAAAAATCCCGTCTGGTCATGATACGTAGCCACAGCGGCCAGCTTTGCGTTGTTTAGATCCTGATCAAACCATCTGCCCCAGTTAGGCGCCTGACCTTGATCGCGCAGAGCGACATACTCGTCTCTTAGCTCGTCAAGTATTTGTTTTTTTTGCTGGCGTTTTACCTTCGCAGAGAGATCTTCCGCATATAGTTTGGCAAGCTGCTCCCGGGTAACGCTGATAAGCCTAATGAGGCGGGTTCTCTGCTCGAGTCGTTTTTGATATTCCTTGAGCTCTTCGTCACGACCCATTGCGCTGAGCCATTTCGAAACACCAGCCTGCTCCACGAAACTTGCGAAGGACTCATTAAAGGTCGTGTCGTCTTTTATATAGACCCGCTCATGGGAGAGCTCATGGAAAATCAGACCGGCAAGCTCCGCGTCCGGGTAGCGAAGAACCGAGCTCAAAATAGGATCAGGAAACCATCCGAGGGTTGAATAGGCCGACACCGGACCCACCGACACATCAAGCCCTTTAGCGCGAAGTGCCGTCGCCTCCTCTTGCGCGCGAAGCGGATCAAAGTATCCGTGATAGGACACACACCCGACGATGGGAAAACAAAAAAGTTCAGGTGCGACCGAAAACTCCTGAGCAGCAACGACGCTCCACAAAACGAATTCTCGGCCAATATCGGTATAGCGGTAGTAGCTCCCGCTCTCGGGTAGATCGAGTTCGTCGACAGCAAAAGCCCTGATCTTTTGTACCAATTCAAGACGAGCACGTAATTCTCGTGTCGTCCCTGAATCCGCCAGCACCTGATCGATCGCCCGACTATTCCAAAGCAGTGAAGCCTGACCCGAAATGGCCTGCGAGTAGTACCTGATGTTCTGACACCCGGTGAGCAAGAGGGCGGCCAAGACGATGGTGACGCGAAGAAGTCGACGCGACGCGGGTTGTATAAAAATGAGATCCATGAATATCCTAAGAAAGGCCACCCGCGAATAAGCAATCATTCACCAGCAGAAACGTAAATCGTTCAGAATAGCCGGTCGAGGGATGAATCGCTTTTATCCGCCTACGCATAGCAATGAGTTTAGTCGTGAACCTAGAACACAAGAGTAAACGCTATCTCGTTGGAGGTGCAGTGCGTGATGGCCTGCTCGGGGTTGAGGCGGGCGATCGGGACTGGGTCGTGATCGGCACAAGCCCAGAAGAAATGATTAAAGAGGGTTTCATTCCCGTCGGCAGGGACTTTCCTGTCTTTTTGCACCCCACAAGCAAAGAAGAGTATGCCTTGGCCCGGCGTGAACGAAAGATCGCTCCAGGATATCGAGGGTTTGAAACCGAGACGGGATCCGATGTCACTCTAGAAGAGGATCTTTCCCGACGTGATCTCACCATCAACGCGATGGCGCAAGATGCCGACGGAAATCTTGTAGACCCGCACGGCGGAGTCCGGGATCTTAAGGCCAAAATCCTGCGTCACGTCTCGCCCGCATTTGGCGAAGACCCCCTTCGCGTACTTCGGGTTGCCCGCTTTGCAGCGCGCTACCAACACCGCGGGTTTACTGTCGCACCGGAAACTCTCGATCTGATGAAGCAAATCAGTGCGTCCGGAGAGTTGCAGGCCCTCACTCCCGAGCGGGTATGGCAAGAAACCTTAACGGCACTGAACGAGCACTCGCCCGTAGAATTTTTTTCCGTACTGGATAGCTGCAATGGCTTAGGCGAGGTCTTCCCAGAGCTCAATGCGTTGAAGGGGGTTCCACAACGCGCCGACTTTCATCCTGAAGGCGACGTTTACCAACATACGATGATGGCGGTTGACGCCGCTTCGGTGCTGACGCGGGATGCTCGCGTTCGTTTCGCTGCCCTGGTTCATGACCTCGGGAAAAGCGCCACACCGCCAGCTGAGTGGCCAAAGCACCACGGCCATGAGCGACGCGGGGTCAGCCTCGTGAGGAATCTTTGCGATCGACTTCGGGTTCCCACCGAGTATCGAGATCTCGCTTGCATGGTGACGGCCGAGCATTTGTTGATGCATCGACTCGAAGAGCTTCGACCGGAAACAATCTTAGAACTCCTGAACCGGCTGGACGGATTTCGTCGACCTGACCGGATTCGACCCTTTATTCTGGCTTGCCATGCGGATGCGCAAGGGCGTCGCGAGGGCACTTCGATTGACTATCCCTCGGATCCACTCCTCGAAGCATACCTCGAGGCCGCGCGGTCAGTAGATCTTCACGCGCTCGCCGAAAGCCCGCTCAATGCCGAGGCAAAAAAACGTTTCGTCTTCGACCGGCGCATGCAAGCCATCGCGCAGGTACAAAATCGACGCAAATGACCCGCTGTGCTTAACGGCCCTACCAAAACAACAGGAGCAGAGCGACACCCAGCGCCAAGCGATAAAGAACGAACGGAAGCATTCCGACCCGTTCTACAAACCGAATGAACAGCGCGACAACAACCCAAGCGGTGACAAAAGCAACCGCGACGCCGAGGATAAACATCCCCGGCTGCCAGAGTTCCGGCTCCCTCAAGAGATCAACGCCCTTAAGACAACCCGCGGCACCGATGATGGGAACCGCCATCAAAAATGAGAACCGCGCGGCCGCCTCACGCGAAAGGCCCAACATAAGACCCGCGGTCATGGTGATCCCCGATCGAGAAGTCCCAGGCACAAGCGCGAGGACCTGAAAAAGGCCGATCAAAATCGCATCGTTTGCCGTCAGGTCGTCAATTGTCCTCAAGCGCTTACTGCGGTGATCAACCCACCACAGCAGCAGTGCAAAAACAACTGTTGCAACCGCGATCACGCGCGGATCCCTAAGCGTTGTTCCAGCCAGCTTGCTGATCAGCAACCCAGCAACGATCGCCGGTATCGTTGCAATGATGAGCAACCAACCGAGCTTACTCTGCGATGTGGAACCGGCCATTCCCCACTGCGAAAACCAGCCTCCAATGATGGCGAACAGGTCCTTCCTTAGGTACCCGACAATGGCCAAAAGCGTGCCGAGGTGGACCGCCACATCGAAGGCGATACCTTGATCCGGCCAGTCGAACAGTCGCGGCATCAAAATGAGATGCGCCGAGCTCGAAATCGGAAGGAATTCCGTTAAACCCTGAATCGCTGCAAGCCAGACGGCCTGAACGGCATCGATCATAGGCTATGACTCCTGTCACGCATAGCAAAGCCGCGAAGGTCTACAGGCCAATTCTTGCCGAGGCCAAGCACTTTAAATGCTTCCCCCATTTGGGACGGCAATACCAGACGTTTAACCTCCGAGGCCAGCGCTAATTGTGCTCGATGGTCATCGACCGACAGGCTCGCTGCTTTATCAAGCAAACCCAAGGCAAGCAGATAAGCCTCCTGACTGGTGTAACCGAGCACCTCAAACCCGCTTTCGCGGCCGGCTTTCGCGATCTCGGAAAAGTTAACATGGCAGGTCATATCCTGAATGCCCAGCAAGATAAAAGGATCATTATGAGCGTGATGTCGGTAGTGACACCGTAAGGTGCCTGCCGACCGATCCGGAAGAAAATACTCGTGTTCCGGATAACCGTAATCGATAACCAGCAGAACGCCCCGTGAGAGAACGTCTCCGAGCGTGCGAATCCAGGCACTTGCGCGCGGGTTGTGTTCGGTCTCGTACCCTTCGACCAACGAAAACTGCTGTGCAATTTCGAATTCACGCCCCTGATCAATTAGGGGTGATGACCAATCCCATGCAAAACTTTCCCCCTCGGCGCACACGCTGGCGAGGCGGACGCCCTCTTTTTCAACACGAAAACGCGTTGCGGGGAATGCATCGAGCACTTCGTTAGCGATCACGACCGCCTCAACTTCTTCCGAAGGCATCGTGGCATGCCACTCGATAGCCACGCCCGTCTCTTGAGCAACAGCAGCCAATGTCTGCTTCTGACGCTCGCGAAGGTCGGGGCTGACCTCCACCATTACATACCGGGTCGGCAGGGTACCCAGACGCGCCAACGTGCAAATCAGGGTCTCTGCGAGCCGGCCTGAGCCTGCGCCAAATTCAATGATTGCTGCATGTGGCATCACCGAAAGCATGCCTGCCACTTCGTCCGCAAGACATTCTGCGAATAATTTGCCCGTCTCAGGAGCTGTCAAGAAGTCCCCCGAAGCGCCCAGCTTTGTTGCGCCAGCCGCGTAATAGCCAAGCCCGGGCGCGTACAAAACGTGTTCCATATACTTATCGAATGGCAACGTGCCGCCCGATGCCCCAAGCATCTCACGGAGCTTGGCGCTGACCGCCTGACTGTGCTGTTGAGCAACGGGATCGACGTCGGGCAGTGCGGCCTTTGAGGATTCAGTGAGAGAGAGCAATGCGCGAGCGTTTTATCTTGAGGTGTAAACCTGAGCCGACATTTTACTTTTTGTTCGAGTTTTTAGCGGACTCACCGGGTTCGTAAGCCCAAGCCAGCTTTCACAAAATGAACAAACTTCAGTCAACTCCATCGGCCCCACGGGTAATTACCATCGGGACAGTCATCGTTCTCATGGGTCCGATGGCCACTGCACTGGTGCTTTACACGGGTATTGCGCCCCACACAATCTGGCCCTGGCTACTGCTTGGGCAGGCGGCCCTCATCGTTGCGGGCGCTGTATTCATAAATCTCTGGCTGCGACGATCCGTGTTTGATCCGCTTCGGCAACTCACTGAGCAAGTCCATCACGCAGCCCATAGCGGCATCCATCCAACGATCGAGCCCATACGATCTTCCGTGCTCACACCTGTGTCCGACGCTGTCGTTACCATCAGTCAGGAGTTAGCCCGCAGCCGACGCGAGACCCACAAGGCAATGGCCCTGTCCGCAACCCATGCGGCGCAACTCTCGGCACGACTCGAAGCCATTATCCGGGATCTTGCGGACGGTTTGGTCCTGTGCAACCTGTCGCACCGGATTGTCCTGTTCAACGATGCGACGCAGTTACTGCTCGGGGATGATATGTCGTTGGGCTTGGGGCGCAGCCTGACGCAACTTCTTAAAGAGAGCCAGCTGCACGAGGCCCTTGCCGAGCTGCAAAGACGTAAAGCTGCAGATCTTGATCCACGCTCTACTTTGGAATTTGCTTGCGAGCGGTCAAATCCTGCCGCCGAGCGACTACGATGCCGCATGTCGCTCATTCTTACCGAGGACGGCGATTGCGAAGGCTATGTGGTGACATTAAGCCCTCTCGAGAAACCCGCAGATGAAAAGTCTGAAGCACGAGTGCTCTCCCGATCTAGAGTCGCTCCTCGACCCGAGTTTTACGATTTCAGTCTGTTTGATCCCCGATCATCTTCGCCGTTACTCGAACAACCCATTAAATCGCTACCCCTCACGGTTTTTGATCTTGAAACTACGGGCCTAAAGCCATCGCAGGGCGATGCAATCGTTCAGATCGCAGGCATCCGGATCCTGAACGGTCGATTAGTCTCCGGAGAGGTATTCGACCGCATGGTGAATCCCGGTCGAGCGATACCGGCTTCGGCGACACGAATACACGGGATCACGGACGAAATGGTGAGCTCTCACCCGCCGGCTGAGATAGTGCTCGCCGACTTCTTTAACTTTTCTCAGGATTCTGTGTTGGTGGCCCATAACGCTGCCTTCGATATGAAATGCCTGTCGGTGCAGGAAAGCACGACGGGGATTCGATTTGATCATCCCATATTGGATACGCTGCTGCTTTCTATACTGCTTCAGCCCGCCCAGACTGACCATAGCCTCGATGCGCTATGTACACGATTTGAAATTAACAACACAGATCGGCACACGGCGTTTGGCGACGCGCGAGCGACCGCTGAGATCCTCATCAACATGCTTCCGCTGCTTGAGGGAATTGGCCTATCCACTCTCGGCGAGGTCATCACGGCCTGCTCTCGCATTTACGATATGCGGAGTCTTCAAAGTCATTTTTAACAGGGCGTGCTAGCCGATCAGGGTTCCGGTCAGTTCGCTACGCACCTTCGCGCGAAAGCTCCGTATATCTTTAAAGGCCTTTTTTAAGTTCTCTCTCTGGAGCCGGCCAAGTGCTGCCGGGTCCACATGCTTACTCGCTCGGTTTTTGTTCTTCACATCGCGCAATTGTTGACTCAGCAGAAGTTCCGTTAGCAGCGCAAGCGCACTCGCCAATTCATCGTACTCGTCCCTGCTGATGGCGGAATTGTCTAAGAGCGCGAGGAGGCGATCCGATGTACCGCTCGCGGCGATTCCCTCTCTCAGGGCCATGAGTCGCACACTACCCACAAGCGGGAGAATGCCGAGCATCTTGAGATCCAGCTTTCCCTGGTTGGGCCCGGCATCGGACTCCGCATACAACCGCCCCAACCAATCGAGGCCGACGTCGTGGCTCTGATCAGCGATACACAAGGCCCCGAGAAATCCAGGATGACGCACAGCTCCTGTCACAAACTCTCGAAGACGGCCGGTCATGTTGCCGGATCCATACACACATGAAAAATCAAAAAAGATGTCACAAAGCAACATGGTGCTTGGTTTTCTTCTCTGGACCCAGAATGCGATCTGGCTTTGCCACTGCGACAGATTTTTTCGCCACAGGGGGTTTGTTGCCATCACGTGTCCCTTGCAAAGGGGGAAGCCAATCAAATCAAGTTCCATGGTCAACCGACGGCCGAATTCGTAAAACCACCGATCAATGCGTGGGTGATCACTATCCGGATAATCGTCGAGAATCAGGCCGTTGTCCTGATCAGGCCCGAGGAAGCTTTCACCTCGCCCTCCCGAACCCATCACCACCACCTCAAAATCAATAGGCGGCTGCCCCCAATCATCGGCCTCCATACCCTCAAGGCATAGATCGATCACCTGCTGGTAAATATCGTTGTTTATTCCGCAAAGCAGTCGCTGCACCCGGGATAAATCTTCCCCATCCTCAAAGAGTTCCAGAGCCACATTAAGTTGCGCATCTTTCACGCGGCGCAAACCATCGACCGACCTGGCCTGTGTCATAGCCTCCACGTGACTCATCAGCCTACCCGAGGCGGCGGCCAGGGCATCGTGCAGCTGCAGCACGCCTACCGCTCGCCCTCTTGAATCGAGCACCGGCATATGCCTTAAGGCATATCGACGCATGCGCGCAATGCCCTGATAGAGAAGATCGTCATCGCCGATAGAGCGCACCGGCGAATTCATGACATCCGTTATCGGCGCATCCCCACCACGAATGAAAGCGACTTTGCGCAACACGTCCTGCTCTGTGACGATGCCAATCGGGCGGCCTACAGTGTCGATCACGACAACGCTGCTCGCGAGATGGACGCGCATGGCATCCACGGCCTCGATACAACTTACTTCTGAACCCACTGAAACCACATCGCCGGTCATGCATTCTTTGACGCGCTGACTGTAGAACGATGTCTGGTACATTAGTCTCTTGCGTTAACGAGCAGTCTTTGGACACACCATTTTAACGTCGCTCTGACGACCCAGATTTAATCGCCATGACTCCCGAATCCCAGTCTCTCTCAGGCCGTTCCGTTTTCATCACCGGCGCTGCGCGAAGAATTGGCGCCGCTATTGCCACAGAGCTCCACGCCGCGGGAATGAACACCGTGCTTCACTACCGCACAAGCCGCGAGAGCGCGCAGATCCTATGCGATACCTTGAACGACCGCCGCCCTAAATCTGCGATGCTGTGCGCGGGCTCTCTGGAGAACGCAGCCGCCTGTGAATCATTGGCGCAGTCTGCTGTTTCCGCATTCGGTGAACTTCATGCTCTTGTTAATAATGCCTCGGCGTTTTTCCCAACGCCGATGGGTAAAACAACCGACGCGGAGTGGGATGCGCTTTTTGACGTAAATCTTCGGGCGCCCTTTTTTTTGTCACAGGCTTGTGCTCCTGAGCTTGCAAAGAATCAGGGCTGCATCATTAACCTCACGGACATTTACGCCGAAAGGCCGCTCGCCGACCATCCGGTATATTCAGCCAGCAAAGCAGGTCTGCTATCGCTTACCCGTTCGCTCGCGAGGGAATTAAGCCCCAACGTGCGCGTTAATGCGGTGGCTCCCGGGGCTATTCTTTGGCCCGAAACAGGAGAGAGCGAGGCCATACAGAATCAGATCCTGGGCAGAACCCCGCTGGAGCGATTGGGTAACCCCGCCGATATCGCCAAGACCGTTCTCTTTTTGATACAAGATGCACCGTTCATCACCGGGCAGGTGATAAATGTCGATGGCGGCAGAACGGTCGTTCCCTAAGCGGGACTAAAGACTTAAAGCCTCCTCTGTCAGAAGAGCATCCTGCTCATCACTCATCTGCGCCCACAGCTCTGCATAGGTCTGCCCGGTTAATGGGTGCACAGCGGTGGGAAGGATCAAACTCAGAGGCTTAAGTACGTGCGCGTACTTCAGAATCTCCTTCCGGGGAACATCGATACCGTCGTCGTAAAAAACACCATCACCGTAAAGCAAAAGGTCAAGGTCGATCGTTCGAGATGTCCACTCGCCCGAGCGGCGCTCCCGGCCTAAACCATCCTCCCATTCGTGCAGCTCGTTGAGGACCTCTGAAATCAACCAATCGGAGTCATAAAGGGCAACAAGATTCAGAAAATCGGGACCGTCGAAACCTACGGCAACGCTTCGGAATACCGGCGAAAAAACTGCCTGGGGATAACTTGACCGGATAGCCTGAGCCGCGGCACGAATGTTACGCTCTCGATCGATATTACTGCCCAAGCTGACCGCAATTTGCATCATCTAGGGGTGCCCGCGTTCAATTTCGACTCCCACGTCTCGCGCGCCGGTGACCGCGCCCCGTTTGTTGATTCGCACCTTGCACCACGCCACCTCAAATTGCTCCCTCAATAAGGTCGCGATTCCCTCAGCGAGTCGCTCCACGAGATTAGCCTTCGTGTCGATAACGTAAGCGCTCACCTGTTTGGCAACATCCTTGTAACTCAGCGTGTCCTGCAACGCATCGGAACTTGCTGCATCTGAGATATCCCACGCCATCTCAAGATCAATGATCAGACGCTGTTTGATTTGCCGCTCCCAGTCCCAGACGCCGATCACGCAGTCCACCTCAAGACCCCGCACAAAAATTTTATCCAAGCTTCATACCTCTTATATTCGAATGCATCTGCCCGGCGAGTTTATACTTTAGTCAGATATTCCCCGAAGCGCGAGACCACGGTCTATGCAATGGCTTTTGTTCACATTAGGCGGCTACCTTATCGGCTCGATCTCTAGCGCAGTGTTGATCTCGAAGTTGATGGGCCTTCCCGACCCGCG
>Ga0181588_10000514_pt1 | contig 34781 bp, 33 predicted proteins | sample 071ome_26_FD_148607 | JGI IMG/M metagenome (GOLD analysis project Ga0181588, IMG submission 148607) | Coastal salt marsh microbial communities from the Groves Creek Marsh, Skidaway Island, Georgia - 071409BT metaG (spades assembly) | ecosystem: Environmental > Aquatic > Marine > Intertidal zone...
AATTGGCAACGTCGTCGTCGGAACAGCGCTGCTCGTCGTTGTCGAGGCATCGCTCGACGCAGCATCGTCGGCCGGTACTTCTTCGGGTTGCGCAACGGTGGTTGTCGTTTGCACAACAGCGCTCGTTGTCGATTCGACCGCATCCCCACCCGAACATGCGGCAAGTAGCAGGGCTGCCGACATGCACAGCATCCCAGTTAGCGGGCTTCGATGCCGCGAAGGAACTATCGAGTGTTTCATGCTGATACTGAACGTACCAGTGAGTGACGTCGAAGATTCGGCGCGTCAAACCTAGCCAGCAGCAATTTTGACGATCTGCGAAAAATCGTCCGGGTCAAGACTTGCCCCACCCACCAGTGCACCGTCGATATCAGGCTGCGCCATCAACTCTTCGGTCGTTCCGGGCTTCACCGAACCGCCATATTGAATGCGAACCGATGCACCGGCATCAGCCCCAAACGATGCCGTCACCGCCGCACGAATAGAGGCACAGACCTGTTGAGCATCGTCAGCGGTCGCAGTTTTGCCCGTGCCGATCGCCCAAATCGGCTCGTACGCAATCACCATCGAGCCAACTTCCGCTTTCTTCACACCCTGCAAACCGTTGACCACCTGACCGAGCACCTTCGCCTCGGTCTCACCCGCTTCACGCTCAGCCAACGACTCGCCCACACACATGATTGGTGTCATGTTGTGCTTCAAGATCGCTTTCACCTTTGCATTCACCATCTCATCGGTCTCACCGAAAAGATCTCGGCGTTCGCTATGGCCACAGATGACGAGTTTCACGTCAAGCTTTTGCAAGAACAACGGGGAAACCTCACCGGTGAAGGCGCCGTTCACTTCGTGATGACAATGCTGGGCTCCGAGCAAAATATCCATCCGGTCAGCTTCAATCGACGTCTGCAGCGTACGAATATCGGTAAACGGCGGGTGGATGCTCACATCCGCCCGCTGATAGATGTCTTTCGGCAGCAGCCAGGCGAGCTTCTGCAAATTTCGAAGAGCCTCAAAATGGTCGAGGTTCATCTTCCAGTTACCGCTGATCAGCGGAGTGCGAACATCAGGCATTAGGGGCACCTCTCAATGCTGCAAGACCGGAAAGGTCGCCGAGTTCGAGCAGTTCGAGGCTCGCTCCCCCGCCAGTTGACACATGATCTACTTCATCATCTAAACGGAACTGAGCAAGTGCAGCGGCAGAATCCCCACCGCCAACAACCGTGAACGCTTTCGTTTCAGCCATCGCCTCGGCAACCGTTCTCGTGCCACCAGCGAACCGTTCATCTTCGAACATGCCCATCGGCCCATTCCAAAACACCATTCGGGCATCCATCACCACATCGCTAAATGCGGCCGCCGAACCCGGACCGATATCGAACCCCTTTGACCCTTCAGGCAGACGAGTTCCGAACGTTGCAAACTCTCCAGAAGCGTCAACACCCACCATGTCATCGGGCAACACGATCTTGTCGCCTGCGGTTTCAAGAATGCGTCGACAGGTCTCCACCATGTCAGGTTCAAACAGCGAATCACCAATGGGTTTGCCCTGAGCCGCAAAGAACGTGAAACACATGGCACCGCCGATCACAAGTTGATCGACCACCGATAGCAACGCCTCAACAACGCCCAACTTGTCGGAGATCTTCGCCCCGCCAAGCACCGCAACAAACGGCCGCTTCGGCTTATTGCGCAGCCCCGTCAACACTTCGACCTCTTGCTGCAACAGGCGACCAATCGCGGAAGGCATCGACATCGGCGGACCAACAATTGACGCATGAGCACGATGCGACGCACCGAACGCATCGTTCACATAGAAATCAATGCCATCGGTCAACGAGGCGACAAAGGCATCATCGTTTGCTTCCTCGCCGGGGTTGAAACGCAGGTTTTCCAGCAACTCAACGCCAGGGGCGAGTTCGCTCAGCCGTGCACGCACTGGGTCCATCGAGTACTCATCAACTGGTTGACCCTTTGGCCGACCGAGATGACTCGCACACACCACCTGAGCGCCACGCTCCAACAGCCACGAAATCGTCGGCAACGCTGCACGAATACGAAAATCATCGACGACGACCTGCGAACCCGCACGCTCCTCTAACGGCACGTTGAAATCTGTGCGAACCAAGACCCGGCGCCCAGTGACATCACCGAGATCTTCGAGAATGGGGATGCGCGATGACTCGTCTGTCATTGCAGATCAGCGACCGCGGCTGACGTAGCGAACCAGGTCGACCAAACGGTTTGAGTAGCCCCACTCGTTGTCATACCACGAGCACACCTTCACGAGGTCGCCCATCGACATCGTCATACCTGCATCGAAAATCGATGAGTGTGGATCGCCGACAATGTCGCTCGACACGATTGGGTCTTCGGTGTACTTCAAGATGCCCTTCAGGTCGCCCTTCTTGGCCGCCGCTGCGAACACCGCATTGATGTCGTCGACCGAGGCCTTCTTCTTCAGGGTTGCGGTCACGTCAGTGATCGAACCCGTCGGCACCGGCACTCGAAGCGACGTTCCATCGAGACGGCCCTTCATCGACGCCAACACCAAACTCGTTGCCCGAGCTGCCCCAGTCGATGTCGGAATGATGTTGATCGCCGCTCCACGAGCACGACGAAGGTCATTATGTGGGCCGTCAACAAGTGACTGGTCGCCGGTGTATGCGTGCACGGTCGTCATGAGACCCTGCTTCACCCCGAAGGCATCATCAAGCACCTTGATCAGCGGAACAAAACAGTTCGTCGTGCAACTTGCGTTCGAAATGACCTGATGCTTCTTCTTGTCGAAATCAGTGTGGTTGACGCCATAGACGATGGTGATATCCGCTCCATTTGACGGCGCCGACACGATCACTCGCGGTGCGCCACCCTCAAGATGCATTGCTGCTTTGTCACGATCGGTGAAAATACCCGTCGATTCGACAACGACATCGACACCAAGGTCACCCCACGGCAGCGCTTTCGGATCACGCTCCGACAACACCCGGATGGTGTGATTGCCGACCTTGATTCCACCCTTGACGACCTTCACGTTCTGATCGAGACGACCCATCACCGAGTCGTACTTCAACAGGTGAGCCATCTGATCAAGCGAACCCAAATCATTCACTGCAACGAACTCAACGTCTGCGCCCTGGGCAAGCACCGCACGATAAAAGTTGCGGCCAATACGTCCAAATCCGTTAACACCAACACGAACAGTCATGGGAGGTCCTTTCACATTTTCTGACCACACGGTCGTTGGCAAGAGTAGTCAGACGCGCGGCACAAGATGCAGATGCGACACAACTCTTAGGGGCGAACGGACGATTCAGCGTCCGTCGACATCGCGATGTGAGGCAACCGCCTTCACCTCGTGGTCACCAAGGCGACCAACCAGATGCTCAACGATGGCCACCGAGCGATGTCGGCCACCGGTACAACCGATTGCAATCGTGAGATAGTTGCGGCCCTCTGACTGACAACTCGGAATCACGTCGAGCAACAACGCCTCAAGATGGCTCAAAAACCGCTGAGTGACCTCGTTGTTCAACACGAACTCGCTCACCGGCTCGTCGCGGCCCGTAAGCGGGCGCAGTTGCTCATCCCAATGAGGATTTGGCAAGAACCTCACATCCATCACGATGTCAGCATCGAGCGGAATGCCGTGTTTGTAGCCGAACGATTCGACCGACACCTGCATCGACGTTGAACCTGTCTCAGAAAACGCCGACACGATTCGATCCTTCAACTGATGCACGTTGAGTTCAGAGGTATCGACGACAAGATCGGCGGCACCTTTCACTTCCTCAAGAGCCACTCGTTCTCGCTCGATCGCCTCCAACACCCCAGAACCATCGGTATCGAACGGATGCCGACGTCGGGTTGCCTCATAGCGCTTCACCAACATCTGGGTTGACGCCTCCAAATACAGCATCGACACCCGGTGGCCTGCCGCCTTCAGATCATTGACATGCGTCAACAACTCCGCATGATTGCGACCTGACACGAGAACCAGCTGGTCAATACCCGCACCCGGCTTTGCTGCAAGCTCCACAATCGTCGGCACCAGAGATGTCGGCAAATTATCGACGACGTAGAAGCCAAGATCTTCTAACACCCCGGCCGCCGCAGAACGCCCCGCTCCCGACAGCCCGGTAATGACGACGATCTCAGCCACGCCCAAACCTTAGACCGGCGATCAGCGGCACAACCTTCAACGCTGTCAGTTCACGACTTTTCGAAGTCGAAGATGCAACAACCGAGGCACCGACGCTGCTTCGAAATATTCAGGAGCCTGAGCAAGAAAACGCTCAGGAGGGGCCGGTTCATCCATGCGCTCGAGCAGCAAACCATTGTCGGCGAGAGCATTGAGATAGCGCGACAACGGCCGATGCAAAAACCTGATGTGCACACCCAATTCGACCTGCTCAACCGTCTCGGCCTCATCGAGATAATTGCCGATACGCCAGTACTGCTCGGGGGGCTCGACCATATGGTCGTCGATCCATCCGCTGTCTGGGGTTTGCAGTAACGGGTGGTTCAACAAGAAATTGAACGAACCGCCCGGGCGCAACACCCGAGCAACCTCGCTGATCGCCCCGTCGACATCATCAATATGTTCGAACACCAAGCAGGCAAGAGCGGCATCAAAACTTTCGTCATCAAATGGAAGCGGACACGCCCCCGACTGCACGTAGCGCGGCCCACCACCCCGCTCGACCGCAACCGAAATTTGCGCCGACGTCGGATCGACGCCAGTCACCGCACAACCGGTCGCCGACAACGCCCGCGCTATCTGACCGTCTCCGGTGCCGATATCGAGAACCGTCTCAACCCCTGCAAGTTCCCGGACCACGAGCGGAATGATCTGGTCTTCATATTCAGGGTCGGCGCCGTCAGTGAAACCATCAATCCACCACTCAGCATGCTCCTCCCACAGACGGCGCGATAGGTCTCCAGACACAGAGCCCACACTACGGTTCAAATCATGAAGTTTTCTGTGTGGCCAAATATCAAATACCCGGTTGATGAAGTGCTCGACCTCGCCCGCTGGCTCGACGACGGCCGCTGGTATGGCATGTGGTTCGCCGACCACTACATGCCAAATACCGGCAACACAAAAGTGAACGATGGCGATTCACACGAAGTGTGGGGACTGCTGCCTGCGGTGGCCGTCGTCACCGAACAACTCCGCCTCGGACCACTCGTCGCCCCCACATCAGTGCACCACCCAGCACTCCTTGCGAACCGAGCAGCAACCATCGACCACGTGTCAGATGGCCGATTCGTGCTCGGCCTCGGTGCAGGCTGGCAAATCAATGAACACGTCGCCTACGGCATCGAACTCGAAGCACCCAAACCGCGCGTCGACCGCTTCGAAGAAGCGATCCACATCATCCGGTCACTGCTCAACGAGCCACGCACAACCTTTGAAGGATCTGTGTACACCATCACCGACGCTCCTTGTGAACCAAAACCCGTGCAACAACAGTTACCGATACTTGTCGGCACCGGTGGAAATCGAATGCTGCGCATTACCGCCCGCCACGCCGAAGAGTGGAATACCTGGGGCCACCCCGACAGCGCCGGCGAACGCCTCAACGCAATGCACGCCGCCTGCGAACGCGTCGGCCGCGACCCAGCGACTCTGCACACCTCAGTGCAAGTGGCCGTACACCTCAGCGATGACGCTGCGGCAAACGCGAAGGCACTCGACGGGCCTCTCGGCCCCCGCACCATTGCCGGTGGAGCAGACGAACTCATCGGAATACTCAACCAGTACCGCGAGCTTGGCTTCGACGAGTTCATCGTGCCCGATTGGCTGATGGGGTCAGAACCTGCAGCCCGGAAAGAGCACCTCGATCGGCTTCACACCGAGGTCATCAGTCAACTCTGAATGTCCGTTGCTATGTAGCGTCGGAGTGGAACTTGTCGTACACCGCCTGCGCCACCGCATCGGGCAGAAATGACAACGCTTGCAGCGACTCAAGATCGGCTGCTTTCACCGCCCGCACACCACCCAGCGCCTTCACCAAGCGGTCTCTGCGAGCTGGCCCAAGACCCGGAATGCCGTCGAGGCTGCTCGTCGTCATTCGCTTCGACCGTCGCTCACGGTGGAACGAATTCGCAAACCGGTGTGCCTCGTCACGAATGCGTTGCAACATAAACAGCGCCTCCGAACCACGGGTAATGCGAACTGGCGCTGAAGAGCCCGGCACGTACACCTCTTCGAACCGCTTTGCGAGGGCTGCAACAGGAATTTCATCGGCCAAACCAAGTTCGTTCACCACTCGCTCAGCAACCCCCAGCTGCCCCTTTCCTCCATCGACCACGAGCAACTGTGGGGGATACGCAAACTTCCCTGGTTTCTCACCGCGCTCTTCGATCGGCTGATCACGCTCATCGAGATAGGCCTGCAATCGACGAGTCAGCACCTCCTCCATCGCCGCATAGTCATCATTGCCATCGATGTTGACTTTGAAACGTCGATACTCCTTTTTTGCGGGCATGCCGTCTTCAAGCACCACCATCGAACCGACGTAATCAGTGCCCTGCAAATGCGCCATGTCGTAGCACTCGATGCGCAACGGCGCCTCGGGAAGCTGCAATGCGTCTTGCAACTCGGTCAAGGCCCGACTTCTCGTATTGTGGTCACTCGCCCGACGCATCCGGTGCCGCACAAACTCTTCTCGAGCATTATGGGTCACCGTCTCGAGCAATTGCCGACGATCACCACGCTGCGGCACCCGTATCGCAACCTTCGACCCTCGAAGCATTGCAAGCCACTCTTCATAGAGCCCCACGTCATCGGGCACCGTCGGCACCAACACCTGCTTCGGCACCCCAGTTGGCGGCTCATCGCCATACATCGACTCCATCACCCTGCCGACAAGCGCACCGTCGGAGAGTTCTTCAACCTTGTCGAGCACAAACCCCTTGCGGCCCACAACCCGTCCACGACGCACAAAGAACACCTGCACCGATGCCTCCAACTCGTCATCGGAGACACCGATGATGTCGAGGTCTTCATCACGCTCAGCCACCATCTGCTGACGCTCAATCGCTCGCTCGACCGACTCGAGCCGATCACGCAACCGTGCCGCTTTTTCAAACTCAAGGGCCTTCGCGGCATCACCCATCTCATCGGTGAGCCGGGCCACCACCTCATCGGTATCACCACCGAGAAAACCACACAGTTCGTTCACCATCGACTCGTAGTCGCCTGCTGACACCTCCCCAACGCACGGGCCGGCGCACTTCTCGATGTGAAACAACAGACACGGACGGCCGAGACGCTCATGCTGACGAAACTTGCCCGGCGAACAGGTACGAACAGGAAACGACCTCAACAGCAAGTCGAGCGTCTCACGAATCGCGTAGGCATGGGCATACGGCCCGAAATAGCGAACCCCTTTTCGACGGGCACCCCGAGTCACCATCGCCCTCGGCCACTCCTCATCGGTCGTCACCGCAAGAAACGGGTAACTCTTGTCGTCACGTAACCGGACATTGAACCGTGGTCGATGCTGCTTGATGAGCGAATACTCGAGCATCAGCGCCTCAACCTCGTTGCGCACAATCGTCCACTCGACCGACTCGGCGGTCTCCACCATTTGACGGGTTCGAGGGTGCAACCGATCGGCCCGCTGGAAATAGCTGCTCAACCGATGCCGGAGACTCGACGCCTTACCCACATAGATGACGCGACCATGAGCATCTTTGAATTGGTACGACCCGGGCTCATCCGGAATCGTTCCTGTGGGCGGTCGCTCAATCACTTCCAAGAGACTACGAGCAGAGACTGCACACAGCGTTGCGGTGCCAGTACCGTGGAGACGTGGCACAACGATTCAATTTCGGCATACCAGGCCCTCGTTCTCGCGACGGCTGGTTCAAACTTGGCAACATCGACGTGACAACGACCGCATTTCTCGTTGGCTCGGGCATCATCTCGATGTTTCTGTACGCCGTCAGCATCGAATGGTTCGCCAAGCTCGTCTTTCACCCGTCAGCGGTACGCCAATTCGAAATCTGGCGCCTCATCACCTGGCCGATTGCAACCCCGCCCACGAGCGCATGGGTGCTCATCACCCTGTTCTTCTTCTGGTACTTCGGACACATTGTTGAAGAAATGGTGGGTCGAATTCGATTCACCCGACTCATCGTCGCCATCACCGTTGCACCAACACTGTTCGTCTCGATCATCGGAGACCTTCCGACCGCCGCCGAAATGGGGCTCGGGCTCCTTGGCACCGTGATGCTGGCCATCTTTGCTGCTGAGAACCCGGACGCACCGTTCTTCTTCGGTATCCCGGCCTGGATCATCGCCTCGATCTTTGTGGGCATCGACATCCTCCGCTTCGTCGGCGACCGCATCTGGGGGTCACTCCTCGTGATGCTGCTCGCCATCGGCACCGCCCTCGTCACCGTGCGTCAGTGGGGATTCGCCGACCGTCTCGACATGATTCCCCGCTTCACCAACAACACCCGGCACAAAAAGCCGACCCGTTCATCTCGAGGAAAAGTCCGCCGCCCCAACCGGAGCCGTGGAGGATCACAAGTCGTGAGCGGCCCATGGGAACCACCTGCGGCCTCGCCAGCAACCCAAGCGCTGCAAGACGAACTCGACGGCTTACTCGACAAGGTGTCATCAAGAGGGCTCGATGCCCTCTCATCAGATGAGAAAAAGCGCCTTAATGAGCTATCGAAGCGGCTGCGTTAGACGCTGCCCGCACGTACAGCGCATACAACAACATCCCGCCGGCGAGCACCGTCGCCAGGTCAGCGAGAATGTGATACTCAAACGATTGCTTCACGAAGCCTGACCCCAGAGCAGCAATCGCTCCACACAAACTCAACGTGAGATCTCCTGTGCCCTGAGCCTCGACTCGGGCGTGCACCGGCACCGACGACGTCAGTAAAGATGTTCCGGCGATGAGCCCGATGTTCCAGCCGAGACCCAGCAGGAACAGACCAATAAATACAAGTGCCGGCACATACCCGGCGATCTGCACAGTGATGGTGCTCACTCCGAGCAACACGGCGCCAATCAGCACCGATTTCACCGCTCCGGTGCGGTCAACGAACCGCCCGACGAGCGGAGCGAGCCCAAACATTCCCACGATGTGCAAGGCAATCACCATCGCAGAGAGATCAGCATGCCCATGATCTGCCATATGCGGAGGGGTCATCGTCATCACACCGACCATCGACGCCTGCGCGCCCGCCATCGCCACCAACCCGAGCATTGCGTGCTTCGACTTTCGAATCTCGCCAAAAGAGTTACGAACCTGTTTGATCGGACGGGCCCGCTCAGCAGTCGGGTCAACTGCGTTCGAAACGACTAACGGGTCAGGTCGCAAAAACACAAGGTACGCAAGTGCCCCTACTGCGAACAGCGCTGCCGCAAACAGATATGGACCCACATATTCGTCAAGCCCGATCGCGATGCCGAAGCGTTTCTCTAACGGTGTAAACAGCGGACCAAACACTGCGCCCAAGGTGCCGATCCACACCACAGCACCAATCGCTTTCGCGCGCTCATCATCGGTTGCAAGATCAGCCGCGGCATAGCGGGCACCCAACGAAGCGGCCTGGCCCGAGCCAAACAGCAACATGCCGATAATGAACAGCCAGAACATCCTTGTCTGACCACCAGCGGCCGCAACGAGCGAACCAAACGACCCGATGCCAAGCGCAAGAGCGAGACCCGGGCGTCGCCCACGTCGACGCATAAATGCAGCCAACGGAATTGATGTCAACGCCGCACCGAACGTGAACGCCGCCGACCCGAGTCCGGCGAGTCGGTCAGAACCCAACATGTCTTTTGCGAGCAGCGAGACAACCGCAACGGTGCCAGCAACCGCGGCCTGCCCGGGCACCACTGCAACCCGTAACGTCACCAATGTGCGCCGCTGTAACTCGGCCCGATGTTCAAGAGTGTCGATCGACGGTTGGATCACGCGAGCAAGTCTCGCAGGAAACCCCCCGTGTGAGAGGCATCGACTGCGGCGACCTGCTCTGGTGTGCCTTCGGCAACAACCGTTCCGCCCCCGACCCCGCCTTCGGGGCCAAGGTCGATCAACCAGTCAGCGGTCTTAATCACGTCGAGGTTGTGCTCAATGACGAGCACGGTGTTGCCCTGGTCGACAAGACGGCCCAACACCGTGAGCAGACGGCGGACATCTTCAAAGTGCAAACCGGTCGTCGGTTCATCGAGCAAGTAGATGGTGTGACCGGTGGACCGCTTCGCAAGTTCAGTCGCCAACTTCACTCGCTGGGCTTCACCACCCGACAACGTCGGCGCCGACTGGCCGAGCCGAACATAACCGAGACCCACATCCATCAACGTCTGCAGGTAGCGGGCGATCGAAGGCTGATTACTGAAGAACTCAACGGCCTCAGCCACCGGCATATTCAACACATCGGCGATGTTCTTGCCTTTGAACTCCACATCGAGCGTGTCACGGTTGTAGCGGGCACCCTTACACACCTCACACGGCACATACACGTCGGGCAAAAAGTGCATTTCGATCTTGATCGTCCCGTCACCTGAGCAGGCATCACAGCGACCACCCTTCACGTTGAACGAGAACCGGCCGGGAAGATAGCCACGCATCTTCGCCTCATTCGTTGCCGCAAACAGTTTGCGAATGTGGTCGAACACCCCGGTGTAGGTCGCCGGGTTTGAACGCGGGGTACGGCCAATCGGTGATTGGTCCATATCGATCACCTTGTCGAGGTGCTCAATGCCGTCAATTCGGCGATGCTTACCCGCAGGAGTCTTCGACGAATAAATCCGCTGCATCAACACCGGCAACAAAATGTCACGGACGAGGGTTGACTTTCCAGAACCTGACACACCCGTCACCGCAACAAAATTTCCAAGCGGAATATCGACATCAACATCTTGCAAGTTGTGTTCACGGGCACCGATGATTCGTAGTGAATGCTCCCCTCGAGCACGCCGCAGCTCGGGCACCGGAATCTCCCGACGGCCCGCAAGGTAATCACCGGTCACCGATGTAGAGGCCTTTTCAACACCGGGCACTGGCCCCGAGTACACAATTTCGCCACCGTGCTCGCCGGCCCCTGGGCCGATGTCAACAATCCAGTCGCTTTCACGAATGGTCTCTTCGTCGTGTTCGACAACAATCACCGTGTTGCCCAGATCACGCAACCGAGTCAACGTGTCGATGAGCCGGCGGTTATCACGCTGGTGCAGACCGATCGACGGCTCGTCGAGCACGTACAGGGTGCCCACCAAACCAGAACCAATCTGGCTTGCAAGCCGAATGCGTTGCGCCTCTCCTCCCGCCAGCGTTCCCGCCGATCGAGCCAACGTGAGGTAATCGAGGCCGACATCGAGCAAAAAGCCGAGTCGAGCATTGATCTCTTTTGTCACGCGTTCGGCAATCATGCGATCTCGGTCAGACAGTTCGAGGCCCGCAAGAAATTCCGCAGAATCAGCGATCGACATCTCACAGACCTGCGAAATATTCCGATCGTTAATCGTCACCGCAAGCGTGAACGGCTTCAGCCGGGCACCGTCACAGGCCGAACACGGCACCTCACGCATGTACCCCTCAAACTGCTCACGAGTCCAGTCACTATCTGCAGATTCGTGACGACGTTTGATCCACGGAATGACTCCCTCGAACTCCGAAGAGAACGTTCGTGACCGTCCGTAACGATTGCGGTATTTCACCGTCAGCCGCCCCCGAGCACCACCAAGAAGAATCTTCTGATGCTTCGCTGGAAGATCTTTCCACGGCAAAGTGAGGTCGATGTCGTTGGCTTCAGCCACCGATTCGAGCATGCGGGTGAAATACTGCGTGTGGGCCGATCGCCACGGCGCAATCGCTCCATCGACCACTGACACCTCGACATCAGGAATCACAAGTTCGGGGTCGACCTCAAACGTCGTTCCAAGACCATCGCAGGTCTCACAGGCTCCATACGGCGAGTTAAACGAGAAATTTCGAGGAGCAGGTTCGTCATAACTCGACCCGCACGCAGGACACGCAAGATGCTGGCTGAACGTCAACGTCTCACCCTCGTCACCATCACGAGGAACAATGTCAACCTGAGCCACACCATCCGCAAGTTGCAACGCAGTTTCGAGTGAGTCGGTGAGTCGGCGCTCGATTCCCTCTCGAAGCACCAAACGGTCGACAACAACCTCGATGTCATGCGACTCATAACGAGCAAGCCGGTCTTCGCCCTTCAAGAACTCATCGATCTGAACCGTCTCACCATCGATACGAGCACGCACATACCCCTGACCTGAAAGGTCTTCGAGGAGCGTCTCGTATTCACCTTTTCGCCCACGAACCACCGGCGCAAGAATCTGGAACCTGGTGTCAGGTTCGAGCTCAAGCACCCGATCGACAATCTGCTGAGGGGTTTGGCGCTGCAGGCGCGAACCATCATCTGGGCAGTGCTGCACGCCGATCCGGGCATACAGCAGACGTAGATAGTCGTAGACCTCGGTAATCGTTCCCACCGTTGAACGCGGGTTTCGACTTGCCGACTTCTGGTCAATAGAAATCGCCGGCGACAAACCTTCGATGACATCGACGTCAGGTTTATCCATCTGTCCTAAGAACTGCCGGGCATACGACGACAATGATTCGACGTAGCGTCGCTGCCCTTCTGCGTAAATCGTGTCAAACGCGAGGCTCGACTTACCCGAGCCCGACAACCCGGTGAACACCACCAAACGATCTCTCGGAACTTCGACCGACACATTCTTTAAGTTGTGCTCTCGGGCACCTCTCACGGTGATGACCGGGGCGTCTCCAGCTGCGGCCCGAGCCGCAGACCTCCGGGCACGATTGGCCGCTTGCGCCTTCGGAGAGGATGTCGGTGCCTTTTTCGCCGCAACCGATTTTGCAGCAGCGCTCCCCTTTTTCTTCGCTACGGGACGAGACCCGGCCTTCGAAGATGTTGTTGAACGAGGAGCCACGATTGGGGAGGCTAACCGGCCTTCAGTCACCGAGCGTCACGGAGTTCACGACGAAGATCCGCTATCTCGTCGCGCAACCGGGCCGCATACTCAAACTTCAATTCGACGGCGGCCTCATGCATTTCCTCTTCGAGACTTTGAATGAGACGGGCAATTTCCTTCTCGGGAAGCGACGCCAATTCACGCTGCACCTTTTCTCGCTCACGCTTCCGACGGCGATCTTTGCCAGGCACCGGAGTCGTACCCGCATCAGGCCGCAGCATCGACAAAATGTCGCCCACCGCTTTCCGAATCGTCTGCGGATCGATGCCGTGCTCTTCGTTGTACGCAAGCTGCACTTCACGACGACGTTTCGTCTCAGAAATCGCTCTCTGCATCGAATCGGTCACCCGATCGGCATACATCACCACCTGCCCGTCGACATTTCGAGCGGCACGACCAATCATCTGAATGAGCGAGGTCTCACTTCGCAAGAACCCCTCTTTGTCAGCATCGAGAATGCACACGAGCGACACCTCAGGGAGGTCAAGACCCTCACGCAAGAGGTTGATGCCGACCAGCACATCAAACTCACCGAGGCGAAGCGCTCTAAGAATTTCGATGCGTTGAATCGTGTCGATATTTGAATGCAGATACCTGACCCGCAACCCTTGCTCGAGCAAATAATCAGTGAGGTCCTCGGCCATCTTTTTCGTCAGTGTCGTCACCAACACACGATCACCTTTGGTCACCCGATCACTCACCATCTCGATGAGATCGTCGATCTGGCCTTTGGTTGGACGAACAATGACCTCAGGGTCAACAAGCCCCGTCGGGCGCACGATCTGCTCTGCAACATTGTCAGAGATCGATAATTCGTAGTCACTTGGTGTTGCTGACAAGAACACACATTGATTGATGCGTTCCATCGTTTCGTCAAAGGTCAAAGGTCGATTATCTCGAGCGCTTGGCAAACGGAAGCCATGTTCGACGAGCACATCTTTTCGACTGCGGTCACCGGCATATTGGCCATGCAACTGCGGCACTGCGACATGGCTCTCATCGATCACGAGTAGATAATCGTCAGGGAAATAGTCGAGCAAGGTGAACGGAGGCTCGCCCGGCTCACGTCCGTCGATATGCATCGAATAGTTCTCAATCCCCGAGCAGTAACCGACCTCGGCCATCATCTCGAGGTCATATTGGGTACGCATCCTCAACCGCTGTGCCTCAAGCAACTTCTGTTCACGTTCAAACTCGCTCAGGCTGGTTTGCAATTCAGCCTCGATGCCCGCAATCGCTCGAGCCATGCGCTCAACACCTGCGACATAGTGCGTCGCCGGAAAGACATACGCACGAGACAACTCTTCCAGCGTCTCGCCCGTGATCGGGTCAATACGGGTGAGACGATCGACCGTGTCACCAAACATCTCGATGCGAAGAACCGATTCTTCGTACGCCGGATGCACCTCGATCGTGTCGCCGCGCACCCTGAATTTTCCACGAATAAGCGTCATGTCGTTTCGGTCGTATTGCATGTCGACCAAGCGACGAAGAATCGAACGCATGTCGTAGTCGATACCCACATTGAGATCGAGAAGTTGCCCCCGATACGCATCGGGAGAGCCCATACCGTAAATGCACGAGACGGAAGCAACGACGATCGTGTCACGACGAGTCAGCAACGCCGCCGTCGAGGAGTGGCGCAACCGGTCAATCTCATCATTGATCGACGAATCCTTTTCGATGAACGTGTCGCTCGACGGGATATACGCCTCAGGCTGGTAATAGTCGTAGTAGGAGACGAAGTACTCCACCCGATTATTCGGGAAGAACTCTCTCATCTCTTGAGCCAGCTGTGCGGCAAGACTCTTATTGGGCGCCAAAATCAGCGTCGGCCGTTGCACCTTTTCGATCGTCCACGCAATCGTCGCCGACTTACCCGAGCCAGTGATGCCCAGCAAGGTCTGGAACCGATGACCGGCCTCTACACCCTCTGCGAGTGACGCAATCGCTTTTGGCTGGTCTCCCGCTGGCGCAAACTCAGAAACGACCTCGAACACTTCCTTGCGTTCTGAGGTCACATCGGCACTCATTCGATCCTCGACACATCAACGACCGGCACATCGGGCTCAGGTGTTGACGCCCGGAAACGCTCGCCCGCCCCCGGCAACAAGTCATCAAACGCCGTATTCACGAGGTCCCAATATCGAACTTCGATGCCGGCTCGACCACGATCTCGGCCATCGACATAATCGGCGACAGGAGCATCTGTTGGAACGTACGTGATCACCGCATCAATCTCGAACTCAGCTGCATTTCCCTCGAGCAATTCCACTGCGTCGGTCACGTCAACCCGCTCGTAGCGCCGCTCACGCCTATCGAGACGAGCGAGCTCAGTGTCAGACACCGATGCGATCACGCCATTCATCACCGCCGACGGAGCCGGCACGATGCCGAGGGCGACGACGGTATCGATTGACGACACTTCGCTTCCGGCGTAACGCTCAGGTGAAATGAGATAGCCGTAATTCCAGCGACGTTCCCATCCACGCAATTCAGCAGCCAGAAAATCGCGGCCACGCACTGGCAGCCGGCCAATTGTCGAACCCAGCGACACCGGGCTTACCAACGAGCCATAGCCAAACACCCAGGTACTCACCCAGTGATCTGCCCCCACACATCTGCGACCTGAGCGCGCAGCGTCTCGACATCACCTGAGTTATCAACGACATGGGAGGCAATCTCAAGACGCTTCTCCCGAGACGCTTGATTGGCAATGCGATTTCGCGCATCGGATTCATCCATGCCACGAATATTCACGAGTCGCTCAACCGCAATCTCAGGATCGATATCAACCACGATCGTTGCGTCAAGGTCATCACGAGGGTTCTCCGCAAGCAACGGGAAATCGAGCACCACATGCTGACCACCATCGTGACCAATTTTGATCTGGCGCAAAATTTCTGCCTGCATCGCCGGATGCACGATGCCATTGAGATCTTTCAGTGCAGCCTTCGACTCATCGTCGGTGCCAAACACAATTTCGGCTACCGCCGCACGATTCAACGAACCGTCATCGTGCAGGATCGAGTTGCCGAAACGTTCAGCCATCGCAGCGAGCACCGGGGAACCAGCCGATTGCAACTCGCGAGCTACCTCATCGGCATCAACGATGCACGCACCAAGATCGGCGAGCAACGACGACACCGTCGACTTGCCCGCGCCAATGCCACCGGTCAACCCGACCAGCAGCATGAGATCACTCCTGCTCTGCAGCTTCGGCGTCGGCGGCTGGCGCTTCTTCTACCGCAGTAGCGGTGGGTTCTGCGCTGTTTTCATACTCAGCCCACGCGGCTTCCATCTGCTCTTCGCTGTGCATCCAGTTGCCTTCGTCGTCAACGTCAAAGTGCTCGCGGTACTCGGCAGCGAGTTCGCCACCCTCTGCGGCCTGCTTGATCGACAAGCTAATGCGGCGACGCTCGAGATCGAGATCGATGATCTTCACCCACAGCTCTTCACCCGGGGTCACAATGTCGCCAGGGTTCTCCACGTGATGTGCTGACATTTCAGAGATATGCACAAGACCTTCGATGCCGTCGCCGACCTGAACAAATGAGCCGAACTGAACGAGCTTGGTGACACGTCCGTAGACCAACTGTCCGACAGAGTGACCCTCTGCGAACTCTGCCCACGGATCTTGCTGGGTGGCTTTCAAACTCAGGCTGATGCGCTCACGTGAGAAGTCGACATCAAGAACCTGGACAGTGACGGGGTCGCCGACCGCAACTACTGAACCCGGGTGGTCGACATGCTTCCACGACAACTCGCTGACGTGGATGAGGCCATCCATTCCGCCGAGATCGACGAACGCACCGAACGAGACCACCGACGACACGGTGCCCTCTCGAACCTCTCCGATCTTGAGATTGGTGAGGAAGCTGTCGCGAGTCTCCTTCTGGTTCTCTTCGAGGTAGGCCCGGCGGGACAGCACAACGTTGTTGCGGTTCTTGTCGAGCTCAATGATCTTGGCCTGCACAACGGTGCCGATGTACGGCTGCAGGTCACGCACACGGCGCAATTCAACAAGCGAGGCCGGGAGGAACCCGCGAAGCCCGATGTCGACGATAAGTCCGCCCTTCACGACCTCAATGACAGGGCCTTCAACGACAGCCTCTGCTTCTTTCTTGGCTTCGATGTCGCCCCAAGCTCGCTCGTATTGAGCACGCTTCTTCGACAGAACCAAACGACCTTCTTTATCTTCCTTGGTGAGCACGAGGGCTTCGATGGACTCTCCCATCGACACCACTTCTGCCGGATTCACATCGTTGCGAATGCTGAGCTCACGAGATGGGATGACGCCTTCGCTCTTATATCCGATGTCGAGCAGAACCTCGTCTCGGTCGATCTTCACGACGATGCCGCTCACCAGCTGCCCATCGTCGACTTCGGGGATCCCAGTGACCGCCTCAGAGAAGTTGGTGTCGTTATCTACGACCTGACGGGGTGTGTATGTTCCCTCGTCATCGAATGTTCCCATTGCGGGGTCGATGACTGGGGTGCTCGTGGTGTCGGACAAGGCTCGGTACTGCTTTCGGGAATATTGATAAAAGAACTCACTGCGGGAATGCAGTGCGTTGCGAAGGCTATCAGTGGTCTCTGCGCATCACATCCGACGGGCAACAAGAAGAAATTCGGGTGAATTCACGTGAGGGAGATCGCTTCCGTACTCGCCTGGCTCAACGCTCGAAATCGACTCTGCCTCAAGGCCGTAGAGCGCACAGAGCAGCCGCAGTTCGCGGGGCGTGTAGCACGCAGTCCACAGGTCGACCTCAGCAGTAACGCCATCGGGGTTACGAATCTCTGTCCGTTCGTGATTGACCCCCGAATCGGCATCAAAATCGGACGGATATTCGCCGTTGGCTTGAACCTGCACCACGAAATAACTGCTGAATGCCGACAGGGCAAGGCGCCCGCCAACCTTTATGCAAGCCGCCAAGCCCGAAAACACCACAGCGTTTCCATCAACGCCCGTACGCTCAGCATCACGAGGGCTATCAGATGCAGTCATCAACCCGAACGCCCCCTGACAAAGACAGATCACCGCATCAAACGCTCCGTGAAGGTCATCTGCGTCGATGAGATCGCGAGCATCGCGACGTTCAAAGGTCGCTCCCTCGGGGGCGCCGGTTGTCGCAAGGTCGATAAACGTCTGTGAAATATCAATGCCGTGCACCTCGACACCTCGCCGAGCCAGCTCATGAGCATGGCGGCCCGGCCCACACCCCACGTCAAGCACCCGCATTCCGGCATCGAGCGAGAGCACATCGACGAGATGATCGCATTCCGCAACCGTCCCCTTCGTGAACGAGTAGCGCAAATATGCAGAACCCAGATGATCCGCTAAACCTTCAAACCAATGGTCGTGCGTCATCGCCGAGAGACAATCAGCCTTTGGCGTCAGCCCAGGTGGAACCCCACGCGACATTGACTTCAAGCGGCACATCAAGTTCAACCGCGGAGCGCATCAACCCGGTCACCAGTTCGCCGACATCGTCGTGCTCGGCTTCGGGCACCTCAACAATGATTTCGTCGTGCACCTGGAGGACGATGCGAGACGCAAAGCCACCCTCGGTCAATGCCCGATCAACATCAACCAGCGCAATCTTGAAGACGTCTGCCGCAAGGCCCTGAATTGCAGCGTTCATCGCCTGCCGCTCCCCCGCCTGCCGTACCCGCCAATTCGAGTCGAGCAGTTCAGGAATTGAACGCCGACGGCCGAACAGGGTCTCGGTGTAACCCTTGGTGCGAGCTTCGGCCACCGCGCGATCCATGTAGGCCTGCACCGCCGGAAATGCCTCGAAATACGAATGAAGGATCACCGCCGCCTCATCGGTCGGAATTCCAAGACGTTGACCAAGACCATACGCCTCCATGCCGTAGGCAAGCCCATACGACACCATCTTCGCTTTCGAACGCTGGTCGAGTGACACGTCGCCAGCATCGACCCCAAAGACTCGAGCCGCAGTCGCATTGTGAATATCGACCCCATCGTTAAACGCCTCAAGCAACCCCGGGTCAGCCGCAAGATGAGCGATGCAACGCAACTCGATCTGGTTGTAATCGGCAACCAGCAATTGACAACCACCAGCAGGAACAAACGCCGTTCGGAACACACGACCTTCATCGGAGCGGACCGGAATGTTGTGGAGGTTCGGACGGTCAGAACTCAATCGACCCGTTCGAGCAACCGTCTGATTAAACGAGGCATGAATGCGATCGTCAGCAGCAACTTCACTCAACAGTCCCTCGCCGTAGGTGCCACGCAGCTTGTCGAGTTCACGATGCCGCAACAACGGCTCAATAAATTCGGGCCACTGGTCACGCAACTTCTCAAGCGTTGCTGCGTCGGTCGAATACCCACTCTTCGTTTTGCGAACCCCCGCCGGACTCAACTCATGCTGGTCGTACAACAGCGCACGAAGCTGCGTTGGCGAGTTCAAATTGAGATCAGGAGCACCGGCAACCGTCCGTAACTCAAGTGCGAGAGCGTCAACACGATCACGCAAATCACGTCCGATCTCTTCAAGCGCCACGCGATCAACCGCAATGCCAATGTGCTCCATCCGCGCCAACACCCGAATCAGCGGAACCTCAGTGTCGTTGAACAGCGCACCAACCCCTGAGTCGTCGACACCACTCGTCAGCGGCCCCGCAAGCTCGCGGACGGCCAGCGCAACACCCGCCGCCTCGGCGTCGTGCCGTTCGCCGTCAAGAGCAAGCTGACCCGATGGCGTTCCCGAGGTGAGGTTGTCGTCAAGCACGCGCTGAGCGAACCGCTCAAGAAGGTCAGCAACCGTGAGCTTCGCATAGCCAGGGTCGATCAAATACGCAGCGACACCCACATCAAACGCGAGACCGGGAAGGTCACCACCCGCCTCGAGCAGTGAACGAATCAGTTCTTTCGACTGATGTGACCGAACACACCCGTGCTGTGACAACGCTCCGAGCACCGCCGAATCAGTCAACAATGCCGATTCCACCCACAACACATCGTCGCCTGAACCGGACACCACCGCCACTCCCTCAAGAGAGGAACGACCCGCGTCACCAGACCACGCAGCCGCAATATCCAGCACGTCTGTGCCTTCGATCAACGACACCACCTCATCGACCGATACGGCACGGGATACCGCAAGCTCAATCAGGTTGTCACCATCTCGGAGCCCCTCAGCATCAGAGGTCTCGGGCTCCCCCGCCGCAATTGCCGAAAGAATTCGTGTTCGAAGTTGAGCAAATTCGAGCACATCAAACAGACGATCAACCTCAGCCCGGTCAGGAGTGATGCGCAACGTGTCGACCTCAAGATCACCAATCGGCGCATCACGCCGCAACTCCATCAGTTCAAGGTTTCGACGAACCCGATCAGCAGATTCGGCAAGGTTGGCTCGCAACTTCGGCGTCTGCTCATCGATAGCCGCCAAGATCCCCTCGACACCCCCATACGAGTTGATGAGTTTCGCTGCAGTTTTCTCGCCAACTCCGGGAACCCCGGGAAGATTGTCGCTCGGATCACCACGCAAGGCGGCGTACTCGACGTATAACGCAGGAGTCACCCCGGTGCGTTCAAGAATGCCCGCCTCGTCATACAGCGCGTAATCGCTGACGCCACGCTTGTTGTACATCACACGAATATGCGGATCAGCAACGAGCTGATACGAGTCACGATCACCGGTGACGATGATCGCCTCATCGCCCCGCGCCGCAAGCTCAGTCGCCGCCGTCGCCAAAATGTCGTCAGCCTCCCAGCCAGCGAGCTCAACATGATGAACACCGAGAGCGGTCAGCACCTCACGAACGATCACCATCTGCTGCTTCAGTTCGTCAGGGGATGACTCGCGTTGCGCCTTATATTCCGGTTCAGCCTCGTGGCGAAACGTGGGCTCAGGGCGATCAAAAGCAACGAGCACACCATCAGGCTCCTGATCTTTCAAGACGTTGGTGAGCATTGAGACAAAACCGAACACGGCGTTCGTGACCTGGCCAGATGACGTTGCCATGTCAGACGGCAAGGCAAAAAATGCCCGATAGGTCAGCGAGTTGCCGTCGATGAGCAAGTACTTCGCCACGGCGATATCACTCGGGCCGAAGTTCGCCGTCAATAATGCGGTCGGCAACGTCACGCATTCGAACGCGCTCGGTCATCGCAGTGCGCTGAATGAACGAAAACGCATCAGCCTCCGACAATGCGCATTCATCGATGAGAATCCCTTTTGCGCGGTCAACGATTTTTCGCGCAGCCAACTGCTCACCTAGCGCATCAATCTCTCCAGTGAGATCACGCAACTCTCGGAACCGTCCGATAGCGACTTCGATCGCGGGAACAAGGTCGCTGCGTTGAAACGGCTTCACCAAAAACGCAAGCGCTCCGGCGTCACGGGCTTGCTCAATGATCTCCCGTTGAGAAAACGCCGTCAACATCAAGACCGCACACAACTTTTCTTCGGTGATCGTGGCCGCCGCCGACAAACCATCTGCCCCAGGCATTTTCACGTCGAGCACTGCAAGATCTGGTTGCAAGTTACGCACCAAATCGACGACCTCGTCACCTCGACCCGTCTCACCAACGACCTCGTAGCCCTCTTCTTCAAGGGTTTCTCGAAGGTCCATACGAATGATGGCCTCATCTTCTGCGATTACCACTCTGATCGTCATGCGGACCCACTCATCGAATCGAGCAACTCGTCTTGACGCTGCTGAAGCTCTTGAATTGAAGAAAGAACATGCTCACGGTGCCTCATCAGCGCATCTGCGTGCTTGCGGGCCTCACCAGCATCACGGCTTGCCAACGGGGTCTCTGACACCAACGCTCGAAGTTCATGGTCTGCAGCCTCATCGGCGACCACCGTCAACTGCTCATCAATCTGCGAAAGCTCCTCACGGAGCGACGCCAAACGGGAAGCATTCTGCGACAACCGACGTTCGAGGAGCCATTTCGACATGCCCCCATGCTACGAGATTCGTGCCCCGAGTCGGATTCGAACCGACACTGGACGGTGTTTGAGACCGCTGCCTCTGCCGTTGGGCTACCGGGGCGACGCCAAGCAGGCTACCCCGTCACACCTTCGACCCCAGTCTCGGTTCACCGGAAATCTTGAAGTAATCACCAGCGACCACTCAGCGCCGTCTAGCCTCGTTATGTGCTTGCATTCACCTTCCCCGGTCAGGGGTCACAACGACCAGGCATGGGTCGGCCATGGGCAGACCACGACAGCTGGGAACTCGTACAGGAAGCCTCAGAAGTAGTCGGCCGAGATGTGGCGCATCTCCTTCTCGACGCCGACGCCGACGAACTCAAAGACACCCGAAACGCCCAGTTGACGACATTTGTGTCAAGTCTCATGGTGCTCGACGCAGTGGAACGCCTCGGCGTCTCACCCGACGTTCTCGCCGGACACAGCCTCGGTGAATACACCGCCCTCGCCGCCTCGGGAGCACTCGGCTTCCCTGAAGGCGTCGCACTCGTACAAGAACGCGCCGATGCAATGCACGATGCCGGCAACGAACAACCGGGGACAATGGCAGCAGTGCTCGGCCTTGACGACGACCAAGTTGAGGTTGCGTGCAACCTTGCCGACGACGAGGTGTGGGTTGCGAACTTCAATGCCCCAGGTCAAGTTGTCATCGCCGGGTCTCCAAGTGGTGTTGAAGCAGGCGGGGTGCATGCGAAATCACTAGGTGCGAAGAAGGTCATGCCCCTCCAAGTTTCAGGTGCATTTCACACTCCCTTCATGTCAGCCGCCCGCGACCGCCTTCGAAGCGCAATCACCGCTGCCGACATCCGCGACAGCGAAATCGCCATCGTCTCCAATGTTGACTCGCAACCCCACACACTCGGAGACGAGTGGACTTCACTGCTCTCAGCCCAACTGTCAAGCCCGGTGCGATGGAAGCATGGGCTGCAGGCCATGTCAGAGATGGGCGTCACCGCATTCGCCGAACTCGGCCCAGGCGGAGTTCTCACCGGAATGGCAAAACGCACCATCAAAGAGGCGAAGACGATCTCAGTGGCCACACCCGACGAACTCGACAAACTGCTCGAATGGCTCGGCGGTGAACCCGTTGCCGCAGCTCATGAGCACGAAGGAGAGCACCTCTTCGCTCACGAGCGTCTCGTCGTCAGCCCGGCCGCCGGAATTTTCTCAACCGCAGGCCTTGACGATGGCACTGCGATTTCGGTTGGCACCGTGCTCGGCACCGTCGCCGACGAGGAAGTTCGTTCACCCTTCGCTGGCGTCCTGCAGAGCTACATCGCCGTCGACACAGAACGAGTGGCGGCACGACAACCCATCGCCTGGCTGCGCACCAACTGAGCACGAGATCGGAAGGAGAGCAACATGCCCGCAACCCGACCCGGAGCACAAGGGGCCATCATCACCGGATGGGGAATGGCCCTTCCTGAACGAGTCGTCACCAATCACGAGCTCGCCGAAACCCTCGATACCAGCGACGAGTGGATCGTTGCACGCACCGGAATTCACGAACGTCATATTGGCGGAAGCACCGCCAGCCTCTCTCTCGAATCTGCGCAACAAGCACTCGACATGGCAGGGGTGAGCCCCGGCGACATCGATGCCCTGATCTTGTCGACCACCACCCCCGACCGGGCGTGGGGCACCTCGGCAATCATCCAAGACAAACTTGGACTGAAATGCGGCGCCTTCGATCTCAACGCCGCATGCTCTGGATTCGTCTACGGGCTTGTCAACGCTCATGGCCTCGTCGCTATGGGAGCCGAACGTGTCCTCGTCGTCGGAACCGACACGCTCTCTCGAATCGTTGACTGGAACGACCGAGGAACGGCCCCGCTCTTCGCAGATGGTTCTGGCGCAATGGTGCTCGAAGCAGTCGATTCTGGTGGAGGTCAACTACTCGGATGGGATCTTGACGCCGATGGCAGCGCAAGCGAAATTCTCTGGGCAGACGTTGGCGGCACCGTCAACATGGAAGGCAAAGAAGTCTTCCGTCGGGCAGTGCGCATCATGATGGATTCAGCCGAAAAGTCGATGGCCCATGCCGGCATCACGTCGGATGACCTCGCACTGATCGTGCCGCACCAAGCAAATATTCGAATCATTCAAGCCGCATGCGAACGCCTCGGCGTCGAAATGGACCGAGCTGCCGTCACCATCGACCACACCGGCAACACCTCATCAGCATCGATACCAATGGCATTGTGCGAAGCCCTTGAGGCGGGTCGAGTTGCCCCCGGCGATCACGTACTGCTCGTCGGATTTGGTGGTGGCATGACCGCAGCAAGCGCAGTACTGAAATGGGGAGGAACGTCATGAGCAGAGTTGTTCTCGTCACCGGAGGTTCACGCGGCATCGGCCTCGCAATCGCACGCCGATTTGCCGAACTGGGCGACCACGTCGCAGTCACCTACAACAGCTCTCCCCCACCAGAAGGCCTCTTCGGAGTCAAATGCGACGTCACCTCGACCGAAGAAATCGACGCAGCCTTCACCGCTATCGAAGAGCACTTCGGATCACCCGTTGAGATCCTCGTCTCCAACGCCGGCATTACCCGAGACACCTTGCTACTTCGGATGGGCGCCGACGACTTCGGAGACGTCATCGATGCCAATCTCACCGCAGCGTTCCGGGTCTCAAAACGGGCGGTGCAACAAATGCTTCGAGCAAGAAAAGGTCGCATCATTTACGTGTCATCGGTAGTTGGGCTACTCGGTGCCGCCGGACAAGCGAACTACGCCGCCTCAAAAGCGGGGCTCGTCGGACTCGCCCGATCGCTCGCACGAGAACTCGGTTCACGGTCGATCACCGTGAACGTTGTTGCCCCCGGGCCAGTAAGCACCGACATGACTGCAGCACTCGGGGAAGACCGACTCGCTGACATTACGGCCGCAGTCCCCCTCGCCCGCATGGCTGAACCCGACGAAATCGCAGGCGTAGTGACCTTCCTCGCTTCCCAAGACGCCGGATACATCACCGGTGCAGTGATCCCTGTCGATGGTGGCCTCGGTATGGGCCACTGAACGCTCCGCCACCGAGCGTCACAGATTTCGTAGAATTACCATCGGTCAATTGACCGACAACAAACCAAGGAGTAACCGTGGACCAAGAATTGTTCGCCCGTTTCAGCAAGTGCGCAGTCGAAGTGCTGTCAGTTTCTGAAGACCAAGTAACACCTGAGGCACGATTCGGTGACGACCTCGACGCCGACAGCCTCGACCTCGTCGAGCTCGTCATGGCGCTCGAAGAAGAGTTCGGTATCGAAGTTCCCGAAGAAGAACTCGAAGGAATCGAAACCGTCGGACAGGCCTACGATTTGGTGGCCGGCAAACTCTGATGCAAGGTAGCGGTCGGCGTATCGCCGTCACCGGTCTCGGCGTTGTTGCGCCCTGCGGAGTCGGCAAAGAAGCGTTCTGGAACGGTCTTCTCGGGCCTGGACTCGTTGACGTTGGACGGCGCACGTCCATCGAAAATTGGGATCCATCGCCATGGTTCGACTCTCCTAAAGACGCTCGGCGCGCCGACCGCAGTGAGCAATACGCTCTCGCTGCAGCGACCGAAGCCCTTGAACAATCGGGGCGACCCGCAGCGAGCGATGACCGCATCGGCACCATCTTCGGAACAGGTGTAGGCGGCATCCAAACCCTTGAAGAACAAATCGCAATTCGTCTCGACAAGGGCGAGCGCCGAGTGTCGCCGTTCCTCGTTCCGATGATGATGGCTAATGCCTCTGGTGCCGCGGTCTCAATGCGGTTTGGCTTCAAAGGACCGAACGAGACGATTTGCACTGCCTGCGCCGCAGGCACACACGCAATCGGCTACGCAGCCCGCCTCATTGCGTGGGGTCTTGCCGACGCTGTCATTGCGGGAGGAACTGAGTACGCCGGTACCGACACCTCCCTTGCGTCATTCGGCAATATGACGGCGCTGTCGTCAACCGGCACTTCCCGACCATTCGATGCCGATCGAAATGGTTTCGTCATGGGAGAAGGCGCAGCTGTGCTCGTGCTCGAAGAGTGGAATTCAGCGGTCGATCGAGGGGCCACCATTATTGGCGAAATACTCGGTGCCGCATCGAACGCCGATGCTCACCACGTCACTGCTCCCTCGCCTGGTGGAGTCGGAGCAATTCAATGCATGGAACTCGCACTCGCCGACGCAGGTCTCGAACCGGCCAGTATTCGTCAAATCAATGCTCACGGCACCTCAACACCACTGAACGATGCAGCTGAAGGTGCAGCTATCACGTCGGTATTCGGTGAGCGAACGGTTCCTGTGGTCTCAACAAAAGGCGTGACCGGCCACGCTCTCGGTGCGGCTGGCGCCCTCGAAGCAGCAGCGGTTCTGCTGTCGATGCATTACTCGCTCATCCCACCCACTGCGAACACAACCAACGTCGACAGCGAGATGACCGTTGACGTCGTCACCGGTTCACCCCGACCGTGGGAGCCCGGCCCGACGATGTCAAACAACTTTGGGTTTGGCGGCCATAACGGGTCGATCATTATCGGCACCGGCGCCGATCACACTCCGTAACGTCACGCAATCACGAACATGAGGTCGACCTCACAGGCGACCTCACCGTTCACTGAAGCAGTTCCCGAGCCTCGACCGGCACGACTTGATAGCCGTCCCATCGTGCATTCGAGTAACAGTTCGTCGCCCGGAACGACTTGTCGCCTAAAGCGAGCCTTATCGATGCCCCCAAATAAGGGAAGCCGTCCCGCAAAACGTTCGTCGGCGAGCACAGCGAGTGCCCCCACCTGAGCGATTGCCTCACACATCAGCACCCCTGGCAACGTTGGCCGCCCCGGAAAATGCCCCTCGAAGAACCACTCTTCGCCAGACAATTTCCACCGTCCGGACGCTGACTCTCCTGCAGCAATATTGACGATCTCGTCGACAAACAGAAATGGTGGACGATGTGGAAGGAGGTCTTCTGGGCGCACAACTCGACCTTACTCCCACCGTCAGCACCCCTGCCTGAATCGCTCATGAGAGCCAGGGGCAACACGCACTACGAGGGTCTGTCGAGACCCATCGGGTTAGGGAAAGGAATCTCCTGCTGTTCACGGATGCGCCCAGCCGCGGATGCGAGAACAGCGAGCACTGCTTCATAGTCGTGAGCGAGCCGTGAGACCACTGCAAATGCCTGCCGGTCGGTCATGTCCTCCACCTCTGAACGAAGCCCGCGACCGGCATCACTCAGACGATCTCGGGACTCCAACAACCCGATGTTGATGAGACGTTCCACCGTGCCCGACATGTGGTCGTGATGCCAGCCTCGAGACTCCTCAAACATCTCGAGGTCAATACCTTGCTCAATTGCGAGCAACACGGTTGCTTCAAGCCCGTTAATCCCAAGAACGGCCAGCGCAGCGACATGGCTATCACCCCGATGCTCTCGCACAGTCGTGCACCATTGCCACAGATCTCGCAGCGCGACCCCTTCTGGAAGCAAAGCCCGATTCGCAGAGAATAACCCCCGTCCGTGAGGAGCAATCGCCATCACCGCTGACTGCATCACGTGCAACATGTCATCGTTCGGGGGTGTCACACCAAGCCGCTGCAATGCCTGTTCAGCGCTGTGGCTGCGAGCAACCAGCGCCTCGGTTGGCGTTGCGAACGACCATGCATCTGGCAACGCACGATTCACCCTGTCGGCACTGAAATTGTTGAACAGAGCTTCGACAACCGCCGGCTGAACCCTTCCAAGCGGCGCCGACCGAAAGCCGAAGTAGCCCATCCAAAAGCCCTTGAAACCAACCTCTTGGGCGGCACGAATACTCTCGGCAGAGAAATACGTGACGGCATGAATCGTTTCGACCGCCCTCCACAGTCGACGCGACGGCGACTCTTCATTCATCAGCACACCTCACCATCGGGTGACAAACGCCGGACTACACCGCGTCGATTGCCGCGCGCACCTCAGCGACATATCGGCCAACCTCGTCGGGCCCCGACTCCATAAGTCGGCGCACCATCGATGCTCCCTGAATGACTCCGTCTGCAACCTGAACTGCAGTAGCAGCCTGCTCTGCATTTGAGACGCCCACACCTACCAACACCGGAGTATCGGTGACCGCTTTCAACCGCTCGGCAAGCGCTGTTGCGGTTTCGGCAAGGGTGTCGCGCTCTCCGGTGACTCCGAGCAACCCGACCGAATACACAAAACCTCGCGCTCGCTCGACGATTCGAGGTAAACGATCGTCGGGAGCGGTCGGCGCAGCGAGCATGATCGTCGCCACCCCAGCATCATCTGCGGCAGCCGCCCATTCGTCTGACTCTTCCAGAGGAAGATCCGGCAGAATCGCACCGGTGACGCCGGCCTCCACGAGCCGGTTCGCAAACCTGATCGGCCCATCGTGGTGCACCAGGTTGTAGTAGGTCATCACTGCGAGCGGAATGTCAACATCAAGAGAAGGCACCTCCTCCAAGACCGACTGCGGTGTCGTTCCACCCTCGAGGGCGGCTTGTGAGGCCTGCTGAATAACAGGTCCATCCATCACAGGGTCAGAGAACGGAATACCGATCTCAACGGCGTCAGCACCATTCGCCGCGCAGGCTCGAATTGCGTCTTGCCAACCCGGATATCCCCCGGTGATGTAGGGAACGAGCAATTTGCGGCCACCATCTCGTAACGCTCGTAACGACGTTGCGAGATCAGGTGTTGTCACAAGCGATCCTTTAATACGTCCATCATCTGCCCGACGTCTTTGTCGCCGCGACCCGACAGATTGAGCAACACGGTCTGGCCCTGCATCGTGTGCGCTTCACGCACCACCCACGCCAAGGCGTGCGCCGGTTCGAGAGCAGGAATAATGCCCTCGGTCTGGCTCAACAACTGAAATGCGTCAACGACTTCATCATCTGTCACCGTCGGATACTCGGCCCGACCAATCGATGCGAGATACGAGTGTTCTGGGCCAATGCCCGGATAATCAAGCCCAGCGGAAATCGAATGCGCTTCTTCGACCTGGCCATACTCGTCTTGCATGAGATAGCTGCGCATGCCATGTACGACACCTGGAATTGAACGAGAAACCGCTGCGCCACCTCGGGGCTCAACCCCAACGAGGCGAGACCGAGTGTCGACGAACCCTGAGAAAATACCAAGCGCATTTGAGCCACCACCGACACAGGCCGTCACGACATCGGGGTCATCACCGAGCAACGCACGAGCCTGCTCGCGGGCTTCATCACCAATGACACGATGGAACTGACGCACCATCCACGGATATGGGTGGGGTCCCATCACCGAACCCAAGCAGTAATGCGTATTGCCTACGGTGGCAACCCAGTCACGCATCGCTTCGTTCACCGCGTCTTTCAGCGTGCGGCTTCCTGAATGCACTGCTTCGACTTCAGCGCCAAGCAGTTTCATTCGGAACACATTGAGCGCCTGACGTTCGACGTCGACCGCCCCCATGTACACCTTGCATTCCATGCCAAGAAGAGCTGCCGCTGTTGCGGATGCAACACCGTGCTGACCGGCACCGGTCTCGGCGACGAGTCGGGTCTTGCCCATTCGTTTCGCCAGAAATGCCTGTCCGAGCACATTGTTGATCTTGTGAGAGCCGGTGTGATTCAGGTCTTCTCGCTTCAGCAGAAGGCGAAGCCCGAGCTGCTCACCGAGGCGGTGACACTCTGAGAGGCCAGACGGTCGACCGGCATAATCACGAAGGGCGACGTTGAGTTCTTCACGCCACTGCGGGTCAGCCCACGCTTCACGAAAGCCCTCTTCAAGTTCCTGACATGCAGGAACAAGGGTCTCGGGCACAAAACGGCCACCAAACTCACCAAACCGGCCAGACGTATCTGGCTCCGACATCAATGAGTCGTCACGTCGCTCAGCAATAGTCATTCGTCCTCCCAGTTATACGGCAGATCATCCGGTCCGATGTAGGGGTTCGGGGAGGCTGATCGGGCATTACTGATGAATTGTCGCACTTTCACCGCATCTTTGCGTCCCGGAGCTAGCTCAACTCCTGAGGAAACATCGACACCCCACGGTTCGACCGCAGTGACTGCGTCGGCCACATTGTCGGGGTTGAGACCTCCCGAGAGTATCAACCGCAGCGAATCAGGAACATCTGCGGTGATATGCCAGTCGAACACCTTGCCGCTACCCGGCGAAGGAGCATCGACAAGCACGACATCGGTGTGGAATCGGTCAGCCCGAGCGAGATGTGGTGAGTCAGCACCAAATGCCTTGATCACCCAACGGATGCCATGACCGGGCCCCCGCTCAACGATCTCCGCAACCTGCTCAGGTGTTTCCGAGCCATGGAGCTGAACCGCTTTCACCCCTGCCTTATCGGCGAGTGACAGCACACGTTCAGGCAATTCGTTCCTGAACACACCAACCGTCATCGTCTCAGCCGGCAACCTTCTTGTGATGTCGTACACATGCTGCGGGGCAACCTGGCGCTCTGACGGCGCAAAAATAAAACCGACTGCGTCTGCACCCATCGCAACCGCAAGAAGAGCATCGTCCTCGGTGGTGATACCGCAAATCTTGACGAACATACGATCAGAAACTACTCACCGGTGACCGCGAAGAGCAGCCACTTCACCTGTCGGGTCACCCGATGTCACCAACGTCTCACCGACCAACACCGCTCGATATCCGGCCGTCGTCAGAGCTTCCGCATCGCCACGATGACGCACACCAGATTCAGCGACCGCAATGACGTCGTCAGGCATTGCGCCACCCATTCGCCTTGCACGCTCATGATCGACCGCGAAGGTAACGAGATCGCGTTGATTCACCCCGATCAACGTCGCTCCAACATCGAGGGCAATCGCCAGTTCTGCCTCATCGTGAACCTCGACCAGCACATCAAGCCCCACCTCAACCGCAAGTGCATGGAACTCCTCGAGTTCGTTACGATCGAGGGCAGCAGCGATCAGCAACAGGCAGTCGGCGCCCATTATTCGGGCATCGAGTACATCGCGTTGAGAGACCGTGAAATCTTTGCGCAACACCGGGAGCGCACAAGCTTCTCGAGCGGCACGCAGATCGTCGGCTGAGCCACCAAAGAACTCTTCATCGGTGAGCACCGACACACACGATGCACCACCATCGGAATACTGGCGCACGAGCACCGCCGGGTCGAGCCCCGCGAAAAGGTCACCTTTCGACGGCGACCGACGTTTGATCTCAGAAATGACTGCGATTCCGTCGCGAGCCGGATCAACCTTCGCCAACGCGTCGGTGAACCCACGCGTCGGGCTTGCCGCCGTTGCCGCCTCGAATAGCTCGTCAAAGGGACGCTCATCTCGGGCAGCCTCCGCCCGATGAGCCTCAAGAATGCGGTCGAGATATGTCGCCATCGGCGCTGCTAAAACCCGAGCCGGCCCGAGATCTCACCAAGAAGTTGATCGATAGGAACCCGGGTCTGCTCCATCGAGTCACGATCACGCACAGTGACCGCGTTGTCATCGAGTGAGTCGAAGTCAACGGTCACGCACAGCGGTGTGCCAATCTCATCTTGCCGGCGATACCGGCGGCCAATCGCCTGAGTCTCGTCGTAATCGGTCATGTAACGATCGCTCACCAAGCGACGCACTTCCTGTGCGAGGGGTGTCAGCGTGTCCTTTTTTGACAGCGGCAACACGGCAACCTTGTACGGGGCGAGGCGAGGGTGCAGGCGAAGCACAGTTCGCACTTCATCATTCACTTCTTCTTCGTCATATGCGGCGAGAAGGAATGCTGCCATCGTTCGGGTCGCGCCAGCCGCAGGCTCGATGACATACGGCACGTAGCGCTCATTCGTTGCCTGGTCGAAATAGTCAAGACGCTCACCGGAATGTTGAGCGTGCTGAGTGAGGTCGTAATCGGTACGTTGCGCAATACCTTCGAGTTCGTCCCATCCCCAAGGGAACATGAACTCAACGTCCGCAGTCCCGGTTGAGTAGTGCGAGAGCTCGTCATCGTCGTGGGCGCGAAGGCGCAACATCGAGTCAGGAATGCCCAGGTCTCGATACCACTCGAGACGGTGCTGGCACCAGTACTCGTACCACGACGGGCCATCTGCAGGTGGCACAAAGAACTCGAGCTCCATCTGCTCGAACTCACGAGTGCGGAAAATCCAGTTTTGAGGAGTGATCTCGTTTCGGAAACTCTTCCCCACCTGCGCGATGCCAAACGGTGGTCGCTTTCGGCTCGTCTGCAGCACGCTTGCGAAGTTGGTGAACATTCCCTGAGCCGTCTCCGGGCGAAGGTAGGCATCGGCTCCTGCGTCAGCAACCGGCCCCGCCTGCGTCTTGAACATCAGATTGAACTGACGAGCCTCGGTGAACGAACCGATCGCCCCACAATTCGGACATGTGTTGGGGTCGTCCAACTTGTCTTCACGGTGGCGGGTCTTGCACTCGGTGCAGTCGACGAGCGGGTCAGAAAAGTTCGCCAAGTGTCCAGATGCCTGCCAGACCTCGGGAGGGCCCAGAATCGCCGCATCGATGAGAACGACATCATCTCGCTGCTGCACCATGGCGCGAACCCACGCGTCTTTCACATTTCGCAGCAACAGCGACCCGAGCGGGCCGTAGTCGTAGGTCGACCGGAATCCGCCGTAGATCTCTGCCGACGGGTAAACAAAACCACGTCGCTTACAAAGGTTGACGATTTGGTCGAGATCGGTTGCGGGCATACCCAACAGGCTACGGACATCAATGCCCAACGGCTCAATGGCGTTCGAAGACTGACACCGTTCGGAGTCGACGTTCAATGTGATGCTCAAGTGCCCGAGTTGCCAACGCAGTGACTTCACTTGTCGCCGCAGACTCTTCCAGCGCAAGAGCCTGGCGTAAACGACCGCCGAGAATGTCGCGCATGATGTCGAGCGCAGCTGGCGATATCGATGTTCCCGAACGACAACGTCGACAGAGCGCACCGCCCTCATTGAGATCGAAGGCGACAAGAGCGGTCTCTCCCCCATCAGCCTCACCACAGCGCACACAGCCGTCGAGCACCGGCGACAGGCCTGACATCGCAAGCACTTTCCAGAAGAACGCTGCAACGTTAAGCGGCGACGGAGACTCACCAATCGTTCGCAACACGCCGACAAGCATCGTGTAGAGACGCTCATCTGGTTCGCCTTCCAGCGACAGTTGGTCGGCGGCCTCGACCACCGCCATGCCCTGCGCCGCCCGATCGAGCGATGACAACATCGGCGTCAGGCCATCGACCGATTCGGCCTGACTCACCAGATCAAGATCTCGACCTTTCCGAAGCAGAACCTCAACATGGCTCATCGGCTCCAAACGAGACCCAAACTTTGAGTTTGTGCGGCGAACACCCTTTGCGACCGCCCGAACCTTGCCGAAGCGCTGCGTCAGCAGCACGACGATTCGATCAGACTCCCGCAGTTTGTAGGTACGAAGAATGACAGCTCGGTCGCGATAGAGCTCACCATTGGCAACCGCCGGTGAACTCATGCGTCGAGGCCCCCAAATCGACGGCGACGCTGACCAAACTGTGTGACTGCCGCTACGAGATCTTGGGCGCCAAAACGCTCCCAGTCGGTGTCGGTGAAGACCAATTCGGCATACGCAAGCTCCCACACCAACGATGGCGGCAGACGATCACTTCTTCCGCAAATCACCACCAAATCAGGCTCACCATCGGCAGGCTCGTACAACGACCCCGCAACCGACGCCTCATTGACCGGACCCTCACCAATCGCCCGAAATGCATCGACAAGACGTTGCCGGCCATCAGCCGTCGGGTCGATCACCACCCCGCACGACTCGAGGTGTAGCACCTGGTCGACCTCAGCCTCCACCGCCCGCTCGCCGAGCGCACCATACGGCCGCAAGGTCAACCAACTCACACCAAATGCACTCGCAGCGGCAGAGAGCTCACGAGCCGACTCCATCCAACGATCACGCTCACGCTGAGACCACTGCTCGCCACTTCCACCGACGATCAACAGATGGCGCAGCCCTAGCGACTCTGGAGTTGCACCCGCAGACTCCCCGTTCATCGACCCGTCCATCTCTTCATTGTTTCACTCCTGACCCCCTCCCCAGCGGACACGCAGCATCGCAGTAACGTCAAAGGAGCACCATGAATCCTGAACTCCACACCCTGCCGACAGGCCGTCACCACATCGCATGCATCATGGACGGAAACGGCCGCTGGGCCGAATCACGCGACCTACCGCGCACGGCGGGCCACACAGCAGGAGAAGAAAATCTTGCATCGATCGTTCGAGCCGCAGTGCAGCGTGACATCGGTTGGCTCACCGTCTTTGGTTTCTCTACCGAAAACTGGGTGCGCCCGCGCGCTGAAGTCCGCCACATTCTCGGACTCCACGAACGACTCTTCGGTCGCGTCGAAGAACTCAACGACAACAACGTTCGCATCAGATGGATAGGGCGACCATTCGATAGCCCCGAATCACGAACGCCACGATTCGTGCAACGAGCGATCCGCAAAGCCATCGCCGACACCGCTCACAACACCGGGATGGTGCTCACCGTGGCATTCGACTACGGCAGCCGATTCGAGATGATGAACGCCGCTCGCAGCGCCCGCGCAGATGGGTCTGATCTCAACATGGCCGACATCACGAAACGACTCCACGATGCCGATCTCCCACCGGTCGATGTGATGATCAGAACGAGCGGCGAAATTCGGGTATCAAACTTTCTGCTGTGGCAGGCGGTCGGGGCAGCGATCCACTTCACCGATACTGCTTGGCCCGATCTCAGCGCATCTGAACTTGATACCGCCCTGTCGCTCGTCGGGGCGTCGTGACCAACGACGACGCCGTTCTCGCGGCTCTCGACAACGTCACCACTGCGATCCCGAA
>Ga0181588_10000516_pt1 | contig 34729 bp, 33 predicted proteins | sample 071ome_26_FD_148607 | JGI IMG/M metagenome (GOLD analysis project Ga0181588, IMG submission 148607) | Coastal salt marsh microbial communities from the Groves Creek Marsh, Skidaway Island, Georgia - 071409BT metaG (spades assembly) | ecosystem: Environmental > Aquatic > Marine > Intertidal zone...
TAAACAAATGCCACCACCGAACAACAGCAAAACACCCCAAGGAATTTGGCTGGCTTGCTGCCAGTCGATTAGAGCATCTCCCTCGTTATCCCGAACCACGAACAGGGCGATCACCGCCAACAACGCGACTGAGGCATCATTTGCCGAGGGCAGATCCAGCCACGACTGCCAGCCTCCGAAGGGTTCTGCTCGGGTAATCCAGGCCAGTGCCGTCAGTCCGAAGATCACTAGCACGCGACGCTCTGCGCTGCGCCACGGCCCCACCTCAGGCAGGGTCACGTCCAACTGGCGGGGCACTGCGCGGGTCACCCACCACCAAGCCAATGGCAGCAGTATGCTCACGACCGGTATACCCCATGACATCCATTGGCCGAAGCTGATGATCTGCCCGGTATTCTCCTCAAGCACCTGCACCAGAATCAGATTGGGCGGTGTGCCAATGGGCGTGCCCAGGCCGCCAATACTGCAAGACCAGGCGAGCCCTAGCAGCAAAGGCGGTGCGAGCACGGCGCGGTCCGAGCAGGAGGCCAGCACAGCCAACGCGACCGGCATTAACATCAGCACCGACGCGGTATTGGAAATCCACATGCTCAATAAAGCCCCAGCGAGCATGAAGCCGAGCACCAATTGCTTGGGCCGATGACCACCCACCAGATTGACCACAGTCAGCGCAATACGATGATGTGCGCCAGAACTCTCCATGCCTCTGGAGAGTAAAAACCCACCCAGCAACAGAATGATCAGCGGTGAGCCTACCGACGCGCCCACCTGCTCCGAAGTCAAAACACCGGTCACCGGAAACACTGCGATCGGCAAAAGCGAGGTCACCGGAATGGGAATTGGCTCAAAAATCCACCAGATCATGCATAACCATGCGACGACCGAGGTCACAATAATCGGTTGAGCCTGCTGCGTCGCTTCAAGCACCAAGGCCAGACAAAGGCCCGAGAGCAGCCCGGGCCAGATCGTCTTCCTCGGATCGAGGTAGGTCATCACTGTCATCTGCTGTATGCTCTCCAACCCTCGCCCTTGTGTAAACTCCCCGCATGGCAGCCACATTCCCAACGCAGCTGATCGATGGCTTCGATCGCAGAATTTCCTATCTGCGGCTCTCTGTGACTGATCGATGCGACTTCCGCTGCCAGTACTGCATGGCGGAAAGCATGACATTTTTGCCTCGGGGGCAGGTTCTCACTATCGAGGAACTGCTGAGAACCGCACGCCTGTTCACCGAACTGGGGGTGAAGAAAATTCGTGTGACGGGCGGAGAACCTCTGATTCGTCGCGGTGTTGAGGAACTGTTTGCAGGCCTTGGCAAACTACCCGGCCTCGACACTCTGGCACTTACCACCAACGGCAGCCATCTCGCAGAGCAGGCGGCTGGTCTGCGCGATGCAGGGGTCCGCTCGGTCAATATCAGTCTGGACAGCCTCAATCCAACGCGCTTTGAGGCCATCACCCGAATCGGCAAACTCAACACGGTGCTCGAGGGCATTGATGCCGCCATTGCAAGCGGTTTTGAGCGAATACGCCTCAATGCGGTAATACTAGATGGATTGAACCGCGACGAGGTGGTTGCGCTGACGCACTTCGCGCTGAGCAAGAAAATCCACATTGCCTTCATCGAAGAAATGCCTCTGGGTCAGGTCAACCTGGGGGGTAAACAGCTGGAATACGTATCATCCGACACCATCAAGTCCGAGCTTGCGACCCACTTTGAACTTCAGCCGCTGGTCAGTCGAGACAGCTCGGGGCCATCCCGAGACTACCTGATCGCAGGGTCGCAAACCCAGCTCGGCTTCATCTCACCTCACAGCCACAACTTCTGCGCTGAGTGCAATCGCCTCCGCGTCAGCGCCGAGGGGCGTCTGCTCATGTGTTTGGGCAACGAGGAATCTATTGATCTGCGCGACCTGCTGCGCTCGGGGCGCAGTGACGACGAGATCAAAAGCACTATTATTGAAAGTCTAGCGATCAAGCCAGAGCGCCATGTTTTTGATCGCCCCGACGAACCGCAGATTGTGCGTTTCATGAACGCCACAGGCGGCTGACTGACCCAACCCGAGAGATCTCTGTGTCTGACACCCATTACCCTGCCCTAAGCGACGTTGATGCCATTCAACGCGCGTTCGAATCTGCCGGCTACATTTGCACGACTCGCATTGCTACCGTCGTGCGCTTAGCTGCAGCACTTGAAAAACCCGTCTTGATCGAGGGCCCACCGGGCGTCGGCAAAACAGAATTGGCCAAAACTTGCGCCATGGTGGTCGATCGGCCCTTGGTCCGCCTGCAATGTTACGAAGGGCTTGATGAGAGTAAGGCACTGTACGAGTGGAAGTACGGCAAGCAATTGCTCTACACCCAATTGCTGAAGGAGCAGTTGGGAGAGGTCTTGGACGGAGCGAAAGGCCTGTCCGAATCCATGCAGCGCTTGCATCAGTTTGGCGATGTTTTTTACTCAGAGGATTTCTTGGAATCACGGCCGCTGCTCAAGGCCATGGAGGCAGATAACGGCGGAGTACTCCTGATCGACGAGATCGACAAAGCCGACTTCGAATTCGAATCCCTGCTATTGGAGGTGCTGTCAGATTTTCAGGTGTCGATTCCGGAACTGGGGACCATTCAGGCGCGCTCCAAGCCGCTGGTATTCCTCACCAGTAATGACACGCGAGACTTGTCTGATGCGCTGAAAAGACGCTGCCTGCATTTGCATATTCCGTTTCCTTCAGTCGAGCTGGAAGCGCGTATCGTGGCAAGCCGGGTCCCCGATTTAGCGCAGTCCATGACAGACCAGCTGGTGCGCTTTGTGCACGCCATCCGGTCGCTCGATCTGAAGAAAGCCCCCGCCATTTCGGAGACCGTTGACTGGGCCAAGAGCCTTGTGCTGTTGCACGCCAGAGACCTGGACAGCGCGTTGGTTCAGGATACGCTCAACGTGTTGCTGAAGTACGAGGAGGACATTCAGACCGCAGAAGGACAGCTGCCGAAGCTGATGGCGGCGGTCGCAGGCTAACGGCCGTGGCGATAGAGCGCGTGGACAGCACCCTCTCCTCGACCAGCAGCGACCAGCTGCTGGCGTTCATACAGTATCTGCGCGGCAAAAAGATTCCGGTGTCCCCGGCGGACACGCTCGATGCTATCGGGGTCGCCGAGTTAGTGGGCTATGACGACAAGGTGCTCCTGAGAGACGGTCTGGCATCCGCACTGGCGAAATCTCGACACGAGCTCACCCTGTTCGAAGCGGCATTCGAGGACTACTTTCAGCTCCCCACTGAGCGATTTGGACCATCAGGCAGTAACCCTTCAGAACAACCCAATACCCCGTCAGCGCCAGACGCCGCGCCACCACCGGATGGCATTGTCAACCAGACGCAAGAAGACGACCCGCTAGAGGGACTTCGTGGTAATGCGCTGTTTGACGCACTGGAGTCTCGAGACGAGAGCGCATTATCGGTAGCGATTGAGACGGCGGCGGCAGAGGCCAAGGTCGAAGAGATCTCCTTGTTCACTCAGCGCGGGCAATACGTTCGCAAAATACTCGATGCGCTGGGAGATGAAGCGTTGCGGGAAGCGGCCATCGAATTTGAGCAGAGTGAACCGGCAGCCTTTGAGGCGGTGCAAGCACTGCGGGAACAGTTGCGAGAGCGGGTCAGGGATCGAGTGGAGCGGGCCTACCTGATTCATGCCAGTGCCGCGACCGAGGACCTGCTCGATGAGTCTTTGTCCAAGCTCAAGCTGGGAAATGTCGATCACAGCCAGATGGCGCGCCTGAAGCGCCTCATGGATCGTATGGCGCGCAAGCTGGCTGCGCGTCATGGGAGACGGAGACGCAAGTATCGTCGCGGCAAGCTGCATGTCGGTGAGACCGTGCGTCGCGCCATCTCCACCGACGGCATCCCTTTCCATCCCCGCTGGCGCAAAATCGAGCGAAAGCGTCCTCAGATCATGGCGATCTGCGACGTCAGTGGTTCAGTAGCCGCCTATGCCAAGTTCCTGTTGATGTTTCTGTATGCACTTCAGGACGTACTACCCAGAACGCGGAGTTTCGCGTTCTCGGCTGCACTTGGGGAGGTCAGCGACTTATTTGCCATCCTTCCGGTAGAAGAAGCCATTGAGCGGGTCAACCTGAAGTATGGTGGTGCCACCGACTATGGGCGGGCGCTGCAAGATTTTTCTGAGCTCGCGCTGGCCGAGATCAACCGTGCGACAACCGTGATCATCTTGGGGGATGCCCGGAACAATCAGGCAGACCTCAGAGTGGACCTGTTGGCAGAGATCAAGGCGCGCTCGAAGCAAGTTATCTGGCTCAACCCAGAATCGACCCGGCTGTGGGGCACCGGCGATTCCGAAATGTTACTGGTGAAAAGACACTGTCACTTGGTTAAAGAGTGTAATAATCTCAAGCAGTTGGAGCGAATAATCGACAAGTTACTGTCGGATAAGCGCTGAAGTTCATATCCGTCAGCAACCACGGGTTGCGATAAGCCTGCGGTAGGCACTGTCGGCTGTCAGGGTGCGACAAGGGATATGTGGAGGAGTCGAGCCATGGAAGAGGACCGCTTGCCGCTGACCCGGTCGCTGGAAACCGAGGTGCGCACCGGCTTCGCGGCGCCTCCAATCAATGAGGGCTTGTCCGGAGCCGCCTTGGTGGACGCGCTCTCTCAAATCACCGTCAGCGAGGGCCAATCCCTTGTGCAGGCGCTGACCGAACAAGGCCACGATGCGATCGCGTCAGACTCTACAGCTGTTCTGAACTGGATCGACGCCGTTTTTGCCGTTTGGCAATCCGATTACCCACTTGACGGCGAGTTTGAGCACACCGTGCAGGCCGCCCGGCCGCTGGCCGCGGCGTTTGCCTGTCAGGAGAGCCGGTTTTTTACCCCGGGTGCGCATGCGCTGCATCGACTTCTCGATAGCCTGCATGAAGGCTTTGCAGGATGGTCTGCGGATCTGGGCAAGGCTGCGCTGCCTGCGCTGGACGCGGTCAATCAGGTCATGCAGCGATGTCTCCAGGATTTTCCCAGTGAGCCCGCTGTCGATCACACCCTGCAATTGCTGGAGCAGAAGATCCAGGGTCACGCAGGACAATTGCAACGCCTGGATGCTGGATTGATCGAGCGCGAAGCGACGGCCGTGGCCAGCACGCTGGCGGGACAGACCGTCGCCCAGTATTTGGGTAAGCAATTGGGTGACGCGACATTCCCCACCAAACTGTCCCAGTTTATGAGTGCTGACTGGTTCGAAGCGGGTGTCAATCTCGTCAAAAATGTGGGCATGCAGAGTGACGGTTGGCAGCAGTTCGACGCGGCAACGCATGAGCTGATCGCGGCATTCGCAGAGGGCGCCTCCCAGGGAAGCCGCCTTCCCAAACCGTCTAACGATCACACCGCTGAATCAGCGACTTTGCTACCTAGTGCAGTCCGGGACATTCTGAAACAGGTTGGCATGTCCGGCGATCGCGCTGAGAGCGCTGCCGCTACCCTTGAGTATCTATTACTGAGACAGGCGTCCAATCCAAGCCATGGCGCTCGGGAAGCAGTGACGCTCGACGGCCGACCCGCAGTGGAATGGGCGAGCAATGCTTCCACATCGCTGGCCAACCAAGACATCGAAACCGGCCTGTGGTTCCAGATCATGCAGCCCGAAGGAATGCGGCGACTGCGGCTTGCCGGGACGATGGGTGACGGCCGTTATCTTGTGTTCATGGATTTTACGGGTGCCAGAGCACTGCGACTCGGTATCGAAGATTTTGCCAACCTGCTCCGCTCAAAAGAAGCCGCGCAACTCGATACCCGACAAACCTTCTCCCGCGCTATGGTGCAAGCCGCCGAGATGCAGACAGCGCGGGTAGCAGAGCAAGAGAACAAGCAGGCAGAGGCGCAAAAGCTTCAGGCACAAGCGGCGTCCCTAGAAGCTGCCGAGCGGGCGCAAGCGCGAGATGCTGCGAGCCAGCAGTTGCGGGAAGCAGAGGAGCGAGTATTCGGGCAGGGAACAGCAACACAGATCGCCGAGCATGGTGGCGAAGCCGATCGCGCCGTCAGTGCAGAGCAACCATTCGACAGAAAAACCGTTCTGCAACTGCAAATCCCGATCGGCACCTGGTTAGGTTTTCACGATCGTGAGCCGCCCATCATGGCACGCGTTGCCGTGAGAGACTTGGAAAGAGACAGCTATATCTTCACCAACCGCGATGGCATCAAACTACGCGAGCTGACCGTGCCGCAATTGGTGACCCTAATTGAGCGGGATATGGTCGATATTCTGGAGCACAAAACCAGCTTTAAAGAAACGCTCAGCGCCAGCAACGGCCAGAATAGCCTCGGTCAATCCCAGCAACTCCCCGCCTAGACCTCTGAATCCTCTAGGCTAAACGCGGGCTTATCGCCCTCACCCGCTTGCTCACCCGCTAACTTCAAGCGCAATCGCAGATTGTTCTCTGAATCAGCATTGCGAAGCGCCTCCTCTTCAGAGATCTCTCCAGCCTGACATAGATCAAAGAGCGCCATATCGAAGGTTTTCATGCCGCGATCCTTGGACTTCTCCATGATCTCCTTCAAACCGCCGATGTCACCGCGCAAGATCAATTCCTTGATAGTGGGTGAACCGAGCATGACTTCAACCGCCGCACTGCGCCCGCCTGCAGTATTGGGTATCAAGCGCTGCGATACGAAAGCCTGAAGGTTCAGCGACAAGTCCATCAACAACTGCTGCCGTTTCTCCTCCGGGAAGAAGTTGATAATCCGGTCCAGCGCCTGGTTGGCGTTGTTTGCATGGAGCGTCGAAATACACAAATGCCCGGTTTCGGCAAAAGAAATCGCGTGTTCCATCGTTTCCCTGTCACGAATTTCACCAATCAATATGACATCTGGCGCCTGACGCAGGGTGTTTTTGAGTGCGTTGTGCCAATTGCGGGTATCCACACCCACCTCGCGCTGATTAACGATCGATTTTTTGTGGCGATGTACAAACTCAACCGGATCTTCGATCGTCACAATGTGGCCACTGGAATGGACGTTTCGGTAATCAATCATGGCCGCCAGCGAGGTCGATTTACCGGACCCCGTGGCACCCACGAACAGGATCAAGCCGCGCTTGCGCATGATCAGCTCTGTGAGAATTGCAGGCAGTCCCAGGTCCTGCCACTGGGGTATCTCCATGACGATGAAGCGCGCCACGATACTGACTTCGTTGCGCTGGCGGAAAATATTGACGCGAAAGCGCCCGACTCCGGGCAATGATAAAGCCAGGTTCATCTCAAGATCCCGCGAGAAATCCTCTCGCTGGGTCTCATCCATCAACTCATTGGCAATCTCCGCGATTTCGCCGGGTGCGAGGGCATCAGATGAAATCGTTTTTAATTCACCCTCGAACTTGGCGCAGGGCGGTGCACCCGTAGCCAGATACAGATCCGACCCTTTGCGCTCTGCCAGCACTTTTAACCACTGGTGTATCCGCATGGCTGACACATCTCCTTGTGTTCATGTTCCGATCGCGAGCAATGCAAGCGGAATCTTGGTTTTCCCCTCTGTACGGTGCGGTCCTCGCGCCGTACACTCCGCCCAAATTTACCCCCGTTGCAGGGGTATGCCCAGCACCTTTGCCGTCAATTCCTCACACAGGAGCCACCGTGGCGACGCATGCTTCAATCTTTCGAGCGCTTCTCGAAACGCAGCCAGAATGGCTGAGTCAGGTTCGCCGTGGCGTCGAGAAAGAGGGTCTCAGAGTCACTGCAGGCGATGCGACACTCGCTCAGACCGCACATCCAAAGGGGCTGGGGTCGGCGCTGACACACCCGGCCATTACCACTGACTATTCTGAGGCGCTACTGGAGTTCATCACACCGGCTTACCAGTCAATCACTGAGACAGAGCAGGCTCTGGCCGATCTGCATCGCTTTACTGCGCGTCATCTCGACAAGGAAATTGTGTGGAACGCCAGCATGCCCTGCATTGTTCATGGCGATGCCGGGATCCCCATCGCCGAATTCGGTTCCTCCAATGTCGGACAAATGAAGCGGATTTATCGCAACGGACTGAGCGTGCGCTACGGGCGAAGAATGCAGGCCATTGCAGGCATTCACTACAACTTTTCCCTGCCCGAAACGTTCTGGGCGGCCGCCAGCAAACTGGGCGATACCGGTATGGATGCGCAGACCTTTCAGACCGAGGGCTATCTCGCGCTGATCAGAAACTTTTTCTCGCGCGTGTGGTTCCTGATTTACCTGCTTGGCGCTTCCCCAGCCGTATGTGCCAGTTTTATTCAGGGAAACAAGGATCACCCTCTTCAACCCATGGGTAGCGATCATCACAGTTTTTTCCTGCCCCACGCGACAACGCTCCGCATGGGCGACTTGGGTTACACCAGTAATGCGCAAGCAGGCATGGACGTTTGCTATAACGATCTGCAGCAATATATTTCAGTATTAAGCGATGCCATTCTCACGCCGCACCCCCCCTACACCCAGTTCGACATAATGGAGAACGGCGAGCAGGCGCAGTTGAACACCTCGCTATTGCAAATCGAGAATGAATACTACAGCCCGATCAGGCCCAAGCGGGTAACGCGCAGTGGTGAGGCGCCGGTTGTGGCGCTGGCGCGCCAGGGCATCGAATACGTTGAAGTGCGTTGCGTTGACATTAATCCATTTACGCCGCTGGGCATCGACGCGGACACCATGCGGACGATCGATCTGTTCCTGCTGACCTGTCTGTTAGATGAAAGCCCGCTGTGCGACGCCACAGGACAACGGCGGCACAAAATCAATTTGCAGCGTATGGTGAATCGAGGGCGTGAGCCGGGTCTGACATTGTTGTCACGAGATGGTGCCGAGACGCCCATGACCGAGCTCGCAGAGCCGATACTTGAGCGCATGGAGGAGATTGCCGGCTGGTATGACGAGCACACAACAAGGGAAGACTATCGTCGGATCGTGTCGCAGGCCCGCCGGCAGTTCGCAGACCCCGATTTAACGCTGTCAGCCCGAGTGCTCAGCGAGATCGAGACATCGCAACAGAGTTTCTGGCAGCTCGCACTCCGCTACTCCCGTCAGTGGCACGAGCAGCATCTCGCAGAGCCCATGTCGGATACGACCTGGGCCGCCATGACACAGGACGTAGCGACCTCACTACAGCGGCAAACAGAAATTGAAGCGCAGCAAAGCCCACCCTTCGAAGCTTACCTCGCGCAGTTTTATCAACAGTACGAGAGCGTAGGCAGAGGCGATGCTGCCTGACCGAACTTACTGGGCTACCTGCTGTTTGCCACCGCCCTCTAAAAGTCCCCGTAAAAACGCGCAGACAACACTAGAGCGCAAAAAAAAGCGCCGCTAGCGGCGCTTTGCTGCTGAGCGCGCGGTTCGCTGAACCGCAGCCCCTGCGCGAGATTACTCTGCGTCGGCCTCAGCTTTTACCACTGCAATCAGCTCGACATCGAACAACAGGGTGGCGTTGGGGCCAATCATCTGGCCTGCACCACCTTCCCCGTAACCGAGTTCGGGCGGGATGATAAACTTGAACTTGGCACCCGGCTTCATTAACTGGAGACCCTCGGTCCAACCCGCAATCACTTGAGTCAGCCCAAAGGTCACGGTCTGTCCTCGCTCAAAACTGCTGTCAAAGACGGTGTCATCGATCAAGCGACCCTCGTAATGCACTTCAACTGAATCCTCGGCCACCGGGTTTTCGCCCTCACCGGGTTCAACCACAATGTATTGCAGACCTGATTCGGTTATCTGCACTTCTTCACGGGCACTCATCTCTTCCATATACGCTCGACCAGCCTCCAGATTAGTTTGCGCCAATGCTACGCGCTCGGCTTCGGCCTCTGCCTGCCGCCGCTCCTGAAACGCCGACATTTCAGTGTTGATCTCATCGTCAGTCAGCTGCGCCTCAGCGCCTGTCATCGCATCCTCAAGACCTGCTGAATAGGCCGCGATGTCGACGGTCATACCATCAGCAGACATACGCTGCCCCATGCGCAGCCCAATACCGTAGCTGAGCCGCGCATCCGTCGTTTCCAAAACAACTTCTTGCTTTTGCTCTTCGGTCGGCGCACCACAACCCGCCAACGTACTGGCCAGCGCCACTGCTGCCATGCCGCAAGTGACCTTTATCGGGGTACTCATCATTTACGTTCTCCCACTTTCCCATTTCAGTGAAGCCGCGATGTTACGTTGCCTGAAGAAGCAGTGCCACCAGTTGTAAGCGTTCAGGGGCATATTCACCGTTACGAAAGAGCGACAACTTCAGCAGGTTCTCATTCATGATCGCCTCTCCCCCGTCAGAGTCCGAGCTGTGCGCGATGCGCTCGTGCAAATCCAGTTTCTCCGGGATGCTTGTCCACATCAGCTCGGCCAAATGACGCTCTGCTTGAACTTCAATTTGCAGTAAGTGAGCGCGCTGGCTCTGGAGCTCAGGAGCCGATTTCCATCGTTCGCGGGTCGCACGTAGCGGCACCACGACCTCATCGATCCATGACCGCGTCGCATCCGACATGTGGTTAGCCGCAGCAGTCGTCAAGCGAACACCTCGATTTGCAAGCCAGCAGGCAAAGAGCGCTTCAAGAATCACCAGGTCGCCGACTCTCTGAAGTTCAAGCAAATGTTGCTTAAGTGGATCATGGGCGTAAGCGCTGAGCGACCAATCCCAAAATGCGTTAACGGTCATAGGTCACCCTGATTATCCGCCCTCCTAGCCAAAGCCAATTTCTGTCGCCGGCCCAGTTTCCGAACCACAACCTCACGTCGCTGGGCGCTGGAGCGGCAATCGCAAGCCTCTGACCAAACGAGCCTGACAGGTCGTCTTGTACGGGTGTAGCGGGCGCCGCCGGACACCGTGCCATTATGCTGATCGACTCGCCTGGCGAGATCCGTGGTGACGCCGGTATATAGCGTGCGATCGGCACACTCCACCAGATAGACCCACCAGCGTTGAACGCTGCGCGTCATTTGCGGTCACCCGGAGCGCCTTTATGGCGAGCGACGCTTGATGGTCGACAGGCAGTAGGATATTTTTCCATTGGCAAATGATACTTTCCCAATCACAGCAACTTCTAACCAAGCATTGGAGCCCCTATGAGCGCTGATATCCAGCATGTAACTGACGATAACTTCGACGCGGAGGTGCTCTCCAGTGACGTGCCAGTCCTCGTTGATTTCTGGGCTGAGTGGTGCGGTCCGTGCAAGATGATTGCGCCGATCCTCGAAGAGATTGCCACAGAATACGCAGGGAAAGTCAAAATCTGTAAGGTCGATGTGGATGCTAATCCCGACATGCCCGGTAAATTCAATATCAGGGGCATACCGACCTTGATTATGTTTAAGGGTGGTAACGCGGTGGACACCAAAGTCGGCGCCTTGTCCAAAAGCCAGCTCGCTGAGTTCATCGACACCGTTGTTTGACGCTACCGGGCAAGCCAAAAGTCGATAAATTTTTGCTGGACGCGCCCATTCACCGGTGCTAACTTTCAGTCATCCAAGGCCCACTAGGCCTTTGGATGACCCAGCAGTCCCCCCTTTTTCACTCTTTTCATCCCAAGGTTGCGCTTGGGGGAAACCTGTAAAACGATGGGATCGCCCGGGTATCGACCCTGCCTGACGCAAAAGCAAAAAAAGCAAAAGCACCGTCGGGACAGACTCTCTCCTTTCATTAACGAATGACATCAAGCGGGAAATGACGCGTGGAAGATCAAACCAACGCCAATACTGAAGAGTTGGAGCCCACCAGCGGTGAAGCCGCCATGGCCAATGAAGAAGCAGATACCGAAGCCAACAAAAAGAACGGGCGAACGCTGAAACTGAAAGCTTCTGAGCCAGAAGCTTCTGCTGAGGCACCGGCTGAAGTGCTCCCCGAGTCAGAGTCGGGCGGTGAAGAAGCGCCTCAGGGCCGCCCGCGACGGGGACGACAGCGACGTCCTCGCCGAGATCCCAATACTCCCAGCGAAAACCCGATGAGCCTGACCGACCTGAAGAACAAGTCGACTCAGGAACTCATCGATATGGCCCGCGAAATGGGCATCGAGAACATGGCCCGTTCACGCAAGCAGGACATTATTTTTGCTCTGCTGAAGCGGCACGCAAAAAGTGGCGAGGACATCTGGGGGGACGGCGTACTGGAGATTCTGCAGGACGGCTTCGGATTCCTGAGATCGGCAGACAGTTCCTTCTTGGCTGGCCCAGACGACATCTATGTGAGCCCCAGCCAGATTCGACGCTTTAACCTGCGCACCGGCGACACCGTTACGGGCATGATTCGACCGCCCAAGGATTCCGAGCGTTATTTCGCGCTGCTAAAGGTAAAGGACGTTAACTTTGAGTCCCCGGAGAGCGCCAAAAGTAAAATTCTCTTTGAGAATCTCACACCACTCTTTCCCAATGAGCGCCTCACGCTCGAAAAAGGCAACGGATCAACTGAGGACCTGACGGGACGATTGATCGACCTGGTGGCTCCAATTGGAAAGGGACAGCGTGGACTGCTGGTCGCACCGCCCAAGGCCGGTAAGACGATCATGATGCAGAACATTGCACAGGCGATCATCTCCAATAACCCAGAATGCTATGTGATCGTACTGCTCATCGACGAGCGGCCAGAAGAGGTCACCGAGATGCAGCGCTCGGTGGGGGCGCGCGGCGCTGAAGTCGTCGCCTCAACTTTTGATGAACCGCCCTCGCGGCACGTTCAGGTCGCCGACATGGTGATCGAAAAGGCCAAGCGGCTGGTAGAGCACAAACGCGATGTGGTCATCCTGCTCGACTCGATCACGCGTCTGGCTCGTGCTTACAATACGGTCATACCCAGCTCCGGCAAAGTACTGACCGGTGGTGTGGACGCTCACGCTTTAGAGCGGCCCAAGCGATTCTTCGGCGCGGCCAGAAATATCGAGGAAGGCGGCAGCCTTTCCATTATCGCCACAGCGCTGATTGATACCGGCTCAAAGATGGATGAAGTCATCTACGAGGAGTTCAAGGGCACGGGCAACCTGGAACTGCACCTCGATCGCAAGATTGCAGAAAAGCGAGTCTACCCCGCTATCAATATCCGACGCTCCGGCACCCGTCGAGAAGAACTGCTAACCGGTGATGAAGAACTACAGCGCATGTGGATTCTGCGCAAGCTGCTCCACGGCATGGAAGACCTGCCTGCCATCGAGTTCCAGCTCGACAAGCTGAAGGACACCAAGTCAAACGAAGAATTCTTCAAGTCAATGAAGCGGAAGTAATTCTCCGCCATGCCCAGCTTTGTCGACCTTCGGGAGTTCATTAGCGAGCTCGAGAAACGCGGCGATCTGGTTCGCATTACGGCTGAGGTCGACCCCAATCTGGAGATGACCGAAATCGCCGACCGCACTTTACGCGGCGGCGGGCCGGCACTGTTATTCGAAAACCCCAAAGGCTCTGATATTCCCGTGCTCGCCAACCTGTTTGGCGCAGAGCGGCGTGTCGCGCTGGGTATGGGTGAAGACAGCGTCGAGGCGCTGCGCGACGTCGGTGAACTGCTGGCCTATCTGCGCCAACCCGATCCCCCGAAAGGCTTTCGGGATCTTGTCGACAAGGCGCCGCTGCTGAAGAAAATTCTCACCATGGGGCCCAATGTCGTCAAAAAAGCGCCCTGCCAACAGAAGGTGCTCCGTGGGGAAGATGTCGACCTCGCACGACTGCCGATCCAAACCTGCTGGCCCGGCGACATCGGGCCGCTGGTAACCTGGCCCTTGGTGATTACCCGCGGCCCGGAAAAAGAGCGCATGAATCTCGGCATCTACCGCATGCAGCTGCTCGGGCCAAATAAATTGATCATGCGCTGGCTGTCCCATCGCGGTGGCGCGCTGGATTTTCGCGACTGGCAGCTCAAACGCCCGGGTGAGCCCTATCCGGTGGCCATCGCACTCGGAGCGGACCCGGCCACCACCCTCGGCGCGGTCACGCCGGTCCCCGACTCGCTGTCCGAGTATGCCTTTGCGGGGCTACTGCGCGGTAAGAAAACCGATCTGGCCCAGTGTGTGACCGATATCTGCCGCAACAACGACCTCATGGTGCCTGCGCACAGCGAGATCATCCTCGAAGGTTACATCGACCCCGACGAGATGGCGGATGAGGGACCCTACGGGGATCACACCGGGTATTACAACGAGGTCGAGCGCTTCCCGGTGTTCACGGTCGACACCATGACCACGCGGGACAACCCGATTTATCACAGCACCTATACCGGCAGACCACCTGATGAACCGGCCATTCTCGGGTTGGCGCTCAACGAAGTGTTTGTGCCGCTACTGAAGAAACAATTTCCGGAAATCAGCGACTTTTATTTGCCGCCTGAAGGCTGCTCCTACCGCATGGCAGTCGTCACGATGCGTAAAGAGTATCCGGGTCACGCAAAGCGCGTGATGTTCGGCGTGTGGTCATTTTTGCGCCAATTCATGTACACCAAGTTCATCATCGTGACCGATGACGACGTCGACGCACGCTCATGGGAAGATGTGATCTGGGCCATGACGACCCGCATGGATCCCGCCAGAGACTGCACCATCGTCGAAAACACTCCGATCGATTACCTCGACTTCGCCTCCCCCGTGGCGGGGCTCGGGTCAAAGATTGGTATGGATGCCACCCATAAGTGGGAGGGTGAAACCCACCGCGAGTGGGGTCGCACGATCGAAATGGATTCGTCTACCCGTGAGCGCGTTGACGCGCTGTGGGACTCGTTGGGAATCGTATTGCCGGGCAGATAAACACCCGGGCGTCATGATGCGCTTGAGTCGCTTCCTTGGCGGATCTGTGCCAGTGCTCCCGCCTCAAGCTCTGCGGCTTGATGCTCCTCGCCTTGCCCGCGTAACCACGTCGACCACGATAGCGCTGTGTGGGAGCTTGGGTTGAGCTCGTAAGCTCTCTCCCACAAAGTAGCGGTTGCTTGCGTGTCGCCCTCTGACTCGGCGATGCGTGCAAGAGTCGCGTGGCACTGGCCGTCGCTGTCCTCGTCTCTCCACTTCTGAAGCGGCTTCTTCATTTTCAAACGCTGGCGCTCCGGTAAAGCACCGACCGCACTCAGACTAACGGGTTCGCAATAGCGCTCGAATCGCTCGGGGAGGAGCTTCGCTAATGATTCCCAGTCCGCTTCGGCCACTAGCCTTTGAACGAGCGTCTGCCAATGCGGTTGCTGGTCAGATTTGAGGGCTTCGGGGACCTGTTTCCACGCAGCAACACGCGTCTTCGCCACGTCACACTGCCCTGATACAACCTGCAGCCAGGCTTCGCGCTCCCAGCCGGTAAGCTGACCCTCAGGAATCATCTGATCGCGCCGCAGCTCAGGTAAACACTCGATCAAACGTGGCCAATCGCCCTGCAAATAAGCCAGCTTGGCGCGAAGTGCGCCCACTCGCGGCGCCGCACGTTCAGCGCCCGACAACGTATCCAGCGCCTGCTCTGCCTGCTCAATGGCCCCGTGGGTCACGTGGCACTCCGCCCTCACCATTGCAATCATCGAGCTGGGCGCGGATGCACTTGCCTCTGCCTCATCCAACAACGCAAGCGCGCGCTCATATTGACCCCGATGCAGGGCCGCCAAGGCCGCATAGAGAGGGTGGAGCAGCGTGTGTTCTGCAGCTGAGGCTTTTCGAAGCGTCTTTTCAGCAGTCTCCCAGCGGCCCTCGAAAAAGGCGGTGAAGCCTTTATCTGCTCTGCGCTGTGCACCGCGGGCCGAACGGAGTCCCAGCCAGCGACGGAGTTCACCGGGGAGCCGCAGTGTAGACCTTAAGATCCGCCATAGCGTAACAACCGCGATGGATGCTGCGACCAGCCCCGCCAGCGCGAACCATACCGACGTCTCGACTTGCCAGTCGCCCCAGGTCAGCAAGATGTAACCGGGATCTCTGGCGATCGCACTGACCAATAGCGCACCGCCGATCAGGCCAACCACCAGATAAAGGCTGAAACGCGCCATGATCAGGGTGTGTCTCCTTGATCAACATCCAGACGATCCATTTGACCTTCAAGCGCACTTCTTGTGTCGGTCAAGTCAGGGAGCTCAGGCGCCACCTGTTCGCCCTGCAACGCCTTCAGGGACTCCAGAATGCTTGCAACCCGCTCGGCATCCTGTTCAGCAAATAGTGCCACAAACCGTTCAGCGCGCTGCAGGGATTGCTCAAATAAGGCCTGGTTGGCCGACAACATAGCAATTTGCGCTTGCTCCACCAGCATGCGGATATTTTGCCGAGCCAGTGCCGCCCACTCGGGCGTCATCAGTTGCGCAATCTCGTCGCTGCGGCGCCGAATAATCAGATGGCCAGATAATTTTTTCAGCGCAGCAGACCAGCCCGCCGCCACGTCACCCCACCAACCGCCCTCAATTTGAGTTGGCGCCTCATTAACTGTTGCTTGCGATTCGAACTCGAGCTGGAGTTGATCCACCTGATCAATCAAACCCGACAAGCGAGCGTACAGACCTACCTGATCGACTACCGGCACCGCCGCCAGCGCCGCGCGGTCTCGCGCGATAGCCAGCCGGACACCCTCGAATTTGGGTTCGCCGGTGTCACGCAGCAGCATGTCTGCCTGCTCCAACAATGCCTGCGCGGCGTCGACATCGCGAGCGACCAGTAGCCTTTGCCCCGCCAGGCGAACCAGAAACACCGCTTCCTGCCCCAGCCACGCGCGTCGATCAACCGCCAACAATCGGTCCATTTGCGACTCGACCCGACCGACCCGACTGGTCAGCTGCCGTGCTGACTCCGCGCGCTCGGCTGCCTGACGGGCACCCAGCGCAGATAAATCCCGTTGCCAGGTGCTTTCCAGTGAGGACAGGCGCTCTTGGATGCGCTGATCCGCTGCCTGACTGGCGATGGCTACGACGTCGGGCCCAGGCTCGGCGGCCTTGGCAACCTCGCGTTCCAGTACTTCAAACCGCTGCCACTGTTGCTGAAACCATGGCCAACCAAACCAGTAGGCGCCGGCCGCGCCCCCGGCTACCAGCAAAAGCAACAGTGCCGATAACCAGAGGCCCCAGCGACTTTTTGCTTGGGGTTGGGTCGACGCTGGCGCCGCGGGCAATTCCTTTTGCGAGACGGGTTCTGTCATCCTGTCAATCCTGCGCGAAAAACCTGCCTAAGTGCGTCCGCAAAGCCGTGATCACTGGCATCCTGAGCACAAATCACTCTTTGCCAACCTAAGTTGCTGGCCATAGCAGCCACCCGCTCGGAGGGGACGATTACCGTCGATTGGAACAGATCCCCAGAATGCTCACCAGCCAACAATTCCGACAATCGCGTCAGAACCTCCCCACTGCTGGCCTGAAATACCCTAGGCGTATTGCTATCTGCCAAGGGCGTCAGATCAACATCCGGCCAGCAGCGCCGATAACAGGACCACTCGGTCACCTGAGCCCCTCGTTGCCGCAGCTGGTTAGCCAGAAGTTCTCGCCCGCCCTCTCCTTTGACAATGACGACCTCTCGGGCCTGACTGGCATCAAGCTCTGCCATGGCCAATACACCCTCTGAATCCGGTCGATCGGGCATCACCGCATCGATGCCTTGCTCTGCCAGACATTGACGAGTTTTGGCGCCCACTGCGATGGTCACAATACCGGGGACCTCCGTCAGTCGCGGGAGCAGTGCCGATAAGCCAAAGCGAACCGCATTGGCGCTGATGAATACACAGACAGCGTGCTGATCAAGCGTGGGCGGTGCTGCCAGCTCGCCATCGGACAGCGCCGATATCGCCATGACAGGCAGGATCACGGTGTGGATTCCATCGGCCTTCAACGCGACAGCGAGACGCTCGCTGTCAGATTGCGGCCGCGTCAGGACAACCGTTGTCATCCCCTTGCCGCGCGAATGAGGCCTTCTGCGCCCTGAGACAGCAGCATTTCTGCCACGCCCGCGCCCAGCTGTTCAGCATCGCTACCGCGCGCCTCCGCTTCCAATAGCTGGGTGCCGTCGGCGGCGCCCACTCTGGCGCGTAGCCATAAGCTGTCTCCTTCCCATTCCGCAAAGGCGGCAATCGGCACATCGCAACCCCCATCGAGGCGACGCACGACAGCTCGTTCAGCGACAACGCGCGTCGCAGTGGCATCGTGATGCAATGGTGCCAGCAGCTCGCGGATACGGTCATCCGTCTCGCGAAACTCAATGCCCACCGCACCCTGGCCAGCAGCGGGTAAAGAGAGCGCGGGGGCAATGGCAGCGCCAATCCGATCTTCAAAACCCAGCCGAATCAAACCGGCGCAGGCCAAAATGATGGCATCAAACTCGCCGCTATCCAGTTTCGCCAGACGAGTGTTGACGTTACCGCGCAGAAACCCGATTTCCAGATCGGGTCGATGACGACCCAGCTGACAGCTGCGTCGCAGACTTGAGGTGCCAAGTCGCGCTCCCTCAGCAAGGTCGCTGAAATCCTGACAGCCCACCAACGCGTCGCGAGGATCCTCTCGTTCGCAAATCACCCCCAGCGTCAGGCCGTCCGGCATCAACATGGGAACATCTTTCATGGAATGCACGGCGATATCCGCGCGACCGTCGAGCAGTGCCGTCTCCAACTCTTTGACGAACAGGCCCTTGCCACCCACCTTGAACAGCGGCTTGTCCAGCAACTGATCGCCGCGTGAGGTCATCCCCAGCAGACTCACTTGAATCCCTTTATGCGCAGCCTCTAAGCGCGACTTAACGTGCTCAGCCTGCCACAGTGCGAGCGGGCTCTCTCGTGTAGCAATCACGATCGTTTCAGACACATTAATCCCCCTATTTTTGGCCTCAGTTTAGCATGGGGCGACATTTCACCGCTCTCAAACAGCGCAACCGCGCAGGGTCCACGGTAGAATCCGAAGCACTGTATCGGGACGATGGCGGGTCATGAGCGATCGAGATAAACAGAACAGTCCGGAGTTGTGGGGCGGCCGCTTCAGCGAGCCGACCGATGCTTTTGTGCAACGTTTCACCGCGTCGGAAGCATTCGACCGGCGGCTCGCTGTTTATGACATTGCTGGCTCCCGTGCTCATGCCGATATGCTGGCATTTACTGGCGTACTCACCGCAGATGAAAATGCCGCGATCCAGCAAGGTCTGCAGGACGTCCTTGCCGAGATTGAAGCCGATCGCTTTATCTGGTCCATAGCACTCGAAGATGTGCATATGAACATCGAGGCGCGCTTGACCGAGCTCATTGGCGACGTCGGCAAGAAATTGCACACGGGCCGATCAAGGAATGACCAGGTCGCCACCGATCTCCGACTGTATCTTCGAGCGGAACTTGATCACTGCAGAGCGGAATTGACCCGGCTTCAGCTAGGCATTGTCACGCTGGCTGCGCAACACGCCGAGACCGTGATGCCAGGGTTCACTCATCTGCAAGTCGCGCAGCCCGTCACGCTGGGACATCACCTAATGGCCTGGTACGAAATGCTCGAGCGCGACGACAGCCGCCTCGCGGATTGCCGGAAGCGACTCAATGTCTCGCCTCTCGGTGCCGCGGCTTTAGCGGGCACGACGTTCCCCATCGACCGAGACGCAACGGCCGCTGCGCTCGGGTTTGACGAGCCCACGCGCAACTCGCTGGACAGCGTGGCAGATCGCGACTTTGCTATCGAGTTTTGTGCCACGGCGGCACTGCTCATGAATCATCTCTCTCGCATCTCGGAAGAGCTGATCTTATGGACCTCGGCGCAATTCGGCTTTATTACATTGCCGGATCGGTTCTGCACCGGCTCGTCGATCATGCCGCAAAAGAAAAATCCGGATGTGCCCGAATTAGTCAGAGGTAAGTCGGGGCGCGCCACGGGCAATTTGGTAGCCCTGTTGACGCTGATGAAAGCCCAGCCACTCGCCTACAACAAAGACAATCAGGAAGACAAAGAGGCCTTGTTTGACACCGTAGAAACACTCAAGGACTGCCTTAGAGCCTTCGCCGACATGATCCCGGCCATGGAGGCTAACGAATCAGTCATGCGTCAGGCTGCACTAGCCGGTTTTTCAACCGCCACTGATCTGGCGGATTATTTGGTTCGGGCTGGCGTCCCATTCAGGGACGCGCACGAGGTGGTGGGCAAGGCGGTGGCGCATTGCATCACCGTCAACTGTGACCTTGCTGATCTGACACTGGAGTCGTTGCAGGGCTTTCACCCTGACATCGCGGCCGATGTTTTTGATGTCCTGACACTCGATGGCTCGGTTGCCGCCCGAGATCACTTTGGTGGCACGGCACCCAAACAGGTCAGAGCGGCGTCAGAGGCGGCCAAAGCAGCCCTGAATAGCCGCTAATTGAACCCTGCCGAAGTAACCCACTCACGGCTTGGCGACCACCTCGCATTCAAAAGAAAAGTGATATCGGGAGAGGCCTCGACCACCACGTCCTCGCTGAATCCAAAATCGATCATCCAGTGGGACGCAGGCCGCCAGCGCAGGGCAAAGCTCAGCATCCCCGCCGGCTGGCTCACCGCATCGAGCTCTCCTTGAAGCAGGGCGCTGTGTGCGTCAAATTGCGCCAGAGCAGACCATCGAGGGGAAAAACGCCACTCCGTTGCAAGCCCGGCAAACCACAGAGACCGGCGTTGCTGGGCGCCCAGCAAATCCGTTTCACCCGCCCAGGTGCCGCCTACTTGAGCGTGCCACCAGACGGGCCAATCACCCCGCTGCGGACCGCTGAAGCGCAACAAGGCATAGACATCGGTGCTGCCACTGCCAAGCCAATCCGAGTCATCACCAGTGGCCAATTTAATACCGACGCTGGTAGCAAGCTGCCCACCATCGATGTCAGCGATGGCCCGGCTCACACCAATCTCAATATCTCCGAGACCCGAGACTGATTGATTCAGGGCAGCCTGATGACCGCCCTGCGTCAGCTCATAATTCAGCGCATCGATGGGATAGTCACTCCTGTCCCCATCGGGTAATCCGAATACCCGATGCCAATCAGAGATCAGCCTGTCGGTGAATCCGCCAGAGTGATGGCGCCATGGCAAGGTCGCCTCAATATCCCACCCGGGCGCGAGGCCATACCTGAGCGACAGCGTGAGAGTATCTGTTTGACCATCCAGGAGCAGCGATTCATCGCTAACGCTCTGAACGGTGAAATGATTGGAGACTGTTCCCGATATCGCCCAACTCAATCCTGACGCGGGCTGCGCATCACGCTGTCGCGGCAATGCCCTGAGGGATGCCAATGGTGAGAGATTAGAGATCTGTAGCGGCTCAGACTGGCCAGCCACCGTCAATGGCGCAGCCATCACTGCAGCCGCGATGATGTTAGTCGCCGTTGCCCTCATCGCCATCCCACCGCAGTTGCAATCCCGTGTGCCTCTCTAGCTCTGCTACCAAAAATTCATGAAACGATTCGTCACTTTTTGTATCGCGCCACGTCCCACTCTGACCATGCCATAGGTAGTGAAACCCGCCCCCCGGCGTTGCCAACCACAATTGCTCTGCGGGTGGCTGCCGACTGAAGACAAAGACCACGCCGTTACTGAATGTGGCGTTGATGACACCCTCAGCACAGCGGATATCGACATCATCGGGCAGTCTTTCTAGCGCAGTTTCAACCGCCTCGAAAGTCTCGTCGATTTGCTCGAAGTACTCATTGCTCGCCATAAATCGCCACCCTTTGCCTCAGTTAGTTTAGCCCGATCGAATCATGTGCGCCCACCGTCGGCACAATGAGTGTGTGGCCAGTGCGCTGTTATACTCCCGCTTTTGTCGAGGTCAAACCGTGAAGTCCGTAGCCGCCCTATTGCTCTGCGTCTGGCTGACTGCCTGTGGTCAACAGGGACCTTTGCGGCCCGCTGATTCAGACGGCTCAGTGACGACGGGTTCCTGATGTCCGGCTTTGCACAGCGAAGCGGCTCCCTTTTCTGCGAGGGAGTCTCACTCGAAGCGATCGCCAACGAGCATGGTACACCGACCTACGTTTACTCGCGGCAGTCTATCGAGCAGGCGTTTCTCGCCTATCAATCCGCGCTGTCTGATCGACCTCACCTGATCTGCTACGCGGTCAAAGCCAATTCCAACCTTGCGGTGCTCAGTGTGCTGGCGAAGCTGGGTGCAGGCTTCGACGTGGTGTCAGTGGGCGAGCTGGAGAGGGTCGTGGCAGCTGGCGGCGACGCCGACAAAACGGTGTTTTCCGGCGTCGGTAAAACCCCTCAGGAAATGCAACGCGCGCTGGAAATCGGCATTCGCTGCTTCAACATCGAATCTGAGGCCGAGATGATGGCGCTGGCCGCAGTTGCCGAAAGCCTGGGTCAGTCGGCGCCAATATCGATTAGGGTGAATCCCGACGTCGACGCGGGCACCCATCCCTATATCTCTACTGGCTTAAAAGAGAATAAATTTGGTGTCGACATCGAGACTGCCCGGCGGCTCTATCGCGCCGCACAAGCGAGCTCCGCGTTGATGCCCGTCGGCATCGACTGCCACATCGGCAGTCAGATCCTCGAAGTTGCGCCATTCATTGCCTCGTTGGAATGTCTGCTACAGCTTTTCGATGAACTCGCTGGCGAGGGGATTGAACTCAAGCATCTTGATATCGGCGGAGGCCTGGGGGTGAGCTACGATGAGCCCGCACCCTCCATTGAAGACTATCTCTCGGCGCTATCGACACACCTCGATGCACGGGGATGTGAGCTGGTGCTGGAACCGGGTCGGTCAATCGTCGCACTGGCGGGCGTGTTGCTTACCAAGGTTCTCTACTTGAAGCCCAGCACCGCCCGAAACTTTGCGATCGTTGACGGCGCGATGAATGATCTGCTGAGACCTGCCCTTTACAGCGCGTGGCAGGATATTCAACCCGTCACGCCACGTCAGGGTGAGGTACTTACCTGGGACATCGTGGGCCCCATCTGTGAAACAGGAGATTTTCTCGGGAAAGACAGACAGCTGACGCTCTCTGAGGGCGATCTGCTCGCCGTCATGGGCGCGGGTGCTTACGGCTTTGCTATGGCATCTCACTACAACAGTCGACCCAAAGTGGCGGAAGTCATGGTCGACCACGACGCCGTCCATGTGATCGGTGAGCGGGAAGCATTAAACGATTTATGGCAGCGTGAAAGGCTGCTGCCAGAGAGGGACGCGTGAAGCTGTCGTTTAGCAAAATGCAAGGCGCAGGCAATGACTTCGTCATCATCGATGCTGTCACGCAGGTTGTCGACCTGAGCACTGCGCACATCAAACGCATTGCCGACCGGCGCAGAGGTGTTGGCTGTGATCAGGTGCTGTTGCTCAGCCCCCCTGACGATCCGGATGCCGACTTTCGATATAGCATTTTCAACGCAGACGGGTCGCGCGCCGGACAGTGCGGCAATGGCGCTCGTTGCGTTGGTCGTTTTTTGCGGGAGAAGAAGCTGACGCGGCAGCGGGAACTCACCTTGCTGACTGATGGCGAACCCCTCTCATTATCGATAACCGAAGATGGTCGGGTATTTGCCGGCCTGGCAGCGCCTAAGTTCAGCCCGGAATCGGTGCCTTTTTCCGCATCAGAGACGGCCGCTCAATATCCGCTGGAGGTGCAGGGTCAGAATCTCTCCGTCGGGGTTTTATCCATGGGGAACCCCCATGCCATTTTAATGGTCGATGATTGCGACAGTGCGCCCGTTAGTTCACTTGGCCCGCTGATTGAATCTCACGAGCGCTTTCCTGATCGGGTCAATGTCGGCTTCTTGCAAGTGAACTCCCGCAACGACGCTAAATTGCGGGTTTACGAGCGCGGGGTTGGCGAGACAGAAGCCTGCGGATCGGGCGCCTGCGCTGCCGCGGTGCACGGCATACAGTTGGGACTGCTGGATCCGGATGTCACCCTGCAATTGCCCGGCGGCAAGCTGACTGTCTCATGGGAGGGAGGCAACAGCCCGGTTTGGCTGGGCGGACCCACTGCGTCCGTGTTTGACGGTACCATCTCGCTGCGAGGATGAGTTGTGAGCGGGCCTGGCTAAACACGGCGACTCGAATAACAGACAAAGAGTGACTGAGCGGATGTGCGAATCCTTAGACCCTAAAGACGTCGAGGCCTTCCTCAAGGCCAACCCGAACTTTTTGCAGGACCGTCCGGGCCTATTGGCAGTGCTTAATCTGCCCCACGGGGGTGAAGGCGCTGTATCGCTGGTGGAGCGTCAGGTGAGTGTGCTGCGAGAGCGCAACATCAACTCCCGACAAAAAATTGCCGAGCTGTCCGATATCGGTAGAGAGAATGACCGACTGCTGGAGGCGACCCGCCGTACCATCCTCGCGCTGCTCTCCGCAGATGATCGCGAGGCGCTGAGCGAAGCCTGGACGGACCAATTGCAACAGTCCTTTGAGGCCCAAATGGGCTCACTGATCTGGGCCGGGATCAACGAGGGGAGTTCTGACCCATTAGCGGTGGCAACCCGCCTGATCCGTCAGGGTGACAGTTTTTCCGGCATTCTGCGGCCAGAGGAGATGGCTCAGCTGTTTGGCACTGAGCCAACTGAGGGCTCGGCTGCGCTCGCGCTGGTCCGTCGCGGCGATGAAGTTATCGGTGCACTGGCCGTGGGCTCACGAGACCCACAACGTTACCGGCCTGAGGATGGCACGCTGTTCCTTGACTATCTCGCGGAAGTGATTGGGCAGCTGCCCAGTGCTGCTTGATTGACGATGCGCCGGCACCGCTGACGCCGTGACCCTGAGACCTGCGCCCGCTCGCCCCGTTCGGCTGATCACGTTTGATCTGGATGACACACTGTGGGACGTCCGTCCCGCCCTTGAAGCAGCAGAGCGAGCCCAATGGCAATCCCTTGCCATGCGCTACCCTACTTTGTCACTCGCGACGACGCCGCCGTCGGAATTGGCAGCAATACGTCAGACATTGCTGAGCGATCGACCGGAACTGATGCATCACATCAGTGCGTTTCGGCAGGTTTTCATTGACCGGCTGCTACAGCACCACGGCGTCCCTTCAGGGGAATCTGCGCTTGCTGCGGGCGAGGCGTTTAACGCTTTTCTCTCGGAGCGGCACAACGTAACGGTTTATGAAGGAGCCGTATCAGTACTGACTGCGTTGGGCGAGCAATATCAGCTGGGCGCGCTGACCAACGGCAATGCCGACGTGTACAAAACGCCGATCGGCCCGTGTTTCGACTACGCCTGGCGCGCGGAGGAATTTGGCGTCAGCAAACCGGATCCAGCGCTATTCCATCGAGCCTTTGCTCAGGCGGGTATGGAGGCCTCGGAGGTGATTCACGTCGGCGATTGCCACGACAACGATGTCTCAGGCGCCGTCTCAGCCGGTGCGACGGCCATCTGGTTCAATCCCGACGGCGGGACCAGTAGCGTGGCGGCACGGGTAGTGGAGAAACTAGCAGACCTGCCCGGCGTTATCGGAGAGCTAACGGGGCGTTATCAATAGTTATTGCGACTTCAGATGGCCTCGACGCCGGTTTCACCGGTGCGGATGCGGACAACCTGCTCAAGCGGCGCGACAAAGATTTTACCGTCGCCGATTTTACCTGTGCTGGCTGAGGCAATGATCGCCTCGACAATGGCTTCAACCTGCTCTTCGGGCGCCGCAATCTCCAGCTTCAGTTTGGGCAGGAAATCCACGACGTATTCAGCGCCGCGGTAAAGCTCCGTGTGACCGCGCTGGCGACCGAAACCTTTCACTTCTGTGACGGTCACGCCCTGTACCCCCATATCCGACAATGCCGCACGCACGTCGTCCATTTTGAAAGGCTTGATGATGGCTGTGACAAGTTTCATAGCAAGGTTCCAGTGTCAGTCGCCACCATTATGATCTCCCTGCGTTTTTTCGCAATCCTCGGGCAAAAAAAAGGGCCCCTAAGGGGCCCAAACTGCCATGAGAGGACAGGGTAATTACTTCGCGCTGGCAAACTCCGGATAGGCTTCCATACCGCATTCGCTGAGGTCGGCTCCTTCGTACTCTTCCTCTTCTGAGACCCGCAGTCCTAGGACCGTCTTGATCACGAAGAAGGTGATGAACGAGGCGACAAAAACCCAGCCGAAGATAGTCAGTGCACCGATGATCTGACCAGAGAAGCTTGAACCGTCGTTGGTGACCGGCACCAGCAGCAGACCCAGCAGACCAACGACTCCGTGCACAGAGATTGCACCAACCGGGTCATCGATCTTGAGCTTATCAAGGGTCGTGATCGAGAAGACCACCAACACCCCACCCAGCGCACCGAAAATCGTGGCTTGCAGAGCAGAAGGTGTATCGGGGCCTGCAGTGATCGCAACTAGGCCCGCTAGGCATCCGTTGAGTGCCATGGTCAAATCAGCCTTGCCGAATAGCAGCTTGGCTACGATCAGCGCGCCAATGCAACCGCCCGCCGCTGCGAGGTTGGTATTCATAAAGACCACCGCTACCGCATTAGCTGAATCGACAGAGGCCGTTGCCAAGACAGAGCCACCGTTAAAGCCGAACCATCCCAGCCAGAGGATGAAGGTACCCAGCGTTGCCAAAGGCAGGTTCGCACCGGGGATGGCATTCACTTCGCCGTTCGGGCCGTACTTGCCCTTGCGAGCGCCGACCAGAATGACACCCGCCAAGGCTGCCGCTGCACCGGCCATGTGCACGATGCCGCTACCGGCAAAATCAAGGAAGCCCAGATCGCCCAGCGTGTACATGCCGAACACCGGATTACCGCCCCAGGTCCAGCTGCCTTCCATCGGGTAAATGAAGCCGGTCATCACCACCGCGAAGGCGAGGAAAGCAAATAGCTTCATGCGCTCCGCGACGGCGCCAGAGACGATGGACATCGCCGTGGCGACGAAGACCACCTGGAAGAAAAAGTCTGCAGACGGCGCGTACGTCGCATTCTCCTCACCGCCTTCAACGGCACCCGATCCGGTGATCGTGCTGAGAAAAATATCGCCGCCATACATGATGCTGTAGCCCACCACCATGTACATGATGCAAGCCACTGCAAACAGCGTGACGTTTTTAGTCAGAATTTCGACCGTGTTTTTAGACCGGACCAGTCCTGCCTCGAGCATGGCGAATCCAGCGGCCATCCACATGACCAGCGCACCACAGACGAGGAAGTAGAAAGTGTCCAGTGCGTACTGCAACTGAAAAATATCGTATTCCATGAGAATGTTCTCCAAGGCTCAGAATTACAGCGCTTCTTCGCCGGTCTCGCCGGTTCGGATGCGGGTGACATGCTCGAGGGAAGAGACAAAGATTTTGCCGTCCCCGATCTTGCCGGTTTGTGCGGCCTTAGAAATGGCCTCAATGGTCTGATCGACCATGCCATCAGCGATGGCGATGTCGATTTTGACCTTGGGTAGGAAATCAACGACGTATTCGGCCCCACGGTACAGCTCAGTGTGACCCTTCTGGCGACCGAAGCCCTTGACCTCACTCACCGTAATTCCCTGAACGCCAATGGTGGAGAGCGCTTCACGCACATCATCCAACTTAAATGGCTTAATCACTGCAGTAACCAATTTCATGGCAACCTCCGATAAAAGCCGCCCTTTCGGGCGGCGACTGCGTTACAGGCTCTTGGCCATTCCGAAAATTAGCGCTGCATCACACCAGTCGTAGCCATAGCACTCATTTTCTTCGACATCGGTGTCCTCATAGGTCAGGCTCCAGTCGATGCCCTGCCAGGACTTACTCAAGCCAATTAACCAGTGGACGTGCTTGTCAGTCTCAACGTAGCTCGCCACGTCGTAGTCGACCTGCCCTACCAAAAAGCTCAGGCCCCAGTCGCCGGGAAGCGTCAGGTCGTAACCCGCTTTCAGGTAGACGATTTCGCCGGTTTCAAACCAATACTCGTCAGAGAACGCGGCTCCGGCTGAAAATCCACCGAAACTAATGTTGGCGTAGACCTCTTCGTAGTCTCCCAAGATGCCCTCGTCCTGAGGATAGTCGTAGTAGATATAGCCCACATCGATGCCCAGGCCACCGTCGAAGCTGTGCGAGTAGCCGCCGTAGTAATCCAGCTCGAGACCGCCATTTGCACCACCGCAGGTATCGATAGCGCAATCAAAGTCGACCGCCGCACCCCAGGTGCCTAAGTAAAAGCCGGAGTCGAACGCGATATCAAAGCCACCTTGGATAGATGGCTTGCTGTCTGACTGCGAAATACCGCGGAACTTGTAATCGGACACCAGCGCCACGTTGCCACTGATCTCGGCAGCCTGTGCCACGGGGGCGGTGAAACTCGTGGTACTGGCGATAGCCAGTGCGGGAAGAGCATATTTCAAAACCTTCATTCAATGTCTCCTACTTAACGAAGCTTTGTGTTGCATTGTCATAACTTTCGGCTTGTGGTTGCTTGGCGCTAACCACACCTTGCCCCCGCTCACTAAATAGCGACGAGTGGGCCAACAACAAAAGAAGTTATTTTTTTCAATCGGTTAGTCGATTTTTAGGCTGAACATTGGATGGTGCCGATGCACACGCAGGGCGCAGCTCGCACCAAAGAAGTGCGCACCGCGCACCACTTTTGGCGCGATTTGCTCTGTCAGCGGGTTGGGCAGTGCGCTACATTTTGTGCGCATAAATGAAATGGCCAAAGAGTGACGTCATGGACAAGCAGCAATCGGAAACGCGCGGCGGCGCCTCGCTGTTCGACCGCCTGATCAAAGGCGAGGACCCGGTATTTCAGCAAATAGACCGCAATGCCAAAGGCCTGTTGCAATCGGCTTTGTCGCGACTGGATGTCGTGAGTCGAGAGGAGTTCGATGCGCAAGCGGCTGTCCTCCAGCGCACACGAGAACGCCTCGAGCTACTGGAAAAGAAATTGGCTGAGCTGGATAAAGCACTCGCCACTGAACGCGAAGACAAAACGCTGTAACGACACTGCTGTTCAGGCTCCAACCCGCCTGCAGAGCATCGCTAAACCTCGGGGATAGGCTCTGGCAGGCAAGCCTCTCACCACACGCCGATAGCGACACGATCAAGGATGATCCATGCACCTCGCATTTGTTCGAACCCGCAGCCAATCGGGCCTGAGCGCGCTGCCGGTCACCGTTGAAATTCACATGAGTAGCGGGCTACCTGCCTTTCAAGTCGTTGGCATGTCCGATGCGGCCTCGCGCGAAATCCGCAGTCGCGTGCGCAGCGCCATCGTCAGCTCTCACCTGAAGTGGCCCGATTACAACATTGCCGTCAACCTCGCGCCCACAGATCATCCAAAGCAAGGCGCTGGATTTGACCTGCCGATTGCCATCGGTCTGCTGCTCGCTTCGGGACAATTACCGTCTGAGGCCGCGAAAGACCGCGAGTTTTTGGGCGAGTTGGGTCTAGATGGTGCTATCAGACCCGCGCGCGGTGCGCTGGCGGCCACGCTTGCGACCACCACTGATCAGCGAGACCTGTGCGTTGCCAGAGAGGGCGCTCCACAGCTTGCGGCGGTAACGGACAGTCGGATCATTGCCGCGACTGACCTGCTGACACTGTGTGCGGCGTTGAAAGAGCCCGAGCCTGCCCTGACCCGCGCTGCCCACATACCAATGACACAACCGAGCTACCCGGATCTATCGCAGATCAGAGGGCAGTCCTCACTGAGCCGCGCTCTGGAGCTGGCGGCGGCCGGCGGTCATCACCTGCTCATGACCGGCCCACCCGGCGTCGGCAAGACGCTGTCAGCATCGGTGCTGGCGGGACTACTGCCGCCACTCGATCCTGCGACGCAAGAGGAACTGTGGTTGCTCAGAGATCTGGCAGGCTTGCCGCCTACCCACCACCCCGAGTTCAGAGCACCTCACCACTCGAGCAGTATCGCGGCCTTGATTGGCGGCACTGCACGTGCCACGCCGGGGGAGATTTCCATGGCGCATGGAGGGGTGCTATTTCTCGACGAGTTGACGGAGTTTCCGCGCGCGGTTCTCAATCAACTTCGGCAGCCTTTGGAGAGTGGCGAAATCTGCGTATCGAGGGCTGAACATCAGCATCGGTATCCGGCGCGCTTTCAGCTGGTCGCCGCAATGAACCCCTGCCCTTGCGGCTTCGCGGGGAGCGACGATCAGCATTGTCACTGTACGCCCGATCGAATCTGGCGCTACCGTCAGGGTGTCTCAGGGCCCTTGCTGGATCGCATTGACCTTCACATCACCCTATCCAAACCCGCCTCCTCGCAACTGCTCAGTCATCGGCAGGAGCAAGACGCCTCCAACCCAGTGCGAGAGCGGGTCGCACACGCGCGTTTCACACAGCAGGCTAGGCAAGGCTGCCCAAACAGAGATCTGGCAGGTGACGGGTTACTGGATGCCTGCGCTCTGTCGAGCGCGACGCGCACTTGGTTTAGTGAGGTGCTGGAGAAAATGAAACTGTCCGTGAGGAGCGCTCACCGACGCTTGCGCGTCGCGCGGACCATTGCTGATATGAATGAAAGCGAGGGCGTAACACGAGAGCACATTTATGCCGCGCTCTCGTATCGGGAAATGCCCGACGGGGCCGCCGGGACCCGCTACTAGCGGCTACCGTCCACCATGAAGTCGACAGCGGCACGAATCTCGTCGTCACTGCAATCGGCGCAACCGCCTCTGGCAATCATGCCAGTTCCCGCGACACCGTTAATGCCGCTGTCGTATAGCGCATCCATGCCCTTACCAATTCGGTCTGCCCAAGCCACCTGATCGCCCACTGCAGGTGCACCGGCGATGCCGGCAGCATGACAGGCCATACAGGCGCCGTTGTAGACATCTTCTCCAGATCGACCGGCACTGGCGGCCATCGCTTCGCCACCGCCACACGCCTCACCCTGCACACAGACTTCTGAGAAAGGCTGGATACGAGATTCGATATCGGCCCGCTGCTGGTCGGTCAAGTTGAGCGCCATGGCCACCATCGGGGTCAGTAAAAGGATCAAAAACAAGCGCATGGTGAAATCTCCTATCGGTCGGTCGCGGAGTATAGCGGTTGCGAAAACGATCGAAAACACAGTCAGGCCACTCAAGCGCGGCCGTTATACTGGAGCGCTAAGCAAAAAGGACTCCCGATATGAAACTGTATACCTTCGACGCGGCACCCAACCCCGCGCGCGTCGCCCTGTTTATGGCCTACAAAGGCATTTCATTAGAGACGGTGCAGATCGATCTTGGCAAGGAAGAGCAGCTGGGTGACGCTTATCGCGCGCTGGTACCCGAGGCCACGGTCCCCGCTCTAGTGCTGGAGAACGGCGCTGTGCTGAGCGCTGTCATTGCCATTGTCCACTACCTTGAGGAAGTCTTCCCCGACAAACCCTTGTTGGGCCGCACGCCCGAGGAGCGCGCCCTGATCCTGAACTGGAATCACAGATTGTTTGGCGAAGTGTTCAGCGCCATCGCTGACACCTTCCGTAATGCGCACCCCAACTATGTCGATCGGGCGCTACCCGGGCCGGTCAATGTTGCCCAGCTACCAGAGCTCGCCGAGCGAGGTCGCATGCGCCTCACGGAGGGCTTCTCAATGCTCAATAATGCGCTGGCCTCAAAAACGTTTCTCGCCGGAGACCACGTCTCTTTTGCGGACATCGATTTGATGGTGGCGATCGATTTTGCGAAATGGGCCGCCCGCATGACGCCCGATCAATCATTGGAGCACCTGCACCGCTGGAGAGTCGATACCAAGGCAGCGCTCGAAGGCTAACAATGCGCAACCCGCTTTTGGCCTGTTTGCCGGCACTGACGTGCTTGCTGGCATTGATCAGCTGTGGCGGCGCGGAAACCGGGCCCGACCAACTGAATGACTATCTCAGTCGGTTATCGAATGTTGTCGGCTCACCGCTGCCTGCGCCCGCAGACGAGGCTATTTGGCTGGACCTGCCGGACGCCACGATCACTATCGATGCGCCTGCCACGAAAATGGACCTCATCGACTTTCTGTCCTTGTCCGGCTGTGAACTGCAGGTCAATCTGGGGCGGCGCAATACCCAGCTCGGCCGCACTGCATCGCCATCGCAGCGGTTGCTTCTCGATCTCGAATTTCTGGAGCTGGCCCCAGACTGCATCGAGCGACTTCGATACGGTGGCGATGACGATCTTGCCGACACCTTGTTGCAGGTCAGCCAGGAGCGGGAGGCCGGCTTACCGGGGTCCATTGTGAAGGCAGTACTCGCCGGGCCGGAGTGGCAGCAGTTCTGGGAACGGCCCGCTTCCTTGGGTCGCTATCCGACGGACACCAACAGCCAGATCGCCGCCACGCTGACGCAATTGCACGCGATGGCCTCGCGTTGGCTGGCGGGCGACTGGGCAGCCAGTAACCGTGATTTTGAGCTGCGGCTGAGTGAGTTAAGAGCAGGAGATGGCGGTGCGCTGTTGATGGCGCATAGCCAAATACAACGATCATTCCTCCGTGCAACAAAACTGATCAAGCAATCTGCCGAGGCTGCAACGCTCTGCCCCTACGGGCGGCCCACCGATCAGTCGAGGGCGTTTGAGCGGATTGTGTCGAAATATTTTGCCGGCGGGGTACAGCCGTGGCTGGTGGAGCTACGCCAGCGACAGGAGCTGTTGCTGCCGCCCATTCAGGCGTTGGAAGACGCGCTAGACCCGTCACTGAGTCGCCCCTACGATCAATGGCGCCGCCAACGAGACCAACTTCTGCAGACTCAACCACAGCTCATCAGAGACCACGTTCAGGCGATTCAGCTGGCGCTGGCAGATTGCCGCTGAGCCAATATCCAAGGAAGCCACGAGTTTCTTCTTGCACCTTGGCAGACTCCTGTACAAGGCGCATCGGCATTCGTCACAGGTGTTGGGAACGACCGCTGGCGTGACTGACTGGCCGGCGAGCGTCACCATCGGCACTGGCATGCGTTGCCAACCCTGCTACATTAGCGCGAGTTGAATTTTCATGTTGGAGTCCGTTGTGAAGCTCATTCGTCTCGCTATGTCTGCATTAGTGGCACTGACACTTGCCTCGTGCGCCACCAAACCACCAGAGCCCGTGGTGGATTTCGCGCCTGACTATAACTTCAGCCAACCCAAAACAATCGGCTTTTATGCGATGAGCGGCGAGGTCACGGGCAACAACCCGACAGAGCTTACCGACTTCCAGAGAGATCGCATCGATGCGGCACTGAGGTCGGCACTCGAGGCGAGGGGGTTCGTTTTTGTCGATAAAACGGCTGATGCGGATTTACTGCTGAGTTGGCACTTAAACCTGATGGATAAAACGGACGTCAAAACCTACAACAACCCGTCATACGGGGCTTCTGTCGGTTACAGCCGCTACAACCGTTACGCCATGTACAACTGCTACAACTGCATGAACCAAACCGACGTGCGCGTGACCGAATACACTCAGGGCACGTTCATTATCGACATGATCGATCCGGTTGAGAACGCGTCCGTATGGCGCAGCGTGACCCAATCCAAACTGAAAGAGGAAACCATCCGCGATCAGGCAGCGCTCGACAGTGCCGCGGTCAGAGTTTTAGCAGGGTTCCCTCCGGGCGCAGGGTCGCCTGCCCCCTGACTACCCCCAAGGGGGCACTTGAGGAGCACAGCCTTGCCCCCTAATCTGGTCGCATGATAACGAGGCGGCCCACATGAAACTCATCACCCAAAGGGCTTTGCCGAGCCCCTGCCCTATTCCGGGACGCGAATCCCGCACCACCCGCATTGGCCTCGTCCAAACCCGATGGTTTGAGTCGGCGGCGACCCACCGGGAGCAACTGAGAGAGGGTGTCACCGCTTGCGCGAGCGCCGGCGCCAACGTCGTTTTTCTGCCGGAACTCACGCTCAGTCGCTATCCGGCAGATACCCGGCCCGACGGGCCGGCTGACGCCACCGCAGAAGATCTCGAGAGTGGACCCAGTCTCGCGCTGGCAAGAGATTTGGCGCGAGAGTGTGACGTCCATGTACAGATATCGCTGTTCGAGCGCTCGGGAGCCGAGGATCAGCGTGGTCTCAATACATCGGCAATTGTTGCACCCACCGGGGAATGCGTGGGGCGCACGCGCAAACTGCACATCCCGGTGACCGAAGGTTACTTCGAGGATCACTACTTTGCTGAGGGTCCTGCAGATGACCCCTACCCGGTCCACACCCTGACTCTGGACGGGCAGGACCTAAAGGTCGGAAACCCCACCTGTTGGGACGAATGGTTTCCCGAGGTGGCTCGCTGTTACGCGCTCCGCGGCGCCGATGTGCTGTGCTACCCCACTGCCATTGGCTCCGAGCCAGACCACCCCGAATTCGATACTGCGCCGCTGTTGAGGCGCGTTGTCACCGGTCACGCGGCAGCCAACGGTTTGTTTATCGCTCTGCCCAATCGTTATGGCTCCGAGGGGCTGATCACCTTTTATGGCGCCAGTTGCCTGATTGATCCCTTCGGCCGCGTCTTGGCTGAAGCACCCAAAGACGAGGCTGCCGCACTGGTGGCCGAAGTCGATCTGGGGCAGCGGGATGACTGGCTAACCTTATTTCCCTTCTTTGCCACTCGGCGGCCTGATACCTACGGCGCGTTGACTGAGCCCAAAGCGAACCCACGACAAGCCGACGGGACAGCCGAGCTGGGGGGAATACCCGGTATCAGGCCATGAGCTCTTCGCGGCACATGCCGCCCGAGTGGTGCCACCACGATGCCACATGGATGGGCTTTCCAAGAGACAGCTATGCCGAGTCGGGTCTGAACCGGGAGAGCGTGCAGCGAGCATGGGCGTTGGTCGCGAATACCATTAATGATCACGAGCCGGTGCGCATGCTGTGTCATCCAGACGATTTGACCGCCGCGAAAAAACTGCTGTCCGAGACCATCGACTTGATACCTGCCACGCTGAACGACGCTTGGCTGCGAGATATCGGTCCGACCTTTGTAACTGACGACAACGGCCTCCGCGCCATCGACTGGCGCTTT
>Ga0181588_10000517_pt1 | contig 34724 bp, 26 predicted proteins | sample 071ome_26_FD_148607 | JGI IMG/M metagenome (GOLD analysis project Ga0181588, IMG submission 148607) | Coastal salt marsh microbial communities from the Groves Creek Marsh, Skidaway Island, Georgia - 071409BT metaG (spades assembly) | ecosystem: Environmental > Aquatic > Marine > Intertidal zone...
TTCGCTGCAGCCTTCTTCACGGCCTTCTTCTTTTTGGCCACCGTCTTCTTCACCGCGGCCTTCTTCTTCGCGACGGTCTTCTTCACGGCCTTCTTCTTCTTGGCCACCGTCTTCTTCGCCGCAGCCTTCTTCTTCGCGACGGTCTTCTTCACGGCTTTCTTCTTCTTGGCCACCGTCTTCTTTACGGCCTTCTTCACGGCCTTCTTCTTCTTAGCCACCGTCTTCTTCGCCGCAGCCTGCTTCTTCGCGACAGTCTTCTTCACGGCCTTCTTCTTCTTGGCCACCGTCTTCTTCGCTGCAGCCTTCTTCTTCGCGACGGTCTTCTTCACGGCCTTCTTCTTCTTGGCCACCGTCTTCTTCGCCGCAGCAACCTTGGGTGCCGTCTTACGGGCAGGCCGTTTCTTGGCTCCTGAAGCCTTCTTGGTCGCCGGCTTCTTTACCGCCGACTTCTTCTTCTTGGTTGCCACGAGAGATGCCTCCGAAACTGGGAATATTCGAGCGGACTACGGACTGGTTGTGGGAACGAAACAGGAAAGGAGGACGGAGCGCAATAGTGATCAAACAGCAGCGCACCATATACGGTACGATAGATCGCTATGGGTACGATATGTCGTGTACTACCTTCTCCGGCGACGGCCTACTACACCATGACGTAACGTGCTGACAGCAACCGACTTCCTGCTCGAACTTCACCGCCGAGGCGCGTCGCGCATAAGCCGCGTACGCTTCCGCAAGAACAGGAGTACGATATGGTCGCTCACACAGCACGGAACGGTGCTCAACGTCCACGAGGCCTACCGTCGCGCATCACCGGACCTCCTCGATGCGTTCGCCACCGTAGCGATCGAGGGAGAGGTGGGCACGGGCGCGTCACGGCGCGCCGCCCAAGCGATCAGCTCCTGGCCAGAACTGGCGGCCGAAATTTCGCGATTGCGTGAGGCTCACGAGAACCGCGCCCGGCAAGCCGGACGTGAGGGTGAGATCACGAACTGCTGCGCGACGCCGGAACAGCGGGCATACCTCGCGAAGGTCTATCGATATTTCAATCACACCCGGTTCGAGGGGATCCTCCCTCCGGACGTGCCGGTCCGGCTCAGCAATCGCATGCGTTCCTCGCTCGGTCACATGATGCCAGGAGAGCGACATGACGGCACCCGCTATGTCGTCGAGATCGCACTCAATTGCGACCTGATGCTTTCGGACAACGGGGCCGAGCGTGCGGATACACTGCTGCACGAGATGGCCCACGTCGCCGACTGGCTCGAGTCGGGAGAGCGTGGCCACGGCCCATCCTGGAAAGCGTGGGCCCGAAGAGTGGGATGCCAACCGACACGACTGTATGAGCGGCCGGTTCGATATCGACGGAACCGGCGTCAGTCGGTGTCCCGTGTCCCTCCCCTGCCGGGTGCGCTTCGACACATCTGAGCACGGGCGGACGTTCGACCGCACTCAGCTCATGGCAGGGTGGCTATACCGGCCACAACCAGCCGAAGGCACCGGCCGTCACACACGCGTATACGAGCCCATCGATCATCGTACGAGTCGTCGCGCCCCAACTCTGATGCCACCAGATAGACCGTTGCGGCAGCGACATGGCGTAGCAGGCGAAGGCGACGGTCCCCGTAATCTGGAAAACGGTCAGGTAGTCTGCTCCTGGCCCGAGTGAGACTCCAGCGACATAGGCGGCGACGACCGATACTGCGAGGGTGTACGCGAACCACTGCGCAAGCTGCGGTCCCATGTTCAACCAGGCGCTCGGCGACATGATCGTCAGCATCCCGATCGGACCGGACTTCACCTTGTTCTGGAACTCCTCGGACCGCATGACCTCCGATGCGCCGCCGGTGTGCGGAAAGAGATAGTCACCCGGCTCGAGGCCGAGCGACCCGATGGCGGACAGACCCGCATCCTCATCGGGCAACGCACGGAAATCGTTCTTGTGCCACGCCGTCAGCGCCATGTGGATCACGGAGCTCGTGATGAAGACGAAGACCGAAGCGAGAAGGATCGGCAACCACAACGCGGGAATCGAGACCATGGGGGCCTCCCAGAAGGCAGGACACTGTCCCTGAGCGTACCCGGCGTACCACGGCCATTGCAAGAAGGACATGGCGGGCTGGGACCGGGGAGCTACCTCACCCAGCCCTCCGAATACAGGAGGATGGCCCCTGATGGGTAGACGATCGAGCCGTCGCCTGGTGTCACGATCACGATCGTGTAGATCATGTCGAGTGGCCAATCACCCGAGAAAAGCTGATTCACCCGTACCCCGTTCAGATAGATGGGGAGGCACGAGCCGCGAATCCCGTAACACGTACCCTCCGTCGTGTAGCTCACGACCAGCCCCGACTTGGCCTCCCAGCGAATCACGTCTTCGAGCACACGACCGGCCTCGATATGAGACTGGATCTTATCGAACCGGATCGGCTCATATCGCATCGAAGCAATGCTGAGGCCGACCATCTGCCGCACACTCAGGTCGACCTGTTCATCCGGCACTCGGTCCGTCTCGATCGTAAAGCCTCTGAGTTCGACGGGGTTCGGAGACATGAGCAGGTCCAGCGAGTATACCGCATCGGGATTCGCAGCTCGAAGCGGAGGCGTTTCAAGATCCGTGTATCCGATCCGCTCCGCCTCCAGATGGAAGATGCCCGGCCCCGGAACGCGGAGGCGGTACGCTCCATCCGTCTCGACCAGAGTCACGGAGCGCGGCGTTCCCGTCTCGTCCACGAGACGCACGAGCGCAGTCGCGACCGGGAGCTCCGTGCGCTCATCGAGCACACGGCCCCGGATCTCCTGACCGCCGACAGGCGCCCCCCCCAGCAGCCATACAGCAACCGCGACGAGAATCGCTTGCCTCATACCTGACTCCCTCCCGTCACCGACCAGAGGTACGGCATCGCCCGGAGCGACTTACCCTCCGGAGACCAGATCCCTGGCCGCGGCAACCACGACATCGACCGTGACGCCGAACTTCTCGAAGAGGACCTCGGCCGGTGCCGAGGCACCAAAGTGATCGATGCCGATCGATCGGCCCTTCGAGCCGACCCAGCGCTCCCAGCCAAAGGTGCTACCTGCCTCGACAGACACACGCGCACTGAGCGACGGAGGCAAGACCTCGTCTCGGTAGGCCGCGTCCTGCTGCGCGAAGAGAAACCAGCTGGGCATGCTCACGACACGGGTCGGGATGCCGTCGCTCTCGAGCTTCGACCGGGCATCGAGTGCCAGAGCCAACTCGGATCCGCTCGCGATGATGAGCACGGCGGGCTCTTCGCCCGACGCCTCCGCCAGCACATACGCTCCCCGACGCAGATCCTCCGCTGCAGCGAGGCGCTCTGAGACCGAATCGTCCGCGGCCACAGCACTACCCATGCGCGTCAGCACCGGCACCTTCTGTCGACTGAGTGCGAGGAAGGAGGGCCCGTCCGAGCGCTCGATCGCAGCCCGCCACGCCACTTCAGTTTCCGGCCCGTCACCGGGTCTCAGGTCCATGACGTTCGGGATCGCCCGTAGCGAAGACAGCTGCTCGATGGGCTGGTGAGTCGGGCCGTCTTCTCCCAGGCCGATCGAATCGTGCGAGAAGACGAAGACCGGAGGCTGGCCCATGAGCCCGGCGAGGCGGATCGCCGGACGCATGTAGTCCGAAAAGATCAGGAATGTGCCCGCATACGGCCGGATACCGCCGTGCAGGGTCATCCCGTTCATGATCGAACCCATGGCGTGCTCACGAACGCCATAGTGAATCACACGACCGCCGGGTGACGCGGGCAGGAGACTCTCTGCGCCGTTGATGTCCGTCTTGTTCGATCCACCCAGATCTGCAGACCCCCCGACCAGATTCGGCATACCCGCGGCAAGCCCCTGGATCACCTTCCCCGACCAGCCCCGCGTCGCATCGGCTGAGGTCTCCTGAGCCAGGTCCGGCACGTGCGTGTCCCAACCCTCCGGTAGTGCACCCGCCATGAGCGCCTCGTACTGCGCGGCGAGTTCCGGGAACTCGGCTCGATAGGCGGCGAAGCGTTCCTCCCACTCGTCCTGAAGCCGCTGCCCCTTCCCAATGCAGTCCCGCCAGTGAGCCCGGGCATCCTCATCGACGTAGAAGGGATCCATCGACGGGTACCCGAGGTTCTCCTTCGTCGCCCGGATCTCATCATCTCCGAGCGGCGCACCGTGGGACGAAGCGCTGCCCGCCTTTCCGGGGGATCCGAAGGCGATTGTCGTCCGGAGCACGATCAGAGAGGGCCGTTCGGTTTCCTCCTTGGCCTCTGTGATCGCGAGGTCGATCGCCTCGAGGTCGTTGCCATCGTGGACGTGCACGACATGCCAGCCATACCCCTCGAAGCGCGTGGCCTGATCCGTCGACGTCGAGAGGTCTGTCGAGCCCTCGATCGTGATCCGGTTGTCGTCGAAGATCCAGATGAGCTTGCCGAGCTTCTGGTGCCCCGCGATGGCGGCGGCCTCGTGGGAAATCCCCTCCATCACATCACCGTCGGAGCACAGCACGTACGTCCGGTGGTTGATGATCTGATGGCCCGGGCGGTTGAAGTGGGCACCGAGCCAGCGCTCAGCCAGTGCAAAGCCGACCGAATTCGCGACCCCCTGACCAAGCGGCCCCGTGGTCGTTTCCACGCCGGGGACGTGTCCGTATTCAGGGTGACCGGCCGTCGGCGCCCCCCACTGACGGAAGTTTCGAATGTCCTCCTCGGATACGTCGTACCCGCTGAGATGCAGGAGCGAGTAGATGAGCATCGACGCGTGGCCGACCGAGAGAATGAAGCGATCGCGATCGAGCCAGCCGGGATCCGTCGGGTTGTGGTTCAGATGGCGGTGATAGAGCACGTAGCCCACCGGTGCCAGCGCCATGGGCGTCCCCGGATGCCCCGAGTTCGCTTTCTGCACCGCATCCATGGAAAGGACGCGGACCGCATCGATCGCCAGCTGTTCGGTCGAGCTCATTGTCCGTCTCTCTTCAATTGATCAACTCCACGACCGCCCCACCCGACCTTCCAACGGCACCGCCCGGATCAGCCCACCACGAAATTCACCAGGCGTCCGGGAACATGAATCACACGGCGTTCCACTTTGCCTTCGACGTGCCGGGCCACATTCTCCTCGGCACGCGCCGCACTCACGACATCGGCCTCCGGGGCATCCTTCGAGACGCTGATCGTCGCGCGAAGCTTGCCGTTGACCTGTACCGCCACCTCTACGGTGGACTCGACGATCTTGGCCTCATCGAACCGTGGCCAGTTTCCACCGTCGAAGATGCTGCCCTCGTGCCCCAGTCGCTCCCACAACTCCTCTGCCATGTGGGGTGCAAACGGAGCCACCATGACGACCAGGGGCTCGACTTCCGAGCGCACGGCCGAACGTCCGCCGGACCGGATCACGTTCAGGCATTCCATCATCGCCGCGATCGCGGTGTTGTATCCGAGCGTTGGAATCTGCTCGGTGACCTGACGGATCGTCTGATGAACTTTTCGCTCTACGTCCGGATCCGCATCGCCGTCGCCAGCCGACACGACGGTATCCCACAGACGATGCAGGAAGCCGAACGGACCCTGAATCCCCTGCGGGCGATAGTCACCACCTTCCTCGAACGGGCCGAGGAACATCAGATAGGTGCGGAACGTGTCGGCTCCGAATTCTTCGATGATCGGATCCGGCACGATCACGTTGCCCTTGCTCTTCGACATCTTCGCGCCATCCGCGATGATGAGGCCGTGCGCCCGGAAGACGTCGTACGGCTCTTCGAAGTCCACATGTCCCAGGTCCTTCAGCACCATGGTGATGAAACGGGAATACAGAAGGTGGAGGACCGCATGTTCGTTGCCGCCAATGTACGTATCCACCGGGAGCCAGCGACTCGTGATCGTCTTGTCGAACGGTGAGTCGTCGAAGTCCGTGGAGGGGTAGCGGATGAAGTACCAGCCCGAATCGAGGAACGTGTCGGACACGTCCGTCTCCCGACGCGCTTCATCGCCGCACTCCGGACACGTGGTCTGATACCACTCCCTCACCCGGGCCAGCGGGCTCACGCCGGAGTCGTCCGGCTTGAAGTCCTCGACGCGGGGCAGCAGAACCGGAAGCTGGGACTCGGGCACCGCCACCGGACCGCAGGCATCGCAGTGCACGATCGGAATCGGAGGGCCCCAGTAGCGCTGCCGCGAAATGCACCAGTCGTGAAGCCGGAAGTTGACCTTCGCTTCCCCCCACCCCTGCTCGGCGGCCCACGCCGTGACCACCTCCACGGACTCCGAAACATCCGTACCCGTGAAGTCCGCCGAATTCACCAGGCGTCCGGGACCGACATACGCTTCCTCGAGCGGTGTGTCACCTCCGTCATCGGGCCCGGCGACGACGCGCACGATCGGTAACTCGAACTGCTCGGCGAACTCGAAGTCACGCGTATCGTGGCCTGGTACCGCCATGATGGCACCCGTCCCGTACTCCATGAGCACGTAATCCGCGACCCAGATCGGGATGTGCTCTCCTGTGGCCGGATTCCGACAGAAACCGCCGGTGGGCACGCCCGTCTTCGTCTTGTCGGCCTTCTGGCGAGCAACCAGATCCTTCTTCCCGGCGCGGTCGACATAGGCGTACACCGGCACCCGCAGACCATCCTGCGTCACGGCTTCGACCATGGGATGTTCGGGCGACAACACGACATAGGTCGCGCCGAACACCGTATCCGGACGAGTCGTGTACACCTCGATCTTCGTGCCGGTCTCCCTGCCCTCCGCATCGATGACAGGGAAGTGCAACTGCGCACCCGTGCTGCGACCGATCCAGTTCTTCTGGGCCTTGAGCGTCGTGTCGGACCAGTCGATGTGATCCAGGTTGTCCAACAGCCGCTGGGCGTAGTCGGTGATCCGGAAGAACCACTGGGCGATCCGTCTCTGCTCGACCGGAGTCCCGCACCGCTCGCACTCCCCTCCGACCACCTGCTCGTTCGCCAGCACCGTCATGCATGACGGGCACCAGTTGACCGGCGCTTCTTTTCGCTCGGCCAGTCCTGCCTTGAAGAACTGCAGGAAAATCCACTGGGTCCACTTGTAGTAGGCTGGATCCGTGGTGTCGACCGAGTGGTTCCAGTCGAACATCCCGCCGATGCGGCGTAGCTGACGCGTGAAGTTCTTCACGTTCGACGGGATCAGATCCATCGGATGCGTGCCGATCTTCAGCGCGAAATTTTCGGAGTGAATACCGAACGCGTCGAACCCCATCGGCTCGAAGACAGTCTTGCCCAGCAGGCGCTGGTAGCGACCGTGCACGTCCGCCCCGGTGAACGCGTAGATGTTGCCCACGTGAAGACCCTCGGCCGAGGGATAGGGGAACATCATGAGGTTGTAGAACGGATCCTCTGCGTTCTCCAGTTCCTCACGCGTATGCGTGTTGGTGCCGCGCTCCTCCCAGAGCCGCTGCCACTTCTCTTCCACCGCGGACGGTACGTACCCGTCCTTCTCTTCGTTCGCCATGACTGCTGGGCGGAATTCCGCCGGCTGATCGATGCTGCCGAGGGCGCAGCACCCGTGCGAGACCGCCGGGGTACTGCGCGAGGAACGGCTAACCTACATGGGCCGGGAAGCCCACCCAAGGGGCCCCGGCGCGCGATCGGGACTGGTCCGTGTCAGAGCCGATTGAGGGTGATCACGACAGTCGCCGATACGGTGCCACTCCCGAAATCGAATGCCCCGTCTTCATTGGTGAGCGTCATTCGATCACCGTCGTGGACGACCGTGAACGTGTCGTCGCCCAGGGTGATCAGTCCCTCTGCGATGTCGACGGTTCCGGACCGGTTCGTTCGCGAGCCCGTACCGTCATCGAGAGTCGAGCCGACGATGGACGGCTGAACGGAGTCGTCCACCGACAGTGTGAAGAACGCCCCGTCACGATCGATGATGTCCACGCGCTCGGACGCCGCCGTGTTACTCACGAACTCGTACGAGGCGGCGGTCCACAGCCCGCCGATATCACCGATCTCGAACCCGAGCAGGGTGTCGCCGGCGCAAGCCGAAAGCACGGGGATCGTGAGGAAGAGCGAGAGGTGACGCAGGTCAAACACGAGTGTTCCAGCGGATCACAGGAAAGGTTGAGGAAGATTCCATTACCCGGCTTCATCCGCAAAGGGCCATCGATCATGTATCTTCTGCGACTATGTCGAAACCAAAGAAGAAGATCTCGGGCGCGAGCCTGAGGCACGCCTTCGAAGAGATCATCTGGCCGCGAAAGAAGCTGATCGGGCTTGGCCTGATTCTCATTCTGGTCAATCGCCTGTCAGGCCTGGTTTTGCCCGCCGCATCGAAGTATCTGATCGATGGTGCGCTCCCGAATGCGTCCGGAACCGGGAACGACCCCCTCGGACTCAGCTCGATACCCGAGGCGAACGTCGTTCTCGGAGCGGTCGCCCTCGCAATCGTTCTTCAGGCTTCGACCTCGTACGCGCTCACCATGCTGCTGAGCGTCGAAGCGCAGCACCTCATCGCAAATCTGCGCGCACAGGTGCAGAGGCACGTGCTCCAGCTTCCCGTTCGCGTCTTCGACAACACGAAGTCCGGAGAGCTCGTCTCGCGCATCATGGATGATGTCGAGGGCGTGAGGAACCTCGTGGGCACCGGTCTCGTGCAACTCGTCGGTGGGACGGTCACGGCCATCGTGGCGTTCACCTTCCTGGTGCGGATCAACCCGGTCATGACGGTGATCGCGCTGGTCCCGCTGGCGGCATTCGGCTTCGTGTCGACCCGGGCTTTTCAGACGCTTCGGCCCGCGTTTCGCGAGCGTGGAAAGATCCGAGCGGAGGTCACGGGCCGTCTGACCGAGGCGCTGGGTGGCATTCGCGTGATCAAGGGCTTTCACGCCATCGAGAAGGAAGGAGAGATCTTCTTCGAGGGCGTGATGCGGATCTTCAATAACGTGAAGACGACCCTCACGACCTCGAGCCTGGTGACGAGTCTCGGGACCTTCTTCATGGGCATGGCCAGCGTGCTCATTCTCGGATACGGGAGCTGGCTCATCGGAGAGGGGCGACTGACCGCCGGCGATCTGGTCTCGTTCATCCTCTTCCTCGGCTTCATGATTGCGCCGGTCATCCAGATGGCGAACATCGGAACTCAGATGACCGAGGCGTTCGCGGGACTCGATCGGACGTCCGAGCTGCTCGGATGGCCTCAGGAGGACGATGATCCGTCCCGCACGGAAATCATGCCCACCGTCGAAGGCCATATCGTGTTCGACGACGTCCGCTTCCAGTACGACGAGGACAAGCCGGTTCTCAAGGGCGTCTCCTTCGAGGCCAGACCGGGCATGGTGGTGGCCCTCGTGGGAAGCTCCGGATCAGGAAAGTCGACCATGGCCGGGCTGGCGGCGTCGTTCCTGACCCCCGACTCGGGTCGCGTCGAGGTCGACGGCGTCGACCTGCGCACCGTGAAGCTCGCCAGCTACCGGAAGCAGCTGGGCCTCGTCTTCCAGGACGATTTCCTGTTCGACGGCACGATCCGGGAGAACCTGCGATTCGCCCGGCCCTCCGCTACCGATGCGGAGATCGACGATGCCGCCCGGAAAGCCTACGTGACCGAATTCTCCGATCGCTTTCCCGACAAGCTGGAGACCATCATCGGGGAGCGGGGCGTGAAGCTCTCAGGGGGACAGCGGCAGAGGGTCACGATCGCGCGGGCGCTGCTGGCGGACCCGCGAATCCTTCTGCTCGACGAGGCGACGTCGTCGTTGGACACCGAGAGTGAGGCGCTCATTCAGGCGAGCCTCGACGACCTACTGAGAGACCGGACGACGATCGTGATCGCCCACCGCCTCACCACGATCCAGCGGGCCGATCTGATCCTGGTGCTCGAGGGAGGCGAAATCGTCGAGCGCGGGCGCCACGACATCCTCATGGGCATGAAGGGCCGCTACCACCAGCTCTACACGGTCCAGGCGCGGATCTAGATCACCCGCCCAGCAGGTAGCCCAGCGAGAAGGTCACATACTCTCGCTCCACGCCGCTCACCTCGAACGCACGCTGGTACCGAGCCCCGATCGTGATCGTGGCTCCACGAGCCCGAGGGATCCGTATACCGGCCTCTCCCATCACTCCCCGGTGCCAGTTCGTGTCTTCCAGAACGAAGGAGCCTGCTTCCGTCCGGTTCTCGACCCACACGACGCCTCCACCGGCCCCGAAGAACGGTTGCACCCCACCTGGCGAGCCGAGTGTGACCGTCCCGGTCAGGAGAAGCGGCACCGAGTTCATGTGACGGAGTCCTGCACCGCTGAGAACAGCATCCGGGAACAGGCTCGTCGCGGTGTTCTGCTCGGAAAGGACGTGCCATCCGACCGACGCCCCGATCGCCAGATGGTCCGTAGCCCCACCCTCGATATCGATCGTTGCACCGCGCCAGGATAGGCCGTCCGCAAACGAGCGGGTCGGGTCGCCGATTGGCAGGACCGCCGAGTACTGCCCGTTGAAGGTCCACATCCCCGCCCTCTGTGCTTTCAGAGGTGGCGCCACACCGATCAGAACGATGCATGCGGCAATCCAGGCGCGCGCGACACGATCCGTCACGGACGCGCCCTCTGCAGGTACGGTGACTGGTGGAATGCCTGCCGGACCAGGCCCTGGAAACGGGACACCACACTGGCTTCACTCCCCAGGTACAGACCGTCCAACGCGCTGGCCCAGATGACAGGGATGGATTGCGGCTCCGACCCGTCGTGATCGGGATCGATCATGGTGATGAGTAGCGTGCCCGACCGACGAACGCCCGGATACGTCTTCGCCCACGGGTAGCGGAGCATCCAGTTCACATCCCATGCCGGGTACCACGATGTCCACCCGGGAAACCAGCCCCAGTTCGACCACCAGCGATCGCTGGTCCACAGCGACCCATCCGACGCGCTGACTGTCAGTAGCACGACGACATCCGGTGGCCCGGGCGCTTCTGAGGTCACACGCGTGTACTCGAGGGCGGCGAACTCCGTCGCAACCGCGTCCAGGATCTGCTGGTCCAGTTCCGGACTCGGCAGGAGATTCGTGCCCTGACCATCCACTCGGATGACTGTGTCCGGCATCGCGTACGTCGTGAAGGAACCGAAGGCCGCGGACGAGTCGAAGACCGTCAGGACGACGTCCGGTTCATCCACACCCTGGATCTGGCCCGGGTAGCACGCGCCGGCGGCAAGCAGAACGGCCATCACGCTCCCGAGCGCGGCGCAGCGTGTGCGCCCCCTGGTACCACCCATCATCCGACCGGCTGAGTACGCTCATCATCGGCGACGAAACGGAGTACGCCACCCCCGAAATCGATGATGAGGTCCTCCTCACCGACCGAGTAGGTACGGGCGCTCTCGAGACCCGTCATGAAGAGCTGTTCGACGCGCATCACGTCGTCCAAGCACGCCATCCGCGTCATGACCGCGGAGCTGACGGCGAGCCGGCCGCCACGACCGGCATCGTATGTAGCGTTGAAGTTGTTGCACCCCGTCGAACCGTTCATCAGCCGCGAACCGGTGGGGTTCGCCTCTTCTGAGAAGACCACGACCGGCCCTCGCTCGGACACGGGCTCGACATCCTCCCCGTCCGCCATGTCGACGACGGTGAGTCGCCAGGCGTGATCCGAGAGCGCAGGCGCTCTGGCCTCGACCTGCCCCGAAGCCACTCCGTCCGAACTGCCGGAGTCAGGTTCACCGTCTTCGGACGCACAGGATGACAAGATCAGGGAACACAGGAACAGAATTCCGAACCGAAGCGTCTGCATCATGATCACCACGTCTCCTGGTTCACCTCGTCATCGAGTAGGTCGCACTTCGACCCGGTGCGAGTGACCCTTCCCACGCACAACCACGACGCACCTCTCCACCGACATCCACTGTGGACACCCACGTGTACACGGAGCCGACCATCGGATCGGTACACGGGCCTCGCCGTATCTCCAGGCGGAGCTGCACTGTCTCGGGCCCCGACGAAACCGACTCGTACCTCCAACCGCCGTCCATCGGGATGGGAGCGCTCCCCTCGAAGATCGTCGAAGGAATTTCCAGCGTGGAGAGCGTGATGCGGTCCTGGAGCACGCGTACATGCCAGAATGGCTCCTGCCCCGTCGCCTTGAACGCGAACCCGTCCACATCCTCGCTACAACCGAACCCCTCAGTGGCAGATTCGGCACGTGCCAGCGCCGACAAGCGCAGCTGACTGGGATATTCGGCACCGTACCCGGCGGACGGTGCCGATTCACGGCGCCCCCGCACCTCGACGAAGACAGGTGCGTACGCCTCGGGGGCGAGCGCATCGTACGCTCTCTGGACCGACTCCACGGGAATCACCCAGAGCTCGGCCTGCTCGTCGCACGGCTTGAGCGTTCGAATCTCGGGCCCCATGACGAGCATGCCTCGGGTCACACCCTCCACAGGTGCGGACTCAGGCGCCTCCTCTCGTACGCCCGAGCCGTCCCGATCCGACTCCTGCTCAGCGTCGCACCCCGCGAGCACCGCGATGGCCATCATGGTGAGCCGTACTGCACGTGAATTCGCGACGATGGTGAATCTCCGAAGATCTATCGGCACGCCCCTGCGAACGCGACCAGCTGACTGGGGATTGTAGCTTCGACGTCATCACCCGGTCCGAGGGACACCCCTTGGGTGATGCACCGTGGACCAAGGGTAATATCGAACTCCATCTGCACGGTACGGATCTGATCCATCGGGAGACGGAACACCTCCGACGCGCTCGCCCGGACCGAGCCCAGACGTTGCCTCTGGCCGTCCACCCAGAGATAGACACGGGCGTCCTCCAGCTGCTGGTTCCGGATCGTGATCGTGAGTACTTCGTCCGAGTCCCCCGAGAAGGGCTCGGGTGGCGCGGCGGGTCCACTCGGGGCGCACGCCGCGCTTACCAGTACGAGCGCCAATCCGACGGGCTTCCATCGAGAAATCAGATTGCTCGGCATGACGGCCTCCTTCCTTCATCCTGCGTACGACGTGTCTGTGGATGTAGGACGTCCGACAGGGTGTCGATTGCACCGGCCGGCCCGCGCGATCGAGCCGTCAATTCCCCGCCAGTGGGTTGTACGGCCGCCTCGTAAGATCCGGGTCCGTACCGTACCATCGGCTGCGCTCCACCTGCGTCGGCCATGAACGACGATCGAGCAGCCCGAACAACTCCGTATAGACGCGGAACAGCACCCCCTGTTCCTCCCGCCTCCCGGTCATCGGTAGACCCAGATCGACGCGGACGACGTTCGAGGCGCCGGCGGGCAATCCGAAGCGCAGCCCGGCTCCCGCCCCGGCCCGCCACCCCGAATCCTGTCCGAACGGAACCGCGCCGGCCCAGCCGCGCCCGACATCTGCAAAGAACGCAATGCCGACATCCGCCCACCCCGTGCTCACCGCGCGCAGAGGAAAGCGCTGCTCGAGCGTTGCGAGGAAGCGGCGCGCCGCCGGATACGCGTCGTCGTTGTAACCCCTGATTGCTTCCCGACCACCCAGAGTGAGCTGAAACGGTCGATCGAGGCTGTAGCCAGCCGTATACGACACTCGGGTGAATAGCTGAGTGCCCAAGGAGGGGAGCCAGTAACCGCTCCCGTGAAGCTCGTAGATCAGGTCACGCCAGCCGCGGGGTTGGCCCGATGACGTACCGCCGGGCTCTGAACCGACGCGCCGGGTCTGCACGTCCCCCCACAACCGCAGGTACGTCTGAGTGCTAAGGTGTCCCCAGGCCCCCTGAGCTCGCAGGTATACATCGGCCGGCTCGTCACCGGTCGAGATCGCAGGGGCCGCGGTCAGCATCAGCGCCCCACCGGTGAACACGTCCTGAGGGGCCTCGAGCGCATCCAGGCCCATGATGCTCGTGAACGTCAGATCACGGACCCCGAGGGTGAACGTGACCCGACTCGCCGCATGATCGAAGAGCTGTCGGCGCATCTGGGTTCGGAATGGTTCGGTCGAGGCCACCGGGTCGCCGAACTCATCGTCCACGACGAGGGCGAAGCCATCGTCGCCGAAGGGGAAACGGATCTCCTCGCGCGACAGCCCCAGCCCCGTGACCAGACGCGCGCTTCGCCCGCCACCCCAGCGTCTTTGCACCGAGACCTCGTACCGCTCCTCCTCGAAGCGCAACAACGCCTGCGAGTACCCGGTTGAGGGATCAACGGAGTAGGCGAAGTAATCGTCACGCTTCCGCGCGACCTGACGGAAGGCGCCTGTTCCGAACTCACCCGCATAAGGGCGGAACAGAGATTGGGTGACGTAGTCACCCGCCCGCGTCGTTCCACGATGAAGCGTGCCGTCGATCCGTGAGCCGAAGAGGTTGGGCTGCCGAACGATGACACCTGCGCGACGGCGTTCCCGATACACCGTGCGGAAGAGCCCGAGACGGGTCCCGGTGCCGAGCACGTTGCGGTGGTTCACGGTGACCCCCGTGACCGCGACGCCCCCGTCGAAGGAGAGTGCCAGTCCACCCGTGATCGCCCACGAGTCTCGGACCCGCACGTAGACCCGATGGTGCCCCGCACCGAGAGACTCGGGGGTGACTTCGGCTTCGGACACGTATCGGAGACTTCGCAGCGACCGCTCCGACTCTTCGATCACGACAGGGTCGAAGCAATCTCCCTCCTCAAAGAGCAACTCCCACCGAACGGCCCGCTCATGGGTGCGGATGTGGAGGAAATTCATCGTCCGGAACACCCACCCGAAGACCGAGCCCGGCGAGGTCCCGTCCGACCCGAGGGGCTTCTCGATGTCGAGAACGATCTCGCTGATTACACCCCCCGGACACCGAACCTGGGCGAAGAGTGGCACGGGGCTCGCGCCCATCACGAGCGCGATCATCAGGCCGACGCCGATCACACGTGTCCGTGCCATGAGTCCCCGCTGGGTCGTTCAGAACCGAGCACCGAAGACGACGAAGCGGGAGGCAGCTCATGGCTGCCTCCCGCCTGTAAGGTACCGTACTGAACGTACGACTACCTCATGTCGTCGCTAGCCGATCATGAACCCGCCCTTGAGGACGATCGGGCTGTTATTCACGTCCGGCACGTCCTCGTCGTTGAACTCCATCGTGCCTTCGATGAAGAGCGAGCTGAGAGAAACACCGACGCCCGCAAAGAACCCGTTGTCGGATTCGTCGAGGCTTCCGACGCTCGTGGCGCGCCGCTGCAAGCCGACGACCGCGTACGGTGAGACGACCGGGAGCGGGAGGCCGAGCTTGCCGAAGATCGAACCGGTCCAATAGTTGACGTCGCTATCGGAGGGGAAGTAGTACGTCACCGAACCGTAGACGCCGATCGGGCTGAGGGGAGGCTCGAAGCCGACTCGGCCACCCACGCCGAAGGTACCGTTAAACGGGTTCTCGACGTCCGTGGCGATATCGTCGAGGCCCGTGATCAAGGCGACCTGTCCACCGAATTTGAGCTGAGCGTCCGCCGGCACCGCCAGGATGGCGAGCGCGAGGACCGCAGAGAAAGCAAACGCAAAACGACGCATGGAACGTCTCCGTCTGAGGAAAGGCATGTTTACGGAAAGAAGAGCCTATTCACCGTCGGACGCAACGAAAATTTCGACCGAAGCAGGAAGGCACGGCTCCGGCTGATTCCGACCCCGGCCGGATGGCGTACTTTTCAGAACGATCCCGGATGCGGCACTGATCGCCGGACCGCACCGGAAGAGCACAGGTATCCGGCGAGGACGGGAGACCGCACTCCGTATGGCCAAGAAGCAGTCCTTCGACATCACGACCTCCGTCGACTTCCAGGAGGTCGACAACGCCGTGAACCAGGCGATCAAGGAGACGCAGACGCGCTACGATTTCAAAGGCACGAACTGCGAACTCGACTTCGATCGGAGTGCGGGCGCAGTCAAGCTCGAAGCCGACGACCAGTTCCGACTCGATCAACTGGTGAAGGTCCTGCGCGAGAAGCTCAGTCGCCGAGAGGTCCCTCTGAAGAACATCGACGAGGGCAACGTCGACATCGGCTCCCTCGGACGCGCACGCATGACCATGGGCTTCAAGGCGGGTATCGATCAGGAGACCGCGAAGAAGATCTCCAAGGACATCAAGGACAACGGATTCAAGAAGGTCCAGGTGCAGATCCAGGGCGATGAACTTCGCGTCACGTCCGGCTCCCGGGACGAGCTTCAGGCCGTTATCGCCTTCCTGAAGCCACGCGACTACGGTGTCGAACTGATGTTCGGGAACTACCGGTAGTGACCATGTCCGCCGCAGAGCGGATTCTGCGAGCCTCCCTCCGAGAGGCAACAGCAGCTCTGCGCCGGAGGGAGGTGACGTCCGTCGACCTCGTCGGCGCGGCGATCGAGCGCCATCACGCACTCGGTGACGCGCTGCACGCGTACCGGAGCTTCGACGAAGAGGCCGCTCTGGAGCAGGCGGAGGCTGCGGACGCCGTTCTCGACCGCGCGGCGCGCCGCACGGCCGATCCGGCTCCGCCCCTCTGTGGCATCCCCGTGTCGGTAAAGGACATCTACGGGGTCGACGGCTTTCCCACCTTCGCTGGCTCCGCGCGACAGCTCCCGGACGTCCCGTGGGCCAGGGACGCCTGGCTGGTCAGGCGGGCTCGAGCCGCCGGTGCGGTCATCGTGGGGAAGACGCACACGGTGGAATTCGCGTATGGCGGTGTGGGCATCAATCCGCACTGGGGCACACCACGAAACCCGTGGGACCCCGCCACCGCAAGAATCCCCGGGGGCTCGTCATGTGGGGCCGGTGTCAGTCTGTGGGAGCGCTCGGCCATGATCGCTCTCGGTTCGGATACCGGTGGCTCGATCCGAATCCCTGCGGCCTTCACGGGGGTCGTTGGCCACAAGACGACGCGGGGGCGCTGGTCGACAGAGGGCGTCGTGCAGTTGAGCAGCACCTTCGACACAGTCGGCGCACTGACCCGCAGCGTGGAAGACAGCGTTTGGTTCTTCGGCGCGGTCGATCCTGATTCGGGCGACCCCGCGCGTCTGCTGGATGCACTCGCGACATCATCCGCTGACGACCTTCGCGTGGGGATTCCCGAATGCACGATCTGGGAGGCCTGCCAGCCGGACGTGCGACATGTGCTGGACGTCGCGCTGAATGAGATCGAGGGCGCGGGTGCGACGCTGACGAGGATGGTCGCGACCATCATGGACGAGGCGGTGGACCTGTACATGTCCGGTGGCATCGGGAAGGCCGAGGTCCACGCGTTTCTCGAGGCTCGGCTGCCCGGAGCACTCGATCTTCTCCACCCGACGGTGGGACATCGGGTCGCGAACCCGCGTACGCTAGACAGCCCAGAATATCGAGATGCCCTCGGACATCAGAAGCGCCTGACCGCCCGCGCAGATACGGCCTTCGGAGACTGCGACGTCATAGTGCTGCCCGCGAATCTCCTGACCCCGCCCCCGGTCGAAGGACTCGCGGAGGACCTCGATGCGTACGGAGAGGTCAACTACGCGACGCTGCGCCCGACCTGTCCGGTCAACCTGCTTGAACTCTGCGCGGTCAGCGTGCCCGTGGGGCTCGACCCATCGGGCATGCCGGTCGGACTGCAGATCATCGGGCGCCACGGGGAGGACGAGACCGTACTGGGCGTGGCGCTCGCCATCGAGCGAGTGCTGGGTACCCCCGAGGCGCGACTGGGAATCCCTCCCCTCGCGCAGTAACGCCCCCATCGAGGCGCGGCGCGACGCCGCCCTCGATGGGGGAAGTACCGTCAACCGATCGGGCGCCTCGCGTTCAGGCGGTCCTTCTGTGTGATGTAGGGCACACCCCTGGAGATCCAGTCGGGGGCGGGCTCACCCTTCAGGTAGTGGCCGAACCACTGCATGATGCGGTTCTGGTAGTCGAGCTGGTTCGGCTCGCGTGCCAGGCCGTGGTTCTCTCCGTCGTACGACAGCAGGACCATCTGCTTCCCGAGTCGACGAGCCGCGTTGTAGAACTCGACCCCCTGGTTGTATTCCACCGCCCCGTCGTTCGTCCCGAACATCATGAGGAGCGGGGTCTCCATGTTCTCGATGTGGTGGATCGGAGAGTTGGCCTCGTATGAGTCCCAGTCCTCCCACCACGGCACCTGCATGCGGCCCTGGCTGATCTCAAAGATCCGCGCGTCCGTGCCCCCGCTGTTCCAGTAGAACGACAGGTACATGCTCATGAGGTTGGTGAGCGGAGCACCCGCCACCGCAGACGCGAACAGGTCGTCCTGCGTCACGAAGTAGGTGGTCTGGTATCCGCCCCACGAGTGGCCGATCAGCCCGACCCGATCCGAATCGACCGTGGGAGCCTGTGCGAGCGCTGCCGCCACGGCCGGTCGGAGGGTCTCCACGTTCGACTGTCCCGGTCGCCGGTCTCGGTACACGATGTCCGGCCTGAAGACGAAATAGCCGTTCTGGCTCCAGATCTGCTGGTTGTAGTACTGCGTAGGATCAGGCACCTGGTACTGGTGCATCCCCTGTGAGAGCAGTTCGTAGTGGTACACGATCATCGGGTACGACTCCGACGGATCGTAGTTCGCGGGATAGGTCAGCACGCCCTGGAGTCGGCGGCCCCACTCGTTCTCGTAATCGACGAGTTCCACCCGACCCCATGCATAGTCGTCGTGGAAGGGGTTCGTCTTCGTGACCTGCCGCGGGTTACCGAGATCGCGGCCGGCAACGAAGTAGTCGGGCGAATCGTCAAAGCCTTCCATGCGGAACGCGAAGACATCGGCATCTTCCGCCTTCATGAACGGCATGAAGAAGCCGCCGAACGTCTTGTCCTCCCAGACGAGCATCTCGGGCTCGTCACCGGCCTCCGCGGCCGCGAACCCGGCTTTCTTCGTCCACTCGCTGTACACCGAGTAGTAGATCGTCTCGTTCGAGCCGATGCCGTCGTCGTCACCGTCGAGATCGCTGGCGGCGACCCGATAGCGAATACGCTCGGGCGCACCGCGGGTGAGGGCTTCGCCACCGGAGCCGTCGAGCGACACCCGCCACACATCCCACTCGTCATTGAGCAGAACGCTGCGTCCGTCCTCCATCCACGCTGCGGTCCCGAACGACGGCATCTGCTCACGGGTCGGGGTGACATCCAGGTTCACGAACCGCGTTCCGATGCCCTCCGTGATGTTGCGCGTTTGGCCGCCCTCGAGGTCATGCGCGTACCAGTCCTCACCCGAAAACCACACGATGTAACGGCCATCCGGGCTGGAGGAGCCGCCTCCGAACATCCGATCGGTGACCTTCGATTTCGCCCCCGTCGCCACATCGATCGCGTAGAGGTCGGAGAACTGCTGGCGGAACATCGCATGCTCGTCGTACGGGGTCTCGTCCCGGCCGATGACATGGCGACCACCGTCAACCATCGTGGTCACCTCGGTCAGGTCGTCTCCGAGCTGCACGAAGCCGCCGGACTCGACGTTCCACGCCGAGAGGTAGTTCACGCGCCGGAGTTGCCGCTCCCGGACGCGCTGCTGGGGCACCGGATCGCGGTCGAGCGTATGCCAGATCTCGACGCCCGCCGACTCCTCGTCTTCGCCCTCACACTCTTCGCCGTCTTCCCCGCCCTGCTGCGTATCCTCGGACTCTTCTTCTTCGCACGTCGGAGGGGCCGGTCGGCGCTCCTGGATTCCGAGGAACAGCGTCTCCCCGTCGTCCGACCATGTCGGCTCGCGGAATTCGACGATCCGCATGGAAGCCGGAAACGCGTCATTCGCCTCGGCCGAGAGCGTGAACCGGCGAGGCTGATCCCGTTCGAGATCGCGCCAGATCATCGCCACGTGTGCGGTGTCCTCGAACGCCTCGTCGACCATCGTCTTGTATACGACCAGATCGGAGGAGTCCTCGCGCCACGAGAGCTGACGGTACGTAGCCTGCTCGGCGTCCAGCGAACGAATCCGGCCGCTGGCGGGGTCGTACACGGTGACCCCGTTACCCACCTGACCATCCGCGTCGGTCGTCATCGCGAGGAGCGTGCCGTCCTCCTGCCACGCCATCTCGGAGACATTCCCGAAGCTCATGTCGGTCCCGGCGGACAGGTCGTGCACCACCACGTCGACTCCCTCGCTCTCCTTGTCCTCGGGCTTGTAGCGCCGAAGGGCCAGGTAGCGCCCGTCGTCGGAAAATACGAAGGAAGCGAAGTCATCCCGCGTCCTTTGCTCACCCGTCTCCAGGTTCAGCAAGCCAAGTCTGTCGTACACCTGCTCGTCCCGAGCCTCGGCCGCCTCCCGAGCCTCCTCCGACACGCCGATCGAATACGCGATCCAACGATGGTCGGAGCTGAACGCTGCACGCGCGCCGAACGGTACGACCACGACCGAGTCGGACGTCGTGCTGTGGATGCGGAGTTCGCCCTCGTCGCTGACCCGACTGATCGATACCGCCATCCAGGCACCGTTGGGCGACAAGATGGCGCCGCCGAGGCGCTCCCACTGGTCATAGTCGTCTTCAGTGAGCGTGGGGCGTTGCTGCCCCTCTACCGCTTGAGAGGTCACCGCCAGTGCGACCACCATCAACCCGAACCATCGCTTCCTTGTCACTCGTCTTGCTCCATCTCTGGTCGGGCCGCCTCGGACCCGTATCGGCCTATACCGCACGATCAATGCGGTGGACTCGTCACTCCAACTCGCTCCTCAAGATCCGCATTCAGCGCCCCAAACGCTCCTCGAGGATGCCGAAGAAATTCTGCACGACAATCAATTCGCTGACCTCACCTTCTCCACCGCCGATCTGCAGCATGAGCGGCCTCTGATCGTCCCTGGCGACGTCCCAGCTCGCGTAGTTCGGCTGCGCTAACGTGGAGCGACGACGAGCACGAACGCGAGTACCGCCAAGCTTCGGACGGCACACGACGTCCGCATCAGCCGGCAGCCTGCATTTCGGCCGCGACCGCCTGGACCTCGTCCAGCACGCGGAGGAGGTTTCCGCTCCACAGCATGCCGATCTCTTCCTCCGTATACCCGCGACGTACGAGCTCGAGGGTCACGTTGAAGGTCTCGGACGCATCGTTCCATCCGGTGACGCCCCCGCCGCCGTCGAAGTCGGAGCTGATGCCGACGTGCTCGAGCCCGATCAGATCGACCATATAGTCGATGTGGTCGACGAGATCCCCGACGCTCACCGGCTCCGGCATGTCCTGCATGTCCGCCATGCGCGCCTCGGCCGCGGCCTGCACGGCCTGAAACTCCTGCATGAACGCCTGCTGCTCGGCCTCGCTCATCGCCTGCATCTGACGGAACATCGCGCGCTGTCCGCCCTCCGGCATCTCGAAGCCCATCTCGGCCGCGACCTCGCTCATGACAGCCTGAGAGGCCTCGTTGTACGCCGTGTTCTTATCGGGGTTCAGGTAGCTACGAAACGCGACCGTCTGAATCACGCCACCATTTTCGGCGAGGGCGAGCAGTTGTTCGTCGTCCATGTTACGAGAGTGCTCGCCAAGGGTGCGCGCCGCCGAGTGAGACGCGATGACCGGAGCACGGCTGAGCCGCATGGACTCCAGGTTGGCCTCCTTCGACGGGTGGGACACGTCGATCATGATCCCCCAGCGGTTCATCTCGGTGATCACCTCGCGACCGAGGTCGCTGAGCCCGCCGTGCAGCCACACGTCGTCACGCTCACCGGTGTTCGAGTCGGAGAGCTGGCTGTGGCCATTGTGGGCGAGCGACATGTACCGGCCACCCCGCTCGGCGAACTCGCGGACCCGGCTGACGTCGTTCCCTACCGGGTACCCGTTCTCGATCCCGATCATCGCAACTTTCTTCCCCTCTGCCACGAGGCTACGAACGTCGTCCGACGTCAGAGCGAGGCCGATCTGGTCGGGCGCGATCTCTTCGGTCAGGCGATGGATCGCGTCGAACTTGGCGATCGCCTGAGCATAGGCGTCGTCGAAGCCGGCTTCGGTCAGATCCCCCTGCCCCACATACACGATCAGCCACGCGACATCGAGCCCGCCGGACTCCATCTTCGGCAACGTCACCTGAGTGCCCAGGTCCATGGTGTAGTTGCGCTCGGCTGTGAAGTTGGCCGGGCTGATGTCGTCGTGGGTATCGAGCGTGATCACCCGCTGATGAATGCCGCGTGCGCGCGCGACGAGATCCTCCTCGGACTCGGCGGTCGGGGCGTCGGCGGCTCCTCCGCATGCCGCGAGCAGCGTGAGCGCGGCGAGCATAGCCGAGCGCGCATGATGTCGAAGATGGAGAAGCGCAATGTGAGTCGTGGCGTTCATGTCGGTGCGGCGTTGCGGGTGAGCCGGGACTGTAGACCCCCGGGAGACAGTCAACGTAGGGGGCGCCCGACCCTCAGCCCAGCGTGGGTGCGAAGGTCGGAGCCTGTCGATGGTTCGTAGCCTGCTCGAAGGCATACGCGATCCGCAGGAGCATCGGCTCTGTCCATGCTCCCCCGAAGAACGAGATCCCCACGGGCAGGCCCGATACGAAGCCCATCGGCACGCTGATGTCCGGATACCCCGCGATCGCGGCCGGGCCCGCGCTGCTGCCCCCGTCCAGGCGGTCACCCGCAATGTGATCAGTCACCCACGCGATATCCCGGGTCGGCGCCACGATGGCATCCAGGTTGTGCTCCCGGATCAGACGGTCGATCCCGTCTTCGCGCGTCGCCCGCTGTACCGTGCGCTTCGCCTCGAGGTACTCGGGATCGGTCAGTGGCCCACGGGCCTGTGAATCGTACAGGCGCTCCTGACCGAAGTACGGCATCTCGAGAGCCGCGTTCGCCTCGTTGAATGCGATGACCTCCTCGAGGCTCTTCACCGGCGCATCCGGTCCCAGACCGGCGAGGTACGCGTTCAGGTCGTGCTTGAATTCGTACTCCAACAGCACGAGAGAGAGCGGGTCATTCCACGCCGATGCATCGAGATTCGTGGGATCGACCAGGATCGCTCCCGCATCGCGCATCGCTGCGAGCGCGTCCTCGAAGAGGTCATAGACCCGGGGCTCCTGGAACGGAAAGCTTCGCGCGACACCGATCCGGGCACCGCGCAGTCCATCGGGGTCGAGGAACTGTGTGTAGTCACCATGGCTGTTGCCGGCACTGGCGTTCGTCGCCTCGTCACGTGGGTCCACCCCAGTGAGTGGGCCGAGCAGAACGGCCGCGTCCCGCACCGTTCTCGCCATCGGGCCGGCCGAGTCCTGCGAATGCGAGATCGGAATGACACCCGAGCGACTCCAGAGGCCAACCGTGGGCTTGATACCGACCACCCCGTTGATCGACGAGGGGCACATGATCGACCCACCCGTCTCGGTGCCGATCGTCAGGGGTACGAGGTTCGCCGAGACCGCCACACCCGACCCCGAGCTCGATCCGCACGGATTGCGATTGAGCGCGTACGGGTTCCGGCACTGTCCCCCACGTGCGCTCCAGCCGCTCGTCGCCCGGTAGCCCCGGAAGTAGGCCCACTCACTCATGTTGGCCTTCGCGAGAATGATGGCGCCCGCTTCACGTAGTTTCGCCGCGAGGAACGAGTCCTGAGGCGGGATCGAGCCCTCGAGCGCGAGTGACCCGGCCGTCGTCGTCATCCCGTCATGCGTGTCGAGGTTGTCCTTGATGGCCACGGGGATCCCGTGCAACGGGCCACGGACATTGCCTGCCGCGCGCTCCGCGTCGAGCTCGTCCGCGATCTGAAGTGCATCCGGATTCAACTCGATGATCGAGCGCAGTTCGGGGCCCCGGCCGTCGAGCGCCTCGATCCGACCCAGATAGAGCTCAGTGATCGAGCGAGCGGTTCGCTCACCCGACGCCATCGACGCCTGGAGTTCGGTGACGGTGACTTCATCGAGCTCGAAGGCGGGAATCTGAGTGTCCGCACCGGACATGGACCCACCAGCAGGCGCATCCGATGGGGCGCACGCCCCGCTGCCGAGTGCGAATCCGGCGCCTGCTGCGGCTCCGGTCCCGAGGAAACGACGACGATCCATGATCCCTGGCTCCTGTCTGTTCGTTACGGTTCGTGCACGTCTAGCGGCTCTGGTATCCCGGTCCTCGGAGGATCACCCCGGGCCGGGCCCCGGTCACGCTGCCATCGCGCACCACGGCCTCACCCGCCACGAATACGTGGGGTATGCCGACCGGGTACTGGTGCGGATCGTCGAACGTGGCGCGGTCGATCACGGTGCCCGGATCAAAGACCACCACGTCGGCGAACATCCCCGGCTCGATCCGTCCACGCTCATCGAAGCCGAGGCGGTCCGCCGGGGCAGACGTCATGCGTCGAACCGCCTCTTCGAGGCTGATCACGCCGAGATCGCGCGCGTAATGTCCGAGCACGCGGGGGAAGGTTCCGTATCCGCGAGGATGCGGGCTCGCCCGGCCGAAGTGCACCAGGCTGCCGTCCGATCCGATCATGCCGAATTCGGACTGCATCAACGTCTGCACGTCGCGTTCATCGAAGGAGTGGAAGATCGCCCCGCACCCGCCGGCCCGATCGATTTCGAGAATCAAATCGGCCGTCGCAACCTCTCCCTGGACACCGCGGGCGGCGAGGATGTCGGCGAGGGTGATTCCCGCCATCTCCGACGGGAAGGCCCTGGCCGCCTCGTCATCGAACGAACACGACACCAGCTGGATCTTGGACGGGTCACTCGCGAACCGCATCTCCACCCACTCGACCATGTCCGCGACGATCCGTGTCCGCGTCTCGGGATCGGCCAGTCGTTCCGGCAGCCGATCGCCCTCCTGCGCCCATCGAGGGATGATCGCCGAGAGCGAAGTAGAAGAGGCCGTGTACGGATACTGGTCGAAGGAGATGTCCACACCCTCGGCCCGAGCCTCCGCCATCATGGCGATCGATTCGGGCGCCCGCCCGAAGTTCCGCCATGCCCCGATCTTGTGGTGCGTCATCTGGACCGGAATCGCAGCTTCGCGCCCGATCCGGATCGTTTCTTCGATCGACTCGAAGACCCGGTCGCCCTCGTTGCGCATGTGAGAGATGTAGATCCCTCCGTGCGCCGCGGCGACTCGCGCCAGTTCGATCGCCTCCTCCGTGGTCGCGAAGCTTCCCGGGAGATAGAAGAACCCGGTCGAGAGCCCGAGCGCTCCATCGGCCATCGCTCCCTCGACGAGGTTGCGCATCCGGGCGAGTTCGTCATCCGAGGGACCCCGATCCGCGCTCCCCAGAACCTCGGCCCTTATGCTTCCGTGCCCCACGAACATCGCGAAGTTCGGCGCCGTACCTCCGTGAGCGGTGAGGGAGTCATACCAGTGCCCGACATCGAGCGGCGAGCTTCCGTCATTGCCCTCGACGAGCGTCGTCACGCCCTGAAGGACGAAATTGTCTGCCGTAGGAATGTCGAAGATCGTGCCACGGGAGTGCGTGTGCGGGTCGATGAATCCCGGCGCGACGACGTGCCCCGCGACATCGATGCGCTCCACCGCCGATCGCCCGGAAAGATCTCCGACCTCGGCGATGCGCCCGCCGCGGATCCCGACGTCCGCGGAGATGCCCGGCGCGCCCGTTCCATCGATCACCGTTCCACCTTCCAGAACGAGATCGAGATCCGGCTGGCACCCCGACGCCCCGAGCAGGCACAGCGCCACGACACCCAGCGCTGCCCCAAGCCTCGAGGGTCGGCGTGACACGGGAGTGATCGCGGCTACGGTGGTGCCGGACCGAACATGCCTCATCTCGGCTTTCACGATGGCTCCTCGAGAATGCGTCCCCAAGAATCCACGCCCGGGGTCAGGACAGCCGACCCGGAGCGGGGGGGACAAGGTGCGGTGTCCGGCACGCAATCACCACCATGCGCAGCCTTGCACCGCATGCGTTCGGACGCCGAGCTTTGCACGTCCATCCACGCCGCCCCCATGATGCGCCGACTCCTCTCCCGCGCAGCGGTCCTGACCGGTGTCACGGTCATCGTCTCGGGTGTCTCCGGTGCATCCGACACGGCGGCAGCACAGGACGCCTCCGTCGCCGCGCTTCAGGAGGAGCGACCACGCGGAGGATGGGCCACGCTGTGGTCCAGAAGGACGCCCCACGACCGCGTGATTCTGGGCATGGTCACGGCTCACGTGTTCAACTGGTCCAGGCCGCTGGATCAGAACAACGCGTTGGGCCTCGTCTACGAGGGCGTCCTCGGTGCATCGTTCATCACGACGCACGGCCCCCGTGGATATGTCGTCGCCTTCGAGCGTTCCTGGTTCGAAGGCCGTTGGGGACCCTTCGACACGATGTTCGGGTTCCGAACCGGACTCGTGGGGGGCTACGACGATCGGTTCGCCGATCTCGCGGGCCGTGTCCCCGTGCTGCCCTATGCTCAGCCCATTGGAGTGCTCCGCTGGGCCGACGTCAGCCTGGACCTCACCTACACATGGGTCGTGATGTCGCTGGCCGTAGGAGTCACACTCTGGTGATGGGGTGCGTACGGCGAGTATCCCGATCATGTAGCTCGGCCATCCTACGGAACCCATCCATCATCGGGTGCTCCCTGCGGACGTCGCCAGCGGCACTCCCGTTCGTCGTTCTGTGTCTTAACGCAGCGACTCCGCTGGCGGCTCAGAACTCGACCACCGAAGGCTTCACCCTCGGGCTCCACGCCGGGAGCGTCTCGGTGTACGCCGGCGAGGCCGACCGGGCGACGGGTGGTGGTGGCGGTCTTCTTCTCGGCTACGGACTCACTCGCGGCCTGACGATCTTCGGAAGAGTGGACGGAGCGAACATCGAACTGGAGGATGCCGCCAGCCTGCAGGGGACGTGGACGATGGGACATGTCGACCTCGGCGTCCGACTCCACTTCGCCAACCCACGCCGGTCGCTTGCGCCGTACGTCGAAGCGGCACTCACGCGTCACATCGTCGAGGTGAAGGACCTTCCGCAACCGAATGCCTTCGACACGGACAGGATCCGCTTTTCGGACGGAACCCTCACGCTGGGTGGTGGCGTCATGATCTATTCCGGCGAGACCCTGGCCTTCGATATCGGAGGCCTCGTGAGCAGCGGAGCGTTCACCGAGGCAACGGTTGGAGCGACGAGACGCGCAGCCTTCGACCTCAACGCACGCTCGATCCGGCTCAACATCGGCGTCGCCTGGTGGTTGTGAACGATTGCAGAGCCTCCGGGTCGCGCCTACCATCGGCACGGACTTTCGAAGGAGCTCTGTCGTGAGCGAACCGCTTCCATCCCGCCCTCTCGTCCTCGTCCCCGAGGAGAGGCCAAACTGGTCCCGTCGGGACTTCATCAAGAGCGTCATCGCCACAGGCTCGACGGTATCCGGACTCTCGTACTTCGGGACCGGCGCCGCGACGGCGCAGGTAGCCGGGACCGAGCGCCTGCTGACACTCACCGTCAACGGCCAGGTGCGGCGTGTCGACGTTCTCCCGAACGAGACACTCGCGACCACGCTGCGTTACAAGCTGGGGCTGACCGGTACCAAGCTCGGCTGTGACCGCGCGGAGTGCGGCGCGTGCACTGTGCTGATCGGTGATACGCCGATCTACGCCTGCTCGACCCTCACCCACCGCGTGCGTGATCGTGAAATCCTCACGGTGGAAGGCCTGGAGTCGGACGATGGGGTCCTCCATCCCGTCCAGCAGGCGTTCATTGATGAGCTCGCGCCCCAGTGCGGCTTCTGCACCCCCGGACAGGTGATGTCCGCGGTGGCTCTTCTGCGGTCCAATCCTAGCCCGTCGCGGGAGGAGGCCAGAGTCGCCATGTCGGGTAACCTGTGCCGTTGCGGCGCGTACGAGCACTACCTCAACGGCGTGATGCGCGCCGCCCGGGAGGTGTGAGATGGCAGAGCTGATCGGAAAGGATTTCACGCCACCCGACGTGCGGGCGAAGGTGACCGGATCGGCCAGGTATGCGGAGGACTTCCGGGTGGACGGGATGCTTCATTGCCGCCTGCTGAAGTCGCCGATGCCCCACGCGATCGTTCGCAGCATCGACGCTCGTCGAGCCCTCACGCTGCCGGGGGTCGTCGCGATCCTCACCGCGGACGAAGTGCCGGAGCAAACCGCTCCTGCCAACAACATCCTGACGAATGAGCCCCATTTCGTCGGCGAGCCGATCCTGGCGGTGGCGGCAGAGAGTGAGGAGGCCGCCCAGAACGCAATCGATGCGATCGAACTCGATCTCGAACCGCAGCCGTTCTGCACCGACCCGCTCCACAGTCTGCGACCCGACGGCCCGAATGCGCGTACGGCCGGGAACACCTTCTCCAACCAGGACGGAGTCTTCGAGCACAAGTGGACGGCCGCCGACTTCGCGGCCGCCGCAGAGGGAGAAATGCCGATGGGCCCTCCCGCCGCGGAGTGGGAGTACGGCGATCTGGATGCAGGGTTCGCGGACGCGGCCCTGATCCTCGACGAGAGCTTCGTCACTGCGAGTACCGCTCATCATTCGATGGAGCCTCGAACGGCGTTCGCGTACTGGCGTAACGGGACATGCTACGTGCACGGCTCGACCCAGAGCCAGTCGATCGTTCACCCCGGCCTCGCGAACTACGTCGGGGTCGAGCCCGAGAACCTGGTGTTCGTCGCGGAATTCTGTGGTGGAGGCTTCGGATCCAAGGCGGCCGCCTACCCGCTCATGGCCATTCCGGCGCACATGTCGAAGAAGACGGGCCGACCGGTGATGATGAGGGTCAGCCGGGCCGAAGAGTACTTCCTCGGCTCGGCCCGATGCGGCTTTCAGGGTCGGATCCGGATGGGCTTCCGAGCCGACGGCCGCATGACCGCGTGCGACCTGTACATCGTCCAGGAAAACGGACCGAACCGGGGATTCGGCGACCTGGGGAGCGCGGCGGGCGCCGTCTCGCTGGTCTACACCCCGGAGGCGATGCGGTATCGCGGCATCGCGGTGCTGACGAACACTCCGCCCCGTGGGGCACAGCGGGGTCCGGGCCAGAACCAGATTGCCTGTGCCGTCGAACCACTCCTCGACAAGGCAGCTCGCGAACTGGGACTCGACCAGGTCGCGATCCGTGCGATCAACGCACCGGACAGTTCCTCCCTCTACGGCGGAAATCGCGGACCCATCACGAGCGCGCATCTGGGTGAGGCGCTCGACCGGGGTGCAGAGCAGTTCGGCTGGGCGGAACGCCGGGCCCGCAGCGGGCAACGGAACGGCTCGAAGGTCAGGGGTGTGGGTGTCGGCCAGGCCTATCACTCGGCCGGGTCCAGCGGCTTCGACGGTCTCGTCCGAATCGACGAGGAGGGCGTCCTCCACATCCACACCGGTATCGGCAACCTCGGTACCTACTCGTACGCCGCGACGTCCCGCGTGGCCGCGGAGGTCCTCGGCTATGACTGGGAGAACTGCGTGATCCATCGTGGTGACTCCAGTCGGCACCTCCCATGGAACAACGGCCAGTTCGGCAGCAACACTTCGTTCACCATGACGAGAACCAACTACGTCGCTGCTCAGGACGCGCTTCAGAAGCTGAAGCAGATCGCGTCCATTCGGCTCGGAGGCCGCCCCGACGAGTGGGACGTCCAGAACGAAACGCTCGTGCACCGAACCAACACCGGGTGGCGGATGAGCTTCGCGCAGGCCGCGCGATGGGCGATCGAGATGGGCGGTGCGTACAGCGGGATGAACTTGCCCGAGGACATCAACCCGATGACCCGACGTTCAGCTGAGGCGCTGGCCGGCACCGGCCTGCTCGGCGTGGCCCGGGATCCGCGGCACACGGGCACCGTGCCCGCACTCGCCGCAGGCTTCGTCGAGATCGAACTCGACCTGGAGACCGGCCGGGTGGACATCCTGGACTACGTCGGCGTCGCGGACTGTGGTGTCGTGCTGCACCCTCAGTCCCTCGCGACCCAGGTGCGAGGAGGTGCCGTGATGGGCTTCGGCATGGCGCTCACGGAACGCCACGTGTACGACCCCCGCTGGGGTCTCCCCGCAGCGGTCGGCCTGTATCAGGCCAAGCCACCGACCTACCTCGACGTCCCCGGAGAGACCACGTGGTCCGCGGTCGAAATCCCGGACCCGGAAAACCCCGTCGGGGCCAAGGGCATCGGCGAACCGCTCATGGGATGCGCGGCAGCAGCGTTGCTGTGTGCGGTCTCCGATGCCCTCGACGGGCACTATTTCAACCGAAACCCGATTGCGACGGACATGATCGTGAACGCGGCCGCCAAACGCGCCCCGTCCCAGGGTCCGCTCGCCGTCAACAGCCAGTAGGAGGAGTCATGCTCAGCGACGCGATGACGGGCTTCGAGCTCCTCCAGCCGACGACGATCGACGACGCCGTCGAGCTGCTGGACCGCCACAGCCGGGACGGCTGGATTCTGGCCGGCGGGTACGACAGTCTCGACTGGTTCAAGGATCGAGTGAAGCAGCCATCTGCCGTGATCGACCTCGAAGGCGTTGCGGAGTTACGGGGGGTGCGATCCTCGAGCGGCGGGATCGAGATCGGGGCGATGACCACACTCACCGAGTTGGCGCGGAATGAAACGATCCGCTCCCGCTACGAACTCCTCGCGACCGCGGCGTCGAAGGTTGCCAGTCCCCAGATCCGCCACGCGGCTACGATCGGTGGCAACCTCTGTCAGGATACGAGGTGCTGGTACTACCGGTATGGTGTGGACTGCTATCGGGCTGGTGGGAACACGTGCTATGCCGCCGCGCCCGAAGCGATGAACCGGGAGCACGCGGTGTTCGGAGCCAGCCGCTGTGTAGCGGTCTCCCCTTCGGATACCGCGCCCGCACTCGTGGCTCTGGACGCGGAAATGGTCATCCGGAACGCACGTGGCGAACGCACGGTCGATGCGGCCGACTTCTTCATGCCGCCGTCGATCGATATCCGGCGTATGACCGTCCTGGAGCCGGGCGACCTTCTCACCGCGATTCGCATCCCCGATACGTGGGCATCGGCCGACGTCTATTTCGAAAAGGTCTCCGACCGACAGTCCTGGGATTTCGCACTCGCCAGCATCGCCGCCGCCTTCCGCATGGACGGCGCCGCGATCGCGGAGGCTCGGATCGTGGCCGGCGCGGTTCAATGCGTTCCGCGCCGATTCGAGCGGGTCGAGCGCATGCTTCGCGGCGAGGGTCGTACCGAGGCGATCGCGGAGCGCGCGGGTCAACTGGCCACGCGAGATGCCGAACCGCTGGGCAAGAACGAGTACAAAGTCGTCCTGGTCGAGAATCTGGTGAAGCGGGCCATCCTGGGCTGATCCGGCGGCGCGAACGGCACCTCTGCCGCGAGGGGCTTGGTCGACCCACGAAGGATCCGTACGTTGGCCACCCGTCTCACCCGGCTTCCGGCCGGGCCGAGCCACGTTCGTGACCACCCACGACCAAGGTACGATCGATGAGGTCCATCACCGCGCTGCTCATCGCGGGCTTCGTGTCCGTGCAGGCCGCCCCCCTGACCGCCCAGACCGCCAACGTCCCGTCGATCTCCGACCGGACCGCCGGTATGGAGCGGATCGAAGGCTACTTCAACCTCTACTGGGACGCGTCGACCGGGTCCCTCTTCTGGGAGATCGCCGAACTCGACAGCGAGTTCCTCTACCAGATCTCGATGGGGTCCGGGCTCGGTAGCAATCCCATCGGGATCGACCGAGGTCAGCTTCGCGGGACACACGTCCTCCGTGCGGAGCGCGTCGGTCCGCGAATCCTGCTCGTGGAACCCAACTATCAATACGTCGCTCGCAGCGACAACCAGACCGAGGTGCAGGCCGTTCGAGACGCCTTCGCGCCTTCGGTCCACTGGGGCTTCGACGTCGCGGCCGAGACGGATGGCCGCGTCCTCGTCGACGCGACCCAGTTCTTCCTGCGCGACGCGAGGGGCGTGATCGACCAGATCGCTGCGCGGGGTCAGGGCAACTTCACGCTCGACGCGTCGAGGAGTGTGATCCACATGCCGGCCGTCGCCTCGTTTCCGGAAAATACCGAAGTCGAGGCGATGCTGACCTTCACCAGCCGAAACCCCGGCAACCTCGTGAATGGGGTCGCCGCCAGCGGCAATGCCATCACCCTCCGTCAGCACCATTCGTTCATTCGACTTCCCGAGCCCGGGTACGAGACCCGCATCGCCGATCCACGGGTCGGGGTGAACGGTCCGAACGTCTACGACTACGCGACACCCATCGACGAGGATCGGACGGTGCGACTGGCGGCCCGTCACCGCCTGGAGCGTACGGATCCGGGTGCCGATCGCTCGCCCGCCGTCGAACCCATCATCTATTACGTCGACCCGGGTACACCGGAGCCGGTCCGCTCGGCGCTGATCGAAGGCGCAGCGTGGTGGAACCAGGCCTTCGAGGCGGCCGGGTACGTCGATGCCTTTCAGGTGGAGGTCCTCCCCGAAGGCATCGATCCGCAGGACATGCGCTACAACATGATCCACTGGACGCACCGGCGGACACGCGGATACTCGTACGGGAATACTGTCATCGACCCACGCACCGGAGAGATCATCCGTGGCGTGGTGAACCTCGGGAGTCTGAGACTCCGACAGGACTACCTGCACGGTCAGGGCATGGTCCCGCCCTTCCCCACCGGGATCTCTCAGCAGCAGCCCGACCCGGAGCTCGGGGAGTTCGCGGACGCACCGACGTTCGACTACCTCGCACAGGTGGCACCCAACTCGGACGCCGTGGAGATGGCGCTCGCGCGGGTGCGTCAGCTGTCGGCTCACGAGGTCGGTCACACCATCGGCCTGCCGCACAACTACATGTCGAGCGCGTACGGGCGTGAGAGCGTGATGGATTACCCCGCGCCGTACGCGGAGATCGACAGCAACGGGAACATCGATCTCTCGAACGCCTATGTGCAGCGTATCGGGACCTACGACGAGCTGTCGGTGAACTGGCTCTACCGCGATTTCCCGGACGGCGTCAACGAAGTGGCTGCGCTGCGGGCGATCGCGGACCAGGGCGTGCAGGACGGGCTCATCTACATGGGCCATACGAACAACAACTTCATCGGCGCGGCTCACCAGTACGCAGGCGTCTGGGACAACGGGTCCAATCTGGTGGACCACCTGAAGCTCGAGCTGCGTATCCGTAACATCGGACTCGAGCGCTTCAGCACCGACGTCATCCGGCCGGGCGAGCCACTCTCGAACCTCGAGTACGTGCTGCTGCCGCTGTACATGCACCATCGCTTTCAGCTCCGCTCCGCCGTGCAGAGCCTCGGCGGCGCCGACTACCGGTACGCGCTGAAAGGCGACGGTCAGACCCCCTTCACGATCATCGACGGAGAGGAGCAGCGCGACGCGCTCGAGACCGTCCTCTCCACCCTCGACGTGAACTTCCTGGCCCTTCCCGAAGAGATCATCGCGATGATCCCGCCACCGGCGTATCGACATGGCGAAGGTGAGGTCTTCGAGGGGTACACCGAACAGATCTTCGACCCGATCGCAGCAGCGGAGGCGTCAGCAGCGTTCACGGTCGGCGAAGTTCTTCACCCGCAGCGCATGGCCCGCCTGGTTCTCTACGGGAGCATGGGCGACTACCCGGACCTCGAAGAGGTCGTGGATCGTCTGATCAACGTGACCTGGGGCGCTGACACCCAGGCCGACGAGTACCACCAGCGGATCCTCCACGCGGTCCAGCGGACCGTCATCGACCAAATGATGCAGCAGGCGACCCTGGAGGGGACCGCACCGGACGTTCGCGCCATCCTCGCCGACCGGCTGGACCGTATGGCCGTGAGCCTCGAGGCCGACGGAGACCCGTCGCCTCATGAGCGTCTGGCTGCAGCCGATATCCGTCGGTGGCAGTCCCGCATCGAAAACACGATACCGGGGCCGGCGATCCAGCTACCCGCCGGTGACCCGATCGGTGGCAGTCCGAGGGGAGGAAGCCCCCGCGGAGGGAGCCCCCGCTAGGCCCTTCAAACGACATGGGCCCGGAGCGACGCGAGGCCCCCGGAGCACTTCGCTCCGGGGGCCTCGGTCGCCAAGGTCGAACGCCATCGCCGGGATCGGGCCGGAGTCACCCCCGTCTGATACGCCCTGCCCCCACACCCGGCCTAGACGGTGTATCGCAGTCGAGCCGCGACACCTTCTCCTTCCGAGTCGAGGCGCGCACCGACGTCGGAGGCGATCTCTTCCACCTGGGCGCCGTGATCGAATGCGGCCCCGATGAGATGGTCGACCAGATCTCCGTCACGCTCCCGAAGCCGCCTGGTCACGACCAGGAGATCCACCCGCCCCTCCCGCAACGCCTCCTGCGTATCCTTCACGCCCAGACAGCCACGTCCAGCGGACCGCGCGGCATCGAGCACCTGGTCGAGAACCGTGCGCTGAACGCCGAGTGAGAGTTCGGACGCGACCGCCTCGATCTCTGCCAGCACCTCGGCCTCGGTCATGTCGATGTGCATCGACGGTCGCTCGGCGATACGCCCTTCCAGACCATCCGACTGCCGGGCTAGGCCGGTCACCACGTCCTTCGTACCCCCGAAGACGACGAAGCCGTCACGGCCGGCCAACCTCTGAACTTCCTCGACCACCCGAGCATGCAGCCGGGACGCACTAACATCGAGCGCGCGTTGCCCGGCATCAGACCCGGTCTCACCCCGGGAGCCGGTTTGTGTACCCGCCCGGTGCGACGCCGCCGACTCATGGAGTTCACCGTGGTCCAGGTCAGCCACGAGGTCGATGTGCTCGCTCAGGGTACCGCCGTGGTAGGTGAAGATTCTCGCCTTCCGGCGATCCGCGAGCGCAGCCACGACGACCCGCGTCTGCTTAAGGGCTCGAACGTACGGCGCGGCGCGGATACCGAATTCCCAACGCACGAGATCGGGCATCGGCACGGCGATACCTTCGGCATAGTGAAGTGCCTCCTCCGTGGCGAATCCGATCCACCCACGTGCTGGA